>Ga0315288_10003375_pt1 | contig 20418 bp, 19 predicted proteins | sample YL17G11_20_MG_FD_203454 | JGI IMG/M metagenome (GOLD analysis project Ga0315288, IMG submission 203454) | Sediment microbial communities from Yellowstone Lake, YNP, Wyoming, USA - YL17G11_20 | ecosystem: Environmental > Aquatic > Freshwater > Lake > Sediment | place: USA: Wyoming | collected... | reverse complement strand
CCGACATAAGGTATGGTGGTACTTATCGGGCTATCGCTTCGACAGGGGTTTTTCCGGTTCAATCAACTTTCTACTCTCTACTTTTACCCGCCATGTGTCTGGCGGGCTCACCTCTCTCATGCTGCATAGCTCCTACGGAGCGACGCAGCATGGGCCCGCCTGGATTCGAACCAGGGACCAATCGGTTATGAGCCGACCGCTCTGCCGCTGAGCTACGGGCCCGAGGGTGACGCCCTGGAGGGCATCGGTGGGGTTCAGTTGCGCATAGATTGTAGTTATTTATGAGGTCTGGGTCAAGATTCCTGCGCCTAAGAATAGCGCAAAACTTCTCATCTTGGCGGCCTATTAAAGACGAGGGGTTTTTTATCCGTTGGCTTAATCTTCACCACTTTATCGCCCTGCGGAGGAACAGGCAGCAGTTTAATCGAGACCGGTTTGGGGGCGATGTTAGCGCCATTAAGGGCCGGTCTGCCCCATTGTTTCCGGCCCATCATCTCGTCAATGGTAACAAGCTCATAGCCTTTATTTTTCAGGATTTGAATGATCTGGGGCAGCACCTCCACGGTCTGCCGGACGCCGTCATGCAGCAAGATAATTCCGCCATTGCCAATGCGCTTTAACACGCGCGCCTCAAGGGCTTTACCGCCGGGATTTTTATAATCGCCCGAATTATCGCTCCAAAAGACCGTGGTGTAGCCAAGCGCCTCCGCCGCCACCGCGATTTGTCTGTCATAGCCGCCGCCGGGCGGGCGAAAGAGATGAATCTCCTGTCCCAGAATTCCCTTCAGCACCTCTCCGCAGGCCTGAATTTCGACGGCGACGTCCTCATCCGGTATCTTTTGCAAATTGACATGGTGATAGGTGTGATTACCTATATTATGTCCGGCGGCCGCCTGCGCTCTTACCAGATTTGGCGCCTGCTCAGCTTTTTCACCCACCAAAAAGAAAGTGGCTTTGGCATTATGGCGGGCTAATATATCCAGCAGTTTGGGCGTATAGGCCGGATGCGGGCCGTCATCAAAAGTGATCGCCACCTGCTTCTTATCATGGTTGCCATGCAGGAATGTGTTAAAATTTTTTCCAGAGGCAAGTCCCGCCGTGCCTTGAGTTAAAAATACCAGCAAAATGCCTACTGCTGAAATCATCCTTATCAGGTATCCGGCGGAATTCACAATCTCCCGCCTCCAGGTCTTCCGGTTGGCCGCGGGATACTGGTAACCCATTACATGGTTTTCCTTTCCATATCCATCCTTCCATAATTCAACTGATTGCTATAAAAAAGCGCCTACTGCAAATGAACAAATTAGCTTAAAAATGGATTACTGATGCGCTCATCGCCGATGGTGGTTGCCGGACCATGTCCGGGATAGAGGGCGATGGTGTCCGGCAACTGCATAAATTTCTGCAGGCTCTTGGCCATAATCTCCGGATCGCCGCCCGGCAAATCGCTGCGCCCGATAGAACCTGCAAAGATTAAATCTCCCACGAAGGCCACCTCTTTTGAAACCAGACAAATGCTGCCTGGACTGTGGCCGGGAGTATGCATAATGCGAAAGGTGAGCGCGCCCTGCCAGATATCCAGCTCGCTGCCATCTTCCAAAAAACTGCTTGGCTGGCAGGTATTTTGCTGCAGGCCGAACCATTGCGCGCCGCTGGCGCCCAGGTCGGACAACATGGCCGCGTCGGCGGAGTGCATCAGGACCGGGATGTTCTGGGCGGCAAAAGCCGCAGCCGCGTTGATGTGGTCAATATGGCCGTGGGTCAAGACCACAGTATGGGGAACCAGCATGGACTTGCGCAATTGTGTATGAATCAAATCGGGTGCATCGCCCGGGTCAATAATCAAGGCCTGCTTGCTGTCGCCGTGAGAAACGATATAGCAATTGGTTTGGAAAAGGCCTAACTCAAGGCAGATAATATTAAGTGGAGATGAAGTATTGGAAACAGCATGCATAAGAGAACCTGTTATCAGTTAGTATTCTGCAAATCTTCCCCAGAAAAAGGGAGCGAAAGGGAAGGTGCAGGCTCGCCCTCTCGGCCCCATTCCGCGCGCCGCCGCAAAAGGAATTCATGATCATACCCATCCAACTGCCCCAGATAACGGAGCAGTGTGGCGGCCTGGGGTTTCATACCAGCCACGGTCAGGGCATCGGCAAGCAGGGCCAGATAAGCGCGGTTTTCCGGCACGATTTCGATCGCCTTACGAATGAGCGCAATCGCCTCCAGGGGCTGGCCGCAGGCAAGTTGCGCGGTGGCCGCCCGGATCAGATAGTAGTCGTCATAGGGCGCCAGCGTGGAAGCCTGGTAAAATTCACGCAGAGCATCCTCTTTCAGGTCCATGCGCGACAGGGCGACTCCCAGGCGGAAGCGATAATAGGCATCGGCCGGCGCCAGCGAGACGGTGATGCGCATCTCGCCCAAAGCCTCATGGGTTTTGTTCATCATCAGCAAAAGGTTGCCCAGCTTGAAGTGATAATAAGCGCGCGTGGGGTGAATCTCAACGGCCGCGCGATATTGCGCCAGCGCTTCACGAAACATGCTGAAATTCTGGTATAAATCCCCCAGACTGATGCGCGCTTCGGAGCAATTGGCATCCGCATTTATGGCGCGACGATAGTGGGTAATCGCCTCAGAGACCTTGTCGAGATATAGATAGGCGTCGGCCAGGCGGGTCAGGAAAGTGGCATTGTTGCCTTCCATCTTTACCGCGCGTTTATATTCCCCAATGGCGCGGCTGGCATTGCCCCGGCGCATATAGGAATCGCCCAGCTTGACTCTCAAAGTCGCGGTGGTATGAACGATATCCTCGTCCTGCTGGCGAAGATTCTCATCCTCAGCCAGCATCTTTTCCGCCAGCCGCAGGCTTTCTTCTTCATCCACCAGACCGTCTTGAAGGTCGCCGTCTTCTGCTTGTCTATTTTCCTCTTCCAACTGCTTATCCCCTATCTATTTCTTTCCATCTCCAGGGCTGCTAACTGAGAACTGAAAACTGGGCACTGATAACTCACCTTTGTTATTCCATCCCCAGGGCTTTTCCTGGCCACTCGTGCCAGCCTTCCGCCTGAATCAGCTTCCACCCATTGCTTTCCTTGCTAAGGGTGAATTCAACGTCTCCACTAAGCTTTTCTATAGATTCCCCGCTGTCAAGCACGTCTATCTCCACAGGAAGGGCGAGTTGCGCGATATCATCCTGTATTATCGGCTCTTTATAGTCCAAAATGTTGACGCGAATTTCCTGCTGCGCTCGCAGCAACTGCTTGGCCAACGAATCTATATCCCGGTAGGTGGTATGGAGGGAATCGTGATACTGCTTCGATATATTGACCATCACTTTGCCCGGGCTCTTTTGTTCCACTCCCGTCCTTAGTTGATCTATTACCCGATCTATCTGCTCCTTATCGGAAAGCCGCGGTCTAGTTATCCACCACCCTACCACGGTTGCGCCGGCCAGCAATACTACCGCTATTAGCAAGAGCCGCTTTCTGCTCATACTGATATTCTAGGCTTATATAGTTCCAAGTGCAAGAGGGGCTTTCCATTGGTTATTGCTTTAGACTGGTGCAATTGGTAAAATCATTGTGCCGACTTCGGCAAGGAGAAACAGCATGGCCTCTTCTGCCGCAGCCCGATGGGGGCTGATCGTATTTGTCATTGGAATATTGCTTCTGCTGGGAGTCTTCTTCCTTTCTTATAGAATGTTCGGCTTTGCCGCCGGTCAATTGGTCGGTTCCGAGACTACCCCCGTGGGTTCTCTCAAGCCGATTTCACATTTGATCTTTACCAGTCTGATGAAGCTTGGATTCTTGATTGTCATGGGGTATATGGCATCTCTTATCGCGGGCAAAGGGCTGGCGCTGCTTAAGGCCTCACGAGAGGAAGCCAAAAAGTGAATCTCCTCGCGCTGGATATTGGAAATAGCTACACCCATGCCGGTCTTTTCCGAGAGGGCCGGTTGCTGCTGGCTCGTCGTGCGCCCACGAGATGGCTGGCGGACCATCCGCAACGTTGGTGCTATAGTCTATTGAGAGAGGCCGGCATCCGTGCGGGCGCACTGGAGGGCGCGGCCATTGCCAGTGTCGTTCCAGCCGCCACCATCTCCTGGAGCCTCTTTCTCCGCCACAGATTGGGCTGTGCGCCCTTTATAGTTACCGGCAAGACATCAACGAGCCTGAAAATCAAATATCGCCCGGTGGCAAGTCTGGGCGCAGACCGCTTTGTCAACGCGCTCGCCGCCAGCCATTTTCACAAGCCGCCGCTGGTTTGCGCTTCCCTGGGAACGGCTACTGTAGTGGATGCCGTTTCGGCCGATTATGAGTTTCTGGGAGGGGCAATTTTGCCGGGAGTATCCTTGTTTTCCGAGAGCCTGGAGAAGCGCACCGCGCAACTGCCGAAAGTGAGCGCATTTGCAGAGGATTCGCCTATCGGCTCAAGCACCGCCGCCGCGCTGCGCGCAGGCGCAGTCTTTGGAACCGCGGCCGCAGTGGAGGGGCTGTTTGAGCGCTTCCGGCTCAAGTTGGGCAAAAATACTAAACTGGCGCTCACCGGCGGCAACGCGCCACTAATCCTGCCCCATTTGCGCGTGCGCTGCTTCCACCATCCTACACTAGGACTGGAAGGCGTCCGCTTGGCCTGGGAGGAATGTCGGGAGGGTATGAAATGAGAAGAGTCGTGAGTGTCAGCCTGGGCGCGTCCAGCCGGGATTGGTCGGTAGAGACGGAGTATTTGGGCGAGCAATTTCGCATTGAGCGCATCGGCACAAATGGAAATCTGAAGAAAGCCGCAACGTTGATTGAACAACTTGACGGTCATATTGACTGCATCGGCCTGGGAGGCATGGACCGCTATTTGTGGGTCGGGAAAAAGCGATACACTATCCGTCAGGTTGACCGCCTGGCGAAACGGGCGGTAATGACGCCGGTGGTTGACGGCTCCGGGCTTAAAAATACCTTGGAGCCGCTGATCATAGAGCAGCTGGTTGCTCAGGGAATAGTGGATTTCTCCAACAAACGCGTATTGGTGCTCAGCGGGGTAGATCGCTATGGCATGGCGGAAAGCATTTCCAAGCTTGGATGTGAAGTGGTTTATGGAGACCTCATTTTCGCGCTGGGCCTACCCATCCCGATGAAAAATCTCTCGCAGGTACATCTCGCCGGAACTTTGCTCCTACCATTGATCTGCTGCTTGCCCATGTCTTTTGTCTATCCCACCGGGCAAAAACAGAATAAAGCGCCCTCCACAAAGAAGCAGTCCTGGCTTAGAAATGCGGATATCATAGCCGGCGACTGGCACTTTCTGCGAAGGTATCTTCCCGCCGACCTTACGAACAAAATAATTATTACAAATACGACCACTCCCACGGATGTGCAATTGCTGGCACAGCGGGGCGCGAAGCTGCTGGTTACCACGACGCCGCGGCTGAAAGGCCGCTCTTTCGGCCAAAATATGATGGAATCGGTGGTGGTGACGCTGTCCGGCAAGCGGCCGGAGGAATTGGCCGAAGCGGATTATCTGGATATTATTCGCAAGCTGGAATGGGGGCCGACCATAGATAACCTTCAACAAGATGGCGGCGCCAGTTCAGTTAATGAGAGGAAATAGCAGTACATGGAACGTTTTGGATTCATTATTCATCCCCTTTCCGCGCGGCATGATGTTGCAAGGAAATTTCCGCTTGCCAAACTGCTGCCTGAACGCATACTTGAAGCCGTCATTAAGCAGATCAATCCTTTCCCGGTTTCGCATATTGAAGGCATCAAGAGCCTGACCGGCGCCGAGGCCGAAGGCTGGTTTATCGGCTGCCCGCTTACCCCCCGGCAGTTCCTGGGTTTGCCGGAGGCTTTTGTAACCGCGAAGATAACGCGCGCGGCAAAAGTCGCCCAGGAGCAAGGGGCGGGCATTGTGGGCTTAGGAGCCTTTACCTCGATAGTCGGCGATGCCGGTATTAGCGTTGCCAAAGGCGTAGATATTGCGGTTACCACCGGCAACACTTACACCGTGGCGACGGCGCTGGAAGCGGCCGAGCAGGCCGCCGGGCTTTTGGATATCAAGCTGTCCACGGCCACGGCCGCGATCGTTGGCGCCAGCGGCTCTATCGGCAGCGCCTGTGCGCGCTTGCTGGCGCGCGATGTGCCCCGCTTAATCTTAATCGGGCGCGACCTTAAGCGACTTGAACCGCTGGCCGAAGAACTTCGGCCCGGCCGGGAGATAATCTGTTCTACAGATACCAATGCCTCTTTGAAGCAGGCCGATATCGTAATCACCGTTACTTCCTCGGTGGAGTCCGTGATAAAGCCCGAGGCGCTAAAGCCGGGGAGTGTTATATGTGATGTCGCTCGTCCCAGAGATGTCTCGCCGCTGGTGGCAAAGGTAAGGCCGGACGTGCTGGTGATTGAAGGGGGAGTAGTATCGGTACCGGGAGACGTGAATTTTCATTTTGATTTTGGCTTTCCGCCCAAGACCTCTTATGCATGCATGGCGGAGACTATGATTCTGGCGCTGGAAGGCCGCTATGAGTCCTACAGCCTGGGGCGTGATTTGGAGATTGAGAAGGTGAGCGAAATCTCCGCCCTGGCGGCAAAACACGGCTTCAAGCTTGCCGGATTCAGATGTTTCGAGCGCGCGGTAGATGAAAATACCATTGCTCAAGTTCGCGCCGCGGCGGAAAAAGCGCGGCGTGTGAGGGCAGAATAGTGGAAGCCTCCGGCGGTATCACAGCTTCATCGCCGCTGCTGACGGATTTGCGCAAAGGACTAAGGGAAGACCAGGTGCGTTTTGATAGTGCGAGCCTGTCCAGTTGTGCGCTTGGCAATCTCCTACCCCAAGTTGTCGTCTCGCCGGAGGCGGTCAATCAAATTCCGAATATTTTTCGTGTCGCAAATGAACATCGCGCCTCGGTAGTCCTGCGGGGCGCAGGAACCTATATCAACCACGGCAATCCTCCGCGCAGTATGCAGATTGTGGTGGATATGACGAGACTGGATAAATTGATTGTCCATGATGTGGATAATTTTTCCGTTACCATTCAGGCGGGCATGCAGCTGGGACAATTGCAGCAAGCGCTGAAAGTCCATAACCAGTTTCTTTCGCTCGATCCTCCGGGTGATGCAACCGCCACTTTGGGAGGCATTGCGGCCGCCAATGTCTCCGGCCCCTGGAGGCTGGCCTTCGGTTCGGCGCGAGACCTTATGCTTGGGATGAAATTTGCGCTGGCCGACGGCCGCCTGGTCTCGTTTGGCGGCAAGACCATGAAAAACGTCGCCGGCTATGATGTCGGCAAACTGCTTATCGGTTCGCAGGGCACGTTGGGGGCTATTTGCGAGCTTACCTTCAGACTTTACTCTCTTCCTGAAGAAACCCGCTCTGTGCTTTTGCCCGCCCCAGGCGCGGCTGAAGCATTCTCCCTGGCGCAAAAAGCCTTGTCCTGGTCGCCTGCGGCGGCGCTGGTGCTGGCGCCTGCGGCGGCCAAGTTGCTCCACGATATTGCCGGTCTGACATTATCCAAAGATGATTGGCTGGTTGCGGTGGACCTGATGGGAGACAAGGCGCCGATTGAAAGACAGCAAAAAGAGATTGCCACGGGCTGCGGCAAAGCGGCCGCGCTTGAAGGCGAACCTCGCCAATTGCTCTGGGAACAAATCAGAATGTTGCTCTTGCCTCAGCAAGGCCAGGTTATTGTGGGCCGGGCCGGCCTTCCGCTTTCCGCCACGGAGAAGTTTGTATATTGTTGGCTGGAGAACGCCGCAAAATTGAATGTGGAAAGTTACCTTATCGCTTGTCCGGGGACGGGCCGTGTGTGGGTACAATTTAATATTGATGATTTGCAAATTGCAGAGCAAGTAGTTAATTCGCTGCGGGCAAGCGCGAGCGCTTTGGAGGGTCATTTTATGCTGGAGGCCGCGCCGGAAGACTGGAAGTCGCAATTGCCAATGTTGGCGGATACTCCGTCGCACATTTCCGTTTTGCAGGCCATTAAGCGCGCGTTCGATCCTTCCAGGATACTCAGTCCGGGGCGTTAGCGTTCTGCCTTGAACCTTGAGCATAACATCCAACGGTATGTCGTGAGCGTCATTTTGCCCGAATTATACACGGGACATTGATCAAGTGGGGGCGGGCTTCTGTAAAGCCCGCCGGAGGTAGGCAATAAAGCTTCTCAAGCGGGGTTTGCAGAACCCCGCTCCCACGAAACACTCTGTTGATAATTTAATCTCGAAATCAATAAAGCGAGTTGGCTATACCTTAGAGTGAAGATATTTAATATGCTATTGCCTCCTGACGAAATCTATAAATGCAATGCTTGCGGTTTCTGCCAGGCGACCTGCCCGGTATATCGCGTTACCCGCCATGAAGGCTCCACTTCCCGGGGGCATCATTCACAGCTAAAGGCTTTGCTTGAGGGTTCCGCCAAGCTTGATAACAGGATAGCCTCGCATTTCGCGGAGTGTCTGACTTGTCGGGCCTGCACGGCGAATTGCCCGCAGGCGCTTCAAACCGACCGCATTGTGGTGGAGGGCAGGAATCGGTCAAGGGCGCGAAATAAGTCTCGCCTGGAGGATTTCGCCTATAGCCAAATCCTGGCTAATCCGGCGCAAATGCGCCGTTTATCGCGGCTTCTGCGACAAATTCGCAAGACCGGCGCGGAGCGACTGCTGCCCCTCATCGGCTGGTTTCCGGGCTTGCCGGAAGGCCTCACAAAAGCGCCTGAAATCTTCCCTCGCCCGGCCGGTGGGTTTTTGCATGAAAGAATCGGAAAGTTGGAACTGTCTAATACCTCCAAGACCACTTCGGTGGCCTATTTCATGTCTTGCGGGATGAATTATTTCTGTCCGGACGCGGGGGAAGCGAGCTTGCTAGTGCTGGGCGCTTTGGGCTGCAATGTCAAGCTAACGGAGAATTGCTGCTGCGGTTTGCCGGCCTATATAGCGGGCGATATGGAGACCGCGGCGCGGCTCGCCCGGCAGAATATTGAAGCTTTTGCCCGGCATGATGGCTTGATCGTCAGCGATTGCGCTTCCTGTTCATCATTTCTGAAAGAATACCCGAATTTGCTGGGAGAAGAAGCGAAGGACTTTTCGGCGCGCGTGCAGGATTTTACGGAATTTGCCGCCGAGAAACTGGAGGAACAGCCAGCGCTACTAGTTATCCGCCAAAGTGATTCTGAGATGCTGCAAGAGAGATGGGGGCGGGCTTCTGTAAAGCCCGCCGGCGGGGTTCACGAAACCCCGCCCCCACAAATCGTTACCTATCATGAGCCTTGCCACTTGAGCCGCTATCAAAAATTGCGCACCCAGCCGCGGCAGTTGCTTAAGGCCATCAAGGGGCTGGAATTCCGCGAACTGGCGGAGGCGGATTGGTGCTGTGGAGGCGCGGGGACCTATGCTCTCAAGCATCCGAAGCTCTCGCAAGAGATACTTAAGCGAAAGCTGAAGAACGTGCAAGCCACTGGGGCCGGTATTCTTGCCACCGCTTGTCCGGGCTGCATGATGCAGCTTGCCTATGGAGTCAAGAAGGCAAAATTGCCGGTGCGGATTATGCACATATCGGAATTATTAATAAAGAGCTTGAAGGAAAGGAAATGAAAAAATGAATGCATCCACCCTCAATCATCTTCCCACGCGCATCCTCATGGGCCCGGGGCCTTCCAATGTTCACCCCCGTGTGCTGAAGGCCATGGCGACGCCGGTCATCGGGCATCTCGATCCGATGTTTCTGAAGGTGATGGACGAGACCAGGGAGAATTTGCGGCTGCTTTTCCGCACCAAAAATCACTTCACCATCGCCATCTCCGGCACCGGCAGCGCGGGGATGGAAGCGGCCATAGTCAATATTCTTGAGCCGGGCGACAGGATAATGATCGGGGTGGCCGGGGTATTTGGGGAAAGAATGTGTGATGTCGCCGGCCGCTGCGGCGCGGAAGTGGCGCGGATTGAGGCGGCCTGGGGAGATATCATAACTCCGGAGCAAATTGCCGCCGAGCTAAAGAAGCAACCGACAAAAGTGGTTGCTGTGGTTCATGCCGAGACTTCCACGGGCGCGCACCAGCCCTTGCAGGAGATCGCCAAAATCGCCCACGAGCACGGCGCGCTGCTGCTGGTTGATGCGGTAACCTCTTTGGGCGGCTGCGAAATCTCCGTGGACGACTGGGGCATTGATATCTGTTATTCCGGCGCGCAAAAGTGCATCTCCTGCCCGCCGGGGCTGGCGCCCATCACCTTCAATGAGCGCGCCATGGAAGCGGTGCGGGCGCGAAAAACCAAAGTGCAGTCCTGGTATTTGGATATGACCATGATTGAGCGCTATTGGGGAGAAGAACGCTTCTATCATCATACCGCGCCGATAAGCATGCTTTATGCGCTGGCGGAGGCGCTGAATATTATTATGGAAGAAGGGCTGGAAGCCCGCTGGCAGCGACACGCGCGCCTGGGCGCGGCGCTGCATAAGGGATTGGAGGCGATGGGCCTTAAGCTGCTGGCAAAACAAGGGCATCGGCTGCCCATGTTGACTTCGGTGGGGATCCCCGAGGGGGTGGATGATCTGGTCGTCCGCCGTAGCTTGCTGGCCGATTTGAATATTGAGCTTGGCGGCGGTTTGGGAGCCTTCAAAGGCAAAGCCTGGAGAGTTGGGCTGATGGGCGAATCCTGTTGTCAGGCTAATGTCTTACTGATTTTATCCGCCTTGGAAGCATTGCTTTGCGCCCAGGGCATAACCATTCCCCCCGGCGCAGGAATTACCAAGGCCGCGGAAGCGCTAAAGACATAAAGGGATGCCCCCGCGGAGTTCCCTCACCCCTGCCTTCGGCGGGCAGGCCCTCCACAGGCGGGTAAACCAGCGGGAGGGCTGCCTAAACGCGGGTCTCTTTTGTAGGGGCGACCCGGTGTGGTCGCCCTCCCAAATGAATAACCCTTATATTGAGGGCAGCCCCATGGGGCTGCCCCTACCCTAGGGCGGGCCTTTAACCAAATCTGCCTTTCCTCGTTGGGCAGGAGTTCATTTATCCCGAGTGTAATCGAGGGACTCCTGCCATTTTTTATTTATGGAACTAAAACCTCCCGCAGGTTTGAAACCAGCGGGAGGGCTGACTAAATCCGCGCAGGTCTCGTTCTTCGCTCAACGCTCAACGCTGAACGTTGAACGCTAAACATTTTCGCAATGATAGATGCGAAAATGTTTAGAGCACTTCGCTGCCCGGGAAGATTGACAGCGCTTGGGAGATCGGGGAATCGTCTTTTTTCTCAGGCAAGGCTTGCTGGGCGGATTTCAGTTCACATTCGATGCGAAGCTGCTGTCCGGTAACCTTTTCGATGACCTTGGCCAGCAGGTCCTTTTTCTCAGGGCTGTTAAGCGACGCATGTTGGAACTCGGAGGAAAAAGTAAGGGTAAGTTTTTGTCCTTCCAACCTGGTAATGGCGGCGTCATTCATCACGGAGTGCAAGAGCGCCTGTCTTTCTTTTTTGAGCGTCTCCAGCACTTTTGGCCAGCTCTCTTTTAGGACCTCAAGATTATTCCCAGCGGCGGCCGGCGGGGGCGCTTTCGCCTCCGGCTTCTCCGGCGCTTTCACAGCTTCCTTAATACCACCAGCCACGGCGGTGGTGACTTTCGCGATGGGTTCAGTGCGCTTAGGCGGGCCTGCAACCGGCGGCGGGGCCGGTCTGGCCGGCTGCTCAACAGGCCTATTCTCAGTCTGGTTCAGGCCGCAACAACGCGCCAAACATAATTCTACTAAAAGGCGCGGCTGGCTGGAGAAGCGCAAATCCCCTTCCGTGCGGCAAAGAAAATCTATCGCCTCCAGCAATTGCCTTTGGGGGAATTCCTTCGCCTGCTGGATCATGCGAGGCAGGTATTCCTGGGGCAGGGTCATATTTGTGCCCGCCAACTCGCCCGCCGGCCCTTGCTGGCTGATCTTTATCATCAGCAAATCACGAAAATATTTCGTTACTTCCTTAACGAGTTGAACCAGATCATTGCCCTCCGCCACCACGCGGTCAACCAGCGCAAAGGCCGCATCCACCTTGCCCTGTATTATCGAGTCGGCTACCTCGATAAGCATATCCGGCTCGATGCCTCCCAGAATGGCGCGGACTTCGGCGATGGTTATCTTGTCCGGCGCATAGGCGGCGGCCTGTTCCAGCAGGGAAAGCGCATCCCGCGCGGCGCCGTCGGCGGCCTGGGCCAGCAGGCTCAAAGCCGCTTCCTCATACTTCAGATTTTCCTGCTCGCAGACTTGCTTCAGGCAGATTTGCAGGTCGGCGGGGCCGATACGATGAAAATCGAAGCGCTGACAGCGGGAAAGAATGGTGGGCTTCACCTTATGCGGGTCGGTGGTGGCAAGTATAAAGACCACCTGCTGGGGGGGCTCTTCCAGCACCTTCAACAGCATGTCGAAAGCCTGGTCGGAGAGTTGGTGAACTTCGTCAATGATATAGACCTTATAGCGGGTCTGCCCGGGGGCAAACTGGAAGCGGTGGCGCAGCTCCTCCATGTCATCCACGCCGCGGTGGCTGGCGGCATCGAACTCGATGACATCGAGACAGGCGCCTCTTCTAATCTCCAGGCAGGCATTGCATTTCCCGCAGGGCTGGGCGGTGGGTCCCTTCTCACAATTGAGCGACATGGCCAGCGACCTTGCCGTGGTCGTCTTGCCGGTCCCCCGCGGCCCGCAGAACAGATAGGCATGGGAAATCCGCCCTGAGCCGATGGCATTGGCCAGGGTCTGCGTAACATGGCGCTGCCCCAAAATCTCCGAGAAGATTGCCGGTCTGTATTTGCGATATAGTGATTGATAAGTGCTCAATTGGCCTCTCCGTTCTGATATAACTAGCTAATTCGACCCCAATGCCGCGATTCCTGTTTATATTATAGAGAAGATTTAGGTCTAGCCATATAATCCAATATAAAGATACATCAGGGGAGTGCTAGCGCGCCACAGGAGGCTTTCGATTAGCAAGGGCTTTCTGATAAAGCTCGACAACCTTCCGGGCGCAATTGGCGGAGGAGAATTCTTCGGCCTGGCGGCGAGCTTGCTCTCCCATCTTACTTCTTCTAGCCGGATCTTGCAGCAGCGCCAGCAAGGCTTCAGCGAAGGCGGCGGGATTCGGCTCCACCACCAGGCCTTCTTCTCCTTGCCGGAGAATTTCCGCTATGGCGCCGGATTTTGCCGCCACAATGGGCAGGCCGCAAGCCATGGCCTCCAATACCACAATCCCCTGGGTATCGGTGAGCGAGGGAAAGGCGAAGACCTGAACGTGGTTAAGGGCTTGATATACCTCCTGGCGGGGCAGAAAGCCGCTTAGATGGACTTGGCTGGATAAGTTCATTTCTCTTGCCAATGTTTGAATATGATCGGCCCAGGGGCCGCCGCCAATGAGCAGCAGGTGCGCGTCGGGCAATTTATTTACCGTTAAAGAGAAGGCGTTGAGCAAAAGCTCTAAATTTTTCTCTTTCGCCATGCGACCGGCAAAGGCAACGACCGGGGCGCCCTCCGGAATATCCCAACGGGGGCGGGCAGGGGAGGAATAGTTCTCTTTGGCAAGGGACAGGTCCACTCCCGTGGGGATGATCTTGATAGGGGTTTTGACTCCATAAGACAACAAGGTATCGTAAGCGGCAACGCCCGGAGCTATCACATAATCGGCCGCATCCGAAAAGCTGCGACTGCGCCAGCGGGCGAGCCAGCGGGTAAAAGGCAAGGGCAAAGGTATATAATGTGCATACGCCTCCAGCAAGGTATGGTATGTAAATATCAGAGGAATGTCGAGATTGCGGGAGGCTTTGGCGGCATGTCGGCCCATGCCAAAAAGCGAATGGGAATGAATAACATCAGGGGTGAATTCCGCCAGGAGATGTTTGAGCCTTTGGGGAAAATAGAGAGTTGCCAAGGGATAGCGGGGATTAGTTGGCAAAGTAAGCGAGGGAAAGCGGTAAATATCTTCATCTGTGTCTTGGTGGCCGGGATATGCAGGAGCAAAGAGATAAACCTGGTGGCCTAGTTGCAGGAGTTCCTTGCGGAGGGTGGAAACTGCTACCATAACGCCATTAACTATGGGGGAATAGCACTCACTAAAAATAGCTATTTTCATGGTGTTAGATTACCAGCAACTCTGAACTATAACAAATATACCGCTTTTGGAGAAAGGAGTGCACACAAAATGAAGCGCGCGCGTCTTCCAGCCGTGGCCGGAGCGTTCTACGAGAGCGTTCCGGAAAGGCTGCAGGATTCGATGAAGGAATGTTTTCTGCATCGGCTTGGCCCCGGGCATTTGCCGGCAGTGGCGGAGCAGGGGGCGCAGCAGATGGTGGGGATGGTATGTCCGCACGCCGGTTTTCATTATTCCGGGGCGGCTGCGGCCTGGGCTTATGATGCCCTTGCTGCGGACGGAAAGCCGGATTGCGCGGTCATATTGGGAACGAATCATCGCCTTTTGGGACCGGCGATTGCCCTCAGCACATTTTCGGCCTGGGCGACTCCTCTGGGGCGGCTCCCGTTAGACGCGCAACTGTGTTCCGCCTTGCGAGACCAGGACGTGCCGGAAGATGATGCTGCGCATGAATTCGAGCACTCCATTGAAGTGCAGTTGCCCTGGCTGCAGTTTCTTTACGGCGACACTATGGCAATCTGTCCTATTTCCCTGGGACATCTTAGCCGACGGAGCATGCAGACGCTTGCCGACATCATCGTAAAGGCCATTGGCGCGCGGAATGCGGTGATAATCGCCAGCAGCGACTTCTCCCACGAAGTCAGCGATAAGGAAGCCCGCCGGCTGGATAGCCTGGCACTGGAGCGTATTTTAGCATTTGATCCGGAAGGTTTGATGAACACAGTAGAGGAGCATATGTTGACCATGTGCGGCGCCGCCCCCGTGGCGGTAATGCTGACCGCGGCGCGGCAAATGCACGCGGCGAAGGCGACACAGTTGTCCTACCATACCTCCGGAGATATCAATGGAAATCGCTCCGCCGTGGTGGGTTATGCTTCGATTATAGTGAAGAGATAGACCTTCGAGCATTGAAAAACGCTGGTTTTGGGTATATAGTAAGCCTGCGCTCAATCACTCTGTAAAGGAGGCGATCCTATGAACTGGGTGGATTTGGTGGCATTAGTCATAATAGTCGGTATTGCTTTTCTTGAGAGCCGACGCGGCTTTGGACTGGCCTTATTCGATCTTATCGGGGCCATCATCGCCTCAAAGCTGGCGATTTCCTTCTATGAGGCTGCCGGCAAAGCCCTGCCCTTCAATCTTAAGGCCCAGGATGCCCAGGGATTTTGGATTATTCTTATGTTCCTTATCCTGGGAGCATTGGTATTACTGGCGAGCAGGTTCCTCTATTCAACCACGTTGTTGTCTTTGGATGTTATGGATCCTGTAGTGGGCGCAATTCTGGGGATTGCATCAGGCATAATTACCGCGCATATTATACTGCGAGGAATGGTGCTGGCTGCGGCCGGAACTCCTTTTGGAACCGAGCTTGCGGGAACCTTTGCAGTTATCCAACTGGTTGATCAAACCGGTTTTAAGGCGCTTATGGAAGTGCTGACGCATATTGGCGAACTGCCTCCTGAATAGGCTCTTAGCGGAGCATAGGAATCCAGGCGTCCATTGCGTTGCGGATAGAATTTCTTCTTCAACGGCGCGATGATTCTCCGATTTTACTCTTGACGGCCGTCTGCCGCAGACTTAGAATGATATAGTCTGGAGGGCAGTAAAATATTCCTTCGCCTGCAAGTGAATGAGGTTCGCGGGCAAGTTTTGATAGGTTCTCTGAAGATATTTGTAAAGATACAGGACAAGCAACTTGGCAAAGTTTTCTCCTACGGCGAATGTGCAGGCTGAACTCCAACGTTTGAGGGCCGATATCGCTCGACTTGAGCAGGCGCGGCGCGAACTGGAGGCGCAACTTGCCGGCGGGCAAGGAGAATCCGCGCCCATCACCACGTCGGCGGAATTAAAGGCAACATTGCACCGTTTCCTGCGGCAGGTGGGACTGATTCTGCAGGCGGAAAAGTGCGTGATTATGCTCTATGACGAAGAGTCCGGCGAGCTGGTGGCGCAGGCCCCCGCCCTGGGAATCAGCGATGAGGAGACCGCCAAGCTGCGCGTTCCCGCCACGCAAGGAATCGCCGGCGAAGTCTTCCGGGACCCGGAGGGCAAAGCCATCATCTGCCACGACTGCATGACTGATGCTCGCACCGAAAAAGAGATGATGGCGCTCTTGAAGGTGCACAATTCCCTTTGTGTGCCCTTAATAGTGGAGCGCAAGAATCAAGATGACACGGTCGCAGACCGGCGGACGATTGGCGTCTTTAATGTCTTTAATAAGCGATTTTCCGCAGATTTCGTGGATGAAGACATCACCCTGCTGAAATCCCTGGCGCGTAATGCGGCCGCGGTGATTTCTACGGCCAAGGCCTATATTGCCGTGGCCGATGAGAAGCGGGAACTGGAGCATACCCTGCAGAGCATGCTCTCCGGAGTACTGGTGGTGGGTAAGGATGGTCGAGTAAAGCTGATAAACGCCGCCGCGCAGCAGATCTTCGGGGTCATCGGTTCGGACCGGGTGGGGAAGCGGCTGCCGGAGATAATCTTCAACTCGGATGTGGAAAGATTGCTGGCTAAGGCGCTGGAATCGGGGGAAGAGCATACCCAAGAGATCTCTATCTTCACGCCGGATGAACGAATTTTTCAACTGCAGACGGCGCTGTTGCGGGATGATGACCAGCAAATTTCCGGCGTAGTAAGCACTTTCAATGACATTACCGAACTGCGCAATGTGGAGCGGATGAAGACGGAATTCGTCTCCAGCGTCTCCCATGAACTGCGCACCCCACTCACCTCCATAAAAGGCTTTGTGCGCACCCTTATGGATGATACGGAAGGCTATTATGACCGGTCCATGCAGCAGGAGTTTTATCAGATTATTGACAACGAATGCGACCGTCTGGTCAGACTGATCTCGGATCTGCTAAATGTCTCGCGGATTGAAAGCGGGAGAGTGCTGGAATTGTTCATCAAACCGGTGAACTTGTCTGAGCTAATCGAGCGGCGAGTCAGCAGCCAGCGTTCTTATACAACGAAGCACGAGTTCGAAGTTCGCTGCGCCGACTCCTTCCCGACCATCGAGGCGGATGAAGACAAGGTGGATCAAATCCTGACTAATCTGCTCTCGAATGCCGTGAAATATAGTCCGGAGGGAGGTCGGATCGAGGTGGTCGCGCAAGATAACGGCAAAGATGTATCCATCAGCGTATCGGATGAAGGCATCGGCATTCCACCGGAGCATTTGGATAGGATCTTTGCCCGTTTTCATCGGGTGGATAATCGCGACACCCGCCAGGCCGGGGGCACAGGTATCGGGCTCTATCTGGTAAAGCATTTGGTAGAAGCGCATCATGGCACTATAGAGGTGAAGAGCGAGGTTGGAAAAGGCTCAACTTTCACTATCACTCTTCCCAAATCACAGACGGAGAAAGAGAGTATTCCCCAATGATATCCCGCGTTTGGGATGGCTTGTTTCCCCGTCGTCAAAGTGCGGAGTCTATTACAGCAGATTGATTCAATTCCGTCCCGTTCCAGCGGGGCGGAATTCCATTTTTCACGGCCTTTTCAGGCCGGCGGCCATAAGGAAGGACTAAAATGAAAGTTGCGTTGGGCGCCGACCATGCCGGCTTTCAGTTGAAGGAAACTCTTAAAAAAATGCTGGAGGAAATGGGTATCGCGAGTAAGGATTTCGGCTGCGCTTCTACAGCACAGGTGGATTATCCGGATTTCGCGGAAGCCGTGGCGCGTGCGGTGGCCGGGGGCGAAGCAGAGCGCGGTATTATGGTCTGCGGCACCGGCATCGGCGCCAGTATTGCGGCTAATAAGATTCCGGGCGTGCGCGCCGCACTATGTCACGATGCCTTTACAGCCGTCGCTTCTCGTTGCCATAATGATGCCAATGTCTTATGTTTGGGGGCGCGTGTGCTGGAAGAATCACTCGCTTGTGAAATCGCCCGCACCTGGCTGAAAACCGATTTTTCCGGCGAGGAGCGCCACCGCAGACGCATAAGCAAGATAGCGCAGATAGAAGCAAAACGCGGTTGACACAATCAACTGAGGAGAACAGGATATGTCTGAAAGGCCGGACTGGGATGAATATTTCATGGACATCGCGCTCACCATCTCCAAACGGGCTTCTTGCCTCAGGCGGCGAATGGGCGCGCTGCTGGTAAAAGATAAACGGATTTTGACCACCGGCTATAACGGAGCTCCGGCGGGGCTGCCGCATTGCGAGGTTACCGGCTGCCTGAGACAGCAATTGGGAATCCCCTCAGGAGAGCGTCAGGAACTCTGCCGCGCCTTGCATGCCGAGCAAAACGCCATAATTATGGCGGCTCTGCACGGGGTATCGCTTGCCGGCGCAACCTTGTATGTTACTCATCAGCCCTGCGTAACCTGCGCAAAGATGATGATTAATGCAGGAGTGAAGAAGGTGGTCTACCTGGGCGATTATCCGGACAGCATGGCTGCGGAATTTCTTTCTCAGGCGGGGATTGAAATGATACGCCTGATTCCTACCCCGCAGCAGCAAGCGCAAATGGTATCAGGCGCGAAGGCCTGTTTTGAACTCCCCGAGAAGAAGGTTTGAATATAGCTTCCGGGCTGTTAGCGAACACCAAGCAATGACTATTAACACGAACATCCTCGTAGTTTGCTTCATTGCCAGCGCCCTGGTAGCGCTATTGACCACTCCGCTGGCAAAGCTTTTGGCGATCCGCGCCGGCGCGCTGGCGCGTCCCGGAGGCAGGCACATCCATGAGGCGCCGATACCTTCCTGGGGCGGATTGGCCATCGCCTGCGGCTTCCTGCTTGCGGGGCCGGTTGCCGCGGCTTTGTTTGACCTCCCCAGGCTGCACCCCAGGCAGCTTATCGGCTTGCTGACCGGGGCGGGACTGATAATTGCAATGGGAGTTGTGGATGATCGTTTTCACATTCCCGCGCGCTATAAGCTCATAGGTCAAATCATTGCCGCGGCGATACTTCCGTTCTTTGGGATAAGCATCACCATGATCTCCAATCCTCTCGGTCCGGAAGCAATCTTTCCCAGCACTTGGCTGGACTGGGGGCTGACCATCGCCTGGGTAGTGGCGGCAACTAATGCGATAAACCTTATTGACGGTCTGGATGGATTGGCGGCCGGCGTTTCCGCCATTTCATGCCTTGCCTTGGCCACGATAGGTCTGATGCGAGGTCAAGCTGAGGTGGCGCTGCTGGCGGTTGTGCTCGGCGGAGCGGCTATAGGATTCCTGCCGTGGAATTTCCATCCCGCCAAGATCTTCATGGGTGATACGGGCGCCTATTTTCTGGGCTTCATAATCGGAGGAATTACCGTTTTGGGGGCCTTCAAGATTGCCGCATCAATTGCCATATTCGTTCCCATATTGGTTTTGACGATTCCGCTCCTGGAGGCCTTCCTTTCGATATCCAGGCGCTATCTGCGGGGCCAGCCTATCTTTACCGCCGACCGGGAGCATCTCCATCATCGTATGCTCGATATGGGTATGTCGCAACGACAAATCGCGCTCTTTATGTATTGCGTTACTGCGTTTTGCTGTGTAATTGCGATTTGGATTTCTCGCCCGCGCTGAAGCTGCTAACATATAATTGGATATAGAAATGAAGAAATCTTCTCCGCCTAAAAAGGCTAAAATAGCCGTGGTTCTTGGCACTCGACCGGAGGCGACCAAGCTCGCGCCGGTCATTCTCGAACTGCGCCGTTTTCCACGGCAGTTTAAGGTGCAGGTGATTTCCACGGGCCAACACCGCGAGATGCTTGCGCAGAGCCTTGCCATCTTCGGGCTTAAGCCCGATGTTAACCTGAATATCATGCTTCCCAGGCAGTCCCTGGAGCATATTACCAGCGCGGCGCTGAATGGTTTGGGACCGCTGCTGAGTTCCGCGCCCCCCGATTTAGTGCTGGTGGAGGGAGATACCACTACGGTCTTTGCCGCGGCGTTGGCGGCCTTTTACCACAAGATTCCTGTGGCGCACCTGGAGGCCGGCCTGCGCACCTCCGATCGCTACAATCCCTTTCCGGAGGAGATCAATCGAAGACTGGTATCTGTTATCGCCTCGTTGCATCTCGCGCCCACGCCTGCGGCAAGAGACAATCTGCTAAAAGAAGGGCATGGCCGCAATTCCATCTATGTAACAGGCAATACTTCGGTTGATGCCGTGCTGTGGGTGGCGGCCAAGCCCGCGCCTCCGCTGCCGGCAATTGTAGAGGAAGCCGAGCAGGTCGTCCTGGTAACGGCGCACAGGAGAGAGAACTGGGGAGATCCATTCAAACGTATCTGCGGCGCCATTTTGGAAATCAGCAGGCGCTTCCCCAAGGCGGCGATAATCTTCTGTGTGCATCCTAATCCGGCAATTCGCGAAACCGCCAAAA
>Ga0315288_10003374_pt1 | contig 20418 bp, 23 predicted proteins | sample YL17G11_20_MG_FD_203454 | JGI IMG/M metagenome (GOLD analysis project Ga0315288, IMG submission 203454) | Sediment microbial communities from Yellowstone Lake, YNP, Wyoming, USA - YL17G11_20 | ecosystem: Environmental > Aquatic > Freshwater > Lake > Sediment | place: USA: Wyoming | collected... | reverse complement strand
GAGCATATATGATTTTTTATGCTATTGCGCATTATAATATGCAGTGTAATATTATTGGAGACCAAGGGTATTGGTGTGTTATTGCACTAATCATTATGGGTTTTGTATTTATGATTGCAGGAGCTTACGGAGCTTATTCAATGATTCGTGGGAGAGGTGCACAAGTTCAATATGAATAAAAAAGGAGTTTTAGGAAGTTTATTTATAGGAATATTATTTTTAATCATATCTGGAATATCTTTCTATTATTGGTGGACAACTTCGGAACCTGCGAAATGTGTATCTTCACCAATTTCAGAACAATTTTGGCATTCAAGTCTTTTTTTATTTGGAGTAATGTTTTTAATATTAGCTATTACTATTATATATTCCGCATGTCGTCCAGTAACTGGATGTTGGGGAGAGGGAATTACCCAATCTGCAGAAGTAACTGGAACTAATCAAGATATAAAAATATCAAATGTTAGAGGAAATATAAAAGCTAAAAATATAAGGAGAAAAAAATAATGGTTGTAATATTACTCCCTGAATGGTATGGCAAAGTAGAAGAAAAGTTAGACAAAGTGATAAATGAGATAGCAGAAGAACTTAATTTAAATCTTATTTTCATTTGGGATAGTAAGAGCATTGAAAATGGAAAAAGTACAATATTAAATACTTTAGTCAGAATTTCTGAAAAAACTAAACCAGAATTTACAGAAGAAGAATTAAAAAACTTTAAAGATATGAAAACAATTATTGAAAAGGAAAAAAAAGAAAATGCCAAAAGTAAGTATAAATTGCCCAACAAGAAATAATATTAAAACAATCAAAATTGTTTTAGACGCTGTAATGAAACAGACTAATCAAGATTTTGAATTTGTTTTATTAGATAGTAGTAGCACTGATGGAACTATTCAAGCAGTATTAGAGTTTGGAAATGAAGTTCTTTTTCCAGTAAGAATTATTAATATTCCTGGAGCACTTCTTGAAGCAAGGATTATTGGAGCAAAGCAAAGCGTTGGAGAATATATCTTATTCCTTGATAGTGACCAAGTTTTACATCCTAAAGCAATAGAATGGCTTGTTGAAGGAATTGAGAAAGGAAATTATGATGCTATGTGGCTTTATGAGAGAGCTTATAACAGAGAAAAATGGGTTCCAAGACTCTATGACGCAGATAGAGTTATTGTTCAAGAATATTTAGGTGAAGATGTTGTTTTACCTAGATTTTTGAAAAGAGATTTATTATTAAAAGCTATGAAGAATATTCCAACATCAATATTTCCTTTTTGTTATTCACATGACCATCTATTTATATTCAAAGAGTTTCAAAAGATATCTATGAACATTGGTCATGTTGGAACTAAAGAAGAACCTGCGGTAGAACATAATGAACCAGATAGTTTGAAAAATATTTGGAAAAAACAATATACTTATGGCATAACCACAAGACAATTAAAGGATAAAGGTGTTTATCCAGAATTAATAAAGACTAGACATTCTTTTAGAAAATTCCATTTTAGAAGGCCCTGGCTTTCTACTAAGGTTTTCTTTTTGAGAGTATTTAGAGGTGTCCCTTATATGTGGGGTTATAAATTTGGAAAAAGAAGAGAGTGAAGAAAAAAAAGAAGGTATCATAGATTGGATAAGAATAATTATAGTTATGTTACTTTTTTTGCCCTTTTTAATTATTGGAGCAATACTTATATTTATTTATATAATACTTGAAGGTCGTGATTGGAAGTGTAAACATTGGAAAGAATGTTCTTGGTATAATCCCAAAAATATAACCTGTAATGAAGATATGGGTATGTATAGCGGTTTTGATAAACCTGCAGGATGCTTTATTTCAGTTTCTGAGAGAAAAGAAGAATTAAAAAAACAAGGAAAGGTTCTGAGGAGATTAAGATGAGATTCCTAAGTAAATTTTTATGTAGAGTTTATTTTATGATGTCTTTATTATTATTTGTAGTAATGTCTTGTTTATTTTTTTCTCAAATAATAAATCATGGATGCCATAATTTTAATACAGCTACGCAATTATTATATATTTTTTTGATTCCACTTACAGCTTTATTTTACGCATTAATGCAGGAGGATGACTAAGATGGGAGAACGGATAGCAAGATTAAGAATACAAAGAGAACCTAACGTTCTTTATTATGTAAAATCTGATGAACAAGGTTGGCTTTGTGTTTATAAAACAGAATTAAAAAGAGGAGGTCATAAAAATGCCAAACCCATTCAGGGCGATAAAGAACGGCCTGAAATTAAGCGAGCACTTCAAGAATAGAATATTTTTTGATTATATGTCTAAACTTGCACAACTTCAACATAAGCCAAAAGTAGTTGAAACAAAAGAAGGTTATAAATTTGAGGTTACAACTGCTAGTGATTATCTTCTCATTCGTGAAATGATGGAAGATATGTATGGTAAGATAGAGAAAGATTGGTATGTAGTAGATATCGGTGCACAGAAAGGAGTATTCTCAATAAGAGCTGCAACATTTGCAAAAGAAGTTCATGCATATGAACCTTCTGAAGAAAATTTTAATGCATTAGATAAAAATCTTGATTTAAATAAAATAACTAATGTTCATGTTAATATGATGGCCGTGGCAGGAAAGAGTGGAACGATGGATTTGATTTTAAGTAAATCATCTCTTACTCATAGTTTATATAAAGGAATAGGAGAACCTACAGGAAAAATTCAAAGAGTTATTGTTGTAACTCTTGATGATGTAGCAAGAGAAATTCCAAGGATTGATTTTCTTAAGTTAGATGCGGAAGGCTGTGAGTATGAGGCATTTTACAATGCCAAACCTTGGACAATTGATAAAATAAAAAGATTTATGATTGAGTTACATCCTCATGGAGAATATACTAATCAATTATTTATTAATTTTCTTGAAAATGAAGGATTTGAAGTTAAACCGGTAAAAATAGGTGGATATATACACTTATTTGGAAAAAGAATACATTAAGAGGATATCACCATGAAAAAAAGGATAAAATTAATCTACATAATGCAAGAATTCTCGCCAGATGTAGGAGGCTGGGCAATGCATCTTTTCAGAGAACTTTCAAAATATATCGATGTAGTAGTTCTTGCTCAACCTTATACACATAGTATAAAGAAATCTAAATCTATTGAAATAATAAATTCTCATTTTAAAGTAATCAGATATCAGGGATATAGATTTAAAGGAATGATTTATCCTACTGATTTAAAATCTATATTGGAATTAGAAAGGGCAGATAATTGTATTGTTCAGTGTGATGAATTCTTTAAGTTTTATACTATACAAGCAGCAAAATTCTGTCGCGATGCAGAACCTGTTATTCCTTTTATAATAAGTTCAAGGATGCGTTATAGAAAAGGTTTAGTAAGAGAATTTGGAATAGTATTCTTTCGAGAATTAGCTCAGGATGCAGTATTAAGAGCTTATAAGATAATTGCTACTCAAGGAATTTGTTCAAAGGATGAATTTAAAAGATGGTTCTCATTAAAACAAGATTCTGATTTTGAGATTATTCCTTCTGGAATAGATATTCAAGAGTTTAAAAGAGATTATATTGAAGAAAAAGATAAAAAAGATATAATCCTTTACGTAGGAAGAGTTTATCCAATAAAGAGGATGGACCTTGTTCTAAAAGTTTTTAAGAAAATATTATATCATAAACCTAAAGCAGAGTTATGGATTGTTGGCAAAGAAGATGATAATGAATTAATAAAATTAAATTCCTTAATGAAAAGATTAGAATTTGAACATGGAAGAGAAGTAAAATTCTTTGGAGGAGTTGATAATGAAGATTTACATGAATATTATTCTAAAGCCAAAGTCTTGATTAATACTAGTGAAACTGAAGGAATTTGTTTTTCTTTTTTAGAAGGTATGAGTTTTAAATTACCTATAGTAACTTGGGATGTTGGCGGAAATTCTGGAGTTGTACATTCGGGTTATAATGGATTTTTAAATCCATTTGGAGAAATAAACCATATGGCTTTAGATATTGTAAAATTGTTGAATAATGATAATTTAAGAAAGGAACTTGGAAATAATGGATTTAAATTATTAAAAAAAGAATTTGATATAAAGATTAATGCTGAGAAATTATTAAAGGTTTATAAGGGGGCTGTTAAATATTACAAATGAAATTCTGGTTAGTTTTTATGTTATATTGTATATGTTTCATAGTTTTGGCTTGGGGCTTTAATCTTATTAGTACAGAGGTACATGAACAAGCTCACGTAGCAATATTTAATAATTATAATATAAGTTCTACTGTAACAATAAATTGGTGGACTGGTAGTGGGTCTACTTTTCCAAATCATAATCAATATGTTTTGTACTGCAACGATTCTTGTAGAATGGCACATTCTTTAAATGAAATTATAGGCTATAATGTTAATACCTTTATTTTTGCTATGATGTGTACTGCTTTTATTATAGGATTAATAATGATTATGATAATTGGTTTAAAAAGATTCGAGGAAAGAGATTCTTTTTATGAAGGGATTATAGCTGAATTAATAAAAGAAAAAAAAGATAATGGAGGTGAATTACTATTTGCGGAATTGTCGGATTTAACTGGGGAGACGCTGAAAAGATAGATAATGTTGAAGTGATAAGTAATTCTGTCGCTACATTAAATCATCGTGGACCTGATAAAAGTATGATTTATACTGATGATAATGTTAGCTTAGGATTTGCTAGACTCGCTATAAATGATTTGACCGAAGATGCAGACCAACCTATGGAAAATGAGGACGGAAGTATAGTACTTGTATTCAATGGAGAAATATATAATTTTCAAGAATTAAGAAGAGAATTAAGGAATAAAGGACATAAATTTATTAGCGAATCAGATTCTGAAGTTATTATCCATGCTTATGAAGAGGAAGGAATAGATTGTGTTAAGAGATTTAATGGAATGTGGGCTTTTGCATTATATGACAAAATAAAGAATATGATTTATCTTTCTAGAGATAGAATTGGAATAAAACCTCTATATTATTATTATGACAAAGGTTCTTTGATTTTTGCCAGTGAATTAAAGGCTATAGTTAATGTATTAAATGAATATAATATTGAACCTGAAATAAACAAAATAGCTTTAGACATCTATTTATCTTTAGGATATATCCCAGAACCTTATTCTATCTATGCTAATATTTGGAAGTTAAAAAAAGCAAACAATATGTTTTTTTCTTTAGCTTCTGGATTAGGTGTTCAACAAAAATATTGGAGTTTACCTAAACCTAATTATTTTAAAGATGAAAAAATAATTATTTCTAAAGGAAGAGCTTTGCTTAGAGACATAATAAGAGAGATGAAGATTGCTGATGTAGAAGTTGGAACATTCTTAAGCGGGGGAATAGATTCTACAACGGTAACTGCTTTGTTAAATGAACAAAAGAAAAAAGAGTTGCATACTTTTTCCGTAGGATTTATTGATAAAGACTTTGATGAATCTAAATATTCGGATATTGCTGCAAAAAAGTTTGGAACAAAACACCATCATTATAAATTTAAACAAAAAGACTTTGAATATCTTTTTGATAAGATATATTACTATTATGATGAACCTTTTGCGGATTATTCTATGTTCCCAACATATATAGTTTCAAAACTTGCTAGGAAATATGTTACAGTTTGTTTAAGTGGGGACGGAGGAGATGAATTATTTGGAGGATATGATTCCTACAGAAAATTTAAACAAGTTAAGATGCTAAAATATATTCCGTTAAAATTTATATTCAAACATTCTTGGTATGAAAAGTTAGCAAGAGCTGCAACTATGGCCTCTTCAAAAGATAGTGCTGATTGGATTATTAATTATCTTAGTATAAGCGGAAAGAAAAATCAATTATCTTCTTCCGCTGAAAAGATTATAAGAAATATCTCTGAAAGTGAAGGCCCTCTTACTGCTCTAATGAAATATGATTTTAATTATGTTTTAACTGATGATTATCTTGTTAAAGTTGATAGAGCAAGTATGGCTAACTCCCTTGAAGTAAGAGTTCCTTTACTAGACCATAGATTTGTTGAATTTGCTAATAATATCCCAGTAAAAATGAAGACTGATATGTTTCACGGTAAAAAGATATTCAAGAAGATGGTTAAAGGTATTATTCCAGACGCTTGTATTAATAGGAAAAAGATGGGTTTTGGTTCTCCTATTATTAGATGGATGTTTACAACTTACAAAGATTTATGTGTAGAGAAATTGGAGAGATTAAAGTCCCGTAATCTTGTCGATGAAAATAAAATTGAGGAATATATTAGATATTTAAAGAAGAAACAATATAATGGACTAATTGGTATAATAACTTATAGATATGTTAGTTTAGAATTATGGTGCGAGAGGTGGTTAGATTGAAAATAAATATAAATCAAATTATAACTATTTTAATTTTAGTTATGAGTGCAATTGGCTTTTTTGGTATAGGTAATAGTATTCAAAAGAATGGAAAACCTACTATTGATTTTTGTTATGAACATTATCATAATAAAACTTTTTTAAAAACAATGACTCCTGAAGATGAACCTTATGAACCTCTACAATGTCAAAGTTCTACATGGAGAACAGGATGGTACGGATTATGTAATTCTACTTGTTTTGAAAATTATCATAAATGTTTAGAAGAGAATGCTACTAAAGAACAAGTAAAATTCAGTCAAAATTGTCATTGGATGGGTCTTGATTATTTTATTTTAGGTGGGACTATGTTTTTTAAATTAGCATTACCATTGATGCTTTTTGGAACGATTGTTGCGATTATTTATTCAATATTTAAGGAGGAAGATAAAAATGTATTGCAAACACATTCCGGAGAATAAAAAATTAAGTTAGAAGAAGGAAGAATAGGAGGAATAGTATAAAATATTAAAATGTGTATAAAACAAAATTCAATTACTACAGGAAAAGAACTTAAGAAACTAATAAATGTGACAAGGATAGATAGCTGTATGAAAGAAGAAATAAAACAGTTAAATAAAAAAGGAATAAAAACTCTTGCTTGTTGTTGTGGACACAAAAAATATCCTAAAACTATTATTTATCAAAATAGAAACGGAATTTATGATTTAGTCTCAGGAATTAAAATTCTAAGAAATGAACGTTTTTATATAAGAGATAAACAAGGGTTATTTTTTATTCCTGAATCTATAGGAATAAAAAAAACTACCCCTTTAGAAGAATACAAAAATATTCATCTTTGGGTAAGAAAACAATGGTTAAAAAAACCTAAAATAAGATTTTGTAATAAATGTTATAAAAAAGGAAAGTTAGAACTTGGAAATATTAGCGGAAAATATAAAAAAGAGTTATCAGATTGGGAATGGATTTGTAGAAAGTGTCATAATAAATTTCATAAAGAAGGAATATATGCAAACAATAGATTTAAAGAGTCTTTAAAAGAATCAAATAAAAATAATTACAAAAAAAATAAAATAAAAATATTAAAACATAAGAAATTATATGCAAAAAAAAATAAAAATATTTTAAAATTACATCGTAAAGAGTTCTATCAACAAAACATTGAAAGATTAAGAATAAAAAGTAAAGAAAATTATTGGAAAAATAAAAAAAATTTACTAAAAATAAATCACGAAAGAATTTTAAAATGCTAAAATTAGTAGTTTTTGCAAGTGATTCACTGAAGACTTATTATGAAAAAGGAGAAATTAAAGAGAGATATTTTAATCCTAATAATTATTTTGATGAAGTTCATTTTATTAGTTTAAATGATGAAGAGATTGAAGAGGATAAAGTTCAGAAGTTGGTCGGTAAGGCAAAGATAAAAATTCATGCAATTGGTAAATGGAATCCTTGGCCTCTTCCTAATGTAAGTAGAATCGCTTTTCAAAGGAGAGTCCTTAAATTAATTAGAGAGATTAATCCAACAGCAATAAGAGCTTATGACCCTTTACTTCCAGGTTATCTTGCAGTTTATTGTGGAAAGAAGCTAAATGTTCCTTCTGTAATATCATTACACGCAGATTATGACGAAGAAAGAGAATACAGCAAACAATTTGGTTGGAAAAAATATCTAAAGTTTTATTTTTATAGTAAGATGTTTGAGAAAGCTGCATTACAGGGAGCTGATAAAATTATGTGTGTTACAGAGTTCCTTACTAATTATGCCAAGAAATATGGCGTTCATGCTGGGAAATTAGAGGTGATATATAATAGAGTGGACACAAATCGGTTCCGCAGGGGAGATAGATTAAACAATGAACCTGTGAGAATCATTTGTGTAGGAAGACAGAATAAACAAAAGAATCAACAGTGTTTGATTAAAGCAATCAAAGACCTTCCAGTTGAACTTCTTTTAATTGGAGATGGTGACCAACATGATTATCTTGTCACCCTTGCAAAAGAATTAGGTATAGAAAATAGAGTGATATTCATTAAATCAGTTCCTCATTCTGAAATACATAAATATTACGCAGACTCTGATATATTCGCCATTGCCACAGACCACGAGGGAATGTGTTGTCATCCTGAAACTAGTATTATTACTACTGCGGGATTAAAAGAAATAAATCAGATTAAAAAAGGAGACTTAATAATTGATTATTTTAGTAACTTATGTACTGTTAATAAAGTTATGAAACGAAATATTAATGAAAAGCTTATAAAGATAATCCCCTATGGTTCTTTTCCAGTGTTATTAACTAAAGAACATAAAGTATTAATAGCAAAAAGAAAACAAAAGAAAAAAGAAGATTACTCTTTTGAATGGATTAAAGCTGAAGATTTAGTTCAAGGGGATAAAGTATTCTCACCAAACTTACCAGTTGTTTATAATAAAAGTTATTCATGGGATTTAATTAATTTTGATAAGAATCTTCAACGTAATTCAAAAGAAGTATGGAATAAGATGGGATTTTCAATATATAATAAAAAGATGCCTAAAAAGTTTAAAAGAAAAATTATTTTAAATAAAGATACTGCTAGAATGTTAGGGTATTATGTAGCGCAAGGTTCTTCTTATAAAAATACCATCAACTTTGCAGCAGGAAATAAAATTCAAGAACTTAAACTAACTAAGAAAGTTATAAAAACTTATTGGGGGATAGATTCAGATATTTATGGCAAAAAGAATAATTATCAGTTAAGATACTGCGGTAAAATATTGGATACTTTTTTTTCTAATATTTGTGGTAAAGGGGCTAGAAATAAAAAAATACCCCCTGAGATTATGTATTCATCCAATGATATAAGAGATTCTTTTTTAGAAGGATTTTTAGAAGGTGATGGTTGTAAATTAGCAAAAAAACATTATGGACTAACTACGGTTTCTAAAACCTTAGCTAAACAATTAATTTTATTACTTAATTCATTAGGTTACAGAAATACTATTAGTATTGATAAAAGAATGAATGCATATAACATAACGTATATTAAAGACTTTAAAAAAACTCATTCTAACAAAAGTTGGAGATTTAATAACGGAGTTTTGAAGTCAATTAGAAAAATAGAAAAAATAAGTTATACTGGAGAAGTTTATGATTTACATATTCCTAAAGGGAATAATTACACAACCTCTTCTTTTAATATTCATAATTGCATTCCCCTCGTGGAGGCAATGGCTTCATCTTTGCCAGTCGTAGTGACTGACAAAGAACCCTTACCTGAAGTTGTCCAAAATGCAGGTTTTCTTGTTGAAAGAACTCCTGAGGCTTTTGCTGAAGCATTTAAAAAACTAATTGAATATCCTGAATTACGCGCAGAGTTAGGACTTCATGGAAGACTTCGTTCTATGGATTTTGATACTCAAATTATAGAAGAAAAAGAAGCAAAGATGTATGATGATTTAATAAACAAAATTTCTAATCAAATTACTACATTACTTGGAGATACTCGATGGCTACATGAAGAAAGAATGAATTATCTCACAAATAAGGTAAAAGAAATCAAGGAAGAATTAAAGAGGCCCATAATTGTTTTAGATGTTGGATGCGGAGATGGAATAGTTACAAGTTATATTGTTACCTGTCTTGAAGAAGAAGATAAATTGTATGGAGTTGATTATGACCCGGTTAGATTAAAACGTTTATCTAGTAAACTAAAAATAGAAATAATCGAAGGAGATGCAACAAAACTTCCTATCCAAGATAATTTTGCGGATATTATTAATATTCATCATGTCCTGGAGCATATTCCTGAAGAAGAAAAAGCCATATCTGAATTAAAAAGAGTATTGAAACCTAATGGATATCTAATTATTGGAGTCCCAAATGAAGGAGGGGTCCTTGGAAAGGTATTAAGAACGATTCATTGGAAACAATATCGTAAGGATAAAAACCTGAAAAGTGGTTGGCATGTTAATTTCTATTCAAGAAAGGGTCTTATTAAGAAACTGAAGAGACAAGGATTGAAAGTCATTGAGATAAAAGGAGTTGGCGCAATATTTCCATTTTATCCAATACATTATTTTATTTTAAAAAGGAGGTTCTTGTTCAGAATAGGAAATTGGAAAGCACAAATATTTAAAGGTCTTTCAGACTCTTTATTCTTTATAATAAAAAAATGAAAAAAAAGAAAAATAAAAGGATTGGAATTTTAGAAATAGCAAAAAGAATTAAAGACGAAGATAGAAAGACGTGGGAAGAACATATTAAAAATGAATTGGGATGAAATAGCAACCAAGTCTCCTAACGCATGGTTCACTCATTTAGATGATTGGATAATGATAGAAACTAAATGGGGAGTTGAATCCTATAGTTTTCAACATGATGACGTTGGCATTATACCATTATTCTTGGTTAAAAAGAAAGGATTTAGATATCTAACTTCAGGATATAAAGGTTGGGGAGGTCCTGCATTCATTGATAATATCTCTGCAAGAGTTGCTTATTATAAGATAGATGAATTAGCTAAAGAATTAAAAGCGGATTGGATAGAAATTAGTCTTCCTTCGTTAATTTATAAAAATAATCCTTTAATAGACTATGAATATAAAAATATTCAAGGTAAAACTTCTATAATTGACTTAAGACTTGATGAAAATCTTTTATATAAAAATATAGATAAGAAATGCAGATATGAAATAAGAAAACAAGAAAAACTTGGCCTTAATATAACATTCACAGAAGCAACATCTCTTGAAGATATAAAAGAATATTATAAACTTCATTGTGACAATTATAATAGGACTAATACTTCGGCAAATCCTTCTTGGTATTTTGAAGAGTTATGGACTAGATTCTATCCTAAAGGAATCATTAAATTCTTTTTTATTGAAGAAGATGGAAAAAAAGTTGCTGCGGCAAGTGTTGCTATATGGAAAGGAAAAGCAATATATCTTACAGGAGCCTCCCTTGAAGATGCGAGGAACAAAGGATTGAATCATTATCTTCAATGGTGTATAATCAAATATTTGCATAAAGCAGGTTTGACTTATTATGAGATGGGAGAAATAGATGATTCTACAGAGAAAGCAAGAAATCTTGGTAGATTCAAGGAATCTTTTGGAGGTTCTTTATATATAATCTATAAAGGAATAAAAATATATAAACCCTGGAAATATAAATTATATAATATCTTGAAGAGGATTAAATTATGGTTTTCCAAAAAATAAGATTATTTTTTAAAGCTTTTTACAAAGTTCCTTTACTGATTCCATCTTGGGATGAAAAAGAACTTGCAGAATCTCTTGAAACAAATCCCAAGGATAGAGATGAATTAAGAGATAAAATAAAAAAGTTATACCATGTTAAATTTACTTTTGATTTTAATCTTGGAAGAAGTGCTATTCAAATAGCATTAAAAAGCTTTGGATTAAAAAGAGATGATGAAGTTATTATATCAACTTATTCTTGCAGAGGAGTAATTGAACCTATTATAAGAGAAGGATTAAGACCTGTACTTGTTGATATTGATAATACTTTTAATATTTCTCCAGAAAGCATAGAAGAACATATAACAAAAAAGACAAAGGTCATTATTATGAGTCATCTTTATGGTTATCCTGCTCAAATAGATAAAATAATTGCTATTGCAAAGAAGTATAAATTGTATCTTATTGATGACGCTGCACAGGTAGTTGGATTAAAATATAAGAATAAAATGATTGGAACTTTTGGAGACATTGGTATATTAAGTTTTGGTATTGGTAAAAGTATTTCTGCTACTGGAGGCGGAATGTTAATAACTAATAATAAAGATATGGCTGCAGTAGCTAACCTTAATTGGTTATTTGCTAAAGAAGATAAAGAAGATAGGTCAATTAGATATATGAGTGAATTTTATATGAAAAGTATAACTGCTCCATTTTATTTAATATTTAATAAGTTTAAAAAAAGAGAAAACTGGATAATAAAAAAAATGTCTTTAATTGATTGTTCTTTAATATTAAAACAATTAGCTAAACTTCAAAGAATAATATTGTCAAGACAAACAACTGCTTTAACTTATAATAGATTATTAAAACACGCAAAGGTTATAGTTCCTCAAAATGACGGAGGACATATTTTTACTAAATATGTTATAAAATTAAAATCATATTATAAAGCAGATAAACTTTCGAGATTCTTGCGTATGAATAGAATTGAGACCGAAACAAATTATAAACCATTACATCTTTATCCAGAGTATAAAAAATATAAAAGAAGATTTTTATCATCATCTCAGATTTTATATGAAAAGGTTTTAACTATTCCTTGTCATCAGAGAATGACATATCAAGATAAAGAATATGTTGTTAAAAAAATCAAGGAGTTCTACAAATGAACAATAAAGAAATCTGGGAAAATAAATATAAAGATACTGGAGACCCTTTCCATTCAGAAAATAAATATGACCAAGAGCTTATAGATATAAAAGTTAAATTAATACAGCCTTTGATTAATAATAAGCATAAATTAATAGTTGATTTAGGTTGTGGTACTGGAGATTTCTTGTTACATGAAAAAAATAAGTTTAAAGAAGCGATTGGAGTTGATTTTAGCAAAGTTATGATTAATCAGTTTTCTAAAAGAATAAAACAAGGAAGAATAAAGAATATAATCCTTTACAAAGGAGATGTTACAAATATTCCAACTCCTAAAGAAAGAGTAGACTTTGTTTTTTCTTATGCCACACTTTATTATGTTCCAAATATTAATGAAGTCTTAGTAGAAATTAATAGAACATTAGAACCTGGAGGAATTGTAGTACTTGAATTTGGAAATTCATGGAGTCTTGAATATATATTAGGATGGATAAATCATAAGATATTTGGATGGTCAAAACTTTATTGTATAAATCCTTTTACAATGAATAATATTATAAAAAAGAATAATCTTCATAGATTAGTTGTAAGAAGATTCCAATTGATTCCTGTAGCAAGTTTGCCTACTTTTTTATCAAAGATATTTAAGTACTTTTTAGGGATAAAAATAAAAGGAAAAATGATTGATGAATGGGTAAGCAATGCTCCTTTATTGAGACTATTTACATATCGTAACATTTATATTGCTCAGAAGTATTTGAATATAAAGAAAAAGATAGATAAGAGGTAATTAGATGAAAGAAAAATGGAATTAAAGAATAAAACTGTATTAATTTCAGGGGGTGCAGGTGTAATAGGAAGTCATTTGGCCAAAAAGTTAATTGAAGAGTATCAATGTGAAGTAATAGTCATTGATGATTTAAGTTCTGGACATGATTGTTTAGGAGATTTAAAAGAAGATGTATATTTTTATCACACAAGTATATTAAATGATGATGTAGTTGAAAAGATATTTATTAATAATCAAATTAATGTTATATTTCATTTAGCTGCATTGTTTGCTAATCAAAAATCTGTTGACCAACCTAAAGAAGATTTATCTGTGAATGGTATGGGGACTTTAAAAATACTTCAATATGCTCAAAAGTATCATGTAGATAAAGTTATTTTTACTTCTAGTTCTTGTGTTTACGGAAATAAAGATGTTGAAGATAAAGAAGATGATTATGAAGTCAATCTTGATACTCCTTATGCTATAACTAAGTTACTTGGGGAGAAGTATTGTGATTACTTTTATCATCATTATGGAGTTAAGACAGTTGTATTAAGAGTATTTAATTGTTATGGACCTGGTGAAAATCCTGGAAAATATAGAAATGTTATCCCTAATTTTTTCAAGAATGCTTTGAATAAAAGAATATTAACTATATATGGGACTGGTGATGAGACTAGAAGTTATTGTGTTACAGGAGATACTAAAATCTTAATGGGGGATAGTTCTTTAAAAAAGATAAAAGATATAAAAATAGGAGAAAAAGTTATATCTTTTCATAAAGGAAAAAATTATTTATCTTCTCATATCGATAAGGTAAAAAATATAACTAACTATTATTGTAAAGATATTTATGAATTAAAAACAGAATTAGGAACTATACATTGCAATGGAAACCATCCTTGGTATATGGAAAAAGGAAAGTTTAGGACTACAGAACAAATAAAAAAATATTCAGATAAAGGTTTAAAAAATCAACGTATTAGGTATTTATTTAATGATAATATCTATATCGAAGACAAAAATTATAAAATAGGATACGTTTTAGGTTCTTTAGATGGAGATGGATATGTTTCTTTTTATAAATATAAAAAAGGAACTAATTATAGGGTAGGATTAGAAGTTATAGATAAAGAATTTGCAGATACTTTTTATAATTATGCAAAAGATTTTTTTAAAGGATTAAGGAAAAGAGAAACAAGAAATAAAAAATATTATTTAGTGTTATCTTGTTTTAAAAAAGATTATGAGTATTATTATAAAAAATTAAATTTGATGAGAGATTTTTCAAATGATAATTTTTGTAGAGGTTATCTTGCAGGATTATATGATGCTGAAGGAAACTTTTGGAAATGGAACCTTAGTTTATGTAATTCCTCTTCTTTTATAAATGATAATATAAGAAAAATTTTATCTAAATTTAAATTTAGATGGAGAGAAACGCAAGATATTAGGAAAATAACAAAAAACGTTACAAGGTTTTTAATAAATGGAGGTCAAAGGGAGAAATTAAGATTTTTAAATCTATTTAGACCAAAAATAAATAGAAAAAAAGAAATATTAGATAATAAAAGAATAATGGGAGAATTGGCAAAAGTAATTTCCATAAAAAAAATAAAAAATGATAGAGTATATAATCTTCAAGTAGAAAAAAATGAAACATATATTGCTAATGGTCATTTATGTCATAATACTTTTGTTGAAGACACAGTTGCTATGATAATTAAATCGGCTATGATTGAAGGGGCTGTTGGAGAAATTATTAACATTGGAAGCGATATAGAAACAAAGACAATAGATTTAGCAAATAAGATTAATGACTTATGTGGAAATAAAGATAATCTAACCTATATCCCTCAAAGAAGTTGGGATACTATCAAAAGAAGAAAAGCAAACATCGAGAAAGCTAAGAAAATATTAGGAGTAAAACCTCTTATAGGATTAGATGAGGGATTAAGAAAAACTTGTGATTGGTTCATTAAACATCCTGAGGTATGGAAGGATAAGGATTATGAATAAAATGAAAGTATTGTTTATATCCCATGATTTTCCACCTATGCAATCACCTGAAGCAATTAGGTCTGGAAAATATGCAAAATATTTGAATAGATTTGGTTTTGAACTCTATGTTTTGAATACTGAAAGAAAGAAAGGAGGAATATTTAGAAGAGCTTTGGCTCATTATGATATCATTCCAGATTCTTATGGCAAATGGATTAAACCTGCATTTAAAGAAGCATGCGAGATTATTGATGAAGAAAAAATAGACATCATCATATCCAGGTCTATGCCAATAGTTAGTCATAGAGTTGCTTTATTAGTTAAGGAAAAATATCCAAACATTCCTTGGATTGCAGAGTTCTCGGACCCATGGACCCAAAGTACTTATAAAAAATATAGATTAGGATTTGGACAAGGAAGAGATGAAGCATATGAAGAAATAATATTTAATAAAGCTGATAAGATTATTGCTACTTCTTATAGAACTGCGGACTTATTTTTAGAGAAGTATCCAAACGCAAATATCGAAGCAATTCCTAATTTTTATGATGAAGAAGAATTTAAAAATATTCATCCAGGATTAATTGTTCCTAATAAATTTGTAATTATGTATACAGGAAACTTTTATGGAATAAGGACTCCTGAATATCTTTTTAAGGCTCTTAAGAAATTAGAAGAAGAAGGAGATAAACAGATTGTTGTCGTACTTATAGGAAATTTGGGCAAATATGAAAAACTTGTTAAGAAATATAATATTTCAAAAGAACTTTTACAGATTAGGCCATCAGTAGACAGGGAAGAGGCAATAGAATTATTAAAATATGCAGATGCTTATCTTTTAATTGATGCGCCTAGTAAAGAACCAAGCGTTTTTCTTCCATCAAAACTTCCAGAATATCTTTATATGAGAAAACCAATCCTTGCGCTTACTCCAAAAGGTACTGTTAATGATATTATCAAAGAAACAAAAACTGGAATTTGTATTCTTCCAGATGATGTTGATAGAATAAAAGCAGCTTTAGAATATATTCCTATGTCTATAATCAATACTTCTGCAAATATAGAAAAATATAGTGCAATGGAATGTGTATGGGATTTAGCTTTAATAATAAAGGAGTTGATAAATAAAAGAGGAGATGTTAAAGATAATCAACGTTTGCGCGGCAAGACCGAACTTTCAAAAGATAGCCCCGTTGATGAGAGCATATAAAAAATATTCAGATATTCGTCCAATAATTGTCCATACAGGACAACATTATGATGCGAACATGAGTGATACTTTCTTTAAAGAATTGGATATTCCTATTCCAAAATATAACCTTGGAGTTGGTAGTGGAAGTCATGCTGAGCAAACCGCTAAAACTATGATTGAATTTGAGAAGGTCTGTTTAAAAGAAAAGCCTGATTTAGTTATTGTTGTAGGAGATGTTAATGCTACTATTGCATGTGCGCTTGTAGCTGTTAAATTAAATATTAAAATAGCACATGTTGAAGCAGGATTAAGAAGTAATAATAGAAAAATGCCTGAAGAAATTAATAGGATATTAACTGATACTATTTCAGACTATTTATTTGTATCAGAACATTCTGGAAGTGTTAACCTTGAAAATGAAGGAATTTCTAGTTATAAAATATATTTTGTTGGTAATATTATGATTGATACTTTATTATATATGTGGCCAAGGATAAAAGCAGATATAACTTTTAACAAACTTAGTTTAAAACCAAATAAATATATTGTTCTTACCTTACATAGACCCAGTAATGTAGATGATAAAAATACTCTCAAAAAGATATTATCTATAATATATCAAATCCAAAAGAAAAAACAGATTGTATGGCCAATTCATCCAAGGACAAAAAAGAATATAGAAACTTTTGGTTTCAATGATAAATTAAAGAGCATGAAGAATATTATTATAACAGAACCTTTAGGTTATATTGAGTTTATGGGACTTATCAGAAGTTGTTCCTTTGTTATAACTGATTCTGGGGGGATACAAGAAGAAACAACTTATTTAAAAAAACCTTGTATAACTATGAGAGAAGAAACTGAAAGACCAGTAACTTTAATGGCAGGATTTAATATACTAACGGGGAATGATAAAAGAAGAGTTTTGGATGCGGTTAAAATAGTTTCAAAAAAGAAACATAAAGGATTTACTCCAAGTTTTTGGGATGGAAAAACTGCTGAAAGAATTGTTGAAATAATATATGAAAGGTATAAAAATGGAGCTATATAAACATCGTTATTTAAGAAATGCTGTAAGAATTATGATGGGGAAGAATTATCTTAAAAGATTCTATGCTAAAAACAAAACTTCTTCTCAAACAATATATACTTTATCTTTTGATGTGGATTTTAAGAACGATGTTAAAGCATTACCTTGGTTAATTAATCAATTGATTAAATATAGGCTTCCTGCAGTATTTGCAGTTGTTGGAAAATATGTTGAAGAATTTCCTGATGAACATTTAACGATTACTAATTGTGAACAGATTATTCAAAATGAAATAATTAATCATACTTATTCACATCCTTGGAATGATGAAACTAATCCTAATAATCGTTGGGATAAATTAAGTGTATTTGCAAAAGAAAAAGAAATTAAAGATTGTCAAGAAGTTTGTAAATTATTTTTGGGAAAAGAGCCTATAGGATTTAGAGTTCCTCACTTTGGTGCACAGTTTACTGAAGATACTTATGAAATATTATATAATCTAAAATTTAAATATGATTCTTCAAGAATTGCAACTCATATTGGTAATCCTAATCCTTATCCAGCATTTGGAGGAATTTGGGAATTTCCCATGAGTAGTTGTCCATTACATCCTTTTGATTTGTTTGATACTTGGCATAGCTTAAATAGAGGCCCTGGTCATCATAAGAAACAAGGAGAATTTTATAAGATGTTTGAAGAGTTGGTTAAGATGGCTGAAGAGAATGGATGCTATGTTAACTTTTATATTGACCCACAAGATATTTATAAAAACGAAGACTTTATAAGAATGCTTAAATATCTATCAGAAAGAAGAAGTATGGTTAAGACTTATAGTGAGATAATTAAATAAAATGAAATTAAAAGGATTAGGAATAAGAAGGAAATTAGTAGTATTTAAATATACTTTGCAGAGGGGATATGCTTGGGCACAGATTCCTACATTAGCATTAATTGGGGCCGGTGTTTTAAAACCTTATTTTCCAAATTGGACTATTTGGTCTTTAGGAGCTGTTGCAATGTTAATATATTTGATTATTGGATTAATAGATAGATTTGCAGGATTATTACAAGAAGAAACAAATTATGGAACTGAGATGAGCCCATTATTAATGAAAGGATTAAAAGGAGAGTTAAAACAAGTGGAGGATAAAAAAAAGGATGAAACAAAAGAAAATTATATGGATTTTACTGATAAGCACGATAATAATTTTAAATAATTGTATCTTTGCAGAAGGTATTATAGTTTATAATTCAACAAATTTTACAAAACCTACAGGTCTTACTGCACCATTGAAAGTTACAAGTTCTAATACAACACAAACTCTTCCAACTAAAGATGATTATTATCAAAATACAAATACTATAAATGGAACTTTAAAACCATATTTAATGTATCAACTTCCTCCCGGATTTAAAATACCTAATACAAATATTTCTATATTTACAAATAATTCTAATATTTCTTTGAATGAAACTAATAAAAGCAAATCTTTTATACAAACTTTAAATGAAAATCCTCCATTAAAATATGGATTTATAGCTTTTGCAATAGTTGTTATTATTATAATAGCATATATTATTTATCTTAATTATGGAGAAGGTGCAAAAGAATCTATAACTTTTGGTGGAGATTTTTCTCCGTCGGGACATATATAAAATTAGATAACAATGTTTATATTTATGATTATTTTATTAAATATATCATAATCCTAATTCTTAGGGAAAAGGGTGATAAGACTTTATAATATGCCCGCAATGCGGGCGGCATACATTAACTTTATATATTAGTTATTCTATGTTTATTTATGACAATTAGATACACTCGACATAATCTCGAATTCTTTAGTTTAGATGTATCTTTAGATTGTTATCAATCACAGTTTTTGATTTAAGTTCCGTCGTTTAATAAGGACGCGAGATTTATTCCTCTTTTATAACAAAACTATTTTTACCATCTCGATATGTCAGCTAATCTGACCGGAACTTCTTAATCTTTACTGTTAAGTTTATTTCTCTCTGCAGCATAATGGTCATGCGCGAGGCTGTAGCCCTCAAGAAGGGAGTTCGATTCTCCCCGGAGAGATTTGGGATAGGAGCTAGGCGGGAAAGCATCTCCCTGAAGCGGAGACATAACGAGGTTCGACTCCTCGCTATCCCATTTATAGACCTGTCGTCTAGTAGGATAAGGATTTCTGGCCTTGAACCAGAAGACGCTCGGTTCGAATCCGGCCAGGTCTATTGGAGTAATAGTGAAGTGGCATCACACAAGATTGTCAATCTTGTCTCCCGAGTCCGATTCTCGGTTACTCCGTCGTCGCCATCATAATTCAAAAGATAGAATATCTGATTTCGACTCAGAAAATAAGTGTGCAATTCACTTTTGATGGCTTTAAGATATAGCTTATGTAGTAAAGCGCGAGGTTGTGGACCTTGAGAAATGAGTGCAAGTCTCATTATCTTAACCAAGCCAGCATGCCGGACTAGGAAACGGAACTAATTCAAAGTTAGTGGTATAGAACCTTGGGAGGAGCGTAACCTTCTGCTGGCATAAGTGGGCGTAGGGAATCAGATAACCCGCAGCACTTAAGATGCTGTGCATAGAGCTTAAGTCGTGCAACTCGACTCGCCCACATCGAGGAAGTGGATGAACGGAAAAGTCAACAGGTTTAGACCCTGTGTCCTAGCGACTATCCCAGTTCGACTCTGGGCTTCCTCAT
>Ga0315288_10003371_pt1 | contig 20422 bp, 19 predicted proteins | sample YL17G11_20_MG_FD_203454 | JGI IMG/M metagenome (GOLD analysis project Ga0315288, IMG submission 203454) | Sediment microbial communities from Yellowstone Lake, YNP, Wyoming, USA - YL17G11_20 | ecosystem: Environmental > Aquatic > Freshwater > Lake > Sediment | place: USA: Wyoming | collected... | reverse complement strand
CATAAGACCGATACTTGCCTCCACTTTCGTGGGGGCGTTACTACCCGTGTGTTGTTGGGGCAGCCTTCCCATAGCAGTGAGCTTCTATAAGAAAGGCGCTAAGCTCGGGCCTATCCTGGCATTTCTGATAGCGACGCCAGCGACATCGATCAGCGCTTTCCTCGTTGCATATAGCGTCCTCGGTTTAAAATTCGCCGTTTATATATTCTTCGCTGTCATAATAATGGGCCTTACCGTCGGCGTGATAGGCAATACTATTAAATATACACCCAGACAGCTCGATATAGAAGAAGCCTGCCTGCGTTGTAAGCTCGATTCAGGCCATAAGCATACCCACAAAGAAAAATCTTTGCGGGAGAAGATGATCTCTGCATTAAAGTACGCATATATAGACCTTCCTAAAGAGATAGGCCTGGAGCTTACCATAGGCATATTATTGGCTGCGCTCGTTTCCACATTCGTTCCGATAGAGCACCTGATAAAAGTCTATCTCAGCGGTTGGGCGGGATACGCTTTCAGCATAGTATTTGGGATATTTATGTACCTCTGTTCTACGGCTAGCGTTCCCCTGGTGGATAGTTTAATAAAACAAGGTATGAATGCCGGTGCCGGCATGACGCTTCTTTTGATAGGGCCAGTCACAAGCTATGGCACAATACTCGTTTTAAGGAAAGAGTATGGTACGAAGATCCTATCCATATTCTTGATTTCGCTGATCGTTTTATCGCTTCTATTGGGACTTGGATTTCAATTAATAGGGCAATAACAGAAAGGTCTGGGCAGGAGACGAGCATGCGAAACAAAAAAAATCTCATACTGATTTTTGCATTCCTCTTTAACCTTCTTATCTTTTCAAATAATGATATCTCTCTTGCGGCGCAGCCCATTTCATTAAAGGCCGCGCTAAGTGAAGCGCTCACCAAAAACCCGGAGATCACAGCAGCGAAACGCTCCTATGAGGCCGCGAGTGCGAAAATCTTGCAGGCGGCGAGCCTGAACGATCCATTACTGGAACTGGAATACGACAAGATGACCGCCGACAGGATGCTGTCGGGCGACCCTATGAAGACATACGCGATATCGCAAGAAGTGCCGTTCCCGACAAAGATCTATCTTAGGGCTAGGATAGCCTCAAAATTGGCCAGGGTGGCCTACGAGAACTATAGGGCCAAGGAGCGTGACGTTATATCTCAGGTTAGGAGCGCTTACTCAGAACTGTCCATAATATATAAGTCCATAGAGGTGACCAATGAGAATAAAGGAATTTTAGACCAATTCTCCTCGGTCGCCACAACGCGATATTCTGCAAATCAGGGAAGCCAGGCAGACGCATTAAAATCGCAGATAGAGCTGGCCAAGATAGATAACCAGCTTATCATGCTCGAGCAAAAAAGGGCCACGGCGCAGGCGAAATTAAACATCCTGATGAATAAAGACCCGGCGGAAGAGATCGGCGTGCCGGAGCCGGAAGGGTTTATAACTTTCACCAGGCCGCTAGAAGAATTTTATACGCTCGCCCAACAGAATAACCAGGAGCTTAAGGCATACCGATATGCCATAGAGAGAGGTAAGGCCGCATACGATCTGTCGCTTAATGAATTCATGCCTGACTTCATGGTAAGATTTAAGCAGATGGTGAAGAGAGATAGGCCCGACGAGAAGGCGTGGGCGGGGATGCTGGGGGTCACGATACCTCTGTGGTTTTTTGAAAAACAGGCCTTTGGCGTGAAAGAGATGAAATCAGAACTTGAGATGGTAAAAGCAGAATACAGAATGAAGGAGAACTCGGTCCTCTTTGATGTCAGGGATTCGTATGCTAGGGCAGAGGCCAGTAAAAAGACGATCGAATTATATGAGACCTCGTTTATCCCGCAAGCGGATGAGGCCGTGAAGGCAGCGAGGGCAGCTTACGAATCAGGCAGGGCAGACTTCCTTACGCTTTTGGACAGCCAGCGCATGTTGATAGATTTTAAGCTCGATCACTATAAGACGATCCTTGAATTCAGGATTGCGCTCGCTGACCTGGAGAGGTCAATAGGGGTCGACTTAGACACATTACAAGGAAAAAGATAATATGAAAAGAAATAGATCTGTCATTATTATATCGGTGCTGCTCCTTATCATAATGCCTGTCGCGATCTTTGGTTGCGGCAGTTCTGAAAATAAGAACAAGGCCGCAGAAATGAAAGTTTTATACCATTGCCCGATGCATCCAACATATGTTTCCGACAAGCCAGGGTCTTGCCCGATATGCGGTATGAAGTTAGTAAAAATGGAAAAAGCGACCGCAGCTACTCCTATGAAAGAAGCGTCAAAACCGGCCCCGGCCGCTTATCCGGCTCCGGCAGAAGAGAAGAATATCGAAGAGGTCTGCGTTGAACATAAATGCACCATGAATAATTGTACAATGGACGTGAAGGCTACTATAAGGCCGGGCGAGAGAGTGATCTGCCCTGTCTGCGGAGAAGTGATATCTACTGCCAATGGCAAGGTGGTCGAAATAATAAGACAACCAGCGCAAACCGCCGCGGCAAAAGGTAAAGAGAAAAAACTTCTATATTACCGTAATCCGATGAACCCGCAGGCCACGTCACCTGTTCCGATAAAGGATTCGATGGGGATGGACTATGTGCCCGTATATGAGGAAGGGCAAGCCGGAGAAGCAGGCCCGACTATAACTATAAGCCCTGAGAAACAGCAGCTTATTGGAATCAAGACAGCGGTTGTCGAGAAGAGGCATCTTGAAAAGATCATTCGTGCCTCCGGCAAGATCGCGTATGATCCCGAATTGTTTATCGCGCAGGAAGAGTTCATTCAGGCGCTTGGTAACGAAGAAAATGTAAAAGACTCTCCGCTTCAAGATGTTCAGGAGAGGGCTAAGACCATGACAAATGCCGCGCGGCAAAAACTCAAACTTCTAGGCATGGGCGATGATCAGGTAAAAGAGATAGAAAAAACAAAAAAGGCGCAAACCGAACTTTATCTTCCCGCGAAGGGCGATAGCGTATGGGCATATATATGGATCTATGAATATGAAGTCGGGCTTGTCCGTCCCGGCCAACAGGTGGATATAGAAGCGATCGCCTACCCGGGACAGACATTCACCGGAACGGTGATGTCCCTAAATCCGGTATTAGATCCGATGACAAGGACAAACCAGGTGCGCGTTCAGATACCCAGCTCTGATGATAAATTAAAACCGGAAATGTTCGTGAACGCGAAAATCCGTATTGATCTCGGAGAAAAATTAGCCGTTCCTGTATCCGCAGTGTTGGATACGGGAATAAGGAAGATAGTCTACCTCTCAGAAGAAGGCAATGCGCTTGAATCCCGCGAGGTGACGCTAGGCCAGAAAGCGGAAGGCTATTATGAGGTCTTGGACGGCCTTAAAGAAGGAGATGTCGTCGTAACGAGCGGGAATTTTCTCATCGATTCAGAAAGTAAATTAAAGGCTGCCTCGCAAAGCGCAGGGCATTAACGGATAATAAAATGATCGAGAATATAATAGAATTCTCCGCAAAGAACAAATACATCATAATCATATTTGTTCTGGTGGCTGTAGTTTTTGCCATCTACTGTATCAGGCAGATGCCTCTCGACGCCATACCTGACCTGTCGGATACGCAGGTCATCATCTATTCCCGCTGGGACCGCTCTCCCGATATCATCGAGGATCAAGTAACATACCCAATAGTCACCGCAATGCTCGGCGCCCCAAAAGTTAAAGCCATACGCGGATTTTCCGATTTTGGGTATTCATATGTTTATGTTATTTTTAAGGACGGGACCGACATATATTGGGCGCGCAGCCGTACGTTAGAATACTTAAGCAAAATAATACCCAAGCTTCCGGAAGGCGTGCAAACGGAAATGGGTCCCGATGCGACAGGCGTAGGATGGGTATATCAATATGCCCTTGTGGACAAGACAGGCAAACACGACCTCGCCGACCTGCGCAGTTTTCAGGATTGGCATTTACGGTATTGGCTTCAAGGCCTGCCAGGCGTGGCTGAGGTTGCATCAGTCGGAGGATTTCAAAAGCAATATCAGGTTAATGTTGACCCTGGGGCGCTATCCGCCTACAAGATCCCTATCTCAAAGATCGTGGATGCGATCCGGCAGGGCAATAACGATGTAGGCGGCAGGCTTGTCGAGGCCACCGGGATAGAATATATGGTCAGAGGCAGGGGGTATGCCAGGTCCGTCCAGGACATCGAAAATATCGTTGTTGGCGCCGATACATCCGGGAAGCCGATATTGGTTAAAAATATAGGCAAGGTCGCATTCGGCCCGGATATCCGGCGCGGCATAGCGGATCTGGACGGTGAAGGCGATACCGTCGGCGGCATAGTGGTGATGCGATACGGAGAGAATGCGCTCAATGTTATAAACCACGTTAAGGCAAAGATAGAAGAGATAAAACCATCGCTTCCGAAGGGAATTGAGATAGTGACTACATACGACCGTTCGGAGCTAATAAAGCGGTCTATCGATACGTTAAAACACCAGCTCATAGAAGAAATGATCATTGTCAGCATAGTTATACTTATCTTCTTATGGCATTTCCCTTCAGCGGTAATCCCGATAGCGACAATACCCATAGCGGTCCTCCTTGCCTTCATACCGATGTACGGCATGAGGCTTACCTCTAACATCATGTCTCTCTCGGGTATAGCGATAATGATAGGAGTGCTCGTTGATGGGGCGATCGTAGAAGTCGAGAACGCGTACAAGAAACTGGAGCTTTGGAACACAGGTGGCCGCGTAGGCGATTATCACGAGATAAGATTAAAGGCGCTTAAAGAGGTCGGGCCCTCAATATTCTTTTCGCTTTTAGTTATAGCGGTCTCATTTTTGCCTGTATTCACATTGGTCGACCAGGAAGGCCGGTTGTTCAAACCGCTCGCAGCTAGCGGCAACCTCGCGATGGCCATCGCCGCGATCTTGGCCATTACGCTCGACCCGGCCATGAGAATGCTCTTTACGAGGATGGACTATAAACATTTTAAACCGCAGTGGTTATCGAACATATTCAACATGGTCACTGTAGGCAAATATTATCCCGAGGAGAAGCATCCGGTGAGTAAGGTCCTCTTCGCTATCTATGGGCCGGTCTGTAATTTTGTACTGAAATATAAAAAAGCAACTTTGATCGGCGCAGCAATTATTATGCTAGCGACCGTCCCGATTTATTTTCGGCTAGGGTCTGAATTCATGCCGCCGCTGAACGAAGGCACCATGCTCTATATGCCGACGACATTGCCCGGAATTTCTGTTACCGAGGCCCAAAAGATACTTCAGGCCATGGATAAGATCTTGAAATCCACCCCGGAGGTGGAACGGGTTTTCGGTAAGGCGGGCAGGGCTGATACATCAACGGATCCGGCGCCGTTTTCCATGATCGAGACGACGGTGGTATTAAAGCCGGAAGACCAATGGCGGAAGATCCACCGATGGTATTCGTGGATGCCGGAAGTATTACGCAGGCTCTTCAGGCCTATCTGGCCAGATCGCATTTCGTGGGATGATTTGATAAACGAGCTTGATGCCAGGCTGCAGTTTCCCGGAATAACTAACGCGTGGACTATGCCTATTAAGGCGAGGACAGATATGCTGTCTACGGGCGTGCGCACGCCCGTAGGAATAAAGGTTAACGGAGCAGACTTAAAAGAGATAGAAAATATAGGAAGCCGCCTGGAAACGATCCTTAAAGACATAAAAGGGACGCGCTCGATCTATGCCGAACGCGTTGCCGGAGGATATTTCCTGGATTTTGACATAGATCGCGAGCAGCTTGCAAGATATGGGCTTACCGTGAATGATGTAGAGATGGTGATAATGTCAGCGATAGGCGGTGAGCCGGTCACAACGACGATAGAGGGAAGAGAGCGTTACACGGTGAACGTCAGATATCCGCGTGAACTGCGCGATGATATCGATAAATTGAAGAGGGTGCTCGTTCCTACAATGATGGGTGCACAAATCCCGATGGAAGAGCTGGCCTCAATACATCTGTCGCTCGGGCCCGCCATGATACGAGACGAGGATGGCATGCTTTCCGGATATGTCTATGTTGATCTCGCCGGCCGCGATGTAGGAAGTTATGTTGCGGAAGCAAAAAAAGTAGTGCGGAACAAGCTAGAGCTGCCGGCAGGCTATTCTCTGGTATGGAGCGGGCAGTATGAAAATATGTTGAGGGTGCGCGACAGGTTAAAGGTGGTAATACCAATAACTATATTCATGATATTCTTACTCCTTTATATGAATACGAGATCGGCGGTAAAGGCCGGGATTGTCATGCTGGCCGTGCCGTTCTCGCTCGTCGGGGCGATTTGGTTATTGTATATTCTGCACTATAATATCTCTATAGCCGTCTGGGTAGGCATGATAGCATTAATGGGATTAGATGCCGAGACGGGTGTGTTTATGCTATTATTTCTGGATATGTCTTATTATGAGAGGGTCAAACAGGGCAGCATGAAGACATATGAAGACCTGAAAGAGGCTATCATCCACGGTGCCGTAAAACGCATAAGGCCGAAGATGATGACTGTGGCGGCGATGTTCATGGGCCTTATACCCATCATGTGGTCCATGGGCGCAGGAAGCGATATGATGAAACGGATAGCCGCACCGATGATAGGCGGCGTATTTACAAGTTTTATAATGGAATTATTGGTGTACCCGCCCATATATGCTATTTGGAAATGGCGATACGAAATGAAAGGTAAAGGATAGCCTTACCGATGGATCCCATCAGTGCCTTATGGACATTTCCGGCGATCATTCTAGCAGCGATGCTCATTGCTTGGGCTGCCGAGTGCGGTCAATTTTTCATTTCGCAAGGCTTAGCTTTAGCCTTGCTCGCATGGGTACAGACGCTGCCCGAATTTGCGGTTGAGGCGGTCATCGCGCTGGATGCCGCCAAGGATCCGGCCAAAGTCCATCTGATTACCGCAAACTTCACGGGTTCTTTACGGCTATTTGTAGGATTAGGATGGCCGATGGTATATTTTGTCGCGGCCTTCTTTGGCAGGATCAACGGAAGTAAAAGGTATTCCTGGACAATAAAATTAGACGATGAACACGCCGTCGCTGTTCTCTCGCTTTTGCCGGCGCTTCTCTATTTCATGATAATTTACTTCAAAGGCACATTGAACATCTTTGACGGCATTATATTAGCCGCGATATACCTCACATATATTTATTTACTGTCGAAATTTCCTCCTCACGATAAGGAGGAGATGGGAGATCTGGGGAGGGTGCCTAAATATGTTATGGCGCTCAAGTATCCGGCCAATATAATAGGCATAGCAGGCCTTTTTCTCCTGGGTGCCGTAATAATATATTTTGTAGCGCACCCTTTTCTTAATTCAATGCTTGCCATAGCCGTTTCCTTCGGCATATCGCAATTTGTATTTGTGCAGTGGGTGGCGCCTTTCCTGAGCGAATTTCCGGAGAAACTGTCGGCATTCTACTGGGCAAAAAAAGTTACAAAGGCGCCTATGGCGCTCATCAATTTCGTCTCTTCTTCAATCAACCAGTGGACCATTCTGGTGGCCATGATACCGTTCATCTATTCTTTTGGGCTGGGAAGGATCGCCCCGATCATTTTTGACGAACACCAGAAGGCAGAGATACTCTTAACTATCGTCCAGTCATACCTCGGGTTCTTATTTCTCGCAAGTATGGAATTCAGTTTTTTGGAGGCTGCGGCCTTATTTGTGTTATGGCTTGTTCAATTCCTGAGCCCAGGCCTGCGCCACGGGATAACATGGGTTTATGGGATATGGGCATTGATCGAGACATTTCGGCTGGCTCTTAATTATAAAAAGCGAAATATGTTTCATGCTTTTCGGAATATGTTATAGTATAATTTAACTAAAAAGAGAGGCGGGCTATGCTGAAAAAAATGTTTATAGGACTTGCGGTATCGGTTGCCGTGATATGCATGTTGATCGTGCTTACGAATAGGCCTATACGCGCAGAGGGACAGGTAGATAATTTGGAAGTATTAAAAAGGTTAGACCAGGTCCTGGCCGGTCAAAGGGCCATATTGGAAGGTATCGAGGCGCTGAAACAGGAAGTTTACGTAATAAAGATAAGGGTGACGCAGCAGCAGTAATAAGTCCAGGTGCGCTAAAGCGCAATCCTTATATTAGGAGCGGCTGCTCATGCCGAATGAAAACATATCCTATTTAGTGGCGTTTGTCGCCGGGTTTTTAACCTATCTTTCACCGTGTCTTCTGCCGCTTATACCATCCTTCATTGCGTATATAGCAGGTGTGTCTTTCAGCGACTTAAAAGATGCAGGGAAACACGGCGAGGTTAGGAAAAAGACCGTAATCCACTCTCTCCTTTTTATCCTTGGATTTTCCATCGTCTTTATATTGTTGGGACTCACCGCGACCATCATCGGCAAAACGCTTTTTCAATATCAGAATGTGATAAGGATAATAGGCGGGGTCTTGATAATAATATTCGGCCTATACCTTACGGGCGTTTTGAAATTGGATTTTCTGATCAAAGAGCGCAGGATAAACCTTCCGATAAAAGGGGCTACTTACATAGGATCGTTTTTAATAGGAGTGACATTCGCCGCGGCATGGACGCCGTGCGCAGGTCCCATCCTCGGCTCGATACTTGTCATGGCCGGCACAAAGGCCAACCTCGGTCAAGGCGCGAAACTCTTAAGCGTATATTCTCTGGGCATAGCGCTGCCGTTTTTTATCACCGCCCTTGTCATAAATTCTTTTTTGGGGTATTTTAATAAGATTAAAAAACTAATAAGTGCCATAAATATCATAGGAGGCGTATTTCTGATAATAGTAGGGGTGCTCGTTGCGACGAATTATCTGTCGGTCATATCGGAAAGATTATTGAGCTCATTCACAAAATAACTTCTCGGACCAGGGGGAGGCAGTTTTCACAGGGTAGAAAAAATCAAGGGAAAGCGATATCAGACCATTTACATCCTGTTTTTAAATAATATAATATTATACCGTGAGAAAGGCGGTGGCGTATGAGTATCAAGGGCCCCATCTTAAATAAATTTTTGATCGTGTTGATATTGGCGGCCATATTTGTGGCATCATCAAGAGCCTGGGCCATTGAGATAGGCGAGAAAGCGCCTGAGTTCGCCCTGACGGATCTGAACGGCAGATCAGTGAGCCTGTCCCAGTTCCAAGGCAAGGTCGTAATACTCGATTTCTTCGCCAGCTGGTGCCCGCCGTGCAGGCAAGAGGTCCCGGATTTCATAGAGTTACAAAAGACCTATGGCCCCAGGGGGTTCTCGATGGTCGGGATCAGTCTGGTGAACAAACAAGATGCGAAAGATTTTGTCAGCAAGATGGGGATAAATTATCCTGTCTTGATCGATGACAATAAGGTGAGCATGATATATGGGCCGGTCAGGTCTATCCCGACGACGTTCGTGATAGACAGGGATTCGAGGATAGCGAAAGTATACATAGGATATACTTCAAAGGATATCTTTGAAAATGACATAAAACAGCTATTGTCCGTCGGAGGCGAAGGCTCCATGAGCAGCGAAAAGCCTGGCATAGGCGGAAAGTAACGGAGGGGAAAATCGCAATGAAAGATAAAGTTGAGAAGGCATTGAATAAATTAAGGTCCGCCTTGCAACAGGACGGCGGGGACATTGAACTGGTCTCCGTTGAAAACGGCGTAGTAAAGGTCCGTCTTAAAGGCGCATGCGCCGGTTGTCCCATGAGCCAGATGACGCTTGCGAATTTTGTCGAGGCTGAACTCCGCAAGCAGGTTCCTGAAGTGAAGAGGGTGGAAGCGGTCATGTAGCCAGGGGAGGTCTTGGAGCGCTATGAGCATAGTATTAAAAGTGGATGATCTCGTTGTTTCCTATCCGCGCGAATTTAAAAAAGAAAAAATAGCGCTCAACGGCGTTAGCCTAGAGGTGAAGAGGGGCGAGATCCTTGGACTCTTGGGCCCGAACGGCGCAGGCAAGACCACACTGATAAAGGCCTTGATCGGCCTGATTCAGATAAAGAAGGGTGCCATCTCCTTTTTTGGAGAGACCAAGACCTCGACGGCCGCCAGAAACAAAATAGGATATATGCCGGAGATAGCCAATTACTATTGGTTCTTAAATCCGGAAGAGATACTCCATATGTTCGGCCGGATATCCGGGATGAAGGCCAAAGAGCTGAAGGACCGCATTGACTATGTATTGAAGTTAGTCGGTCTCCTGCCGGAAAAAAATCAGCTGTTGAAGAATTTCTCCAAAGGGATGCAGGAACGGCTGAGCATCGCCCAGGCGCTCCTGCACGACCCGGAATTACTTATTCTCGACGAGCCTTTTTCAGGGCTTGACCCCCTCGGGAGGATACACATCCGAAACATCTTGAAAGGGCTGCAAGAAAACAATAAGACGATACTCCTTTCCTCGCACGAGCTTTCAGAAGCGGAATTGATCTGCGATTACGTTTGCATCATGAAGGGCGGAAAGATATTGAAACACGGGCTCTTAAAAGAGCTGCTGGAGGAAAAGGGGGAGCATACACTGGAACGTTATTTCCTCAGCATGATAGGAGATGAAGAAAATGGATAAGATATTTGTCCTCGGCCAGGGTGTTTTAAAAGAATTGATCAGGCGGAAGGATCTCTACCTTATCATTATCCTCCTATTGGTAATAGTTCTTTATGCGGCGTCTTTCTCCTTTGGCGGCGAGAGCGGATTTCATAGATATTTTAAAGAGGTCGGGATATCCTTCACTTATATATTTTCCGTTATCATAGGCATTATGTTTGCTGCCAGGCAGATACCCCAGGAGGTCGAGTCAAAGACCATATATCCTTTATTGGCCAGGCCGTTATCCAGGCTGGAATTTATATTGGGCAAATTTTTTGGAGTATTTTTTGTCACCATAGTTAGTTTTTCTATTTTCTATCTGGTGTTTATCGCTTCGCTTTTTATGCGCGGCGATTTCACCACGCCGCCGATCCTCTTGGCCGAAGGGTACATCCTGCACGCGGCGTTATTATCCTTTTTTGTTTCGCTGGCCATCCTCCTCTCCCTTTTTTTGAGCACCCTGGCTAATATGGTTATCTCCGTAATCTTATATTTCGGGACCAATTGGTTCGGCGCCACTTTCCCGGCCTATATCTTTTTACCGCACCCGGAATTATTCGATATAAAAGAAAAGATAATCCATACGCAGGATATAGTCCCGTTATGGGTTATGGTATTTCTCGTCGTATACGCGGCCGTATACACAGCGCTTTTTCTTACATTGGCCTACGCGGCCTTTCGCCGACGCGATCTATAATGAAAAACACTCAAACCACAACGCTCATAATAGCGATCCTCATCTTATATGGCGCAACCATCCCCCTGAACATATCCTTTAACAATTATTTTATTCATAAAGAAAAAAAGCCGGACATCATAGAGAATATTTTCGGCGGGATGAGGGAAGCGATCGCTGACTGGGCCTTTATGAAGAGCGAGGAATATTTCCATCGGGGGCTGACATTTATGAAAGCGGTTGCCTATCATGAAGGGGAATCTGCTTTGTTGGAAGAAAGCATGCAGTCCGGTAAAGGGCACGAGGAGCTCGAGCATCATCATGAGGCAGAGGTGAAGAAAGACCTGTTTTCGAAGATATATTCTTCCGTGAAGGTGACGGGAGATTCCCACCTGATCCCCTCCGAGATGAAGGAGACCGTGCCATGGTTCTACATAGAAGTAAGGCTCAATCCTCACGATATCCGCGGTTACACGGTAGGGGCATTTTCCCTGCACCAGATTGGCAGAGATGAGGAGGGCATAAAATTTTTAAAAGAAGGCGAAAAAAATAATCCGCACTCCGCCAGCATACTGACTTCGATAGGGCAGCTTTATTATGAGATGAAAGAGCCAGAGCAGTCGCTTGAATATCTAGAGGCCGCTCGCAAATTATGGTTAGAGGGAAGACCTCCTAATACCGCCTCGGATAGCTATGGGGAAAGCGACAGGTTCCTTACCTTTGACCTGCTCGGCGAACTTTATCTGAAAAAGGGAGATCGTAAAAAAGCACTACAGATATATGAGGAGCTCTATCGTTTTAGGCCGATGCAGGTATTTTTACAGAAGATCACTCAGCTTAAAAGTAGTATAGGATCTTCCAACCAATGACCCCCTAAAATAAATGCGAAAAGAAAAAACCGTGGCAATTTCTCATAAAGATGGGCCCTTTGAAAGAATATTTTTAACGGGCTGGCAGCCATACCTCTGGATCTTATTCGTGGGTCTCTTGATCTATGCCCACACCGCATTTTTTGGGCTCACGTATCTGGACGACTCCGTACTCTTGCTAAACAATCAGGGTTTTTTAAATAAGCTGTCAAACATATTTCACTCATTTAATCAGGATGTATTCTATGTGCGCCATGAATACGCCGCCGCATATCGTCCCATGCTGATAATATCCTTTATACTTGATACGCGGCTGGGTGGCGGCTCTACTTTTCTGTACCATTTTACCAATATCATTATGCATGCGATTGCAGCATGCCTGGTCTTCCACCTCTTCATAAAATTAAGATATAAAAAAGAGCTGGCATTCTTCCTATCCCTTATCTTTGCAACGCACCCGATGTTGACGCAGGCGGTGGCGTGGATACCCGGTAGGAATGACCTGCTCCTGGCCCTTTTTGCCATACCGGCCTTCATATGTTTCTTGTATTTTTTAAAGGCGGGGAAATGGCGTTATTATATCCTTCATATGCTGTTCTTCGCGTTGGCCCTTTTCACAAAAGAGTCCGCCCTCGCCCTTATATTTTTATGCGTGGTCTATTATAATATCGTGACAAAAAAGACCCCTTCCCCTTCCGATAAGGCAATATTGGCAGCCGGCTGGTTTTTCATAACGCTTGTATGGTTTTTGTTAAGACAAGAGGCTGTCTTATAATCCGGTGGTATTGAAGGTATCCGAAATGGCCAGTCATCTCTTTTGGGGCGCGCCGGCAATATTGCTTTATATAGGCAAGTCCGCTCTTCCTTTTAATCTATCCGTCATCCCCACTATGGAAGACGCCACGCTCATCTATGGCGCCATAGTAGCAGTAGCCATTACAGTAGCCCTTGTATTTTCTAAGCATAAACGCTATAATTTCATCGTTTTCGGGTCATTGTGGTGTGTATTGTTTCTCGTTCCTTCTTTCGTCCGGGCAAGGCCATTGAGCACGCCATCGTTTTTTGAGCACAGGGCATACCTGGCCATATTAGGTTTTTTCATCGTTCTGTCGGAAGTAGACGCTATAAAAAATTTAAGTTTTAAAAAAGGGGGAACCGCCTTTTCGGCCTTTGTCATATTGGCCGTCTTTTCAGCCGTAACTATTAAATACAGTTACAATTTTCAGGACAGGTCCACATTCTGGAAGGGGGCGGTAAATAAGTCTCCGCATTCGCCGCTTGCCCAGGCTGGGCTGGGCAGCCTGTACGTTTCAGAAGGGATGCTCGACGAGGCAGAATATCGCTACAAGAAGGCCCTGGAGATAAACCCTAATGAGAATTATATCCATAATGACCTCGGGTATCTTTATATGACCAAGGGCCTGCCAAAAAAGGCCGAAGCGGAATACAGGATGGAATTGAAAATAAGCCCGGATTTTGCCGGCCCATACGTCGATCTGGGGTATCTATGTTATAAAGACGGCAGGCTTAAAGAGGCTGAAGATCTGTGGAAGAGGGCACTTGTCCTCAACCCGAACGATATCTCTGCCAGCAAGAACCTGGCGATCTATTATTATGAGAAGAAAGATTTTAAAAAGGCCCTCCGTTATGTGCTGGAACTGAAGAAAAGAGGCGTCGACATGCCGCAGGAATTTTTGAAGACCGTCGGCGGCAACTGAAAAACGAATAAAAGAAAGGCGATGTCATGATCATAACAAAACAAAAAATATTGAGTGATATTTTGAAATATCTTGAGAACGAGAACAAGATATTCTTGATCGGGTGCGGGGAGTGTTCGGCGACATGCAAGACCGGCGGGGAGGAAGACGTCAAGAAGATCAAAGGACTTCTCGAGAAAGAGGGCAAGATCGTTACGGGGTACTGCGTCCCTGAGGCGCCTTGCATCGCCGCCAAGGTAAAGCTTGAGCTTGCCAAGAACAGGAAGCTGATAGAATCCTCGGACGCGATACTGGTATTGGCCTGCGGTCTGGGGATACAATCCGTAAAAGAGAACATGAGAGTGGATAAAAAGGTCCACGTCGGGTGCGACACGTTATTCATGGGCGCGATAGATTCTAACGGATTATTCTTGGAAAAATGCTCTGCCTGCGGCGATTGCGTTCTGGAACTCACAGGGCTCATCTGCCCGATAACGCGTTGTCCGAAATCTCTTCTCAAGGGCCCTTGTGGCGGCCAGGATAAAGGCAAGTGCGAGGTCGATAAGACCAAAGACTGCGCCTGGATACTTATATATAATGAACTGAAGAAACAGAATAAGCTCTCTTTGCTGAAAGAGAAGGTCAAGCTCAAGGATTATTCTAAATCTACCAAGCCGCGCCAACTCGCAGTCTAGACATGGTAAAAACAAAGATAATATGCACGTTAGGGCCAGCATCCAGCAATGAGACGATCTTGCGTGAGATGATGCTTGCGGGCATGGACGTCGTCAGGCTCAATTTCTCACACGGCAACCTGGCGGCCCATCGCGCGAACATATCCCTGGTGAACAGGATAAATAAAAAATACCACCGGCGCGTAAAGTTCCTCGGCGACCTCGAAGGCCATCGCATCAGGATAGGAGACTTCAAGGGCTCCATGCCGATACCGCTTAAGAAACGGCAGACGGTATGGATCACTCAAGAAAATATGGCCGGCGAAGGCGCAATCATACCTTTTGATTATGAAGGCCCGCTGGATGTCATACGGCCGGGCCAGCACATATATATAGACGACGGCAACATCGCGCTCGAGGTCACGGGCCGGGCGAAAAAACGCTTGAAGACAAGGGTTGTTATCGCCGGCCTTCTCAAAGAGCACAAGGGCGTTAACATTCCGGACGCGAAATTAATGTTTCCCGGCATCAGCCTAAAAGACAAAGAGAATATCGTTTTTTGCGAAAAAAATAAGATCGAATATATAGCGCAGTCTTTCGTTAGGACGAAGAAGGATATTTTAGAAGTGAGGGGTCATCTGGAAGGCGGCTCTAGGAGACCCGGGATCATAGCGAAGATCGAGAATAGGGACGGTATCAAGAATATCGACGAGATAATCGAGGCTTCGGACGGCATCATGATAGCAAGGGGCGACATGGGTGTGTCCGTTCCCGTATACGAAGTGCCGATGATACAAAAAGAGATTATAAAGAAATGTAACGGGGCGGCCAAATTTGTCATAACCGCCACCCAGATGCTCGAGAGCATGACAGAGAACCATATGCCGACGCGCGCCGAGGTGAACGACGTGGCGAACGCCATAATCGACGGCACAGACTACGTCATGCTTTCAGCCGAATCTGCCGTAGGGAATTATCCGGTGGAGGCTGTGCGCGTCATGAACAACATAATCAGATTCACTGAAAATTATTTACAAGGCAAGGCCGATATATAGGAAGGATAAGATATAAATTTCACAGAATGGTTTTCAATGCAAAATCTATTTATCGCCGCAAGGCGACCTCGTGGCATGACCCACAAAAATTCAAATCCCGGAATGTTTTCCCCACTTTATACTTGACAAAAACACTCAACTTTGCTATAATTTTATCATGAAGCTATCGACGAAATCTACATATGGATTAAGAGCGATGCTGAATATCGCCCTGAAACCTCATAAGGACCAGACGTCCATTATGCATATATCGAAGGAGGAGGGCATATCTGTTACCTATTTGGAACAACTCTTGAATAAGCTGCGGCACAGGGGCCTGATAAAAAGTATCAGGGGACCGAAGGGCGGTTATATATTGTCGAGGGACCCTGCCGATATAACCGTCGCGGATATAGTGAAGACCCTGGAAGGCAACATCTATCCTGTCCATTGCGTTGCGAGCCCAAGGGCGTCTAAAAATATCTGCAAGAAGCGAAAAGGTTGTGTTCCGAAAATAGTATGGCTTAAATTAGCAAACGCCATTAATGATTGTTTGGAGTCTATAACCTTAGAAGATCTATGTGTTGAAGCCAGGAAGATAGTGGAAGGAAATTTGACAGGGCGGAGGGCGTCATGAGAAAAGTATATTTGGATAACAATGCTACTACAAGGATGAGGGAAGAGGTCCTGGAAGCGATGCTTCCGTATTATAAGGATATTTACGGAAACGCGTCGAGCATACACGAATTCGGGAGATCCGCAAGACGAGCTATAGACGACGCCAGACAGAATGTTGCGGACCTTTTAGGCGCGGCGAGCGCTGAGGAGATAATCTTTACTTCAGGCGGGACAGAGGCCGATAACTTAGCCATAAAAGGCGTTGCGAATGCCCTAAGGTCGCAGGGGAACCATATAATAACCTCTTCGATAGAACACCACGCAGTATTGAATACCTGCAAATTCTTGGAAAAAGAGGGCTACAAGGTCACCTATGTCCGCGTCGACAAGGATGGGGTAATAAACTTAGAAGAGCTCAAAAAATCTATCACGGATAAAACCATATTGATAACCGTTATGTACGCCAATAACGAGGTCGGCACCATAGAGCCGATAGAAGACATTGGCCGGATAGCGGAAGAAAAGAGCATATATTTTCATACCGATGCTGTTCAGGCCATGGGCAAGGTCCCTTTCGGGGTCAATGATTTTAATGTGGACCTCTTGTCCATGTCGGGGCATAAGATTTACGGCCCAAAGGGCATAGGCGCCCTGTACGTAAAAAAAGGCACGAAGGTCACGCCGCAGATGCATGGCGGCCATCATGAGATGGGGAAGCGCGCCGGCACAGAGAACGTCGCGGGGATAGTCGGCCTGGGAAAAGCAGCGGAGCTGGCTAAAAAAGAGGTTTTACAGGAGAAGGAAAAATTAACGACCCTAAGAGATTACCTTTATAAAGGTATAATATCGAGGATAGAGCACGTGAGGCTTAACGGCCACCCGGAGAAGAGATTGCCTAACACGCTTAATGTCGGATTTAAATTTCTCGAAGGGGAATCGATAATCTTGAACCTCGATATGGAGGGGATCGCGGTCTCCACCGGCTCCGCGTGCACTTCCGGCAGCCTAGAGCCGTCGCACGTATTGACTGCAATGGACGTCGGCCCGGCCGATACCCAGGGCTCTATAAGGTTCTCTTTAGGCAGGGATAATACGAAAGAAGATATGGATTATGTCCTAGAGGTATTGCCGCCGATAATAAAGCGGCTTAGGGATATGTCGCCGTTGTACGATGAGAAAAAGAGTAAATAGCAATTTACAAATCCCAAAATGCAAACAAATCACAATATTCAAAAAAATAAAAACATCAGCGATTATATTTTGGCATTTTTGTAATTGGAATTTGTAGATTGTTTGTAATCTGTGGTTTGTCGGTTATAATTTAAAGAACATTATAAGAGGAGCATAACGATGGAAGGTCAATATTCAGAAAAGGTAATGGAACATTTCAGGAACCCCCGCAATGTAGGCGAGATCCCGGACGCTAACGGTATAGGTAATGTCGGGAATCCGGTATGCGGAGATATAATGCGCCTTTACATAAAGGTGGATGATAACGAAGTCATAACGGACGCCAAGTTCAAGACCTTTGGCTGCGGCGCTGCCATAGCGACCTCAAGCATGGTGACCGAGCTGGTCAAGGGAAAGACCATATCCGAGGCGCTAAAGATATCGAATAGGGCAGTGGCTGAGGCGCTTGGGGGGCTGCCCAAGATAAAGATGCATTGTTCTGTTTTGGCTGAGCAGGCGTTAAGGTCGGCCATAGATGATTATTTGGCGAAGAAGAAAAAGGCATCATAGCCGAAGTTAAAAATGGCACTTTAGGGCCGAACGTCAATTGTAAACCCTTGCCAATATAATAAGAAGGCCTATATTACCAATGAAGCATAAGATACGCAAAGAGATCAAGGAAAAGATAAAATATTATTCAGAGCTTGAAAAATCTAAAAAAAGTGATATAATTAAATACAAGTTATTTAATGAGGAGGAATTTAAAAAGGCTAAATTAGTGATGTTTTACGTCTCGTTAAAGGATGAAGTAAATACAGTTTCTATGATAGACGAGGCGATCAAGGTGGGAAAGAGAGTGTGTGTTCCGGTGATTCTGAAAGATGAAAAACGACTTATAGCAGGTGAAATAAAGGATAGGAAAGAAGATTTGGAAAGCCAGCACTTTGGAATCCACCAGCCCAGGCCGGGCAGGGTGAAAGAGGTTCCGTTAGAAGATATAGACTTAGTTATTGTCCCAGGAGTTGCCTTTGACAAGAATAATGTCAGATTGGGCAGGGGGCACGGTTATTACGACAGATTCCTGTGCGGCTTACCAAATAAGACCAAGGCCATTGGTCTGGCTTTCGATTTCCAAGTCGTAGACTATCTTCCAAAAGACTCACACGATATTCCCGTCTGGAAAATCATCGCAGCATAAATTAAACCCATCGCTAATTCGGTTGCAAACTGTAAGCTTTAAGCTATAAGCCGGAATTTTGCTTATAGCGCGCAACTTACGGTTTGTCAAAGCTTGCACGTTAAATGGAGGAAATGAAAATGCATCATAATGACGCTACGTTGATCTACATCGGACTCGCCACGCTCGCCGCTATTTTCTTCTTCGGCCTGGGTTATTCCATAAGGAAATTGCACGCCAAGAAAAAATTAAAGAACGCGGAAGATAAGGCTAAGAAGACCCTTGAGGTCGCAAAGATGGAAGCGGATAAGATACATCACGAGGCAGAATTAAAGGCCAAAGATCTTCTATTGAAGATGAGGACAGAGTTTGAGAAGGAGACGAAGGACAGGCGCCAAGAGCTTGTCATACTTGAAAAAAGGTTGATACAGAAGGAAGAGAACCTGGACAGGAAGGTAGACATCCTGGACAGGAAAGAAAAAGACATCGACAGGAGAGAGCACTTTCTCGTAGACAAGGAAAAGCACATAACGGCCAAGGATAGGGAGCTGGATATGCTGCTCCAGGAGGAGAAACAGAAACTCCAGAATATTTCCGGGATGACGCGGGACGAAGCCAAGCAGCTTTTATTGAAGAGACTTGAAGACGAGGTTAAGCAAGAAGCCGCCATCATGATAAAAAGGACCGAAGACGAAGCGAGGGAGAAGGCGGATAAGGAAGCGCGCAAGATCATAGGGCTTGCCATACAAAGGTGCGCCGTTGACCACGCGGTTGAAACCACCGTCAGTGTTGTGAGCCTTCCGAATGACGAGATGAAGGGAAGGATAATAGGCCGCGAAGGAAGGAATATCCGCGCGCTCGAAATCGCTACGGGCATAGACGTTATCATCGACGATACGCCGGAGGCGGTTATACTTTCAGGGTTCGACCCCATAAAAAGAGAGATAGCCAAGATCGCGCTTGAACGATTATTGGTGGACGGCCGCATACATCCCGGCAGGATCGAAGAGATAGTCGAGAAGGTCAAGAAAGATATGGAGAATACGATCCGGGAAGAGGGAGAGAAGGCCCTCTTCGACACAGGCCTGCACGGTCTCCACCCGGAACTGATCAAACTTTTGGGGAGGCTTAAATACAGGACCAGCTACGGTCAGAATGTCTTACAGCACTCCAAAGAGGTGGCCCATCTTATGGGCGTCATGGCGAGCGAATTGAAATTAGATTTTAATCTGGCTAAAAGGATAGGGTTATTACACGATATAGGTAAGGCGGTCAGCCATGAAGTCGAGGGCACGCACTCAAAGCTGGGCGCAGACCTCGCACGGAAATACGGCGAGCCTGAGAACATCTGTCACGCCATTGAAGCACACCATCAGGACATAGAACCTAAAACGCTTCTTGCGGTCTTGGCGCAGGCAGCCGACGCTATAAGTGCGTCCAGGCCAGGCGCCAGGAGAGAGACCCTGGAGACTTATGTGAAGCGTCTGGAGAAGCTGGAATCCATTGCAGATTCTTTCAAGGGCGTTGAGAGGGCGTATGCGATACAGGCGGGCCGCGAGATACGAGTCATAGTCCAGCCGGACAAGATAACCGATGCCCAGGCAGCGGTGCTGGCAAGAGACATCACCAAGAAGATAGAGGAAGGCCTGGAATATCCCGGCCAGATAAAGGTGACCGTTATCAGAGAGACGAGGGCTGTCGAGTACGCGAAGTAAGGAGAATCCATGAAAATATTATTTATTGGCGATATCGTGGGCGAGCCCGGACGCCGCGCCGTCAAGGAATTGGTCCCGAAGATAAAACGTAGAGACGACGTAGAGTTCGTCATAGCGAACGGCGAGAACATTGCCGGCGGAAGCGGGATAACTCCGGCCCTGGCAGAGGAGATCTTAGGCTGCGGG
>Ga0315288_10003370_pt1 | contig 20428 bp, 25 predicted proteins | sample YL17G11_20_MG_FD_203454 | JGI IMG/M metagenome (GOLD analysis project Ga0315288, IMG submission 203454) | Sediment microbial communities from Yellowstone Lake, YNP, Wyoming, USA - YL17G11_20 | ecosystem: Environmental > Aquatic > Freshwater > Lake > Sediment | place: USA: Wyoming | collected... | reverse complement strand
CGCGGATCTCGTCCTCGCCCACGGTGAGCGTCGCCACGTCGGCGACCGGCGCCTCGGCGACCATGAGCTGCCACTGCACCTGGGCCGCCGTGTCGTCCGGCAGGCCATCGCGGAAGCGGGCCCGGCTGCCCGTCCACTTGATCTCGATGAGTCGGCCCGCGGACGTGGCGTCCGGGCTGGCCGCCGCCCACGGGATGGCCCGAGACTCCCAGAGCCCGTGGACGCGGCGAACCTTGCGGCCCGTCTGGGTCGCGTAGGCGTCGGCGATCAGGTCTTCGAGCGCCGAGCCGACGCGCATGACGAGCGTGGACTCGGTGCCGTTGCCGCCCGCCTTCTCGTCGGCCAGGTCCTGCTCGCACTTCCACGGCGAGATGCCGAGCAGGACGGGCAGATCCGTGGCCGTGATGTGGGTCCGGCGGGCCTCGAGCCATTCCGGGCTGCCTTGCAGGACGTGGAGCTTGCGTGGTCCGACCACGCGCGGCGCAGCGATCATCGGACCGGCTCAGGGGGCGGCGCGCTGGGCAGTCGGTACTTGTCGCGCCATCCGGCAAGGCCGCGGGCGTGCTGGTCGCACAGGTAGCGGACACGCTCGGGGATGCCCCCCGCTCGGACGCGCCGGCGGAAGTCAACGGTGGCGCGCGGTGGCATGAGGCCGCCGTGGTATGCGTCGCAAGTGGGCTGCGCCATGTGCTCGTCTCCCTCCTGGGGACTGTCAGCGGTCGCCGTGAAGCCAGCGAAGCTCCAGCTCGGAAAGCCCCACGCGGCCCGCCAAGCCACCAGGACGGGCGGACAGGGCGGAAGCCGTGTTCCGGCGCTCTTCGGCCCTGATGCGGGCCAGCAGCATCGTCGTGGCGGCGCGGTCCCCGATCTCGCGGGCGCGGGCCAGTTGGCGGAGAAGGAGCTGGCGAGTCATGCGGCGTTCCTCGGCTGCGCGTCAGCGAGCGCGCGCAGGTACCGGCGGCGCAGCGAGTCGGTCACGCGCAGCCGGTTCTCGATCTGGGAGATGTAGGGGCGAGTGACGCCGAGAACCGTGGCGAGAGCCTCCTGGCTGACGCCGACCGCCTCTCGGTCCTTGCGAAGCTCTGGTCCGGTCATGCCCGAGACGTTAGCACCCGTTACCAACGGATGTCAACCCCTAGGCTGACGACCGGGGGCGGGTGCGCGATGGCTGTGACAGGTTGGCTGTCAGCCGATGATGTAGCCGAACGATCGCTCGCCGCCCGCCACGACCGGAGCGGCGAACGCCACCAGGCGCGTCACCTGCGTCGTGAGTGCCTGAGCCGCGTCCTCGTCGGCGGGGACTGCCACCAGCCGGGAGACTTGCGTGGTGAGCGCAACCGCAGAGCCCTCGTCGGTCGGGATCAGAACGAACCGCGAAACTTGCGTGACGCGGGCATTCGGGTCCGGCTCCGTTGCCACTCGGCGCCCGACGTGCGTGACGCGGGCATTCGGGTCCGGCTCGATCGGGACTAGGCGCGGGACCTGTGTGACGCGGCCGGCCATCGGTTAGGTGTCCAGGTAGATGCCGAACTCCGCGGCGTCGATGTCCGTCACATCCCACGGATCGGTCGTGGAGGGGTCTACCTCGCGGATCTCCTGGTACGCCGCCCACGAGGTAGACACCTCGACCCCGGTGCCATCGTAGTCGGTCCCTCCCGCACGGACGGAAGTCGCGATTTTGCGCGTCCCGGCGTCATCCTTGCGGCTGACGTGATTGATGGCCACGGCCTTGACGGTGCCGACCACGCCTACATCGGGGAAGGTGAAGGTGTCGCGGTCGGTCGCCGTCGCGCTGGTCAGGTAACTCAGGTCGCCATCCTCCGTGATGTCGTTCACCTGCCCGAAGTCGCCCGCCGGAACCGGCGCCAGCGCGATGGTGATCGAGGCGTTGATGCTCGAAACGACGGTCCCCGTGGTTGCCCCCGTCGCCCCGGCTGCCGTTTTGATGCCGACGCCCACGCCGATGCCGCCACCGTTGCCGAGGGTCGTCCCGAGATCGAACACTTCCGCGATGCTCGCAAGCCCGGCATTCGTCCACGCGCTGAACTCGGCGGTTGCGATGTCATCGTCTCGGGCGATGCTCGCCACGATGAGAGCCCCATCCATGGTCGTCGTCACACTAGGCGATGAGAAGGACGTGGTGGCGGGGGTCTTGACGCCCCCGGCCGTCACGTCGATGGGGCTGCCGGTCTTGGCGCAACCGCGGAAGGTGAGCATGGCCGCAGACCAGTGGTCGCCGGGGTCGGCGACCGTGACGGTGGGCATCGCCGGGTGCGTGGCCCGGCACCAGTAGGCATGTAATCGGACGCCCGCCGTTCCGGCTCCCGTCGCCTGTGGTGAATTCGTCACTTCCACGAAGCCGCTGGGGATGGAGAGCGTGATCGCCTCGCCGCCCGCCGCCTCCACGAGTAACAGTGCCACGTCGTTCGCGACGTGGCCGGGCCATGCAACCGTCCCAGCAGAAGGAGAACTGGCCGCCGTTTGGGCGACGTATACCGGCGTCCCGTATGGGACGGCTGTCCAGTCCGTATTGGCCCCGTCTCCATCGGGCATTTGGGTCACGATCCGCAGGTCGCCTTGGAAGCCCCCGCCTTTCGTGAGGATCAGGTCATCGACGATGAGCCCCTTATTGGCTCCTACGGGTGCCATGTTGAACACGGTGATGACGCCCGTTCCGCCGTTCCTCGTGTCGATACCAGCGGTCGGTCCGATCACGACGGACTTATTGATCCGAAGCTCATAGTGGCCGTTCCCGTCGTCTACCTTGTAATTGAACTCCAGCGTGAACCACACCCCCGTGCCGATGCCGCAGTTGCCGGATGTCTCCAGGACGGTCCCCGCCCCGTTCGTCACGCTGAATGTCCCGTCCCCGTTGTAAACGACCGAACCGTGGATCGTCGCCCCCTCGCGCCATCTGACGGGGACGCCAGCGCCGACCCCGGCGTCGTCGAGGGCCATTGCGCAACTCGCCGTGTATTCCGCGTCTGCGGCAACCGCGCGTCGGATGTCCGACTGCCCCGTCGCGCCGGGGAGATAGAGAGCATTACCCGTGACCCGACCGGCGACCATCGCGAAGAAGGCGTCGTTCGTCCAGCCATGAAGAGTGCTGTCCACGGCTGCATAGTCGTCAAAGCCATCGATGAAGACGATCGTTCCCATTACACCCTCTCAACAGTCAGGGAGATGGTGAGCCTGGTCACCGTGGATACTGAGTCGATGTTGAACGCGAGGATGTCCCCCGCATCGATGCCCGTCGTCCAGCCGGTGAGCGTCACGTCCTCCGACTTGGCAGCAGCCGCCATCGTGAGCGGGGCCGCCGCCGTGATTGAGTCGGCGTTCGTCGGCGGAAACGCCGAGTAGGTGTCGTTCCACACGTCCACGATCGCCCCTCCAGCCGTATCGGCCAGGAGACGCCCCGCGGTGATCGTGCAGTCGAAGGGGATCTCCAGGAAGCCCTTGAGCCCGGCGGTCAACTCGGCGCCCGCACCATCGACAACGTATTCGATCGCGGCCGTGCCGCCTGCGGCAGACGGCCATGCGGCCCACACGAGATCCGTGACGCCAAGCGTAGGCGTCGCCGTGTTTGTGCAGCGCCAGACGGTCCCAGCGTGCGTCCCGTCGACGACCGGGACCATTGCTCCCACGACCTCGGCGTCCACGTCCATGTCGTAGGCTCGCGCCGGGGCTCCGCTGGCCGCGACGACATAGATGCCGTTCTCTTCCGCCGCCGCCTGGTCCTTGACGAGGATACGGTCGCCGGTGGCGAGGGTGACGCCACCGGCGATGTCCCCGTCCTCAAACGAACTCGCGAGCGTCCCCGCTGCCGCGGTGGCGCAGCGGACAGGCTGCTTCCACGCCTCGTTGCGGTGGAAATGCGGCTTGTGCGCGACGAGATCAGGCGGGCTCGGCATCGGTCACGGGCCCGTGAGATACCTGACGGTGATCAGTTCGTCCGCGTCGGGCGCCCACGAGAGGGCGAACTGCCCCTGTCCCGGATCTGTCTCCGTGACCTCCGATGCGGGGATGACGATCCCATCGATGGTGACCTGGAGTGAGCCTGCCCGATAAGGCTCGGCGGTGACGTAGTCAACGGCGGTCCCGTCCGGTGATGGGAACGGCGTCTCCCCAGTCACCTCCGTGCCGGATGTCGGTGGCAGCGGCAGGGTCACGTCGCTCGATGAGAAACCGGAGACGATCAACTGGCTGCGCGTCTGATCCGCGGCAGGGTTTGGCCGGTAGCCAAACGGCAAGGGCTGGGTCTTGCTTACATAGACCGTGAAGATGTCTCCGGCCGTCGCCGCGATGTCGGTGGCGGTGAGACTGCAGTTGCGGACGAAGCCATGCAGCCCGCTGTCCCATTCGCCTACCCATTGGTACGAGGCGATGGGCGTCCCGTTCTGGCGGATCTCGACATCGACCGTGTGGTGAACCCCGCGATCGACCCCCGTGAACTGGCCGTTGTGGACTACGTCCACGATTGCGTCGGCGGTGACCTCGATCCCGCTGTACTCCCCCGGAACGGAGGCGCAGTCCACATATGCGAGTGCGCCCTGGAGGGGATTGCCATGCCAGCCAGGCTTGGGATTGTCTCCCGTGTTCTGCCATTGCAGGGTCCGCGGGAAGACGTATTGGTCGGGGTCGCAAGCCTTGTCGCTGTACATGAGTTCGGCCACGAGCGCCACGGGAACAGGCGCGGGCGTTGCTGAGACAAGCTCCAGCGCGATGTCGTACCAGTAGCCCGTGTCATCCGTCGGCTTCGGCGAACACGAGACGACCCGCATCGTGGTGCCCGTCTCGTAGCCCGGGAGATGGGTGAACCGGACGGCGATCGACTGGCCAGCCTGCACCAGCCCGGCGGATGCCGCGGGCACCTGGATTGAGCAGGTGATCCGGTCCACCTCGACCGAGTGTTTCGTGAGCCACTTGTCGGCCTGGCTCGTCGCGGTGGCGAGGCTTTTGGTATATGGCCGCTCGATCTGCGTGCCCCGCCGGATGAACGCCGTCTCCGTCGCGGGCCGCTTGCGGAAGAGCTTCTGCGTCCCGTCGTTGTAGACGACGACGACCTCGCTGTACGTCTGGTCGGGCTCGCGGGCGAGCTTCGCCACGCTGTCCGGAGCGAAGCATGTCGCGTTGTCCACGTCGGTCCAGACGTTGGAGATCGAGAGCGTGGATAGGCCGATGCTCTCCGAGTCGTTGTCAAAGAACAGCGTGATCGCCGTAGCCGCAGGGTCCCAGAACAGGGAGTACGTGTAAGCGTTGCCCGAGCGATCCGACAAGTCGTCCATGACCGCCGACGGCGCGCTACTTCGGTAGTCGGCCGCGTCCATCATCACGGTGTTCGTGACGATGAAGTCCTCGGAGTGCGAGATCGCGTCGTCGAGGTAGTCGGACTGGAGGATCCAGGTGCAGCGCGCCTGCCACGTCTCCTCGGGCCGGCTGCCGTCCTCGCCCGTGATCTGGCGGAAGCCGAAGGCAGCCTGCATGTCCACGATCGTCGTGTCGTGCAGTCGCGGGTTCGGCCCGACGAACATCCCCCGGTCGAGGTCGCGCCCGATGCCACGCTCGGTCGTCCAGCCGGTGAAGAGCCGCGGCTGCGAGCAGTCGTCCTCTTCGACGGTGAACGGCTTGTGGCCGACGAGCGCCAGCGTCCCGGCCGGGTCCTCAATCGGGATGCCGCCGAACGATGCCTCGCCCATGTCGGCGCGGTGCGTGAGGCTGATCCCGCTCGGCGCGACCTTATGCGTGATCGCCCCGCCGTTGTACTTGTAGATGAGAGCCATCAGAGGATGTCCCGTACGTCGCCGGACGACCCTCGGGCCTTGACGTATCTCGCGCGGACGGCCATCGCGACGGTCTGGTTGCGGACGCTCACGGTCGAGGTGACGTAAACCGGGACGTTGATCACCGGCGCGATCTTGATGGCCCGGATGGCGGCGTTGAGCGAAGTGATGCGTGCCCCGACCCGTTCGTCACCGGATGCGGTGGCCGTCCGCAGGGTGTTCAGGCTTGCCACGAGGCTCGTGCGCGTCTCGCGCAGCGCATCTAGCCCGCCATTGAGCGGGTTGGTGATGATGAGGGCCATCGCGTTGAGCGGGTTCTTGACCTGCTCGTCGATGTTGTTGATCGCCGCGACGATCGCGGTTTCGCTGCCCGTGTTGCCGAACGTCTTCGCCTTCTCGACGACGCCCTTGCCCTGCTCGCGGATCTGGCCTGACTGGTCCGCGAGAGCATTGGCGAGCGCCACGACGACCCCGGCCGCCATGCCCACGACGGCGACCTTGGCCACCGTGGCGGCGATGCTTCCGATCCGAGAAGCTGGACCCGCCACGGCTCCCGGTACGCCGGCGCCGCCGGGGATGCCTGCCACTGGGCCGGTAACGTTCACGAGTGCGGCTTGGATGCCGATAGCGCCCTTGAGCTGGCCGATGACGAACTCCCCGACACCCTTCGCCACGCCGGAGAGTAGGCCGGCGAGCGCCCCGCCCGTCACCTTGTTCAGTCCCCAGCCCGAGATCACCGCGGCCTTGACCCAGTCCGGCATCCGAAGGAATGCGTCCACCAGGCTACCGGCCGCTCCTGCCGCTACGGTCAGCGTGTCGGCGATCATCTGCCAGGGGACTTTCTCGGCCATGCCCATCAGCCGGTCGAAGGCTCCCGCGAGCTTGTCGCCCAGCGCGCCGATCCGGTCCATGTTCTCGGGCTTGCCGATGAACGTCTTGATCTTCTCGGCGACTCGAGTGAGCACTGGCAGAAAGCCCTTGGCTAGTGCCATCTTCGCGTCGTCCATCGTGTCGGACAGCGTCGAGAGCGCCCGCTGGTATGGCCCTTGCGTAGCTTCCGCCGCGCCCTTCGTCTTCTCGGCGAGCATGGCGAGGAGCGCGACCCGCGTGCGCTCGACTCGTGTGGCCCGGATCTCGGCCGCGTAGGTGTCAGCCGCGACCTTGTCCGTCTTCTTCAGCGCGGTGTAGCGCGCTTTCTCCTCATCGGTCAGGTCGCCTAGCGACTTGAGATGGTCCTGCTCGGCCTTCGTGAGCTTGATGGTGCGCCCGATCGTCTTCACGTTCAGCGGGTCAGCCATCGCCTTCGTCAGCGCGAGCGCCGCCGACTCCGTGCTGCCCATCGAGACGCCCAGATCGGTCGAAACCTGCATGGCCGTCTTGAGGCTGTCGGCTCCCACTTCACCGAAGCGGATGAGCGTGTTCGCCGCTGCCTGGATGGCCTTGTCGTCGACCGCCGCGCCCGTGCCGGCCTCGATCTCGTTCGACCACTCACGAACCTGGGCGGCGCTGATCTTGGCGGCCAGGCCGGATGCGGACAGTGCGGATGCGGTGCCGGCGTTCGCGTTCTCGAGCTCCGTCAGGAGTTGGATGCCGTCCTTGACGCCCTTCCCGATGATGCCACCGGCCGCCGCGACGCCGGCCGTAGCTACGCCGGCACCGATGAGCAGGCCCGTCTTCGCCTTGCCGGCGAAGCCCTCGAGCCCGCCGACCTTCTCGCTGATACCGGCGATCGTCTTCGACGCGAAGTCCTGGGCCCGGACGATGATGCCGAGTTCGCGTTCCGCGTCAGCCATCACTCATCCTCCGGCCAGAGCAGCTCGGAGATCGCCGCCATAGCCGTCACTTGGCGACCGCGCTGGGCCCGCGCCGTCGCGTAGTCCCCGAGGTCGGCGTAGCCGCCCCGCGTCGGGCCGGGGCCGGCGACCGAGGCGGCGAGTTCCGGGTTCCAGATGAGGCCCACGAAGATCCTCGCAAAGTGCGCCCTGACCACGCGGGCCGGCTGGCGGCGCAGGGTGTCCGTGTCCCAGCCGGTGATCCGCATGAGCTCTACTTCGTATGCTTCCCGTGCGGCCGGATCGTAGGGGTGAGTGAGGCGCTCCCCGGTCGCGAGCGACGAGAGGGAGCGCCAGATCCGTTTGGGAGTGGGCGGTTCGTCCGCTCATAGGAAGCGTCGAGCGCCTCGGTGATCGTCGCCATGCGGAGCGGCCGGAGGCGGCCGACCGTGTCAGCGGTGATCGGCACGGGGTTGCCGTCCTGATCGGTGAGGTTCCAGGCAACGAGCCCGACGAGCGCGAGGGCAGCGATCCGCCCCGACGGCGTCGGGATGGCGCCGACATCGGTGAGAACGCCCCAGGGGATCTCGTCGAGGATCTCGGCCGTGTCCTCGTCGTGCGGTCGGCCCGCGCAGAGGCACGGCCCGAGACTGATCGTGGTAGTCGTGTCCGCCGTGAAGTTGCCGTCGTCGAGCGGGACGATCGGGACAGGCTCGGCGGTCACGGCAGGGTCGCCACGCCATTTGCTGAGGTGACGGCGATACGCCCGCCGAGCGTGGCATCGTAGACGCCGGACCCGGCGACGAGGTACGTCGCCTCACCGTCGCGGTTGCCGCGGCCGACGGTGCGGAAGCGGACCCGCATGTCGGTGGTGAGTGCCTTGGAGCCGGAACCGGCGGCGACGATGCGCCAGCGGCGCTCCTGGACGGCCGTGGCCGCCGTGTTGTAGATGTCGACGACGTTGGACTTCGCGCTGGAGCTGACCTTGAGCTCGGCCTCGAACTCGACGCTGGCCTTGGCCGAGTAGCCGTAGCCGACGGCGATGTCCGTCGCCCCACCGTAGGCCCGCCGAACGTAGGGAACCTTGGACGTGGCCCGGAACATGATGAGGTGCGATGACAGCTCGGAGAGCGAACCGAAGGCGACGCTCGTCGCCCCTTCCTTGATGATCGAGAAGTGCCCGAAGGCCGTCTCGAGGGTCGTCGGAGCCTGGACCGCGGTGGTCGGCGTACCGGCGACTACCGACAGTGCGGCCACTTCGCGATTGAGTGCGAGGATGGATGCCGTCGCCGTCCACGGCTGGGCGCCTGGTGCCGCGAGCTGGTCGAAGCCGAATGCGAGCTCGTCGCAGACGCAGCCGGTGAGCCTGTACTGATCCTGGGCGGTATCCACGCTGCCCATCTCGATCGTGTACGGCTTGACCGAGTAACTCGTCTCGTCAGCCGTATAGAGCCACGAGTAGACCGGCCCGCCGGTCGGCGTGACCGATCCCTTGAGGTGCATCTCGAGGAGGTGCATGAAGTCCTCGAAGCGGACTTCGGTGTCGATGCTCGTCGCGCCGCCGCGAAGCCCGAACGAGCCGCGGCCGGGCTGCTCTTCGGAGAGTCGGCCGTAGTCCTCGTCGGGGTTCTGGTAGCCCCGGTCGAGCTCCGGTTCAGGAGCCTTGCCGGGGAAGAGGGTGGTGGTTGCGACCGAGGTCCCCACGACGGACTGACGCCCGAACTGGAGGACATCGAAGACGTGTTCAGCCATGTCGGGCCTTCTCCTATGCGGGGGTGTAGCCGGTCGCCGTGTTCACGACGACCTCCAGCGTGAACGGGAGCGTCATGTAGTAGTGCCGGGAGCCGGGGATCCATTCGGAGATCGTCGGCGCGGCCCACGCGACCATGAGACACGAGGCGATTTCCGCCGGGAGTCCGCCCTTCGCGTTGTCCCGGTAGACATCGAGGAGCCGGATCGGGTACTTGACGATCTCGCCGTAGGCGTCCGGCAGCTTGTCGCCCGTGATCCAGACTGTCCCGCGGACCTCGAACCGTAGGCGCTCCCAGCTTCCCGGAGTGATCTTGCCGGGCCCGATCGTGTAGGTGATCGCGGGCGTGTGGAGCTCGGTCGCCATCGCTTCCACGTCGACGTATCCGCCCTGCCCGCCCGCCCGGACCTCGACGATCCCGGAGACGCCGCGGCCCACGTTGGCGACGGAGTCGAGCCACGTCTCGGCGCCGCTCATTGGATGAAGCTCATCAGCATGTCCATGCCGACCCGGCCCGCCTCGTCGGCCTTGTCCTGGAGCACTTCGCCCAGGAACGGCCGTGGCGCCATCGCCCCGCCGTAGACCGGGCCCCGGACGGGGCCGAACTCATAGCCGGCGAGGATCTTGTTGAGCGGGGTCCGCTGGTTCTTGCGAACGGCCGGGATGCTGTATCCAGCCTTGCGGCCCTTTTCAAACATGTTCCAGAGGTTATTGGCCGGGGTGATGTCCGCCCAGAACGGCGGGCCCTCGTGCTCGCTCCGGGCGAGATCGCGGAGCTTCGGCCCGACGAGCTTCGGAGCTGCGAGCGGGACGGCCTCGCGGTAGACGATCGCGGCGGCGCGAACGGATGCCTTGAGGTGAGCTTCCATGAGGTCGCCCGTGAAGACGGCGAGCATGGCCTGGACATCCTCGACGCCGATGACCTCGAAGGTGAGGCGCTGCTCGCTCATGCCCGGATCGCCGCTACTTCGGCCAGCCCGTGCTCCGTCGGAACACAGCGCAGGTAGCCGACGAGGCCGCGCAGGATCGTCTTCTCGGATGGGTCCATCATGAAGGACTGGTTGCCGTCACCGAACGCCTGCGGGATGTTCACGTCGCGGCGGCGCCAGCGGCGAGCCGCCAGCGTGAGGCACGACTCGACGATGGCCGGGGGGTAGGTGACGATCGCCGCGGCCACGGCCGAGTAGGTCGGCGGGGTGCCGGCGACGATCGTGCCGTGTGCCGCCGCCGTGGTGCCGTTGGCCGCCCGGTCGACGACGATCGTCGACGCGCCCACGGTGCGGACGTAGACCATCTCGGTATCCAGCCAGAGCGTCTGGCCGGGGGAGAACTCCGCCATTGCCGACGGGGTGAGCGTGGTATCGGCGGCCAGGCACGCCCGGATCGTGGCGGTGAGCGCCCGCCGGGTGTTCGAGTAGCCGGCCGTCCCGTCAACGGTGATGCCGCGGAGCGCCGAGCCGAGGAACATGGAGCCCGTCGGGATCGTGACGATCGCGCGGCTCGGGAGCCGGTCGTAGGGCAGGACGTAGAAGTCCGTCTCGGGAACGTAGGTGGTGACCGTCCCGCCGACGGTGAGCGCCACCTTGATGTCGGTGATCGCGGTGAAGTCGTCGTTGAGCCAGAGCCGCCCATCCGACCAGTCCCCGCGGTCGCCCGAGTAGCGGTTGGCCGCCACCCTGGGCCCGAAGTCGGAGCCGAACAGGCTGCGATTGCAGTAGAGGTCGACCGAGCGACTGCTCGCCTCGAGCCGCGCCCGCAGGGGCACGTCGGAGGCGAGCGCGTCGCCGTCGACCATGTACGCCCGAAGATCGGCCTCGGAAGCGTAGGTGTGCATCGGTAGATGCTCCTATCTGTCCGGGTGCCGCCGCCGGCCGGGGTTACCTCCGACCGGCAGCGCCCACCTTTGGCCGATCTAGCTGTTGACGAGCAGAACCTTCTCAGCCCGGAGCGTCTGCACGCCGTACAGGACTTCGAGGGTGACCTGGACGCCGCCGAGCCGGGTGTCGTAGCCCATGAGGCTGCGGAGCACGAGGCCCGACTCGGGATCGCGGACGTTCGCCGCGACAGCGCCGGAGCCGGCCGGCGGCTCGGGGAGACCACGCATCGCGAGGATGGCGCCGTCCCGGCGCCAGGCGACGTTGTGCGTGTGCGCCGGGGTGGCCGAGTCCGTGGTGATGAGCTGCGAGGCGAACGTCTCGAAGCCGTACAGGTTGCCGAGCGATGCCGCGGAGAACGCCGTGGTCCGGTTCCATGCGAAGAAGTTTGCGAGGTCCGAGTCGTCGAGCAGGTTGATCCAGTCCTTCGTCGAGATGACGAGGTACCGCTGATCGGCGGGGCACTTGTTGTCCGTCATGGCCTTCCATGCGGAGCGGACCGTCGCCGCCGTGAGGGCGGTGCCGACGCTGCCGACGGGGCCGGAAGTGTTCGTCTGGAGCTCCGTGATGAGCGCCGCTTCGATGTTCTCGGCGAGCGCGATTGCGGCGGCCTCGCTGTACCGGGCCATCACGTCCTGATTGGCCTGGGCGCGGACGATGTCCTCGACGACGAAGCTCACGGCATAGTGCTGATCGAGCGGCACCTGCACTTCGGTCTCGCCCGACGGGAGCTTGAGGACGTACTCCGTCCCGGCGGCCTTGGCCGTCGCCGCCAGCGTGCCGGGGTACGGGATGTGGAGGATGTCGCCGCGCGCGAAGGTCGCCACGTCGGTATCGCGCAGGACGCGAGGTGCGACGGCGATGTTCGCCCGGAGGATCTCGAGCGCCTGATTGGCCCAGATTTCCGGGATGAAGTACTGCGCCTGAGTGATGTCGATCGTGTCAGCCATTGCCGTGTTTCCTCCGGGGCGTTAGCCCCTGATCCGGCCCTCCGCCATCGCGGAGAGGATGTCCTGTTTGTTGTCGGCGTAGAACTTCGGGTCGCGGAGCTGCTCGCGAGTGAAGGTCAGGCTGCCCGCCGTCCGGCCGCCCGATCCGGTCCCGAGGTCGGCCGATCCGACCGGCCGAGTGATGAGTCCAGGCTTCGACTTGACCAGCCCCGCCACAAGCGCGGCCACGTTCGTCGGAGCGCCGTCGGCCATCTCGATCGAGTCGCGGTTCAGGAGGAGCGTGCCGAGCACGAGCTCGGGGTCGGCTCCGGCCTTCGCCGCTTCGCGTTCGATGGTGGCCCGAAGGATCATGTTGTCGCGCTCCTGCGTCCATACCGCCCGCTCGGCCTCGAGCTCTGCGAGGCGCTTGTCTCGCTTCTCGCCGTCGGACAGGGCAGCATCCTTGAGTGCCTGGAGTTCCTTCTCGGCGGCTTCGGCTCGGCGCCGCGCGTCGCTCGCTGCCTTGCGCTCGGCCTCGAGGGCTCGCTTCCCGGTGTCACCGAGGGGCACGTCCACCGTCGCGGTGTCCTGCGCCTCCGGCTCGGTGCCGGTCGTCTGGGCCAACGTCGCGTCGACCACGGCGGGCGTCGCGCCCGCGGATGCGTTGTCAGTCACGGTACACCTTTCGTCAATCTATCCGGGGTACTGCTTGAGGATCGTGTCGCGGATCGAGATCGTGTGGAAGCCGACGTTGGTCCCCTGCTCGCCGTAGGCTTCCACCTTCGCGTGGCTGGCAGTCATGTCCGGCACCTGGCCGATGCGGAAGCCGGCCTCGCGGAGCGTCATGCAGAAGTAGATGTCCTGCTGCCCGTAGCGTTTCTCATTGGGTAGAACCTGCGGCGCCGGTTCCCAGACTCCACCTCCCCGCTTGATGTACCGCGTGTCAGTCGCGAACCACGGCTGCGGCAGCTTCTCGAAGACCTCGCGCCGGATGAGCGTCGCGCCCAGCCCGCACCAGAGGATCTCGCCTTCGGCGTTGCGAACGAGGCAGCCCCAGCCATCGGACGCCGCGCCGACCGGGTAGTCCACCGCGACCATGTCGTAGCCTTCGGCCACCAGGCGGAGCGACTCGCGGAGTGCGTCCGGCGGCGGGATCACGTCCTCCTCGACGAACCAGATGAGCCCCGCGCCCGACGCGAGCGCCTGCTCCGTCACCGTCTCGTGGCAATCCGGGATCGGGAGGTCGTGCGTCACGGTCCAGCCGAGGAAGCCCGGAACGTCGCGGACGTTCGCCATGACCGCCTCGATGGTGCGCGAATGGATCGTGCCGCGGGACGGCGTGACGACGGCGTAAGTCATCCCGGCACCAGCCCTTCCGGCTTCGTCCACTCGTCCCACCAGGCGCGCAGCTCGTCGTCGCTGTAGCCGCCCCACTTCTGCCAGTGCCCGCCGGAGTTGGCCGGCGCGTTGGCCGCCAGGACGGCCGCCCGGCCGTGCCGGAGCTTCGCGGCCGCCTGGTCGTAGGTGCGGAAGGGGTAGTGGCGGATGCGGAGCGGGCCCGGTTCAGGGCGTGGATGGCCCAGGAGCCCGTGGTTGCCCTGCATCAGCACGCGGTCGGCCCCCGGGCGGTACGCCACCTTGCGGGTGTCGGGCAGCGACCAGAGCGAGCCGGGCCGCGTCCAGGTGATGCGCCGGAAGGGGTCGGGATCGTCGGGGTCCGACGGCTGGGGGATCATGTCGCGGCCGTCGGTCATCGTGAGCACGACGTCTGGCGGCAGGCCGAGGAGGACGCCGCCGATCCGGCCCTCGTCGGAGTACCACCACTCGTCGAAGTCAAACGGGACGATCCAGTCAGCCCCGGCACCGACGGCCGCGGCCGCCATGCGGTTCATCGTCTCGGACTGGAGGTACGCGAAGCTCGGCTCGTCGTAGATGAAGAGCCGTGGATCGCCGATCGCCTCGAGGAGCTCGCGGCTGCGGTCCGTCGAGTTGTTGTCGGCCACGACGACCAGATCGCACTCGGCGAGCATGTGACGGATGACCTGCTCTGCCACGTCCTCCTCGTTCCGGAACATCGAGACCGCGGCCACCATCCCCGTCGGCCGGCGGATCCAGTCCGAACCGACGTGGCAGGGAAAGAACCTCCCGCCGCCGAAGCCGTCGTGCCAGGTCCGCTCGCCGGCGGCCCAGATCGCCGCCATCGGATCGGGCCCGGGGTCGATGCCCTGCTCGGCGCACCAGCGGCGCCACTCGCCGTCGAGCTCCTCAGCCAGGCGCCCCTCCGTCGACCAGCCGACGTGATCGCACTCGATCCCGAGCGTCCCCAGGCGCCAGCCCGCCTGGATGACCTGCGCGCCCCAGATGAAGTCGTAGAAGTGGGCCGGCGGCATGGCCGGGGTCAGGGTGAGCGACGCCAGCGCCTCGTGGCGGAAGGCCATGAACAGGCCGTCGGCGGCGGCCGCCGGCCGGAGGTCGGTGATCCGGGTGCCGGCCTTCTCGGCGGAGATGTGCCCACGGGTCCCCCGGAGGTTGCTCATCGTCGAGGCCCGCTTCCCGTCCCGGTCGATCCCGTCGGACCCGGCGAAGCCGACCATGCCGAGAAGCGGGTCGTCCCGGAAGGCGTCCTCGACGCGGCGATCCCAGCCGCGCTCGTAGAACAGCATGTCGTTGTGGCAGAGGGCGACAACGCTGGCCCTCGGGTCGAGGCCGGCGACCTGGGCGAGCGGCCAGAAGTTGCCCTCGTTCCGCTCGTTGCGAATGACTTCCACGCGGAACGGGACGCGGAAGCTCTTCGCTCGGTAGGGCCGGGGCGAGCCGTTGTCCACGATGACGAGCGTGAAGTCCGGTCCGGTCACGGTCTCCGCGAGCGACTCGACCATCGCCGCGGTGAGCCGGTGGTTCTGGTACGCCGGACAGCCGAGGATCATGCCGGGCCCTTCGTCACGAGCACCAGGCCCGGGACCAGGACGATGCGGTCCACGTCCGAGACGCCGCGGCCGCACTCGTCGACGAGACTCTTGATGAAGCCCACCATGCCGGCTGCATGGTCGCGCTCGAAGACGGCGCCGTCCGGCCAGTCGGGCCAGTACCCCGTGCCCCAGTCCTCGATCGCGTACAGCCCGCCCGGGCGAAGATAGTGGCAGAAGAGATGCCAGAAGGACGCCTCGGCCGTGGCGCCCAGGTGGGCGCAGTCGTCGACGATGACGTCGAACGGGCCGCGTTCCGACCCGGCCAGGTCCAGCACCGCAAGATCGTCCTGGGCACCCGCGTACATCGCGATGCGTGCGCTGTCGGCGAGCTCGGGAACGGCCCAGTCGATGCCCGTGACGAGCCCCTTCGGGAAGTAGTCGCGCCACATGAGAAGCGACGCGCCGGTGGCGATCCCTAGCTCGAGCAGCGAAACGGGCCGGCTCCTGAGGTCCGCCAGCGCCTCGCCGTAGACCCGGAAGTACGACGTCGGCTTGTTGGCCCGGTGGAGTGCCCCCAGCGATCCGAGGTCGGGAAGGATCATCGCGGCTTCCGGAGGACGCATCGGCCCTCGGTCCCCCAGTCCCAGTCCTTCGTGGTCCACTCGGCCAACTCCCAGAGCCGGAGGCCATAGTCGGCGGCGGCGGCCACTCTGCCCGTGAAGTACCAAAACGACTCCTCACACCAGAGCGAGACGTGGGTCGGGTCGGCGATCGCGCCCCAGCCGATCGCAAGGTTGACAAGCGTGACGAGCGGCACGACCACCTCGAACGTGCCCCCCGGAACGAGCACGCGCCAGACCTCGTTGAAGGCGTCGATCCGCTCGGCACCGGCGGGGATGTGCTCCATGAGGTGCGAGCACCGGGCCTCCTCAACGGTCCCGTCCCCGAGCGGGATGCCGTCCTGGATCCGGCGTCGGAACTCGCCCTCGCCGTGGGCCGGGTCGAGGTTCACGAAGCCCGGCCAGCCCGCCAGCCCCCCGCCGATCTCAAGCTTCATGCCGGCGCCAGCTGCGGGACGCTGTAGGCGAAATCTGCCCAGATCAGCTCGCGGTCGCACTGGCACCAGGGGTGGCGGACCATCTCCTCGTCGAAGGTGTGCTCGCCGGCGTTGCCCGTGCACATGTCGCAGGGCGCGTTGACGATCCCGATCCAGCCCACGGCGCGGACGCCCGTGACCTGCGCCTCGATCTCCGCGTCGACGACGCGGGTGACCTCGTTGTCGGCCATCCGCGTGACGTAGCCGGCGCCCATCGTCAGGGCCTCGTCGGGGGCCGTTCCCCGCCCGATCGCGCCCAGGATCATCGGCATGATCCCGACCAGCGCGGCCGTCATCGTCCCGGCATCCGAGGTTCCGGCCAGCTTCTCGACCGGGACCGGATCGGCGCCGCTCGCGCCTCTGATGTAGGCCCGGGTGAGCGTCTGCGAGCTGGCCTGGGCGGCCGTGATCGTCCGTGCGGCAGGAGGCACGAACGCGGCGAACGTCGCCCGGATGTCGGCTTGGTCGACGCCTTCGTAGGCGCGGCCCAACCGACGCTGCATCTCCTCCCGGATCGCGCGGAGACGAAGGCGGTAGGCGCGGGAGACGGCCGCGGAGCGGGCGGCTCGGACGTCAGGAGTAGAGGGCAAGCAGGATCTCCTCGTCTTCGGCTTCGATGGCCCAGGCGATCGCCCGGGCACCGCCACCGACTGCGCGTCGGCGCTTCTCTTCCGCCCCTGCAATGATCGGAACCAAGCCGGTGAAGACCATGCCCACCGGGTCCGGCATGACCCAGACATTCGTCGTGACCGCCACCGCCGGCGTCATCCCCGCGAACATGACCGCGGCGGCGGCCATCTGGAGGACTCGGTTGTCGGTGACCGTGACGGTCGGGGTCGCCGCGCCGATGGCGGCAGACGCGGCCGCGGGCTGGACGACCGTGGCCGCCGCGGCGCTGACCGCCGGGGTCGCAGTCGTGACGGCGATCGCCGCGGCGGCGGGCTGGGCCAGCTGGTAGTTCTGGGCAACGATCGCCGGGGTGGCCATGCCCACCGTGACCCCTGCGGCGGCGGGCGTGTACGTCTGCACCGCGAGGATGCCGGCGGTTGCGGTGCCCACCGTGACCCCTGCGGCGGCGGGCTGGATGAGGATGTAGTTCTGGGCCACCACCGCAGGGGTAGCGACGCCGACGGCGACCGCTGCCGACGACGGCTGGATCAGGATGTAGTTCTGCCCGACCACCGTCGGGGTCGCGCCCGCCACGGAGACGGAGGCAGCGGCCGGCGCGGCCTTCGGCCAGTTCTGGGCGACGAGCGCAGGCGTCGCGGTGCCGATCGTGATGGCGGCGGCTGCAGGCGCGATGCTGACCGGGGTGCCCACCGCCGGGGTCGCTCCGGCGACGGTGACCGCCGCCGCGGCGGGCTGGGCCAGTTGCGGCAAAGCGACGGTCGGTGTCGCCGTGCCGACGGTGACCGCGGCGGGCGCAGGCTGGACGAGGACGTTCGCCCCTGCCACGACGGTAGGTGTCGCCGTGCCGATGGTGACCGCGGCTGCGGCCGGGGCGATCGTGACCGGGGTGCCTACCGCCGGAGTTGCACCTGCAACCGCGACGGCCGCGGCGGCGGGTTGGACCCTCGGCCAATTCTGGGCGACGACGGTCGGCGTGGCCGTGCCGATCGTGACGGCCGCGGCAGCGGGCTGGACAAGGATCGGTGGGATCTCGCGGACGGCCAGGGCGACGATCGCCGTGTCATCGGCCGCGCTGGTGAACCCGACGTCGGCCGCGCCCTGCGATGGCGTGTTCTGGTAGGCGAGCGCGATGCCGTAGGCCGTGAAGTCGATGCTGACCGGAACGGTGGAGCCCGTGGCCGCGGTACCCGGGGAGGCGGCACCTGTGTAGCGGCAGGCGAAGCGCAGGGAGTTGGTGCCGGGACTGCCGTCGGTGATCGAGACGACCGTCGTGGTCGCGGTGCTGGTGCCGCTGGTGCTGGCGGCGGTGTTTGACGACGAACCGCCGTAGGTCTTGACGCCCGGCAGATAGACCTCGGTCGCCGAACCCGCCGTGACCGTCGAGCACGTCGCGTACAGGATGTGCGCCCACGGCGTCGCATCGGAGCGGTTGACGACGACGGCCTTGGTGCCTGTTCCGCAGACGTCGAGGTAGTAGGCCGTGACCTGGCCCGGCTCGGTGTCGGTGTCCTTGCCGATGTACGGGATGGCGGTCATCGTCACGCCGCCGTAGGTCACCGACGTGACGGGCGGGGTGGCATCGGTGACGACGCCGCAGACGAACACGAGCGCGCCGCGGGCCGACCCGCCACCCGTATGGTTCCAGGTGAACGACGCGGAGCCGCTGTGCCCGGTGGTACTGCCGTGGCTCTCGGTGGAGACGTCGTGGGCGACTGCCATCAGTCAGTCCAGAACTCGCGGAAGCAGGACACCCCGCCCCAGCGATCCTTCGTGGCGGTGAACGAGCGCTCGCCCGTCCACCCGACCGTCCACCCCTTGTCGTGGGCGCCCTTCGCCTTGGCGGCGAGGAGGTCGGCGTCCGTCTGGTCCGGCGCGTGCGGTTCGATCGGGCATGGCTCGCCCGCCTCTCCGTCCACGGTCTGCCGGTACCAGACGGTCATGCGATTAGGTGACGGTGATGTTGATGACGGCCGCCGAGGTGCCGCCGATCTGGAGCTTGTTGCCGTTCGTCGCGGTCACGTCGCCGTGCCCCGTGTCGAGCGCCGCGAAGCACAGGATCGGGGTCGCGCCTGTGGTGAGATAGATGACCGCCTGCTTCGCCACGAGGTTGGCCGTGCCGGCCGTCCACTCCGTCACGGCCGCCTGCGTGATGGCGACATCGTTGGTGGTGACCGTCGCACTCGCGAGGTCGACGGCCGCGCCGCCGGCCGTGTAGCCGGTGTTCGTGACGCCAACCTCGTTGGTCGTCGCGTAGTTCACGGACGCGGCGGTGATCTGGTTCCAGACGGTGAACAGGGCCACCTTGAACGAGCCCGTGTCGATGGGGATGGTGCCGTCAGCGATGAGCTTGGCGGCTCCGTTGGTCAGGGTCCATGGATCGGCGGCCATTCTGGTTTCTCCTTAGCTGGTCGGGATGACTTCGGCCGTCAGGCCGTCGCTGCCTCGCTTGATTGACTGGACGGCCGTCGTTCCGTCCTCGAAGAACTGGCGGATCGCGGTCATGCGCCGGTCCGGCCCGCGCTCGATCACTGCGCGAACGACGCGCGGAGCTGTCTGGCCATCGCGGCCAGGGGTTCCGTCCCGGCCGGCGGGCCCGCGCTCACCCGCTGGTCCCGGAACCCCGCGATCACCCTTCGGCCCGGGGGTGGTTGACGCGCTGCCGTCGCGGCCATCGTCACCAGGGCGCCCGGTGTCGCCGGTCGGCCCCGGCACGCCGCGTTCGCCCTGCGGCCCCCGGGCCCCGGCCGGCCCCCGGTCGCCGCGGGGGCCCTGCATGACGATGCCGGCGGCGACGATCCCGGCGACCAGGTCGTCTGCGGTGCTCATCGGGACGGACCACGCGCAATCCGCGTCACTCCCATCTCATCCTTCGAGATGGTCATCTCGGTCGGTGCCTCGGGCGGAGGCGGCAACGGCGCCGTGGCGAGCGCCTCCTCCGACTGCATCTCCTTGAACCGCTCGATTTGCTGCGGCGTGTAGCCGAGATCCTCCCAGAGCTGTTCCTTTGGGATGCCGAGCGACTGCTTCTTGAGCGCCGCGTCGGTGTGCTCGGCCTCGGACCGCGACTCGGGATCGGCCCAGATGACCTCGGAGTCGATGATCTCGCCGCGCGGATCGTTCATGGCCCGGAAGGCGAGCCGGATGACTTCCTCGTGAGCCTCGCCGAAGTGGCGCATCTTGCGGTGAGCCTTCGCCACGAGGCCCGTCTCGGTCGCCTTGAGCGACTCGCCCGACGGGAACGATCCCGCCTGGCCGAGCAGGTAGTGCGGCGGGGTGCGGGTCGTGCTGGCGATGTGCTGAATGAACATCTCGATCGCCTGTTTGTACGGCGCGAGGTCCGTCTGGCCGAACTCGCCGAACCGCGCGTCGGGGACCGGCGTCGAGATGAAGCGGTCGATGCTCGTCTTATAGGTGTCGATCGGCTTGCCTGTCTCGGGGTCCATCGGGATCTCGACGCCGGTCGCCCACCGCTGGCGGAACGCGCCGTACTCGGCGGCCACGAGCATGTCCATCGCGAGCTTGTTGATCGCGTCCTGGACCGGGATCACGCCCGCGATCTCCGACTCGCCGTTGCCGCGCAGCCGCGGCCGGTTGACGAGCGGGATGATCGGGACGATGCCGAGCGGGTTGACGAGCGGCCACGACTCGCCGGGGATGGCACGCGGCTCCCAGGTCGACCGCTCGCCCT
>Ga0315288_10003369_pt1 | contig 20434 bp, 22 predicted proteins | sample YL17G11_20_MG_FD_203454 | JGI IMG/M metagenome (GOLD analysis project Ga0315288, IMG submission 203454) | Sediment microbial communities from Yellowstone Lake, YNP, Wyoming, USA - YL17G11_20 | ecosystem: Environmental > Aquatic > Freshwater > Lake > Sediment | place: USA: Wyoming | collected... | reverse complement strand
CTTTGGGCCGCCGGAGCTTGCTCCGGCAACTTCCTGGAAGCAAGTCCGCCAAAGGCCGATCTGCCTTAGGCATGACTTCCAGGTCTTAAAGCGGCAGTCCGCCTGAGGCGGACAGTCCAAATTTGCTTAATCTTTCATACTAGATGAGTTCTTTAACTTCGCTTTGCAAATAATTCTCACCATTTGTGAACTATTACCGCGGGGGGTAACTACTCAGAAATCAGAAGAAGAATATTCGCAAATTCAAGGGACAGCAAGTAACAGGTAAAGGGTAAAAGGGAAAAGGTAAAAGGGAAAAGGGAAAATAATGGTTCACTCCGGTTTATATTCGGCATGGGCTGGATGCAAGGAGGAGCGGCGCGGCTGCGCGCGGGCCTCCTTGCGGAGGCCGCCCGCACATCGCTGCCTCGCCTTATTCCACCACTACCAGGTGCTGATCGAGGTGCCGGTAACGGAAGTCAACGTGGAAGAGCTGTGAACCTCTCCGGTCTGGTTGTTATAGCTCCAGTCGGCCGCTCCCGTGAAGGGGTCCTTGGGGAGAGCCTCGTCCGGAGTCGTCAGATATGGGCCGGTATAACCCCCACGATCCACGGACATGCCGCGTCCGTCGCTATCGGCACTGATAGAGGTGCCATCGCTGGCCATAATATCGGCAATATCCGGAGGCCAGGCAGCGGTATTGGCCTCAAACTCCTCGATAGCGTCTCGCATCTGCTTCAAGTCAGCCCTTAGGGACGCTTCTTTGCTCTTGCGTTGGGCTCCCAGCAACCTGGGGATCACAATGACCGCCAAAATCGCGATCACCACGATAACGATCAACATCTCAATAAGGGTAAACCCCTTGTAATTTTTCTTCTTCACCATCTTCATTCACTGCTTTCCAAATTAGACAGGTGTGACAAATGCCCTCGCCAAATTCAGCCGAGGGCCCAGAGCAGAGGCCATGCCTCTATATAAATTATTCCACAGCCGGAGCGTGAATCCCGGCCCATAAAGCGCTTCCTCGCTCAATTCGCGGCTCTTTCGGCTGAAAAAGGCCGATCTCTTTGGCAGGAATTTGCCGAAAAGGCGGGAAACCAGATATAAAAGTAAAAAGGAAAAAGTAAAAAGGAAAAACCGGAGGGAGGGAAGGCAATTATGAATTATGATGAAGCGGCTAAGCCTGCTTCGCAGGCCGCCGTGGCGGCCCTTTGGGCCTAGCCAGATGAAACCGGAAGGCAAAGGTAAGAGGGTAAAATCAGTTATGCAGAAAGGAGCATGGTCATGAGTCAAACTGCAAAAGAGGAGCAGCCGATCGGCCACATTTCCCACTTCTTTTCCCACCTGAATGTCGGGATAATTGATCTCAAGGATAGCTTGCGGGTGGGCGAGAAGATCCACATCAAAGGCCACACCACGGACTTCGTCCAAACCGTCAGTTCGATGCAGCTCGAACACGAGGCCGTGGAGGAGGGCAAACCGGGCAGCTCCATCGGCATCAAAGTGGAGCAGCATGTGCGCGAAGGGGACGAAGTCTATCGCGCGGCGTGAGGCGGACTTGAATATTTTTATAGAGCGCATTTCATATTGGGAAGTCATCCTTTTCGCATGAAATTAGGTTATGAAATGCGCTCTAACCATCGAGCCGGTCACAAAGGAGACGGGTAGCATGCCTGCGCGGAAGATCGCCGATATTTTGCAGAGCAAAGAGCGCATTTTCTCTTATGAATTGTTTCCTCCCAAAACGGCGAAAGGGCTGGAGGCGCTCTATGCCAATGTGGAAAAGCTGTCGGAGTTGCAGCCGGACTATGTATCTGTAACTTATGGTGCGGGCGGCTCGACCAGCAAGAGCACGCGGGATATTATCAACGCATTGCAGAACCGTTTCGGCCTGACCTGCATGCACCATCTAACGTTGATCAACCAGACGAAAGATGTATTGACCGAAATCATTCTCCAACTAAAGGCCGATGGCATTCGCAATATCCTGGCCCTGCGGGGCGATCCACCGGCCGGGGAGGAGGAATTCATACCCGTGGCCGGCGGCTTGAGATATTGCTATGAATTGATTGATCTAATCAGGTCTGTCGGCGGCGATTACTTCAACATTGGGGTGGCGGGTTTCCCCGAAGTTCATCCCAATACGCCGACGCGCGAACTGGATATCGCATACCTCAAAGAAAAAGTGGAGCACGCTGCGGAATTTGTTATCACTCAGTTTTTCTTCGATAATGCTTCCTATTCGGATTACCTGGAACGCGCGGCAAAGGCCGACATCAATATTAAAATTATTCCGGGCGTTCTGCCGATTACCAATTTCACCAAACTGCTGGAATTTGCCGACCGCTGCGGCGCTTATATCGGCAAAGATATTCACGATATCTTTGGACCGCTGGCTCACGACCCGGAACAGACCGCGCGTCAGGGCGTGGATTATGCCATCAAGCAATGCGAGGATTTGCTGCGCCGGGGCGCGCCGGGGATTCACTTTTATGCCCTCAACCAGGTGGAACCGGTGCGCACGATTTGGAAGCGATTGTCGGAGAAGGTTTAGCCTATGTTTGGCGGCGGCGTTCGATGATGCAACTGGCGCCGCGCGGTGGCCAGGCCGATGCCGGCCGACGCGCCCGTGATGAGGGTAACTTTGCCTTTAATATCCAGGGGGTCTCCTAGGAGTGCGGAGGTAATATTATGGGATTTGGCAAAGGGCTGTTGCCGGGTTGCGGCCGGCAGCTCATATTGACCGCCTTGGTATAGGTATGCTTGATGCTGCTCAAATTTCGCCATACCCGGGCCACCACCCAATAGATCAGGAAGGCGAGGACGAGCAGAAAAAGCGCCCAGACAATGCGCTTTGCCCAGGGTTCCCAATCTTCATAATCTCGTTTGGATTTCTTATACATGGAAAGCAGCCTCTAGAGCACATTTCAATTATTTTCGGCCATTCAATTATAGCATCTTTCGAGTTGTCGTGATTCCTCGCGCCCGCGTCGTTTTGTGCGACATGCTATAAAGTGCGGTAGTGGGAAAATAGCGGACAGATAACCTAAGCGAGGAGGCAAATAAAATGGCAGTGTTGACGAAGGTGCTAGGAAAAAAGAGCCTGAGCGAGCCGGATGAAGTCCGCACCCTTCCCAAGACGCGCGTCGAGTTGTTCCACTTTGGGGAACAAACGATCACGCGCTTCGTCCTTGATCCGGGGTGGAAATGGGAGGAGCATGTCAAACCGACGGCGGGGACCGATGATTGCAAGGCCCCGCACTACGGTTACCTCATCTCAGGAAAGATGGGGGTGCGCATGAGCGATGGCAAGCAAGTCGAATTCCATGCCGGCGACCTGATGAGTATTCCGCCGGACCATTCGGCCTGGGTAATCGGGAATGAAGCGGCGGTGATGCTGGACTTTGGCGGGGGCTGGGAGGTCTATCGAGACATGAGCTGAAAAGTTTGAGTGCATGGGTAACACGATACCGGCAGGGCATCATGGTTCTGCCGGTATCGCGCTATCTGCTTAGACCATTAATGCCATTGATAAGGCTAATGCTCTGTCGATCATCAAATGATGGATGTCTTTAAGTAGGGGCAGCCCCATGTGGCTGCCCAGGAGCCTGGGCGACCACGTAGGGTCGCCCCTACAAAAGGCCAGCTCAATAGGTATACGCATGAGTTCATTTGCAGTAGATCGCTAACTTGCTATTCGCTCAATTTTCTTTGATTCAATATCCCATTGAAACCGACATTCCTTTTCTATATCGGTTGCTATTCGGTTCTCTAAATAATAGTTCCTTTCTATCTTATCTAGAGGTACATCGCTTTCTAGAATCAGCCTTCTTCCCTGCCAATTCGCAATGCTTACATCTCCAGGAAAGGGATCAATACCGGCAATGGGTTTGATTTTTCGTTCCTCAGTATCATCTTGAGATGTGAATATATCGTTAAGCTTAAATGCCTCGAGGATGGGATGTCCTTCTCCCCGCGAAATAACCACCAAGAAATAATCATTTGGTGAAATGGATAGCTCCTGAATCTCGAACATGGATACCTGCGGAATGTTTCTTAAGAGAGCTATGTTCTTAGAGCTATCCTGAACCATCCAGACCGCTCCCTTATGCTCATCGGTAATGACCAAAATGCGGGTTTGAGGCTCATGGTGAAGCGTCACAGTTCGCACATTAGCCGAAGAAGTGAAAGATTCAGAAGCTTCGTTTGCTTTCAGTTCCCGGTGCCCGGGAACCTTATTGACTACGGGTTTGAGACTGCGCAGATAGGCAACGATATCGCGAATATCGCGATCGGTAATTTTGTGATAATTGCCATAGGGCATGGGGGGCAGAAGTTCGTCGCCTTTATTGTTAATGCCGTCTCTTATGGCGCGGATGATTTGCTTGTCCTTCCATTTTCCCAGGCCGGTTTCAGGATCGGGAGTCAGATTCGGTGCATAGATGACGACTCCCTTGCCCTTGAATTCATTGCCGCCGGCCAGCAATTTGTCCATATTCGGTTTGCCATCTTTGAGCGAAGTGTGGCAATGCCCGCAGGCCGCCAAGGCATTTACCAGATAGTCGCCCCGCTGCACCGCTTTTGAGGAATAGGTCTTCTGGCGGGTTACCGCGCGGCTCATCCCGGCCGCCAGCACGCCAATCACCAACAGACTCAAGAGCAGCTTGATTTTCATCGCAATAGCCTCCTGTGCATAATGGATTACTTGATCTTTAGGAAGAATTCCTCATCCGTATTCCATTTCCTCTATGCAATTGAATGGAGGTTGTTTGCTCATTCAGACACACGAATAATGTGCTAAAATATAGAGAAAGTGATTTCCATTACGAAAATAGGGAGAAGGCAAAATGAGAATGATCCTATATCGAACCTTTCTGCTTTCCTTGTTTGCGTTGGTACTGGCGGGAATTGCGCGGGCGATTCCGGTGCCGCCGAAGGACGCGCCGGCCAAACCTCTTCAGACGAAAGCCGCGGTGGAGGCAATGTTGCGCTCCGCCAAGATTGAAGCGCCTTTGCAGCATCAGGGACTGGCGGTCTTCCCGGTTACTTTGCAGGCGACGCGCGACTTTGCCGGACTGCTAACATTGGATGAAGCCGTGGCCAAAAAGACGCTGGCCATCAGCGAAGTGGGCGATGGTGATGTCAATCGGGCAATTGCCAAAAACACGGGAGGTCAGCGGATTTTCCTGATGGCGGGAGAAGTTATAGGCGGGGCGAAGCAGGATAGGATGGTGGCGGAAGACACGCTCCTGTCGCCGCGCAGCAGCACGGAAATAGCCGTGTGGTGTGTGGAGGAAAATCGCTGGACAACAGGAGGCAAGGCATTTCGCTCGGAGCGCTATATGGCGCCGGCTAGAGTTCGTCAGAGCGGCGCGCATACCACCCAATCCGAGGTGTGGGGCGCGGTGTCGGGAATGCAGATGCGGGCGAAAGCGCGCCGCGGTTCAATCAGTAGTGTAGCCCGAAGCGAGGAAGTGCGGAAGAAGATGGCGCCCTATCAAAAGAGCTTGCTGCCACTGCCCAAGATGAGGAGCGATGCTTGTGGAGTGGTCGTGGCCTATGGCCGGGAGTGGGTGGCCGCAGATATCTTTTCCGATCCCTCGCTCTTTCGAAGGTTGTGGCCGAAAATCCTTGACTCCTATCTTATGGATGTGGTAAATCGCTCGCCGAGCGCGGGCAAAGCCGGCATAAGCGACGCGGAAAACTTCCTGGGCCAGCTATTTTGGGCAAAACAAACTGCTGCGCAGACCGCCGGAGAGGGCAAGCGGATTAAACTGCGCGGGGATAAAATCTATGGTTCGTTCCTGGTGGTGGATACCTCAGTGGTCCATCTGGAGGCCTTCCCGGAGATGAACATTCCATTAGAAAGACCAATCCCCTCGCGCCGGATAATGCCGCATCGCCGGTGATAGAGGTTAGATTCGCATCAGGTAATTCGACCGTTTGCTTTTCTATAGGCGCTAGCCGACCGTCTCCGTGCGCCCCCAAGAGGCGATCTCGGAGAAGCAGGCAGGATTTGCCGTACGGCCGTCAACCGCCGATTCTGTGAGGGCGCACCAAACGTTATGCTCCTGCAGTCGTTTTCCCGGCGGGGGATGAATGCTGGCATGGCAACATTCAAAGCAGGTGTGTTCGGGAGCGGCTTTTGGCTCAGGCGAGGAAGTATTGAGGTCGGCTGCGCAAATGTAGCAATAGGACCGATTAGCGGGATTCAACTCGCCACATTTCGGGCAAATTTTCAGCTTGAGCACCGCACCCCTCCTGCCACGATAAAGCTCTACCCCAGATTATTTCCATTATATTCCGCCTGCAGTTAAAAATTCCTGCTAAACAGATTAAAAATGTTCACAAATAAGGACATGCGCGGGCATTACTGCAGCCGACTTCAGGCCTTTGAGGCGGGATTTTCAAGGATTTAATTATATGCTAGAATGCAATGGTGCAACCGGAAGCTGATTCATAAGCCCTTTCCTGAAGGGATTATGAACCAGCCAATAATAAAACATAGCTATTCGCCGGCGCATTTCAATCGGTAAATTCATTCTTTTCGTTAAGAGCAGGTTATGAAACACGTTTCAATTGCTTCGATGGACAGTGAAGTTCGGCCATGATGAAGCCTCAGTATAAATCGCAGAGCGCCCTTGACCGGCAGGCGGGACTACCCACGCTCATCAAGATCTTCGGGCGCTTTATGCGTCTCTTGCTGCCGTATTGGGACAAGATGCTGCTGGCCCTCATTGTCAACCAAATCGGGGCCTTTGTGAACCTGATACCGGTGCTGCTGGGAATTCGCATCGTAGATGAAGTTTTCCCTCAGAAGAATTGGCAACTGGGCATAACGCTGGTGCTCGCCAGCTACTTTATCAGGTATATAGTCTACTTTATTTACCTGGCTAACGGGTATGTGTGGGCCTGGATCAATTTGTTCATGGAGTACCGCATCCAGTTCAGCTTCCTGCGCCATCTGCAGCGGCTCTCTGTGGTCTTCTATGAGTCTCGGCCGGTCGGCGAGCACGTGCTGCGGGCAACCTGGGACCCGTCTGTCGTGAGGGGAATCATTGTAGATACCATCCCCCAAGCCATCGGCCCCTTCCAGACGCTCTTCGCCAATATCACCGTCATCGCCTCCATCAAGCCCGAACTGGCCTGGATGTCGCTGATTTACATCGGCCCGTATCTCCTGGGCTGGCATTTCTTTACCACCTGGTCCAGAAACCTCACAAAAGTGCAAATGGCGCGCTATCAGGAGAATTCCGCGCGCCTGGTAGAACTGCTCAGCGCCTTCAAGACCACCCGCGCGTTGAATCGAGAAGCCACCGAACGGCGCAAATACTGGACCACCTGGGCGCGCGCCAAATGGATGGAATGGCGCGTCTGGTGGGTGTGGACGTTGCGAGACAATACCCTGGAGACTTATGCCTGGCTATTTTCCTACATAACGGTGCCGCTTTACACCATCTATTGGGTGATCAACGATAAGATGACGGTGGGCGAATATATGGCCGCAAGTTGGATGATCGGGCAGTTTTTGGGCCCTATTCAAGCGATGGCCGGCTTCCTCCAGGGCATTCGCCAGAATCTGCTCTATGCCGAACGGATGCTGGATACCCTGGAGATCGAGCCGGATATGGTGGATGAGAAGCATGCGCGCAACTTGCCGAAAAAAATCACCGGCCGCATCAAGATGGAAAACATCAGTTATGCCTATCCGGGCGGCAAGCCGGTGCTGAACAACATCAGCCTGACGATTGAACCCGGCCAGAAGGCCGCCATCGTCGGGCCGTCGGGCGCGGGGAAGAGCACTCTACTCGGCTTGATTTGCCGTTTCTATAATCCCGCCGCAGGACGGGTCAGCATTGACGACTATGACCTGCGGAATGTAACGCGTCCCAGTCTTATGCGGCATATTGGAGTCTGCCTGCAGGACACTTTGGTGCTTATGGGCACGATTGGGGAGAATATCTGGTATGGCGGGCTGGATCCTACCCAGGAAGAGATTGAAGCGGCGGCGAAACTCGCCGGCATCCACGATTTTGTTTTGACTCTGCCGGAGGGATATAACACCGTACTCAACGAAAGCGGCTCGCTCTCCGGCGGCCAGAAGCAGCGCATCGGCCTGGCGCGGGTATTAGTGCGAGACCCCCGCATTGTCCTCTTCGACGAAGTAACTTCAGCCATGGACCCGATTTTGCATCACGAGGTGCTCGATTCACTGCGGCAGAGTTGTAAAGGGCGCACGGTGGTCATGATTTCCCACAACTTGCTGGATATCGAGGATGCCGATGTGATCTTCGTCCTCAACTCGCATGGGGAGTTGGCGCAGCAGGGCAAACATAAAGACCTGATGGCGGTTCCCGGACTGTATCAACAGTTGTGGCAGCGCGAGGAACTGGATCGGGAGCTCAAAGGGAAAGGTGGGGAAGAGACCACGCCCCTGACGCAAAATTCTCCTGATGAAACGACGGAGTTATGATGATGTTGTGGTTCAGAGTTACTAGTTATCAGTAAAAGTTCTGAGCGGAACAGCCAATTCCAGGAACCGAGAATCGAAATCCGAGAACTGGGGTAAAAGTTTGGAATTGATGAGAATGCAGTCATTTTTAGCAAGTGATTTAGCACGGTCTGAATCATGCGGCGAGGAATCTCATCATGATTACAGGTAAGATTCTTCGCGGCTTCCGCCACAATTATGTGGCGGAAGCGCTCAGAATGACGTTCTACTCACTATTTGTGAATGTTGGGAACTGATACCTGATGAAATAAAATGGCAAAAGTAAAGGCCACATTGATTAGAGAGTTTCAGCCATGATGAAGCCTCAATATAAATCGCAGGATGCCCTCGACCGGCAGTCGGGGATACCCACGCTCATGAAGATTTTTGGGCGCTTTTTGCGGCTCTTACTGCCCTATTGGGATAAGATGCTGCTGTGGCTTATTGTCAACCAAATCGGCGCCTTTGTGAACCTGATACCGGCGCTATTGGGAATACGCATTATAGATGAGGTTTTTCCTCAGAGGAATTGGGGCCTGGGGGTAACATTAGTATGGGCAAACTTCACGATCAGCTACTTAATCTACTTTATTTACCTCTCCAACAATTATGTGTGGACCTGGATCCGTATGTTTGTGGGCTACCGTATTCAATTCGGTTTCCTGCGCCACCTCCAGCAACTCTCCATTACCTTTTATGAGTCTCGGCCGGTGGGCGAGCATATGCAACGCGCCACCGGCGACCCGGCGGTGGTGGAAGCCATCATTGTGGATACCATCCCCAATGCCATCGGCCCCTTTCAGAGGCTTTTCGCCAGTGTTACCGTGATCGCCACCATCAAGCCGGAACTGGCCTGGATGGCGCTGGTTTACATTATCCCCTATCTCATAGGCCAACATCTTTTCACCACCTGGTTCCGAAATCTTTCAAAAATGCAGTTGGCGCGCGGTCAAGAGAATATCGCGCGGCTTATCGAATTGCTCAGCGCCTTTAAGACCACCCGCGCCTTGAATCGAGAAGCCACCGAGCGGCGGAAATACTGGGTTACCTGGTCCCGCTGCAGGCGCATGGATTGGCGCGTCTGGTGGGTGACCGTGTTGCAGCAAAACACCTTGAATAACTATGCCGGGATATTTACCACCGTAGCGATACCGCTTTTTACCATCTACTGGGTGATCGGCGACAAGATGACCATTGGCGAGTATGGGGCTGCAGGCTGGATTGTCGGTCAGTTTTTGGGTCCTATCCAGGCGCTGGCCGGCTTCTTTCAGGGCATTCGCCGGCAATTGGTCAATGCCGAACGGCTGCTGGATACGTTGGAAGTAGAGCCGGATATGGTGGATGAGAAGCATGCGCGCAACCTGCCGGCTAAAATAACCGGACGTATCAAGATGGAAAACGTCAGCTATGCTTATCCGGGGGGAGGCCCGGTGCTGCGCAACATCAGCCTGACGATTGAACCCGGCCAGAAGGCCGCCATCGTGGGACCGTCGGGCGCGGGGAAGAGCACCTTGCTCGGCATGCTTTGTCGTTTCTATAATCCCGCCGAAGGGCGGGTCAGCATTGACGGCTATGACCTGCGGAATGTGACGCGGCCCAGTCTTATGCAGCATATTGGAGTTTGTCTGCAGGACACTTTGATCCTTATGGGTACCATCGGGGAGAATATCTGGTATGGCGGGCTGGATCCTTCGAGGGAAGAGATCGAAGCGGCGGCAAAACTGGCCGGCATTCACGACTTTGTTATGACTCTGCCGGAGGGATATAATACCGTACTCGCCGAAAGCGGCCAGCTCTCCGGCGGCCAGAAGCAGCGCATCGGCCTGGCGCGGGTATTGGTGCGAGACCCCCGCATTATCCTTTTCGACGAAATAACTTCAGCCATGGATCCGCTTTTGCACCACGAGGTGATTGATTCTTTGCGGGAGTGCTGCAAGGGGCGCACGGTGGCCATGATTTCTCATAACCTGCTCGATGTCCGGGACGCCGATGTGATCTTTGTCATCAACTCGCATGGGGAAATGGCGCAGCAGGGCAAACATGAAGAGTTGATGGCGGTGCCCGGTCTCTATCAGCAGTTGTGGCGCCGCGAGGAACTGGACCGGGAGCTTGGCGATAAGGGTGGAGAGACCCCACCCCCGGCGGCACAAAATCCTTCTAATGAAGCGACGGAGTTATCATGATAGATACACGCAACAAAAATTGCCCCCATTTGATTATTCGTATGAAACCCATCCGCGGCGGCAAGATCGTCTTCTGGATGGAATTCGGCGGCTACCTCTTACTTCTCTCGGTACTGGTTTTTTTCACTTATTCCTGGTTTCGGCGGGTGCCCATAATTTCCGGAGCGCAAGGGACCGCTTCGCCGACCACGGTGGATATCGCGGTGAAAAAAGAAACTGCGGTGCTGAAGTGCTTTGTGGAGCACGGACAGCATGTTAAAAAAGGCCAGGCGCTGCTGGAAGTGACGGATGATCCGGTGGAAGTGAGCCTGCTGCACGCGCGGGAAGCCCTGCGCACCAGGCCCGCGGCGAACAGCGATAGCGCAAAGGAGGCTGAATACAAAAAATGGGCCGCCATTTTGAGCTCCCCCGATCTGGATGTGGGAAAAGGCAGAATCATCGCCTCGCCGATAGACGGCTGGGTGATCTTTACCGGCGGCGCCTCCATGAAAGAGGCGTTCTCCGCGGAGAATAAAGAGAAAAAGCTTTTTGGCAAGCCTCCTGCGCACTTCGCGGATAAGGGCGCCCTCTTGTTCTTTCTGGCGGATTTTCGCTCCCTGCGGGTGTATGTGAAGGTCAAGAGAGAGCAATGGGCGGCGAAGATTGCGCTCGGGCAGCCCACCAAGGTCTGGTTCAAGGATAAGCTTTCGAATTTGAGCGAAGATGCCATGCCGGGAAAATTGATCTCGTGGATTAGCGCGGAAGACGCCGGCCGGGAAGGCGCCGATATTCCGGGAGGAAAGATTGTAATCGCCGAGGGGAGCATTGCCGGATTGCCTATGAAGGCGCGGGACAAGGCGCGACGGGATTTCTTCGCCCGCAAGATGGAGAGCTGGCAGCCCGCCATCGCCATCACGGTTGATTCCATGCGCCTGCTAAGTCAGTTGCGCACGCCCAAACCCTGACCGCACTTGAAGCTTATACTTGAAAATATGATAGGATGGGGACATGGATATGAAAGTTGACGGGATTTTATTTGGTGGAAAGCTATGGATATAATTTGGCATAATCATCAACAGGTTATCTATGCGCTCGGCCTGCAAACCGGCGCAACCATCCTGTTTTATATTTTCTACAAGCTGCGCTGGCAGATGAGAAGTCTTCCGCTCCTCGCGGTTACGCTGCTCATCGGCAATACGCTTTACCAAGTCGGCAAAGTCGTAGCCGCCAAACATTTTCTGATTCCCAAAAAGCTCTGTACTCCGGAAGACTGGCAATCTATGAATCTCCTATGGACGGCTTGTTACGTGGTGGCGGTCTATTTCCTGGTCCTCACAGCTTTTCTCATTGCCGATGCCGTTTCATCGTGTATATTTACGGAAGGAAAAACCTATATTACCCGCAAAAGTTTGGCCGGCCGGATTATTCATTGGATGGGTCTGGAGATAACGTTTCACACCACCGTGCTGAAAATATCTTTGATTGCGTTTCTCGTAATAACGTCAACCATAATCTTTTCCGTCCTTTTCATCCTTGGAGGCATCGTAACTTTCCTTTTCTTTGGCAAAGATCCCACCCGGCTGATCGTGCTCTTGTGGTACCGGGGACGGCTCGGCGCCTGGAAGACTTTCCGGATTAAAGGCATCCGCGTCATTTCGGCCATACCGCTGGCTCTAGCCGCCGGCGTCTGGCTCATCGTGCGATATTCTGCGTGGGTGAAGTTCCATTTTGAAATATTCGCCATCCCCCTGGGGCTGATGCTGATCGCCGCGGCGGTCAAATATTTCCTTCAGCGGAGGGCGCTCAAAGCTGCCGGCCTGATCAATCCAAATATTACCTGGATAATCATTAAGCTTCTTCTCATACGTCCGTCATGGCTGCTCCTGCTGGCGCTGGTACGCGCCACGGTCTGGTGCTGGAAGGTTGGAAAAGCCTACAATAAGAGAGCCGCGTCTCCGCCCTTAATTCTCGAAGGGAGAGACGAGCCCGACGACTGTGAACCGGAAGCGCCCGTTATCATCAATAATGTCGGAGAACCAAACTACTTGAAATAGAAAGATGTCATCGCCCATGTCCACTCAGAAACCTGTCGCTCACTACCGATTCCCGCTCTGGGTTTATATCCTGGTCATGTTCATTTTGGCCGCGAGTCTCGCCCTGATTGGCTGGGAGAAGTACCAGCAGCCCTCCCGCATCAAAGCGGAAAAAGCGCGCCAGAAGCAGCAAGCCAGCGCGAAAAAGCAGCAAGCCAGCGCGAAAAAGCAGCAAGCCAGTGCGAAAAAGAAGCCAACCAGCGCGAAGAAGCCGAGCAAGTCTGTTAGCCCAAAGAGCAAGCCATAGAGGAATACTCAAGTCTGCCCGCGCGGTTGTCGGCCGCATTTATTCGGTCGCATGAAAGCATGTAACAGTTCACAAATCGTCAAAATGACGACAGTATCATCATCTATGAACTGCTCACGTTTTTCGTCGCATGGTTTACTTTTTGGCGAAACCCGCTATTATCAAGGCCGTTATTCATAAAAAACTCAAAAGGCGGTAGTTTATATAAGCGAGCCAAAGGAAAACCAAGGGGATACTTAAATGAAAAAGCTAGGGGTATTTACCAGCGGCGGAGATGCGCCGGGGATGAATGCAGCGGTGCGGGCGGTGGTGCGCGGCGCGCTTTACCGCGGCGTGAAAGTGGAAGGGATCATGCGCGGCTATACCGGCATGATTACCGGCGAGTTCAAACCCATGGAAGCTTCCTCGGTTTCCAATATCATCCAGCGCGGCGGCACCATCATAAAAACCAGCCGCAGCGAGGAATTCATGCTGCCCGCGGGCCGTGAAAAAGCTGTCCAAATGCTCAAGCAGGCCGGCATCGAAGGCCTGGTGGCGATCGGCGGCGACGGCACCTTTCATGGCGCGCATGCGCTCTGGGAGGAGCATGCCATACCCATCATCGGCGTTCCCGGCACCATAGACAACGATCTTTACGGTACCGATTACACCATCGGTTATGATACCGCCATCAACACCGCGCTGGATGCCATTGATAAGATTCGGGATACCGCCGATTCTCACGAGCGGCTTTTTTTCGTGGAGGTGATGGGCCGAAATTCCGGCGCCATTGCGCTGGATGTGGCGGTCGCCGGCGGCGCCGAAGCGGTCGTGATACCGGAGGCCGCGCAAAACGCCGAAGGCATTGCCCGGATACTGCAATATGCCACCAACCGGGGCAAGACGAGCATGATCTTCGTGATCGCCGAGGGCGCGGACTGCGGCGATGCGAACAGCCTTGCCAATGAAGTGAAGGAACTTACCGGCAGGGAATTTAAGGTAACAGTTTTGGGATATATCCAGCGGGGCGGTGGGCCCACGGCCGAAGATCGCGTGCTGGCCAGCAAACTCGGGATCGCCGCGGTGGATGCACTGCTCGCCGGCGAGACCGACAAAATGGCCGGCCAAGTAAGCGGCCAGGTAGTGCTCACCCCGCTGCCCCTCACCTGGCAAAAGCGGAAACCGCTCGACATGAGCCTGCTGGAGATGCTTACCATTTTGTCGAGTTGATGCTCGGAAAATCTTAAACCGCGGATGGCGCGGAGAACGCTGAACTAATTTTCACCACAAAGACACTAAGGCACTAAGAAGTCTTTTAGGGGCAAAATGCTCCAAAAATTTTGTAGTTCTTTGTGTCTTCGTGCTGGCTAGGCCCTTTGGGCCGCCATCCCGGTCTGCCAAAGGCAGACTTAGGGACTTTGTGGTTCAGGATTTTGAGTTATAATTAATGAGTTTCGGAGGATTACTATGACCAAATTCGATCGCATCGAAGCCGCCTTAAATGGCGAAGAAGTTGACCGCGTGCCTTTCAGCCTGTGGTATCATTTCACGGATATTCCCGTGTCGCAGCGCGCCGGCGAGGCCCTGGCAAAGGCGGAACTGGAATTCTATCGCACTTATGATCCCGATGTGCTCAAGGTGATGCACGATATTCCCTATGAGCTTCCCGACGGCTTGGCCACGATTGCCACCCTGGCGCAATGGAAAGACCTCCCTGTGCTCGATCCGGAAATGGGCAATTTCGGCCAGCAATTGCGCGCCATCCAGATGATCCTGGAAGAGATCGGCGGCGAAGCGCCGGTGATTGACACGGTGTTCAATCCCTTCGCTTATGCGGAAAAGATCACCGGCGGCAAAACGTTGCAATTTTTGCGGGAAAATGCGGACGATTTTCATGAGGGCATGGGACAGGTAACGGAATCGCTGGCGCTGTGGACGGAATTGCTCGTGGAGCAAGGCGCCGCGGGCATCTATCTCGCCGTTCAGGGCGCGGTCGAAGACGTCATGACCGAAGAGGAATATCGCCTCAACTTCCTCCCTTACGATCTCGAAATTCTGGAGCGGGTGGAGGATACCGCGGAGATGAATGTCGTCCACCTGCATGGCGAAAAACTGCATTGGAGCATCTGGGAGGAATTGCCCTTCCATGCGCTTTCCTGGAGTTCGAATATCACGCCGCCGAGTATTGCCGACGCGCGAAAGGAATATGACGGCTGCATCCTTTGCGGAGTCAACGAAACTAAAATTAACAGCTATAGCCCGGAACAAGTCATCGCGGAAATCCGCGCCGCCATCGCCGCCACCGAAGGCCTGGGCTACATCGCCGCCCCCGGCTGCGCCGTGCCCACCGACTGCCCGCCCGCGAACCTGCACGCCTTCAAACAGGCCGTGATGATGGAGTAGGATTGTTTTCACCTGCCTATGGCAGGCTTAGCCAGCGGCCCAAAGGGTCTAGCCAGGCGTGGAGAACTGCAAGAAATTGCATTAGATAGCTGTCACGATACCTCGCAGGGGAGAAGTGATGAAACAACGCGGATTGATTATTGGCTTGAGTGCGATAGTATTGGGTGTGTTGCTGCTATTTGCCGCACGCACTTGGCGTGGAGTGAATTCTACTGCACGCGTTCCTTCACAAAAGGCCAAGCCTTCAGGACAATGGAAAGAGTCTGATCTTCCCATATATCGGGATTTGCGGGAATTGCCAAAGCTGGGTTTTCTTAAGCCTGGTGATGTGTTAATAGTCGGCACACGGCGTGACATAATGCCGGAATTTGAAAGCCTGTTCTTGTGGCAGCGCGGCCATTATCGCCAGATTACTTATCCGGCCGACCTCGAAGGATTTGTAAGCATCCAATCGAATGAAGACGCCTTACAGTATGTAAGGTTATTTTCTTCCCTTGCCATACCCACAGACACACGCGATTTTTACGGGAAGGAAGTTCTCCACCTGAGCGAGTTGAGTCCGGAATTGTTTTTTGGAAGTAATGCCTTTAAGGATTTGACCCCAGAATTTCTCACGCGAAATGACCAACCAAATGAGCCCCATCAACGCCTTTATGGAATTATGCTGGACGAAGAGTGGCGCGAAAACGGACTCTCCGAACCCTCCGTAAGGCAAGAGGGACAGAATTTTGTTGTGACCAGCTGGTTTTGGAAAGGATCGGGGAGCGACACTCTCTACCTTGTCGGGCAGACCGTTACTCCTGAAGGAAAAATCGCAGGGAAAATTATCAAGAAGAAAAAAGCATCAGGGATTGTATATTTTGCGCCGATACGCATATAGCGCTGTTGTGGTGCTCTGGCCGTGCCGACCGGCTGCCATTTCCTTTCCTTAATCTGCGCAATCTGCGTAATCTGCGGATATAAGTTCCCTACGCCTTTTCCAGGATGATCTCCTCATCCTGATGCACATGGGTGGCGCGGCCCAATAGACCTGTCGTGAGAAAACTGCACAAATCCCTTAGAGAATGCGTTGACACTCTCCCTGAGGCTGCTAGGATTGCATAACTACGAGTTACTGATTACAGGAGGCATAGGATGGCGACGAGAGACAAGTATCGCGGAATATTCGTTACGGGAATTCTCATCCTGGCAATTGGAATTTTCTTCTTGGCGGGATGCGGGAAGCAGGGCACTTCCACTAGTCCTCCGGCCGGAACTTCGGCCGGCTCAGCCGGCGGCGAAACTGCAAAACGCGCCGCGACTTTCAGCTTACAAGACCTGGAGGGGAAAACCGTTTCCCTGGAAAGTCTTCAGGGCAAGGTCGTGATTTTGGATTTTTGGGCGACCTGGTGTGGCCCCTGCAAAGAGGCCATGCCGGTGTTGCAGCAGTTAAGCGACAAGTATGCCAACAAGGGTGTGGTTGTAATCGGCGTTAACCAACGCGAGTCGCGGGCAGAGGTGAAGGATTTTATAACCTCCAACAAGTTCACATATCAGCAATTGCTGGATTCCGACGGAAAAGTCGGAAGCGACTATGGAGTCCAGGGGATTCCCACGTTGGTAATTATTGACCAGAAGGGCAATCAAGCCCTGACCCATGTCGGCTACACCCCTGAACTGGCAAAGATTATTTCCGAAAAAGTGGATTCCTTATTAAAGGGGGCATAAACTGCTCTAGCCCGCATTATTCACAAGGCATTGATCTAGTGGGGGCGGGCTTCTGTAAAGCCCGCCGGAGATAAGCAATAAGGCCTCTCAAGCGGGGTTTACAGAACCCCGCTCCCACAAAACCCTCTGTTGATGATTTAATCTTGACATGATTATTGTGGGTTAACCTGCGACAGGCAAGCAAGCCGCAAAGTTTACCCGCCGAGGCGGGGCGCGAAGAAATCAATGAGGGCAGCCCTCGGGCTGCCTTTCCCTTTCTTTAATCTGCGCAATCTGTGTAATCTGCGGATATAAGTTTCCTACGCCTTTTCCAGCAGCAATTCCTCGTCCTGATGCACATGTTTCAGCACCGTCGGGTCGCCGAGGATTTTTCCGAACACGTGTACTTTGCCGGCGGGGCGAATTTCGTCGCCGTGGCTGGCGGGCGTGCGCCCGAAGAAGAGGCACATCGCTTCTCCCGGCGGCCAATAGCCGATATCGCCCAATTCCACGACTTCTTTCATATTCGTCTGGCAGCACTCCACCGGCAGGCAGAAATAGACCTCATCGCCCCACAAATTCGCCGTTACCTTCGCCGGCAGGCGCTCCATAATCCGCTGCGAAGTCTGCGAATTATCCAGCTCCGCCAGGACTTCGTTGTCGCAGAAACGGAGGCGGATGCGGTTGGGATTAGTAGCAGGTTCCTTCATGTTATCAATGCTCCTCAAAACACTAAGGTTTCTTGTCATTACCTTCTATCTCAATAATTTGTTTAAGCTTCTCGAGAAGCGGCGGAATATGAGTTTGAACAACATCCCAAAGAACCTCAACATCAAAGCCGAAATATGCGTGTGTGATGATATCTCGCAGCCCTGTAATTTTGCGCCATTCGACTTCCGGATGGCGGTCCCTTACCTCAGAAGGGATATTCTTAGCCGCTTCGCCGATGATTTCCAGATTGCGAACTGTGGCATCGAACTCTTTTTCGGAATTGACAAAAGTTTCGTAATTCATGCCAGATGTATAACGAAGAATTTTCTGACAGCAATTCAACATGTCACTCAAGAACATTCGATAATCACGCGACATTGACGGCCTCTTTCTCAACTTCAGGTCGCATTTGTGGTCTGAGTGCTTTTTGGGTAATTAGGTCAACAGGACGCCCCAAAAGATCCTCTAGCAGAAGCTTCAAGGTCATGTAGCGATCAAAGGTTGCTTTTCCTGAAAACTCTACCAGAAAATCAACATCGCTGTTTTTGCCGGCCTCGCCGCGCGCGACAGAACCGAACAGAGCCAGCGATTTCACGTCGAGGCGCTCCAAATCGGCGCGGTGTTCGCGCAATAATTTTATAATCTCATCTTTTGTCATTTTGCTCTCCCCATCAGCTTGTGAAGGCTTCGACGACGGCGACGGCATTTTCCAGGGACGTCCCCGGCTGTAACGGTTTCGCGGGAGACAGGATAAAGCCGCCGCCTTTGCCCATTTCCTTGCGCAATTTGCCGACTTCCGCGCGAATCTCGTCGGGCGTGCCGTAAGGAATGGTGCTTTGACTGCCCAGGCAGCCCCAGAAGACAATCTTGTCGCCCCAGCGCTGCTTTAATTCATAGGGATTCATGCCGGCGGCTTCCGGCTGGACGCTCTCCAGCACATCCATACCGATCTCAATCATGTCCGGGATAATTTCGGCCACCGAGCCGCAGGAGTGGCTCATGACAATCTTCCCGCCGGCGTGCACGGCTTCGTAGATTTTCGCCCAGCGGGGCTTGAGGAATTTCCGCCAGCGCTCCGGCCCCAGAATGACGCCCCTTTGATCGCCCCAGTCGTCGCCGAAGAGAATGCCGTCAACCGGCAAATCAACGGTATATTTAACAAAGGCGAGATACAGGTGCATCAATCGCTCCAGCATCTCTTCATAAAAATCCGGCTCAGTAATGGCATCCATTAAGGCATTTTCAAAGCCGCGCAGGTTCCAGCTTCTTTCAAACAGGCCCCAGCCAAGACCCCCGATAAGAAAACTGTCGAGATTATTCGCGCAGGTCTGATAGGCGGCCTCTTTCCATTCCGGCCGGAAGAAGCTCTCCGGTTTGGGGAAGGTATAACCTTCCCACGATGGCTTTGAAAGCGGCGGCTGCTCCAGGTGCCAGGGGCGTTTGTCCATCCGCCAAATGCCGCCATACCAATCCCGGGCATACACCTCATCAATGGGGGCCTTCGGATCGGTATCTACCGCGCCCACGCTAACCATATAGGGAATAAGCCGCTCCCTCCATTGAGGGCCGCCATAGTATTTATCCAGTTGCCGGGCGATATCTCCCTCGAAGCCCAACGTGTAGGGCACAACCGGCGTCTCTTTATGGTTGATTTGATTCAGCACAATTTCGCGAGGCGTCATATTATTTGGCATCTTTATAACCGAATTTTATCCACGAGGACTCGCGGGACTTTCGACATTGCCCACGGCAAACGCTAAACCTTCAACGCTGAACGCTCAACGCTAGTCCTCCTCGCCCGTCCACACCAACATTCTACCGCAGGAGTCGCAGAGCTGAATTGCCTTTGAGGCGCGCACCGCGGTCAGCAGATTATTCGGCACCGCGGTATGGCAGGCGCCGCAGACATCATCCTCAACTTCGGAGACTGCGACTAGGCCCTGTCTTGCCTGCATCTTTTTGTAGCGTTCCAGCAAGGCCGGGGTGATGGTGGGAGTCAGTTCCTGCATTTGCACCTGCAGCGCGGCGATCTCTGCTTTCGTCTGCGCGCTGTCCTTCGTAAATTTATCCAAGGTCTCCGCAAGTTTGGCCTGCGCTTGCTCCAAGGCCGCCTTGCTGTCCGCTAATTCTTTGCGCACGGCCTCCAATTCCTCCATCAGTTCAAGCGCCCGGGTGGAAAGCCGGTCAATCTCCCGCCCGAAAGCAGCAACCTCCATTTGCAGATCCTCAAGTTCTTTCAGATTGCGCACCTTGCCGCTATACATCAGGTCTTCGGCTTTTTTCTTTTTCCCCTCAATGGTCTTTAGCTCCAAGTCCTTATCGAAATGCTCGCCTTCGATCTTCTCTTTCTTTTTCGTAACGACGGCCAGGCGCGCCGTCAATTCCTCAACCTCCGCTTTGGCCTGCGTCCCATCATCCAGCGCGGCCAGCAACTTCTTTCGCTTATCTATCTCGAGGTCAATTTTTTGGAGCTCGCTCAATTTTAAAAGTTGTTCTCTCACTTTATACTCCCAATAGATAATCGGACTTCCAGGCGCCGCGCTGCCGGCCGATGTTATATCATCTATTTTATAATCTCTTCAAAACTATACTTCGGCCATTTCTCCCAATAAGGGATGTTGGAATTGCTTGATCAAATGATTTTTCCGATGAAGGGCGTTTTTACCGATAGCATAAAAAATCC
>Ga0315288_10003368_pt1 | contig 20439 bp, 25 predicted proteins | sample YL17G11_20_MG_FD_203454 | JGI IMG/M metagenome (GOLD analysis project Ga0315288, IMG submission 203454) | Sediment microbial communities from Yellowstone Lake, YNP, Wyoming, USA - YL17G11_20 | ecosystem: Environmental > Aquatic > Freshwater > Lake > Sediment | place: USA: Wyoming | collected... | reverse complement strand
GAAAGTAAATGGTCCTGTGGATTCTGCTGGATAGACCAGGGCTGAGGTCGAGTAGTTTCCGCATTTCGCAAGGGTAACCACAGAGTATGACTGAGATCCGATCCTTGTACACGGATAGGAAATCATTGATAACGGCGAGGCAATCCTCACCGTATGCCCTGACGCCTTCAGTCGCAATCGCGTGTGCCTCATCGATAATCAGGACGCCATTCAAGCACTTGTCAAGTACCGATCTGGTTTTTTCTGCCGTCCTGCCGACAACATCACCCAGAAGGTTGCTCGGGTTCACGGAGACAATTCGTGAGAATGTAAACGGAAAAATCTTTGTCAGCGCGGTCGCCAGGATACGTGCGACGGTGGACTTGCCGGTACCCGGATTGCCGACTAACGCGAAATTGTACAGACAATCGGGAGCCCTCAGACTGAAGGCTTTGCGCGTGTCCTGAACATGGATATAGTATATCAGGCGCTTCACCTGTTCCTTGACGTCAGATAGTCCAATAAGGCAATTGAGTGCCGCGAATATCTCGGTGAAGCGGTGGTCCGACTCCGCCTTCATCGGTTGACGGGCGGGTCTTGCCCAGACTGAGGATGGTATGTCTGGAACGCAGCCCTCTGATGAGTACATGCTTGCCGCCTATTGCCGGGGATGGATGAATACCGGTCTATAGCTGGCAAGTGTATTAATGGGTTATCGCGGAACCATTCCGAGTGAGTGTGTGCGGGATGGGCTATGTACCCTATAGCGTTCGAACGTACGCTATGGCACGACTGAGGACCATGCCCTCGCGAGTGTTCATGGCGACCATGTTGTAGACAAGAACTTCACGTTTCTGACCGTATCGATGGATGCGACCCATACGCTGTTCGAGCCTGTTGGGATTCCAGGGGATATCCCAGTTGATGAGCAGGCGACAGAACTGAAGATTGATGCCTTCACCGGCGGCGTCGGTGGCCAAGAGAATCTGAGCGCCGTCCTTTTTGGCAAACTCAGCCTGGGCCTGACGGCGTTCATCGACGCCTTTGCCGCCGTGAATTGTCTGTATCTTGTAACCGTTGTTTCCGAGTTTCTTTTCCAGGTAGTGCAGGGTGTCCCTGTGTTCTGTAAATATGACTAGTTTCTCGCCGTTGTCTAGAACCCCTTGATCTGCGAACAGTTTTCTGAGGCGCGTGAGCTTCTCTTCCTCATGGTTGAGGAGGTCGTCTGCCATGTCGCAGAGTCTCTTAACCTGTTCGGCCTCTTCTCGAATTTCCTGGGTGGAATCCGCGGTTGTGAATAGTTTGAATTTCCTGGGATCCGTGAGAATGCTGTCAAATTGCTCGCGTTCTTCGTCGTCCCATTCATCGGGATCGGCAATGCTGTCGGCATCCATGTCGACGACGGCCTTCTTGAGTTTCCAAAGATCAGGGTTCTTATTCAGTTCGTCCAGTAGACCCTTCAGCGCTCGGTATCGGGCGTGGAGAGTCTTGTTGATGGCAAAGATCGAGCTTGTCAGTCGACGCTGCATGACCATGAGCGCGAGTTGAACGTGGATATTCTTCTGCTCGCGGGCGGCGCTCCGCTTTTCCTCGAGGTACTCCGTTACGGCATCGTAGAGCTTTTTCTCTTCTGGGGTGAGTTCATACTGAGTTGTTGCGGTGTGGCGATCCTTGAAGAGACGGCTGCCGTCCCAATCCCGCATCTGCTCTTTGAGCCGACGAATGAAGAATCGGTTTATGCCGGTTTCCTCAAATTGCTTGACACGAGAAGTGACCAGGTCGTCTGATGCGAAGATATCTTTGTCCAGGAGTTGGAGCAGGTTCTTGAATGTGTCGCGTCTGCCCCTGTGGGGCGTGGCTGTCAGCAGAAGGAGGTGGTCGGTCAGTTCGGAGATAGCGTTGACTGCTTCATACCTCTTCGTCTTGTATGACTTCTGCCCATAGTCAAAGGCCGTTAGCTTGTGGGCCTCATCAACCACCACCAGGTCCCAACGCGTGTTCTTGATGGTATTGAGTACATCCTCTGCTCGTATGAAATCGATGGATGTTACAATCCTATCGGCATTTTGAAATATCGAGGGATTCGATCGAAATGCGGCGCGGTCGGCAAGCTCAAAATCGAGGTTGAACTTGATCTTCATCTCATCGAGCTGCCACTGCTTTGTGAGGCCGCCGGGAGTAATTATCAGAATCCGCTCGACGAGTCCGCGGCTGAGAAGCTCCTTGATGAGCAGGCCTGTCATGATGGTTTTTCCCGCACCCGTGTCGTCGGCGAGCAGGAACTTGATTTTGGGTTGCGGTAGGAGGAATTTGTAGACGGCTTCGATCTGGTGGGGCAAGGGATCGACGATGCTACAGTTCACGGCAAAGAGCGGATCGAACTGGTACGCAGTGTTGATGCGCTCCGCTTCGGTGAAGAGTTTGAACTTTTCGGGATCGCCGCTGAAATTGAATGAACCATCGCTCGTGACGATGGTGAGTCTCTCGAGTTCTGCATCGGTGATGACTTTGTTGCCGGATCTGTTGCTGTTGACGCCAATGAAGTCGAGCGAGGTCATGGATCCGAGCCTCTGGATCTTGGTGATCTTCACGGGCTCGGAGTCGATGAGATTTTTGACAATGTGGTTTTGTTCGACCATGGATGATGCTCAGGCGTGTAGGGGGTTGCTCTTTGTTCGAAAATAGTTAAACCGGTGCCCCATTGAGTGTCCCATGCCGTGAAACGGCATGGAAGCGCCTCCTGAGAGAGCAGGGGTGAGTGCTGTGGTGGGTTGAGGATTCGCGTTAGGGTTCACCCCTATACGGGGGTGAACCCTTGAACCCTATGCGGAGTGGGAGGGTTCAGAAGAGGGTTCATTCATTGCTGAACCTTCAGACTGCGAAACGAATCAATGACATGGGAGACAGGAACCGTCGTCTGTAAATTGGGGTCAAAACAGGGTTCAAATTACACTCTCCAACGCATTGAGTGCAGGGCTCAAATGGATTGGAGCTCTGCATTTGAGGACCGACACGAGGTCGGGTTTCTCTCCAAATTAGAAATGAAACTGCACGTAATTGACGCAAAGATCGGTTGCTGTGGCCAGTGTGTGGACTGCACCGACGCCCTGTGTGGTAGATTCCGTATGGGGCGACTCTACGTAGATCCACTTTTCGTAATTAATATCGATAAAAATAAAATAAAATACAACTATTTCCGAGAAATCGCTTATATTACAGGAGAAGCAGGAAGAAAAATGTGGAGGAGAAACTATGGGCACGACTGAGGCGCTTGAGGAGCCGTTCGGCATTATCTGCGACTACGAGGCACTGTCGCGTGAGGCGGCCAGACGGTTCGGGACTATGATCAGTGCGGGGACGATTCGGCTTCATGATGTGCACGCCCTGCCGATCAAAAATGCTCGGAAAAGACTTGTCGCGGATTATCTGCTGGCAGTGCACCTCGTTCGATACACCAAGGCGCTGGTGAAGCGCGTGACGGCGCGTCACCCAGGCCTGTGCGTTGCTATGCCTCCAGAGCTACGATCATGGGAGGTCAATGAGGAGCTGGGACGATAGTCCGCTGAGACCGCGCCGGTGTTAAAGAGGAAGGCAACGGGCCACGGGCCTGGATTATTCGATAGGCAGTGAACAGAGACACAGCACCCCTACAAAAAAAATCGCCCACCGGCGTCCCAAAATAGAGACGCATACAAATACGGGCAACAACGGTGCTCCACACGTTGCCCTGTCGCCAGGCGACAGGGCAGAACAGAGGAGCGTTTTGCGTGCCCGTGATTTTTACCTCCGAGAAATTTGCCGAGCTGATGGCCAAGCCGTTGACGGCCGCCGAGCGAGCTGAGATAATAGCTGACGCCCTCGAGAGGAACCTGCCCAAGGCCGCAACCGCCGCAACCGCCGTGCCGCCCGCGCCGAAGCCTGAACCATCGACAGTTGAGGTGCTCGGTGCAGCAATACGCGAGCTTGAAAACCTGCAATGCGGCAAGGTGGTCACTGACGACTACGCCCGCGACCGCGACAGGGTGTTGCGTGAGCTGTGGAAACGAATCGACCCCGCACGCGCTACCACACAGGCTCGCACCATCTACGAGCCGGACGAGACCAATCGGCCCCCCGAGCAGCCGCCGCTCATCACCGTCGCGGGGACCAAAATCCTACCGTGCGGCGGCATGGTGACATTTATCGCCAATCCTAGCCACGGAAAAACCACTGTCTGCAATGCTGTTGCGGCGGGCCGACTCAACCCTGAGTGTGACACCCTCGGGTTCTCACTGCACACGACGAAGCGCCTGGTGCTCATGGACACTGAGTTACCGAAGGATGACCTACACGCCTCGTGGAGACGCATGCGACGACGCGCCCGCATAGATGACGAAGACGTAATTGACAAAAGCAAGCTGATATACCAGTCGTTGCGTGGGCTCGACATCCAGGCTCAGCGAGCACACGTGTTGTCTGTCATTTCCGACCCGGGCACTGGCATTGTCATACTCGACGGCATAGGAGACCTCCTGCACGACGTCAACAGCTCAGAGGAGACGTCGAGCATTATCTCGGAGCTGATGGCTGCCACCTACACCCATGGGTGCGGGCTGATTGTTACGATTCATGACAACCCCGTGGCAAACAGGTCGGGTGTAGCCGGGAAGGCCCGCGGACATCTAGGCTCAGAGCTGTGCCGAAAATCAGACTCTGTATTGCGTATCGTCAAAACTGACGATCAATACATGATCACCTCTGATTTCTCCTTTGGTAAGTTAAGGCACGGCAAGCAAGTGCAGAGTTGTTTTGCGTGGTCTGACACCGAGTCAATGATGGTGTCCAGCAGATTCATCCCGCAGTATAGCGAGCGGGACCGTGAGACAGTCATGCAGTTGTCGAAAGTCAAACTCACCGGCTGGAGGTACACTGACCTCAAACAGCACATAGCAAACATCGAGAATATCACGAGCGTGGATACCGCAGGGACCCGCACCAAACGCCTCCGGGCTGCTGGTGCGATAGAGAAACTGATGGACGGGACATACGCACTTGCGGGAGCAATTGTGAGCGATCAGATTGACGCAGATATCGTGACGGGAGCCTTGACGGATGACGCTTGAGCCATTCACCAAGGAGCACATGCGTCTGCTATACAAATGGGCAGAGGCGTACTGGGCCAGAGGGATGCAGGTCACGCCGTGTCGAGTCTATAGAGGCACGGACGGCCGGAAACACGGGTCTTTTGAGAACCCCTACTGCCCATGGACCGCGCCCGCGGACTACTCCTGGCAGGATTTCAGGAAACGAGCCGCAGGATTCGCTGTGTCACGTGAGTGGAACGGACTGTGTTTGCTCTGTGGTCAGCGCAGTAATGTCACGATACTAGATCTGGACGACTACAAAGACAAGACTCCGACGACACTCAACATGTTTCTTGAGGGCATCCCCTACGTGGAGTCGCAGCGCGGGGGGAGACACTACTATGTGCAGTACGCGGACGGATTGCCGGGGTCAATTGGGGAGTTTGGCATGGACATAAAATCAAGCGGCTTTGTTTTCTGTTCGCCGACAATAGTGGCGGGCGGCGGTAACTACTCGTGGCGCTGTCCTGAGGTACCAATTGACAGACCAGAACTATTGCCGTCAGCATTCCCGTCGCTGTCAGATTCGCTGCGCGGCTATCTGGTGGGGGACCGCACTCTGCGCACAGGCCCCAAAAAGACGTATTCGGGGCCGCCACGTAAAGTGGATTTGGCCACGCTGAGCAGCATGCTGGCGGCAATCGCTTCTCGCGGTCGTCTGCCGTATGAGGACTGGCTGCGTGTGTGCTCGGGCGTGTGGAGCGAGTACTCGTTCGAGGAGTCGTACCCAGTTCTGACCAGGCACATGCCCGAGGAGCAGGCTGGGGAGTACGAAAGGAAGCATGCAAAACAACTCACGACAGTGTCCATGGGGACTGTTGTTTTCATGGCACAGGAGTGTGGGTGGCACCGATAGTTTTATCAACGAACAACACACAAGAGGAGTCCACGTTATGACAGACGCATTTCTCTCCGGCATCGCCCATCTTAAATCCGAGATCGCTGCTACCGAGTCGGACTATTATGCGGGTAGAATTGAGGGTTGGGAGCACGCGGAGCGATTCGGCAAACTCAAACATGAGGTGGAGTTACTGGCCGCCGGGCAGGCCAATGCGGTCGCTGCCACACCCGTTGTCACGCCCGAGACGCCGACAGACAAACCGACGACGAAACACCCGCCCGTGTGGGAGAGCGGGGATATTGACATTACGGACATACTGAGTGATTTGGGCGCATAGTCCTGTCGCAGAGACTAACAGAAACGAGGTTGAATGGGTTGCGTCGGGTGCGCATTTGAGGGCGTGATGGTGCATCACACCCTTGATTGCTGTGTTGTGGCACCGGAGATGGCTGGAAATCTGGTTCGGTTGGTTCGAATGGTTGTGGGTGATGGCGGGGCTGCCCACTGCGACGACGATGGGCAGAACATCGGTGAGTATTCGGGCACTCTTGTATTCTTCCCACAATGACCCTCCCACTCGGACCTAACGCAGGGTTTCGTTTGACTCGCGCACACGCCGCGTTGTATTGGTGGTGTCCACAGTTCTATCGGGAACAACCTATCTAAGCCGAAATGCTTTGCCTTGCGAGTACGGCGCTACAATATCGTCAACAAATTTAACGCAGTCGAGGTCAGTGATGTGGTTGAGAACGGTGGGCTTCAAGTGCCCTTTCAGGCTGGATGTAGCCCTTTCCCTCACGTCGTCGTGCACATTCACTCCTGTGCCAAGCACGGCTGTACCCTTGCCCACTGCGGTGGGAAGGCCCAGAATCTTCATGTTGTTCTCGTCGTAGCCAAACCCGAGGTAGAAGACTGCCTCAGCAGTTCCGAGGGCTTCGGCTATCATCGTATTGCATCTTGGCTTCTTTCCACCGTAGATGACATCTATCTCTCCACCGCAGTCAATAAGTGTCTGGATTGTTGGGGTCGCACCATAGGGAACAACGCCATCTTCCCCCAGAAACGGTCCGAGCGATCCGTAGACGTGATGAACGCTGGCGAGTTTTCGGTATACATCACCGAAGGGAACAGGAGATCTGTCCCAGTCGGCAAGTCGGCGAAGCTGATTGTAAAGAAAATATTCCAACGACCTATCATAATTGAATGAGATGAACGTTGCCCTGTTTTCCACGACCCGTGAAAGGTCGGATGGTCTGAGAACCCCAGAAACCATAAGGCCAAATATGCTCTGATATAGGTCGTGCTTGGGGAGCGGCAATTCCTTTGATCTTCTCTCACCATGGAGAATTGCGTCGACAATGGCCATCTTGCCGACGTCTTCTTGCTTGGGGTGCATCGCCAGAAGATGGTCGATGTTTTCATGTAGATCGGCACTGATAACTTTCCTGAGATCCTTCGCGTCCCTTGTGGCCGCCTTCAGGGCATCGCCGTTGTATGCACCGGATTCCAACAGGTACTTGGGGTAGTTCTTCTGAAACTCATTCGCGCAGTAGTTCTTGAGGCCAGTCCCGGTGAAGAATCCGTAGTCAACATTTGACCCCGCGCCTAAAATGAAGACCGTTGATTTCGTAAACACAGGCCGTCTCCGTTCGATGTTAGGAGATCACACCGTTCATGTCGGGGGTGTCGGTCGCGAAGAAGACTCTCATCCTTTCCTCGAACTCCTTCTCAGCAGGCGGCAGAGTGCCAAGAAGGATTTCCGAGGCGCTCTTGATGGACGCGGGAGCCGACGGCGGGTGGTGCTTCCCCGTCCCCAAGTGCAGCAGTCCGTAGGCTTTGATAATTTCGGTGTAGATCCTCATGAACAGATCGTGCGTTTCCGAGTCCAGATAGAGGTTCGCGTTGGGCGTCACGTCTTGGACGATCCGGAGTCCCTCTTCGATCCTCTTATTTGTATTGTCGATGGCAGCCCAGTACTTCTCTCCCGCAAGTTCAGAGCCCGCTGACAGGGGTGGGGAAAGATATATGAGGTAGAGCTTGACATTTGATGACAACCCCGAAATCCCCGCATAGAGGGCTTTCATCGTGTCAGCCTTCTCGTTGAAAAACCGGGTATGCTTTGTACTGAATCTGGTCGTAAACTCGCTGACGTCCTTCTGGAGGGACGAGAGCTTCACATCCCTCTCTATGTCAAGCTGTTGCCTGTTCCTATCGCGTACAAGAGAGTACACGAACGCAGCCAGCCCACCCGCCAACGCTGAGACGCTGATGTCCACTATGTTTGTCATCTGAGCGACCTTTGTGCCGTATCACACTCCCAGCACGCCCCGCTGCCTTTCGCGTTCGACTTTGAACCGTCCCGACACGTTGCCCCAGCCCGCAGATCCGTCGGGCAGGAGACCATGCACGACGCACAGGAAATCACGAGAGTAGCAAATGTCAGGATGACGAGATGCATTGACGGGAATATAGTGTGTGCCATATCACCGATGAAATCCCTCGGGTCCTGTCTGTTGCCAGATTTGCCAGACCCGGAATCGTCAAGCCCAAGATCGTGGCGGCGGTTGGCGAGGTCCTCATCCGGCCCAAAACACCTATATTTCTTCCACGTGGTCAATGGCACAGGCCGTGGGATGGCGATGCGCACACAGGGATAATAAGAAACTTGCTGCCTGCGGTTGTGTCTCTATTCGCCCTCGTAGTATATTCATAGATGAGAAAGGAATTCTCATCTATGAAGACCACACCGAAGACCCCACCGAAAGTATCAACCGCATATTCCTATATAAGGTTTTCCACTCCGGAGCAGTCCGCAGGCGACTCCCTCACGCGTCAAACCGAGACCGCCCGCAGATACTGCGTTGCACATGACCTCACACTCGATACGTCGATCAATCTATACGATAGAGGTGTATCAGCGTACAAAGGAAAGAATTCTGCCGTGGGCAAATTGTCCGGGTTCCTAGCCCGTGCAGAAGCGGGTGAGATCCCGCGAGGGTCCACATTTTTGGTGGAAAATTTAGACCGTCTCTCACGTGAGGATGTTTTAACCGCACTCGATTTGTTACGCCGTATCGTAGCCCACGACATCACCGTGGTCACCCTCATGGATAACCGAATTTACAATAAAGAGACTATCCAAGACTTCGCGACCCTCGTAGTGGCACTATCAATAATGTCTCGTGCGACCGAGGAGTCTGCAACAAAATCGGTCCGTGGAAAATCCGCATGGGTCAAACAGTACAGGACCATTGCCGAGGGAACGCCCATACAGCGGATAGTCCCCCCGTGGCTCTCGTTTGACAAAACGACAAAAAAGATGGTCGCTATCCCTGAGAAAGTGGCGGTCATCAAAAGAATATTCTCTATGATCGACGACGGGCACGGCCTGTATAAGATCACCAAGACTCTCAATCATGAGGGAATCAAAACAATCGGAGAGCACGACTGCCAAGGCCGCACCGCGCGATGGTTTCAACCGTCTCTACGTGAGTTAGTACGCAGTAAAAAATTGATCGGTGAGTATGAAACGAGCGGGAAAGTGATTAAAGATTACTTTCCGGCGATATTGACACCAGAGGAATTCTACAGAGTCCAGCCAAAGCCGGGCACCCGACCGATAAAAGGCCCCGCCACCATCAAAAATTTGTTTACAGGGCTTCTACAATGTGGGTATTGCGGTGCAGGGATGGTTCACACGCAAAAAACCCCCACGCGTCGATATCTCGTCTGTGGAAACCATTATCTCGCGGGAAAATGCATGGGCACGACGTTCCCATATCAGGAGTTAGAGTATACAGTGTTGGAGCGTGGGATATACGACACGGAGCGTCTCGCCTCATTTGACACGGGAGATAGTGGCCTCAAGGCTCTCCGTGCTACCGTGACCGCTATAGAGGCGCAGATAGACGGCAAGCGCAAGCAGATGGACAAACTCACAGAGTCGTTTATGAGCGAGACGGACGCGAACATATCCGCGAGCGTGAGACGAGCCATGGATAGAGCAGCATCGGAAATAAAGACTTTGGAGAGTCAGAAACAGGAGACGTCAGCCGAGTTACTGCACAAAGAAAATGCCGTGAGTGCCGCAGCTATCACAGCCATCAACGAAATGGTCACCAGCAACAAGACGCAGTCCCAAGACGCGAGGCGTCGATTGCGAGTGCTGCTGCACGACGTGATCGAGAAAATCATCGTATACCCGGATGGGGCGAAACGGACGGGGAGGGACGACAGGTCAATTGACATCTGCTACAGGTACCAGGGCAGCACAGAGGTCATGTCTATTGCTGTCAATGACCCGATTGTGGGTTTCGGTTTTCGGAAGCGGCAGGGCGGGCAGCTTATCGGGTGAGGCGGCCCTCCTGCTCTACGGTGTGCAGCGAAACGGGGATCTTGCGAGGAAAAATCTCGTGGGGAAGGCACTGCCTATTCTGCTAGAATTCCCTGCGCTCTCTTGACTAAGAACGTCTCAAAATCCTTGTGTCTCAGAAGATCGACGAAGTTCTCGCGTCCAACCAGTCTCTGCTTGAGGAGCGCAACCAGTCCGGCAACGGTGCCGTCGTGGTCCCGTCCATTGGCAGCGCCGATGACGCCGGAAAGCGACATTTTGATGCGCTTCACTTCTGCGGGCGTACTGCCAGTATCGGCCAGCATCCCGTCCAGAATCTCCCGCCACTCTCTCTTATCTGCCGAGACGGAGGGGATGTGCGCCCGCTTCCTGAAATGCCACCAATGCAGCGACCTTGCACCATTACTTGACTCATGTGAATCATCAGCACAGGCGTCGTAGCTGCTATGGTCGAGGATGTCGCCAGGATCTGGCAAAGAGATCTCAGTCCCCGCGCTCCTTCCACAATACTGGACGACCCCATTGAGGTCCACCTCCGCGTATGCGTACCCAGCGGGGAATTGTCGGAAGGCCGCAATAGACATTGACTGAGGTGACGTTTTCGCGGCGGAGAGACGACGAAATACTTCCGCGAGGTCGTGTGAACCTTGAATAACCCCCTGTATCCAGTCTGCTGGCATCAGGAGTTCTGACGCGAAGCGGTTTGCCTCTGCCTCAATCGCGGTATAGGCGTCATCCTTGAACCGAACGATACGGTCTATGTGAGAAATGATCGTCCCCACATGCCAAGGTATGACTATGTGCCCAAGTTCGTGGGCAAGAGTGAACCGCTTCCTCAATGGTGAGCCCTTGCTGTTCACGAGCATGATAGGGCGAGTGCTGGATTTCAGATGCAAGGTGACCGCGTCGGCATCTGTGGGAAAATCTACATACTCCACCTTGGCAGACTTCTCTGCCAGGGCTTCAATGTTCACCGGAGGGACTGCATGACTCCGAACCGCGAATCGCTTGGCGATTTTTTCTTCTGGAGTCATTACTATACGCGCCCGGTCTTCTCCAACCATTTGAGTATCTTCCCGGCTTCAACAGCGTCGGATGAACGCGCCGCTAACTTGTATTCCTCGGTCTCTTTCAGAAGTAGACTCAAGGGTTGTTTATGTCTCCTTGCCGCCAAGATGTATGGCAGAGAGGCCGGTCGCTCTACCCACGTAGCGTACTCACTGTCAGTCATCCCCAGAAATTCGCTGAGGGTACCATCATCATCACCACCAGAATGCCACTTGGCAACAAAGCCATCAATATCCTGAATGTCAACGTCACCTGACAGACATTGGTCTATGAAAGTCACCTTCTTATACATCTATGTGCCTCCCCTTAACTGCACGTTTTACAAGGACACCTTTTAGAGGGTCTACCGCTCCAAGATGCTCTCCTCTACCGTTGAAGACCTCGACCTCACCATGCATGGAATCCCACGTGTACAGTCTGTCACCAGCCAGTGACCGCCAACGAGTCTCCCCCTTACGAGGTACTCTTACTAGATCATCGAGAATGGAGGGGCGGGGGATTGCTTTTGGCATGGGTGTCCGTGCGCTCCTACCGTATGGCTTCTCCGATTAATATAGGTGAAACCACTATCCGCAAGGCCATGCGAAATGATCCACTGAGGGAGCTTATGCGACTTCTTCTCCTGCTATGCTCGCGCCTTGTACGACGGCGAAAATGAAATGATGTCGTTGACCCAACACTTTCCGAAATGGAGTAGTGCGGGGTCAGTTTGAGCCGCGCACCCTCCCCGCAAAGGTATGCGGGCATACCAAAGACCGGCGCGACCGACGCAGGGCCTCCGCAGTCGCCTGGATAGCGCACCACGTTGCCCGTGGTCGTTTCGGATCGCATCGCACCCTTGATGGTCGGGAGGGCACGGGGTGCTTCTTTGTAAAAAAGCTATAATTTCGGATTTCCTGGCGGTCCTTACACCCATCGCCTTTGAGGTACGCGAGATTTTAGGGTGAGAAATTTTCTGTGGAAGAGTTCAAACACTCACCGGGCCGGACACGAACTCTTGATGGGGAAACGGTGCTTTGTGTGGACAAAAAAAACACCGGCGATGGCGACGACGCGGAGAATACCACAGCAACCCGGCGTGCCAGACCGTGAGCCAGGAAAAGCTCTGGCGGTTGGCATGGACGGTTGCCTGCACCCTTGTGAGAACGGGGAACTGTGGAGTGTTAACGGCAGAGAATGGACGGAATGCAACTTCGACCGGGACCACCATAGGAACCGCACTTATCGACCCGATGGAAGTTCCAATCGTTTGAGGTCCGCCTCCTTCTTCTCGCAGCACCGCTTGTGCTTTCTTGCGTTACCCCATGGACACAGGTCATTTCGGTTAGTCGTTACTCGTATCCTCTTAAAAGCTGCATGAAACCTCTTCATGGTCGGTCGGGAGACCAGCAAGACGGAAGCGAAAAACATTGAAACAATGAACCCTCTGACACAGATTCGCTAATTGATGCGTATTATCGCCGCATCCGGCACCTGATTATCGTTTTCTCCGGCACCCTGTTATCGCGGCGTCCGGCACCCCAGAATCGCTGCATTCGGCACTTTTTGCTGATGCGCGATAATTGGGTGCCGGATCGCAATCCGACAAGCCGGGTGGCCCGATAACGCCCCTCCACAGTCCCCAAAGCGACGTAGTTACACTTCAAATATGGCATTTTGCCCTGTTGCCCCTTAACCCGGAACAGGAGCCCATATGCCGGAAAGAAAGAGTATGCGTCGAATCAAAGAGTGCCTCCGTCTTCACTTCGAGTCGGGGCTGAGCCAGCAGGCTGTTTCTCGGAGTCTACAGATTGCTCGATCAACAGTTCAGGACTATCTTCGGCGAGTTGAGCGCAGCGGCAAGGCTTGGTTGGATCTGAAAGACTTGCCCGACGAGCAGCTTGATGCATTGTTGTTTTTCAATCCTGAACAGCCCTGCAGGCAGCATCCTCAACCCGAGTGGGAGCTGGTACACAAGGAGCTGTGTTCGAAGTCGTATGTAACAAAGCAGCAGCTGTGGCAGGAGTATATCCAGGTGCATCCCGATGGGTATTCCTATCCGCGCTTCTGCGTTCACTACCGTACGTGGGCGAATCGGTTCAAGGTGTATATGCGTCAGCAGCACATCGGCGGTGAGAAGCTGTTTGTCGACTACTCTGGAAAGAAGCCACGCATTCGTGATCTGCAGAGTGGTGAAGACCGAGAGGTTGAGCTTCTGGTGCTGGCTTGGGGTGCATCGCACTACATTTATGCGGAAGCGCAGAAGAGCCAGCGCCTGCCCGATTGGGTGATGGGGCATCGACGTGGGTATGAATACTTCGGGTGCGCCCCGCATATCGAGGTGGACGACAACCTCAAGAGCGCCGTCACCAAGGCCTGTCGTTATGACCCAGATATCAACATCACCTTCACCGAATTTACGCAGCACTACGGCGTGGCGGTCGTTCCGGCTCGTCCCAACTCACCCAAAGACAAACCAAAGGTCGAGAACGCGGTTCTGATTGCACAGCGGTGGATTCTGGCGTGTTTGCGCAACCGGGTGTTCTACAGCCTGCCGGAGCTCAATCAGGCGATATGGGAGCTGGTTGAGAAGATCAACGACAAGCCCATGCAACGGTTGAAGCAGAGCCGACGTCAACTGTTTCTTGAGTTGGACAAGCCTAACGCGCTGCCGCTTCCGGCAGAGCCATTTGAGTATCGTGAGTGGAGCTTCCCCACGTTGGCCTTTGACTACCATGTGGAGGTCGACGAGCATTTCTACAGCGCACCGTGGACACTTGCACATCAGAAACTGTCCGTGCGACTGACGGAGAATGTGGTGGAGATCTTCCACAAACGCGATCGTGTCGCGCTGCATCAACGTAGCAGTGTCAAACACGGTTACACGACGACCACCGAGCACATGCCGGTAGCGCATCAGAAATATGCTGAATGGACGCCGGCACGGGTGCTGAAGTGGGCAGAAGAAATCGGACCGGCCACTCGTCAGCTCATCGATAAGGTGATCAGGACCAAGTTCCATCCGCAGCAGGGCTTTCGACCCTCGATGGGCATTCTGCGTCTGGGCAAGACCTACGGCAATGCTCGGCTCGAAGCAGCCGCGCGGATCGCATTGGACTTCGACTTCGTGCGCGTTCAGCAGATAGCGGATCTGCTCAAGAACGGCATGGACAGGCAACCAAAGGTGGGTCCGACAGCGACGATAGTCAACCGGGAGAATGTTCGTGGCCGTGACTATTACGCGGACCCACAAAGCGTTTCGGCACAGCCCGCATAGTACCGAAGTACTTCACCCAAAAAAGGATCAGAACCATGCTGCAAGCTACCATCGAAAAACTGGTTGATATGAAACTCTTCGCGATGGCCGAAAAGGCGGAACACCTGAGCAGCAGCCCCACGGCTTCTGCCCTGGAGCCCGCTGCAATGCTGTCCTTCTGCGTGGATGCTGAATACGACAAGCGTAGAGCTTCTCGCCTCACACGCCTGCTCAAGGACGCTCGGATCAAGCATACGTCGGCGTGCGTTGAAGAGATCGACTTCAAGCAGCACCGCAACCTGTCCAAGGACGCAATGGCAGACATCCTTTCCGGAGCGGCTCTGGAACACAAGGCCAATATCTTGATCAGTGGACCCACTGGCGTGGGCAAGAGCTTCATCGCCTGCGCAATAGCCAATCTTGCATGCCGAAAGAACTTCACGACCCAATACTTCAGGGTGTCCCGTTTTCTAGAGCACATAGCCGCCCAGAGAGCGCTGGGACACTATCTGAAGGCAATCGACAAGGTCGGCACCGTGAAGCTTCTGGTTCTTGATGATCTCGGGCCGGACGTCATGACCGCAGAGCAGAGAAATGTCTTTCTTGAGGTCATTGAAGAACGGTACCTCTGCTGGCCCACCATAGTAACCAGCCAACTGCCGTTCGAGCAGTGGTACGATGTTTTTGGCGACCAGACGACCTCAGACGCGATCTGCGACCGCCTCTTTCACAATGCCCGAAAAATCCAACTCAAGGGGGAGTCCATGCGTAAAAGATGAGAATCAACGCAACGTTCTTCCGACAGAAATGCGGGGAAAAAGTTGTTGGCCCCGAGAGTCGCTCCGCTCCGCCCTCCGCCTTCGGCGGCCCATCGCTTCGCTCGGGACGGGCTCCGCGGAGCGACTCTCGGGGCTCGGTGGGCGGCTACCAGCCCCATACTTCACTACGGAGGCGGGGGGACGCAAGGTCCGGTGAAAAGGAGGTAAAGCAGTACGCAAAAACTATCAGTCGTTCGGCAGGGGTATGTATTTTTCTAAAGGAGTCGCTTTTTCGCACTGTGTCATGCCGAATGAAACGATCCTGGGGTGCCGAACCGGCGATAATGCGCAAATTGACAGAGAATGGCTTGATGCCTCCCCTTTCTTGAGAATGTTAAGTGTGCCACGTCAACCGCTTTACCAAGTTTGATATAAACGAGCGGGATGGGCTATATTCACAATTGTTGCTGGATGGGGTCGGAAAGGGCCAAGGTGGTAGGGGCTGGGAGAAGCCTGGGAAACAGGTGTCTTGCCGGGGGGGGTGCACCCTCAGAATCGAGGCATCCCTCCTATGAAAGCAGAATATCCATAGTTATCGCACTACCCCGTAGGAACCCCGAATAGACGGCTCCCGGCACCAGATCAGAGAGCAATGTGTTCCCTCAAGCCGGAAGAACGGACGAAAAAATGAGATTGCGCGGATTTGTCTACCTACCACTCCTTCTGATGGCGATGCCAGGCATGGCCCAAGATTCGACGATGGCGAACGTTGCGGTGAGTGAGCTATTGGCCAAGGGTCTGGATGAGTCCATCGCCTCAATAGTCACAGACCGACTGCGCTCAGACCTTGTTGCGACCGGTTCATTTCGCGTTATGGAACGCAAGGAAATGGCCAGCGTTCTAAAGGAGCAGGGGTTCCAACAGACCGGTGCTTGCGACGAATCGTCGTGCATCGTGAAGGCTGGAGAGTTGCTCGGCGTCGAATGGATGGTCGCGGGTACGTTGGGCAAGATCGGGTCCCTGTACACGATGACTTTGCGCGTGATTGATGTCGGGACGGGCCAAATCATAGGCACCGCAGATGAGTCGTTCGAGGGGGATGCCAAGGGAATGCTCTCGGCGCTATCGGCAAAGGCGGCGCGAAAGCTGGCGACCCCTCGCCAGCCAGCTCATGGCGCAGGGATTGAATGGAAGCTTCTTTGGGATGAAGCGCTCGAACTTCGGCGCGCCGGGAGCTACGACCGGGCGATGGCTGTCGCAACCAAGGCGCTCGACGTGGCCCAGAAGAATGCGCCGAACCATTCCGACGTGGCCTTGAGCCTCACCATGCTTGGGTTGTTGAACGAGACAGTAGGTCATTTCGCGGAAGCAGAGCAACTATGCAAACGGGCATTGATATTAACAGAAAAGATCTTCGGCCCAGAGCACTCTGGCGTCGCCACCGTACTGAACAATCTTGCCCAAGTATACCAGAGCCAAGGCCTGTATGCGCAGGCCGAGCCGCTTTACAAACGTGCACTCTCAATCAATGAGAGAACGTTCGGGCCGGAGAGTCATAGTGTCGCCGCTACCTTGAGCAACCTTGCGCGGTTGTACCAACAACAAGGGCAGCATACACTATCCGAACCGCTTTACGAGCGAGCTCTGGCGATTAGAGAGACTATCTCCGGCCCGGAACAACCCGAGGTTGCGACAGTTCTGAGCGGCCTCGCATCCCTTTATGTGGCCCAAGGACAGTTTGCACGCGCAGAACCACTCTATACACGCGCCCTATCAATCGATGAGAAGGTTCTCGGCGTCGACCACCCCTTCGTTGGAACGGTCCTCGGCAATCTTGCCGAGCTCTATAGGCACCAAGGCCTACCCGCACGGGCTGAGCCATTGGCAAAACGCTCACTCGCAATTAGCGAGAAAACCTTTGGTCCGAATAGCCCTGACGTGGCCACGGCATTGAACAACCTTGCAGGACTGTATGACGACCAAGGCCGCTCTGCGCAAGCTGAACCACTCTACAAGAGATCCTTGTTGATCCGGGAAAAGACTCTTGGTCCAGATCACCCAAACGTAGCAGGGAGTTTGGACAACCTTGCGATGCTCTACAACGCTCAGCGAAAGTATCAGCGCGCAGAGCCGCTTTTAGCACGGTCGCTTTCTATCAGAGAGAGAGCCCTCGGGCCCGCTCATCCCCTGGTAGCCAATAGTTTGAGCAATCTTGCGCTCTTGTATTCCATGCAAGGCCAGTATTCGAAAGCCGAGCCTCTCTATGACCGTGCATTGTTAATCACACAGAATTCCTTGGGCCCAAACCATCCTGATGTTGGCACCATTCTTGGGAACCTATCGGTCGTATACCGTGCGACCAACAGAGTGAAGGAAGCCAAGGCCGCAGAGGCGCGCGCTGCTCTCATTCGGGCGACGCAAAGATAGGGCACTGTGTCAGGTGGGTTCCGCATGGGTTTGTTACTTACCAACCAAGCGAGCAAAATAGCTACAGTCACCGGTACCGGAAAGAACCAATGGTTTGCCCTCCATTCCTCGATTGTCCAGAGCGCACCCAGTTCAGCGATGAATACTATGGGGTGCTTGGCCGAGCGCTGCTTGTATGTCAGCAATTCGAGACGAAATGCAGATGTCTCGCGATGATTTACACAATGAAGCGCTTTCGCGATGCCGGAGAAGGGTACGAAGCTGCTGATCCGAAGTTCGCCGAGTTCGTCTCAGATTTGTGCAAGCGACAGCTGGCCACCAATGTGAAGGTCCTTAAATACTATGGCTTGAATTCGCAAGCGGGAATGGTATTGGGATCTGCAAGGGTTGCCCGAAACGAGATTGTCCATGGCATCGCATTGGGCGCACAGGATGGAATAGAAACAGACACCGGCCGGACAGCATGCATCAAGAGCGTTGCGAAATGCGTACGCGCTATCGCGGTCGGAGACCGCCTAATCTCAGTTCTGCTACAGATGGGAACCCATGAACCGGTCCCCAACTCAACGTACTTGCGTGGGTACCCAGCATCAGTTGTGGAGTGGGTTTGCGGTACTGGTGCCGGGAGAGAGTGAACAACTGCCCTCACGTGCCAACCTAAAAAATGCCCCTGACGTTGCCTGGCGACGTTGGTACTTGGCGCAGCTAGTCTGCGCCAGCCCTAATATTGTCAAAAGATACTCGTTGGGTCCGATGAAAGCAATGTTTGGGTAGGGGTATCGAAAGGGCTATCGAACTATATGACTTTTGTATGTGGTAGTGTGCATTTTTCACTGCCAGGCGGTCTGTACGAGTTCTATCTCGTACGAGTCTACTTCGCGTCACCGCGGGAGCCCCACGCCTGGGGCGGATGGGTGGGTGGGCAGGGCTCTGGCGGCCACCAAGCGTCCATGGGCTGGCTCGGAAGACCAGGGCCGCGACTTAGCGAAACGAACGTGGAGCGTGCCGCCTACCCGGAACATAGACCGCATAGGCAGAGTGTCCATACCCGGAGAGATTGAACGGAAGAGGCGGAGAGTGCGGAGCCCCTGTAGAGAATGAACGGAGTGGTTGGCCACGCAGCCGACTCCACAGCCGGGGTGCGGCGGCGGATTGCAGACGACGCGCGGTGGTCAGTGCTCGGAAGCGACAGCGCCGCATTTACCCCTTGAGGGGCAGGGGTGATATGCATTCCAGTGGCCGGGAAGAACACTCCTTGCGCTGGCCTGCGGGCTGGGCGCACGACGCGACCAGAGCGAAGCGACCGCAGGAATAGCCGGCGCAAGTGTCCGCGCCCCTTGAGCACCCTGCAAACAGGCCGCAGCGCAACCATTGCGAAGACCGGTGAGCAGTGCGGCCTGAACAACCTTGTGCGGTGACCTTGGGGATTGAGGGGGTGCAGGGGGACAAGGGGCCTCCATAGCGTTCGTTCTTCTCCGGCCACTGGCTACCGCAGTGTCCGCCCTGGAGGGCAGGGGTGATCAATGGCGCGCCTCGCGCGGAGTGTCCCACAACGATTTCGACGCAAGACACGACCGGGAAGCGACGAAGGCGCGGAGGGCGTGGCTTGACGGCGTGCCCGTATTGATACTCTGCAATGCCTATTATTGCCTACGCGTTGTGCTGTCCTCAATGGGGAGGAATCGATGCGAGGACTTCCTAGTTGATCCGGGATTGACTAACGGCGATGGAATGACATGCCTCATGCTGCAAGTTGTCGTTGAGATTTTGGGAGGGAACGCTGGGAATATCGCCATTAATCTTTTTGTCAAGCATCTCCTGGTAGTGTCTCAACAGCACTTTCTGAGCGATGTTACGCTTCTCTTCGTCGAATGTCTTCTCCTCGGCGGGCTGTTGCTGTGACAGGAGTCTGTCCCACTGACTCATCGGCATGGATTTTGTCAATGTAACTCTCGGGCGCACGTCTTTCGTTTGAGCCATTCTGGCCTCCTTGTGGGTGAGCAGATGTAATCAGATTGTGCGGCCACTGGACGCAAGGCCAGAGATAATCCGTGCAAGGGCGCGTTTATCGCGAACTCCGAGCCGGTTGAACTGCTCTCGTGAGAGACTCGCTTGATTGGTTGGTCTGACGGTTGTCAACGTGCGCTTTCTTGGTTGCAGCGCTGCCGACAGTTCCCTGATTGTGTATTTCTTGGTCATTCTATCGTCTCCTTGTGGGCAGTGGTTACGTATGCGTGCTGTCGCTACTAATTGTCAACGTTCGCGTCCCTTCCTACGGGAATGTCCGCAGCGATTATCGTCCGCAGGGAGTGCTCTGAGAAATCGGCACTGGTACATATTCGCACAGCTTGATTTTCGAGCGTCTCACGGAAAATGTTGTCGACGGTCCGGGCGTTACCGAAATTCTTCATGTGAATTCTCTTGAGTATCGAGCATTTGAACGCGTCGATGCACTCACCGTCGACGAGGATGCTGTATTGAGTGCATAGAAGGTTGAATATCTCCTCGAGCTCAAGGATTGAGTAGTCCGGAAAGTAAATGGTCCTGTGGATTCTGCTGGATAGACCAGGGCTGAGGTCGAGTAGTTTCCGCATTTCGCAAGGGTAACCACAGAGTATGACTGAGATCCGATCCTTGTACACGGATAGGAAATCATT
>Ga0315288_10003367_pt1 | contig 20441 bp, 10 predicted proteins | sample YL17G11_20_MG_FD_203454 | JGI IMG/M metagenome (GOLD analysis project Ga0315288, IMG submission 203454) | Sediment microbial communities from Yellowstone Lake, YNP, Wyoming, USA - YL17G11_20 | ecosystem: Environmental > Aquatic > Freshwater > Lake > Sediment | place: USA: Wyoming | collected... | reverse complement strand
AGATTTTAGAATCCGCAGTTAAAAATTTAGGACAAGTATATATTGTTGCTCCAAATCAAAATCGCTCGGCATCGAGCCACTCTTTCACTTTACGAGAACCAATAAAAATCTGCCAACTAAAGAAAAACTGGTATTCAGTTGAGGGCACTCCGACTGATTGTGTTCTTATTGCCCATCACGGACTATTTAAGAAAACTATTAATCTGGTAATTTCCGGTATTAATGATGGACCAAATATGGGGGATGACGTTTTATATTCAGGTACAGTTGCTGCTGCTATCGAAGGAACAATACTGGGAATTCCCTCAATCGCTATTTCCTATCGTAAAGATGGCAACAACACCGATATTGCAAAAAAACTCATTACAAAATTAGCCGAAGAGTTGCTTAAGAATGGACTTCCTAAAAAGACGCTACTAAATATTAACATTCCTGAAGGCAAGATTAAGGGGATTAAAATAACCAGAATGGGCAAAAGAATTTATAAAGATATGGCAATAAAAAATAGCCATCCCGGTGGTGAAGTTTCATATATGATTGATGGTGAATTAAGTTGGGAAATTGAAGACGAATCTGACTTTGAAGCAGTCGAAAATAACTATATTTCAATTACACCATTACATCTTGATATGACCAATTATCGAGAAATAGCATCTTTCCGCAAAAAATTCTCAAGATTTAAAATACATTAATATAAGCAAATATGATGAGTGCATCTCGGTTTAACTCACCTCGCTGTAGCTCCTACGAAGCGGGTGGGTCGCACCGGTAAAATTAAAAATTCGTGTCAATTAGTATTGTTATTGTTATATTTTGTATCCATTTGTGGTTTAATAAAATGTATACTTAAAAGTTGCTCAAAAACCAAGCCTAATTTTCATATAACATTTTAAATTCCATATTCTTAATTCAAAATTCTCTTAAAGGTAGGGTAGTATTCCCTATATGGGTCTCAGGTTGATTCATAATCCCTTTTTATCATTAAATCAGATTTCTGCTATTGATTACTATTAGACTTACTATTTTGGATTCAGTTTCAGTGGCAATATTAAATTCAGAAACGGATGCAATTTCAGAATCACTTCAGAAATCAATCTCATAATCATTCTGGGATATGTTCTCATATTCAAGAGCGAAATTGCTCTTAGAATCATTGTCATAATCACTCCATTGTGAAAAAAACACACGATTGCTATGGGTGCGACCCGTTACAAATATCTAATCTCTATAATATTTCCCTCGAATTTCTACTTAGTTACAATCAGTTTCGATAAATTTCTATAAATATCTAGCGAATTTCCTAATATCCTCACCCCTCACCGCTTATCTCAGCATTAGCATCTTTTTTGTCATCTGAAATTCGTCAGTTTCTAACTGGCAGAAGTAGATACCTTCAGCGACTTTGTGACCATTTTTGTTTTTTCCATCCCAAGTTATAGTGCAATAACCGGGTTTCATCTCATCCGCAATCAATGTATTTATCATTTGTCCAATTGAATTATATACTTTTAGTTCTACATTTGTTTTTGTTGGTATCTGGAATCTTATTTCAGTTCGGTTTGTAAATGGATTGGGTTTTGGTGCAAAAAGGACTGGATACTTTATTTGAGAAATAACTTCTTCTATACCTGGTGCTGATGTGATATTGATATTTATATAAGCCCAGACCGTGTCGCGGTCGTCATTAGGACCTTCGGAAGCAGTCACTTTTAGATATTTGCGACCAGTGGGTGCGGTAGGGTTTATCCGAACTCGGACACTACAACGCAACCATTGATTTGCAACCCAATTACCGGACATAATTGTATCAGCGGGACCACCGATGGATGATAAATTCACAGTTGCTCTTGGAGTATTACTACATTCACGGTCTTTAACCCAAATCCAGAGCGTAACAGAATCACCTTGCTGTGCCGAGAAAGAATCATTAGGATAAGGAATTGCAGTAGGAATAATTTCGGGTGGAAAATTATTGACATTATAATTTCGTGCTGCCCATGCCTGAATTATTCCCCAGCCTTCATTATTATTTGGTCTGGGGTTTCCAGTCACTGCTACTGCGGTATTGCGTAAAGCTTTTCTTATTGCTCCTGGTGTTAAGTTAGGATTTGCTTCCAACAATAGAGCACAAACGCCAGCAACCATTGGTGCGGCAAAACTTGTTCCGCTACCTGTACGATAAAGTGAATTAATCATATTAGTATCTGCAAGATATATATCTTCACCTGGTGCGACGACATCGGGTTTAATTCTTCCATCCGCCGTTGGTCCACGAGAACTGAAATTAGCAATTCCAGTACCATTATAGTTTGTTGCACCCACGGTTATCGCATTGAAGTTATCTGCAGGAATAGTCAGTGTCCCTGGTCCTGGTCCATTATTTCCTGCGGACTTAATAAAAACTTTCCCTTTTGCGGTTGCCCAGTCAAGATATTGGGCAATGCGACTAGTTCCAATACCAACTTGTCCATAACCACCGCTTAAGTTTATAACATCTGTGTTGAGTGTATCCGTGGCCCATTTTATTGCTTGGATATCCTGAGCTTCTAATTCGGTATGGGCGACCGCCAATATTCCCTGCCAAGCAACACCGATATAGGGGTTAAAATCGTTATTTGTTTCGGTTCGGTTGGCAAGGCAACCTGAGGCGACCGATGAGACAGCGGTTCCATGTCGTCCATAATCTCTTGGTATTAAATTTCCCGAATTTTGATAATCCCGCCAGGCAAAAATTTTACTACTTGAGGAATAATAAATTCCCTCTGAGCCAGGTCTGGTATCTAACCAAACGATATGGACCATTCTTATATGATTAGCGATGCTATCAGTTGCAGTTATCGCGGAATTAAACGAAAAGCCATTTCCATAACTTATTCTTTTTGTAATATCTGAATTGTTATTCCCAGTAAATTCATCACCATCGTCCCAAGGGATATTCGTTACACCAAAGTTTCGATGTCGTTTGAAATAGATTTGAATACCTGTTGTAGTGTCAGATTCGTCCCAACTAACATAAATATATCTTCCTGCCGCAGCAATCGCAGGATGTTGAGATGAACCTTCGGTCGTCAATTGAGTCGCAATATTTCCTTGAGGGCGCCAATAATAAATATTATAACTATAAGGAGGTGTAGGTGGTTTTTCTAACTCAAAGGCGATATGAGCATTTCCGCCGCTGGCTGCGATTGCAGCTCTGCCCAAAACGGAATCAGCACATACTCTTTCTTGTATGGCATTCCATGCACTACCCTGATTGTTAGAATTTCGATATCGTAATCGTTCGGGGTCTCTTTGACTCCAAGTGATATGAACATCCTGATTTTCTGATGCGACATCTAGACCATAACTAAGAGTGGTATCAGTGTCGGCGATTAAACTAATCGGGTTAAAGTTGGCGCCTTGGTCAAGACTACGACGAAACTGAACCCGTGTCCAATAATAGGGTGGATTAGTTAAATCCTCCCATTCGTCCCAGGTTACATAAACCATATCTCCTTGGGCACTAACCGTCGGATTTTTTGTTCGTTTATTAGCCGGATAGTTTGTCAGATTTTGAGGACCCTGCCAACTGTTGCCATTATTATTACTTCTCCACAAAAAAACATCTCTTTGCTGGTCAATCGTCGCAACAATATAAACATTATTTCCACTGGTCGCAATACCAGAAAATCTAAACATTGCCGCCGAAAGTTGAGAACCCTGATTCCAATTAATACCAAAATCTCTGCTCCTTTTGTAATATAGACCGATATCTACTGTGGGAATGACTAGATGAATAAAACTGTCGGATGCCGCAATCGAATAACTTAAATTAACCGCGGTATTTTGGGTGAGTTTAATCTCTGAATTCCAGAATACGGGATGATAAGGATAAATACCTGTGTCAAGAATAGTAAGTTTTATATGTTTTCCCAATGTATCGCCACTCTGATAAAGTGGGTCATAACCTGAATACTGCTCTTGTAACTCTCGTAAATCAATTGCATTATAATAAACACCTTGATATATACTATAATCCGGTAGATATTCTTCAGGAACTAATTTAGGCATCTCTTCGATTCTTGTAACAAATGATTGTTCAGCCAAAGAGAATAAATTTTCGGCGGGTATTAGAATACCGAGTTCGTTGGTCAATTCGCTAGTGCCCAAAAATTCGACATTAGGTAAAGATATAAGATTCTGAACATAAGCCTCATTAACTGGTGGAAGATAAGAATGCGTCTTTACGTATTCGATATATTGCAACGGGTCATTTTTAAAAGGACGGTCAATAAACTCTACCCAAACCGGTATTTTTGCACTTGGGGTTTGAACTGATTTCTCATAGAGTTCAGGTGAGATTTTTGCTAATATTCTCAGTTCAACTGCATTACCTTGTTGTGCAAATAAAATAGCGGGATACAATAAACAAATAGTGATGATAACTAAATATATTATATTAAACCATTTCATGCTTCCTCCATTATTTAGTAGATAGTAAACAGTAAACAAGATATTGGGGAAAATATAGATTCCTATATTCTATATTCTGTTTGCTATCTACATTCTTTATTTTATCCTCATGAAATTTATTTTGCATGTCTTACCTAATACACACCTAAACTACTGAAAAATAATAAAATATTGACACTTTGTCAAGGAAAATCTTTACTACAAAAACATTATAAGAATGAAGCCACGGATAAACACAGATTAACACTAATACCTAATGGTAACAGTAAAATATCAAAACTACACTGTGTCTTTCAAAGATTACATCGATGAAAATATTTTTTTTTAATATTTAATTTTTTGTTTTGTTAAGAAATGGTCGTAACCTTTAGGTTGTAATTGATATTCTTTTCCATCCTTGACTGAAATTAGACCCCTGCCCTGCTTGCATACTCCAATTTTTTTGATAGGGATATCAAGAATTTTTGATGGTAGATTATCTTTTTGTGATGTAAATAATAATTCATAATCTTCACCACCATTTAAAGTCAAACTTTCTTCAGACAGTTTTAATCTATTAACAAGTTTTTTTGTTTCTGGATGGACAGGCAAAGAATCAGTGAAAATTTGTATTTTCACATTACTTTCCTGAGCGAGATGAAATGCGTCGGTTGATAAACCATCAGATGTATCAATTAGTGCATTAATATATCTTTTTAGTTGATTAGCTTCGTTGATTCTTGGAATCGGACATGTATGTCTTGTAATTGAATTAGTAAAATCTTTTCTTGATAGTTTATTCTTTAATGCTAATCTTCCGGTTTCCGACAAACCGCAATACCCAGTAACATATAAATAATCACCAGGTTTTGCAGTCGAACGAAGTTTAGCATCTTTTGTCTTTCCGATTGCAGTTAAAATCATACCTATTTTCGGGTAGGCAACAATATCACCACCCGCAATCTCACATGAGAATTCACGAGTTATACTCTGCATACCTGAATATAATTCTTTAAATGACCTTTTTTCTAAATTAGGCGGAAGTAGTGCTGAAACAAATATTGCTAATGGTTTTCCAGCCATTGCAGCAATATCTGACAACGTGCCGCAAACAACTCTTTGACCAATTTCATATAAAGAAAAATAGTCTAATGAAAAATGAATGTCTTCAATATAGGCATCGGTCGTTACAATTGTTCCATCTTTCAAAACGCAGGCATCGTCACCAATACTTATATTTACTTCTTTTTGTACTCTTTTTACAATTTTCTGTATAAACTCTATAGTTTTTATTTCTCCCAAATCTGAAAGCCGCATAACAAAGCATAATACAATATAGTATGTTTGACAAGATTCTTTTTAACCTTTAAGATGTTAATAATGAAACTTAATAAAAATATGCGTTTTTTATTTCTTGTTGTTTTCGCAATTTCTTTATCTTTCAACTGTACCTTATTTACCTCAGAAGAACATAAAGTATTCAATGTTATTAGAAAAGGTGAAAAAGCATTAGAAAAGGAAAATTTATCGGCAATCCAACAAATTGTTTCAAAGGATTATCAAGATGATTGGGGTCATGATTATGACGGTTTGATACAATGGTTTTCAGTGTATTGTAAGCAATATAAAAATATCAAAATCAACTTCAGTAAAAATGAAATCACAGTTAATCAAAATTTAGCAATATGCAAAATAAGCGTATATATTTCTGGTTATGATTACTATAATGATGAATTAATTGTTGACCAGACCGAATTACTTATTTATCTCGAAAAAATCAATGGTATATGGCTTATAATCAGTGCAAATAAAATTTCCTTGCAAAGCGAACTTTAAGAATTAACTTATTCTGCTATTTAATGGTTTAGGGGTTATTTTCTATTCAATAATGACTTTTACCTTTTTTTGATATTCACCCTGCACCTTTCCTCTATCAGGTTTAAGGGTAGACGACAACTTTTCGTTCTCTCTCATCTCCTCAGAAAGAAAGGTGCGGGGTGAATTAATTTCGTAACTAAGAAAATAAATTCCCTTAGCAAGATTCTTTGCGAAAAGTCTTATTGTATAATCTCCGCTATTAAGATATTCATCAATAAGCGTTTCAATTATTTTCCCTGTTGCATTATAGAGTTTGATATTTACTTTACCAGAAATTGGTACCATGTAGTTAATTATTGTGTATTTTGTACATGGATTTGGTGTAGTGCTAATGTGCATATTAATCATTGTGCATTGTGCATTACGATTTTGTGTTGGGTGTTCTATAATATTAGCCATTCGCTCCTTGTTATTTGTTACTAATGGTATGTACTTCCAAAATTCAGGTGTATTATTACCCTTTATAAGCCAAATTTTGCCATCCATATACGCAAGTGCAGCGCCACTCTTTGGAACAGACCTCCTATTTAATCTCGGAATCGTTTCCATCGGTATCCAGACACCCGGTGTTCCAGGAGTATATTTCCAGAATACATTAGTCCCACCGCCTTTGATTGCATAGATTGCACCGATACCATCACTCGTGGTTGCACCGCCATCTTTTACCAACAAATTCTTCTTGTATTTACCATATAGACTATCCTCCATTGGCAGTTCTTCTTTGGGTGTCCAAGTATTAGAACCAATATCATAAACATAAAATAAGTTAGTTTTGTCACCGCCTTTGAGCGCGTAGATTAAACTATTAAGTTCGATAATGCTACTGCCGTCTTTCCATACCTTAGTATTAATTCCAGGCTCTAATGGAGAAAGCGCTGTCCATGGTGTACCGCCGATTATGTCCTGAGTCGGGTTATAGATATAGAAATTAGTCGAGTCAGTCTTTTTCTGACCACCGGCTAAGAGATAGACTTTTCCATCATACCAAAGGATTGAAGTGCCCCCCTTAAGTTTCTTTGGAACTGGCACGTATGCTTTTACCCTCCAGCCTTCTAAGGTCTCGCCTTCAGGTGTGAATACGCTATCGATGTAATATGCCCAGAACTCTCGTGTACCATTACCCTTAGTCGCATAGATGATATTGTCGCAGTCGTAGCAGAGTGCTGCGCCTTTACCCAGTGTCTTCTTGTAGATTCTCGGTGGTTCGGTTCCAGGTTTGTATCCGTACGGTATTGTTTCCTTTTCTATCCAGGTACCATTATACATATAAAATTCTTTCGACTTCCAACCGCGAAATGCGTAGAGCAAATTGCCGTCTTTAGTACCAGCAACCGCAGTTAATGCGCCACCGTCTTTCACATATTTCCCTAAGATTTGTGTTGGGACCAATGCTTTCTGACTCCAACCCGGAACTCCAGCATAAATAAATGTTGTAGCAATATACTTGTTACCATCCATTATTACAATAATAGGATTATCAATTGATGTAATACTACCGCTCCAACCCGTAAATACCCAGTCTTCTGCTGGAATTGCGGTCAACTGCACATTTGCACCATAATTGTAAACTATTTGGTTGGGTTCTTTGGTTACGGTACCATTACCAATAACAGTCACACCCAATGTGTAAGTATTAATTTCAAATGTTGCTGTGATATTCTTATCAGAATTCATTGTTATGGTAATCGGATTCACGATTGTTGTTGTATCACCACTCCATTCAACAAAATGCCACCCCATGATTGGATTTGCAGTCAACTCAACAGTTGTTCCATAATTGTAGATAAGTTGGTTAGGATTCTTTTCTACTGTACCACTACCAACAATCGTAATATTTACAGTGTAAGTATTAATTTCAAAAGTCGCAGTAACTGTCTTGTCACCATTCATGTATGTTGAATCTGGATTTCTATTACTTGTTAAATCGCCACTCCATTCGACAAAACTCCAACCAGTATCAGGTGCGGCAGTTAATTGCACCCGTGTACCATGAATATAACTTGTTTGATTCGGGATGGTTATTACATTACCATTGCCTAATATATCCACATTCAAGGTATAAGTATTAATTACAAATTCTGCATGTATCGTATGGTCTTGGGTTACATGCTCAAACGTATAGCTTGTATCAGAAAATATTGTATCTTCATCCACAACTAAAAATGCTACGTGATAACCCTCATTTGGTAAAATAGCAAGAGTGGTATCATTACCGTACTCAATAATAATATCGCCTAATGGTTTAATCGTCCCGTGTGCACCAGCAGTCGCTGTAATCGTATAAGAATTAATGGCAAAATCAGCATGAATCGTATGGGTTTCGGTAACATTGTAAAATGTGTAAATTTGTATCGCGCCAACCGTATCGCCATCAACATATACTTGTTTAATATGGTATCCTTGATTAGGTGTAATTGTAAAGGTTGTATCATGACCATACTCAACCATAATCTGTCCTTCGGGTTCAATAGTACCATTAGAACAAGCGGTCGCTGTGACCGTTCGTACGGTAATTGAACATGCAACCGCTCCGGTCCGTTTATCATTGATTTTTTTCATATCACTAATGAATTCAGTAGAGCAGGTAACTATATGAAGTCCCACTTGTATTGCTTCCCAATCTGGGAACTTAATATACTGATAACTACCGGGAATGTGGTCGTACACACATGCGGTATCGTCATAAAAAGTACCAATCTTCATCCGCACCCGATAACTCTCGGTTGTTGTTCCATAGTTATAAACCGAGCAAGCAGGAGTAACAATTACTCCTATGCCAATTGTGTCAGTCGGTGCCAAAATTTTTGTGCATCCGACATCTTTAACCCTTACCGATAACGACTCGGTTAATTTATTATTTGTAGTAATTATGTCGCCGTTAAGTTCTGTTGAACACTTAACGACATGATTTCCTCTTAACCAGGTTGAACATCTCGGAAAAACGACATGCTGATAAAAATAAGGTGTATGATTAGATACTAAAGCAGTGTGATTATAGAAACTACCTATCTTCATTCTAACTGTATATGAATCTATTGTCTGATTACCGTAATTGTAAACTGAACAACAAGGAGCTATTGATTGGGTGGAATCAATAATTCCGACCGGCGTGACAATCTTTGTACAGCCAATATCCAAAATCCTAACAAAAAATGAATCGGTCAGCGTATTATTATTAGAAATCATATCGTTGGCTAATTCTGTTGAGCATTTTGTCACATAATTACCTCTGGGATTGACTGTCCAAGTATCAAATTGAATCGTGCTATCGCGTCCACTTTCCAGCCTGACCTGCTTAATACTTAACCATTTTGCTTCTGAAACAGTAAATGTTACGCTTAGACTTTCGCTTTGGGTACCAAAATTTTTGACTTTTGCTCTTGGTAAAATCGTTGATGTTGAATCAACAATTCCACTCGGTTCAATGATTTCAGTTATCCCAATATCATGAACAATTAGGTTAAATGACCCAGAAATAACATTATTTGTTTTAAAAGTATCAGTTACTAAATATGTTGAACATCTGGTCAAGTAAGTCCCTCTTTGACCAATTGACCAAGTATCAAAGTCAATAACACACACCGAATCGGGAAATAGATTCACAACTTGTTTTGTATTTGTCCACCTTACACCCTGAATACTGAACGTCATATTAAAAGACTCAATCTTGGTTCCAAAATTCTTGACTTTCGCTCTTGGAACAATCGTGCTCGTTGAATCAACATTTCCACAAGGCTGAATGATTTCAATCACACCAACATCATGAATTTCTATAACATTTACATTCTTTATATAAGGAATATAATTTCGTTTCGTTACAGTGACGGACATTGTCCCTGAGTTTCCTGAAAGTATTGAAAAATAAATAACGCCTGAACTATTTGTATAACCATACTGATAAATAACTGAATCCTGCATTATACATACCAAAGCATTAGCAATCGGCAATTGTGTGGCTGAGTCTTTTACTGCCACGATGAAATTTTGAGAATCCGTATTAATAATTGTTTCATGCGTTACAATTAAATGTTTTGGTATCGCTGTCCACAAATTAAGTTCCGGGTCACCTAAAAGATTCCATTCCATATAAGCTACCGAACAAGCTAAAACATGACCGAAATGTCCAAAAGTAGAAAGTGAACAACGGACAAATGCACTATCTTTTGCTCTTTTTATTGCCTTTCCTATTATGTTTTCTGAATCGTTAGTTATGGCTTGAAAGAATCTAATCCCTGCTGCATTTCGCCAATATGTCTGTTGGTCAGGAAAACTGTCTTGTGGACCATAATAATGCGTTGTCGTTCCCCAAAATGCTGTTGCGCCGCTTGGATTATTTATGCTCCCTTGCCTTAACCAACGAAAGCCTGCGGCAGTCGTAAGTTCATTATCCCCTGGGCAATACATTGTTCGACAGGTTGGTGATATTACAATTGTCGGCATTGAATCATTATTAATTTGCTCAGGATTCACACCAAATGGGTTATTCCAATTATCAGTATTAGATAGTGTACTTCCCCGATAAACTACTATACCTCGCCCTTGTGTTACCGAATCCTGAATCGATGTATAATTTGCGCCATCCGAATAAAAAAGCGTATCAACTTGAATAAATCCCTTATTTTGTAATAGCGTTTGTATCGTTCTGATTGCAGTCAAATAACAACTATCATAAACAGGATTATTCTCGAGCTGGTCGCGGGCAATACCGCTTGCTTTTATCAGCCAATCACCTTTTTTCAAGCGCCCCTGTTCATAAGCAAGAATCTTGTTTGTCATAATTGAACATTGGACTGCCGTCGCACATGGAAGTCTTCCAAGATAAATATCGTCCTTGTATTCAGAATCGTCCGTGGTATCGGCATAGTATTGGTCAGTCCAGGTCCCGGTTTGATAAAGAGTCCAGTTTGGAAAATATTTACCGAGCGGGATAAAACTTCTATCTCCCACTAATAGTACAAATGCTGGTTGATATTTTCTGATTGTATCTTTGATTGCCGAAGCTTTAAGCCCGCTGGGAACTTTAACAACCTTTGTCGCTAAACCTTTTCTATGCTTCCATTGTGCTAAAGGTTTAATCGCATCATAGAAATTTTCGTGGGTAATAATAAGATATCTAATAGATTGTGAACTTAATTGTGAAACAAAAATTAGCAAAATAGCCCAAAATAGTTTTTTCATACCGTTAGAAATCCCAATACACTTTTAACTTTCTTGAACATATTGACGATATAACTATATTATTAAAATAATTTCTAACGGTATTCATCTAATAAAATGTTAAACTAAATTTATGCTTTTGGCAAGTAAAAAGGTTGTTATTAAGTTATAAAATAGGACTTTCTCATTTCTAATCAGGAATAAATTTGTCTGATTTCTATTCTAAGAGTTCTGAATAAGTTTTTTACCACGAATGCCACGCTATGCGAAGCGAGACGCAGTCCATAAAACGAATGACACAAATCTTTAATTTTAATACTCATTCGTGATATTCGTCTATTAGTGTTATTCGTGTTCACTCTTTTTCAGTGTTCTCATTCTAATCTAATCGGCATTAACAAATACAGTCTTTCCGTGCCTTCAGCTTTAGTTACTGGTTTTATCACACCAGCAGCAAGCGGATTGACAAATTCCATTACAACTTCATCGCTTTTGAGTGCGTGCAGGATTTCCAAAAGATAAGTAACATTAAAACCAATTTTTAAATCATCGCCTTTATATTTGGCTTTAAATTCCTGAGTCGACTGTCCTAAATCCGCGGTCTCAGCAAAGATTGAGTTTTCTTTGGCAGATAAATGCAATGCCACTAATCGTCCGATCGGATGGGCAAACACGGCGGCTCGGCGTAGTGCTGCGCTAAAACCTTCCGTATCAACCTGCATTTGACAAGTGTATTTTTCCGGTATAATTCGTTCATAATCCGGATAAGGACCTTCAATCAACCGAGTAATAATCGTGGTATTAGCGAAAATGAATCCGATTTTTGATGCATCAGCGAAAATTGTAATTTTATCTTCTCCTTTAGGAAAAAGATTAAAAACTTTTGGTGCAATAATCACATTTAAACTACAATCAAATTTACCGCTCTTTTTTACGAAGGCAAGACGATAGCCATCGGTTGCTACCATTCTTGCTTCGCTCTTAGTTATTTTAAGATAAACCCCGCACATTGCAGGACGGGCTTCTTCCTTACTAACCGCAAAATCGGTAAATTCAAAACATTCCTCAAGCGTAGTTTGAGGAAATTCAATCTTATTTTCTTTGGGCATTGCAGGAACTTCAGGATACTCGGTTGGGTCAAGTCCAGCAAAAATTGAACTGCTCCCTTCTGATTCTAAATGTATTTTATTGTCTTTCGCGGACAGGGTCAGATTTTCTGTTGTTAATTCCCGAACCGCATCAAGCAATTTACGTCCTGATAGAATTACCTTGCCCGGTTTAACTTTACCTTGAATTGGAAGTCTTTTTTCGACATAGGAATCAAGGTCGGTTGCCTTAATAATTAAATTACTATCGGTTGTTTCTAAAAAAACATTTTGCAAGACCGGATAAGTCGTCTTGGACATCAAAATATTTACAACACCGCTTAAATTATCAACAAACTCGTCTTTACCAATTACACAGTACATAGCACCTCCGTCATTTGTTTCATAATAACTGACCCAGTTTCAAATGTCAAGGATAAAAATTCAACAATAATAATATTAGGACGAGCACTTGACAATTTATAAGATTAATCCTTTAATATTTTAATACAAGAACTGATTTACTATGAAGAATCATCAAAAATTTATTGTAAGGGATGGTAAAGTAGTTACACGAGAATATTTATTTAAAAAGAAGGAAGAATTTCATAAGAAACAGGCAAAACTATCATTTGAAGAAAAAATCAAGATACTCGTAAAACTCCAAGAAATAGCACGGTCGGTTCGGAAATCAAAGACAAAAAACCAATTTGTTTGGAATATTACTAATTAAACCTTATTTAGCCAACTCCTAATCCCTAATCTTTAATTGCAAATATTAGTTTGACTTTTGAAACATGCCCCGCACCTTTATAATCACGTATAAACTAAATAGCAACAGATAAACCAAAAAGGTGCGGTGGTTTGAGTTTTGAGTTATTTTCGTCTGTGTAATCTGTTGTTAACAATATAAAAGAATATCTGTGCCGTGCTCCGCACCCATGAAATTGGTGCGTGGGTAATCATCATTTGTCAATCACCGTAATCACCTCTGGCTTGTGATATTTGAGTTTTAATTTACTATGATGTAAGAGAAGAAAATTTGTTGTGCCTATAAAAAAGCAACGCCCCGTACACATATTGATGAGTAACCATCCTGGAAACTCACGTACGAGGACTTACTTGCATATTAATTATAACAAATATATAAATAATGTCAATAGCGAAGTTAAATAAACATGCTTGAGTAAGCATCCTGAAAAAGTTCATTCCGTATATACTATAATGTCAATCGATTTATCTTTCATTAGTCTATGTTTCAAGTTTCACTTTTCAGGTTTCTAATCTTCTAATCCGATGCAGTCATGACGCTGTTGCCAAAGGCAATCCCTGGCAATCTCATTTCATTTGTATAATCTGTGTAATCTTGTTATTTAATCTGTGAAATCAGCGAAGCTGTAATCTTAGAATCTTCTAATCTTGTAATCGAAACTGCTTGACATTCGAGATTTTAAATATAATATAACTAATAATGCAACCACTGATTCGACTGATTAGCATATTTTATAAAATTTCGTACTTTCGTGGAAATCTTTTCACGTGCATTCGTGTTCTAAAATTTCTAGTAAATAATCCGTTAAATCCGTGTAATCCGTGGTTAACAAGATAATGAAAAAATCCTTTACAGTTCACGATTTACCCCGTGAGGAAAGACCAAGGGAAAGACTTAAAAGACTAGGTGCAGAAGCATTATCTGCTCAAGAACTACTAGCTGTTATTATCAGTCAAGGTTCACCCAATAAATCAGTTATCAATATCGCACAAGACTTATTAACTAAATTCGGAAATATTAATGCGATAAGTCAAGCAACGATTGAGCAATTAACTGAGATAGACGGAATTGGACCAGCAAAAGCAACACAAATCAAAGCGTGTTTTGAATTAGGAAAAAGACAAGAATTAGAACCTGAGCTAAAAGATTTATCGATTGAGAATCCAAAGGATGTTGTTGACTATATCCGTAAAAAAATAAAAGACAAGGCAAAAGAACACTTTAAACTCATTTTACTTAATACAAGAAATAAAATAATTGACATTGTAAATGTCTCAATCGGAACACTTGATGCAAGTTTAGTTCATCCACGAGAAGTATTCAAAGAAGCAATCACTCACAATTCTGCTTCAGTCATCTTAGTTCACAATCATCCTTCCGGTGACCCAGAACCGTCAGATGATGACTTAAAAATGACCAAAAGATTAAAAGAATCAGGTAATATTCTCGGTATCGAAGTAATTGACCATATTATTATAGGTAAAAATAGTTTTTATAGCTTTAAGGATAAAGGATTAATTTAATGAGCGATAATTTTAAGTCTTACGGTTCGGATACTGACAGAATGTCTGAAACAGACACCAGAGTAAAAATTATCGACCCAGTATTAAGAACTTCGGGTTGGGACGAAAGCGATATTAAAAGAGAATTTTATTTCAAGAAAGGTAAAGCAATTATTGAAGGAAATAGAGCCACAAGAGGTGAAAAGAAATTTGCTGATTATTTAATCTATTATAAAGGCGCATTTCCAATTGCAGAAATTGAAGCAAAGAAGCGATTTAAACGTTGGTCAGATGGTATTTCTGATGCTAAGGAAAAAGCAAAAATCTTAAATGTTTTGTTCGCTTACTCAACTAACGGTGATAAATTTGAAGAGTTTGACTATTCAACCAACCGACAAAAAACTTTAGAAAAATTCCCAACTCCCGATGCACTTTATGAGAGATGGCAAAGTTACACAAAACAGAAATGGGTTGATTTCACTTCTATTCCGAAAGATAAAAATCCATTTCTTATTCCATTATATTACGACCCTCAAAAAGAAGCGAGGTATTATCAATTACAATCAGTCAATAAAGTTATTGAAGCGGTAATGAAAGGTTCAGAAAAGATACTTTTAACTTTAGCCACTGGTACAGGTAAGACTTATGTTGCTTCACAAATTGTTTGGAAATTATGGAAATCAGAACATCTAAAGAAAATTCTATATCTAACTGACCGAGCAGAAGTATTAAGAGACCAAGCGTACAAAGAATGGAAAATCTTTGCTGATGCACGGGATAAAATCATTGAAGGTAAAACACCAACCGTCAGGGATATTTATTTTGCAACCTATCAAACATTATTCAGTGGTGATGAATCACATCGTTTATATCAAAATTATGACCCTGACTTTTTTGATATGGTTATTATTGACGAGTGTCATCGTTCAGGTTGGAATCGTTGGTTTGAAATTTTGCAATACTTTAAAAAAGCTGTTCATTTTGGTATGACTGCAACTCCTAAAAGAACCGATAATATTGATACTTATCATTATTTTGGAGACCCGGTTTACAAATATGATATCGAACAAGGAATTGATGATGGTTATCTTGCTAATTATCAAGTTCAGAGAATATATACCAACATTGTTAAAGATGGCTTGAATATTAAAGAAGCTGAATTAAAAGGCGCAGAAATCTTTGTACCTGAAGATGATCCTGATGTAGTGTTAAAGGATATTTATCTTGTCCCAGAATTTGAAAGAACAATAACAATCCCAGAGCATACCGAATTAATCTGTAAGAAAATTTGTGAATTATTAGAACGATACGGAGTAATGGATAAGACAATAATTTACTGTGTTAATATTGACCATGCAGGAGATGTTAAGAAATATATTCAAAACCATTTTGCACATCTTGGATATTCCAATTATGCAGTTCGAATCGTTGCCGAAGATAAAGTTGATAAAAAAGAATTAGAAAACATACGAGACTCTGAAAAACAACTTCCTGTTGTTGCGACAACCGTTGATTTACTGACAACCGGCGCTGATATGCCTCCTATAAGAAATATAATCTTTTTTAAGACTGTATCATCAGTTGTATTATTTAACCAAATCATCGGTCGAGGAACGAGAATTGACGAAGCATCAGGTAAACTATTTTTTAGAATCATTGATTTTACTGGTGCAACCAGATTATTCCCTCAATTATTAAAAGAGAAAGAACCAAGACCAAAACCCGAGGGTCCTTTTGATAGTTTCTACAAGGCACAAGTATTTGATGCTGAAGATGGGCAACCAATTCAAGATGTTAGAGTTGTTTTAACTATCCAAGCACATATGAACATAATCCACAAGACTGATAAAAATGGATTTGTTTTCTTTGACAATCTACCACACAGTCAAGTTCACATCAGCTTTGAAAAAACAGGATATAATAAGAAAGAGTCTAAAGTTCAACCAATTGCTGATTTTAATCAAATAGAAACAATTACTTTAAGCAAAGAAAAAGGCAAACGAACACCAATCAGAATTCAAGGTATTGATGTCTATATAGCAACTGAAGAAGAATTTTTAGTTGATGCCGGTGGCAGAAAGTTAAACACAGCCGAATATCGAGAATATTCACAAGAAGGTATCAAAAAAAGAGTAATCAGTTTGGAAGACTTAAAGAAGATTTGGCTTGATGATGAAAAAAGAGGTGATTTTATTAATGATTTGATTAGCAGCGGAATATCACCGCAAGTATTATCATCTGTCGTTTTAGAACGAAGCGATATTGATGGATTTGACGTAATCGGACATATCGCATTTGATGCACCGATTATTAGCCGAGATGAACGAGCAAGAGCATTATTAGAACTTAAGCAAAAATTTATCAATTCTTTTCCAACCAGTGCCAGAGAAATCATCTTTGACCTTATCGAGCAGTATAAAATTGGTGGTATTGATGACTTAAAACCCGAAGTGTTTAATATGTGGCAATTCCTGCGTAAGTATGGTGGATTAAAGAATATTATTCAAAGATTAAAAACAAAAGATTTACAACCAGTATTCAACCAGATAAAGGGAGAAATTTATGGATAGACAAGTGCTATCAAACATTATTAAGTCGGCCTGCAATATCATGAGACAAAAAGGTAAGTTGATACCTTTACAATATGTCGAGCAATTATCCTGGCTCTTATTCCTAAAACTATTTGATAACTTAGAAGAACAGAAGAAATTATTGAAACCAGATTATGAACCATTATTCAAGCAAAAGTATCAATGGCATAATTGGTCAAAGAAATATACTGGGGATGAGTTAAAGAAATTTATTAATGACGATTTACTTCCCGGATTATCATCTTTAACTGGCACACCGCAAAAAGCAAAAATTGGCTCTATTTTCTTAGAAATAAGCAACTATATGAAATCCGGTTATGCATTAGCAGAACTTGTGCAATTGCTTGATACGATTGATTTCACAAAATCTGAAGACAGTCAGATTCTATCTATCGTTTATGAAGATTTATTAATGTACACTGCAGGTCAACAAGGCGGTGGGGCAGGTGAATTTTATACACCAAGACCAATTGTCAGGTTTATGATAAATGTTATTCAACCAAAAATCGGTGATAAAATCTTAGACCCATTCTGTGGCTCGGCTGGATTTTTAGTCGAATCTTTCAAATTCCTAAGAGATAAAGCAAAGACTTTAAAAGAACATAATATATTACAAGGAGAGACCTTTTACGGACAGGAAGCAAAAGGATTTCCATATTTAGTTGGAACGATGAATTGTATGCTTCACGGTATTGAATCACCAAATTTATCATTTCTTGAATTGGGAACATTCGCTGAGGATATCAGGTCAATACCAGATGACCGAAGAGTAGAAGTAATTTTGACTAATCCACCATTTGGTGGTGAAGAAGATAAAAAATTACTCGCTAACTTTCCGATTAAAACAGGTGATACAGAACTTGCCGGATTATTCTATTGTATGAGAAAACTGAAAACTAAAGGTAGGTGTGGAATTGTTCAGCCTGAAGGTATTTTATTCCGAACCTCCGGCGCTTATTTACAAGCCAAAAAAGAACTATTACAAAACTTTAACCTTCATACTATAATATCATTACCTTCTGGAGTTTTTGCTAATGTATCACCAAAAGGTGGCGCTGGACCGAAGACCAATCTATTATTCTTTGAAAAAGGATTGCCAACCAAAGAAATATGGTATTATGAACTAACCCCACCTAATGGAAAAAATTATTCAAGAAAGAATATTATACAAGACGAACATTTAGAAGATGCTTATAAAAAATGGTTGAAAAGAGAAATATCTGAAAACAGTTGGATTGTAAAAGCAGAAGACATTATCAAGAATGAATACGATTTATCGGCAAAGAATCCAACTAAATCAACAAACATAATGTTTAGAAATCCATCAGTAATAGTACGAGAAATCACAGAAAAAGAATGTGATATTACCAATTTACTTAATAACATAAAATCACAATTATAACATAAATATGCTTATAACACGTTCAGGTTTTTATGCTTTTAATGAATATGATCTTACTGCAACTCTGGATGCTCAACTTAAAAAATTACGAGATGAAGTAAAATTATATACAAAAGCAAATGAACTAAATAAAATACCTTCGTTATCAGAAAAATATAAAATACAATTACTTGAGTTTAACATACAAAACCTGACAGTTGAAATTAAAAATGCAAAGATTCCAGCAGAAGTTTTTCCAAGCGGTTTTTTTGTTATACGAGGCAATAGTTACGATAAAGATGTTTTAGTATTTCATCTCCCGTTTTCAGGAGATCAAAATCTTTTGAGGTGTGTCCCATCAACAAGGGTATTATGGACAGAAGAAATAGCAATAGAAAATAACGAGATAATTTTTGAATTAATAAAATTTATTGATAATTCAGAAGAAATTGCAAGGCAAAAAGATAAATTTATCGATTTACTTAATAAACAATCTACTAACGTCAACAAGCAAGTAGAGCAATACAATAATTCAATAGATGGTATTATAAAAGAAACGAAAATGCTAACACATGAAGAATTATCAAAACAAGATGAATTTTTAACAAAATTAGGTATTCCTATAAAAAAGAATACTATAACATCCTCATCAGTAGTTATAAAAACATCCTCTTCTCAGATTATTGATAAAAAACCTCAGGTATATGATATATTTATTTGTCATGCAAGTGAAGATAAAGAGTATGTTGATAGACTTGCAAATTTCCTAAAAGATAATGGAATAAATGTTTGGTATGACGCATTTCAAATCGGATGGGGTGATGACTTGCGTCCAGAAATTGACAATGGTCTCAAAAATTCGAAGTATGGCATTGTAATTTTTTCCCGTGCATTTTTAAATAAGAAAAAATGGACAGAATATGAATTAAATGGACTATTTTCTAAAGAAAAGAGCGGTCAAAAAGTCATTTTACCCATATGGCACAATATTACACGCGATGATATTTCGCAATATAGTCCAACATTTGCTGATCGCATCGCAAAACGGTCTGATGATATTAATTCCATATTAAATGAGTTAAAAGAACTTTTGCAAAAATGAGATCTAATTGGTCTGCAAAAAAATTAGGTGAAGTTTGCGATATTTATCAACCAGTAACGATTACTAGTAAAGAAATATTAGAAAAAGGTCCTTACAAAGTTTATGGTGCAAATGGAGTAATTGGTTATTATGATAGGTATAACCACGAAGACACAGAAGTTCTAGTAACTTGTCGTGGTTCAACTTGTGGTACGATTAATATTTCAGAACCGAAATCATGGATTACTGGTAATGCAATGGTAGTACATCCGTTAAGTAAAAGTTTATTAAAAGAGTTTTTGTTTTACTGTCTTAAAAGTACATATCTTCTTTCTGCAATAACAGGAGCAGCCCAACCTCAAATAACAAGACATAAATTATCATCAATTGAGATTCCTCTTCCTCCTCTTGAAATTCAGAAGAAGATTGTGGCGAAGATTGAGGAACTTTTTGGAAAGATTGATAAAGCCAAAGAACTACGCCAAAAAGCTGTAGAAAAAACAGAACAAATTTTTCCTTCGGCATTACAAAAGGTTTTTAGTCAAGTAGAGAAAAAATGGGGA
>Ga0315288_10003366_pt1 | contig 20442 bp, 24 predicted proteins | sample YL17G11_20_MG_FD_203454 | JGI IMG/M metagenome (GOLD analysis project Ga0315288, IMG submission 203454) | Sediment microbial communities from Yellowstone Lake, YNP, Wyoming, USA - YL17G11_20 | ecosystem: Environmental > Aquatic > Freshwater > Lake > Sediment | place: USA: Wyoming | collected... | reverse complement strand
CACGCCCTCATTCGGCTGTCTGGCATGTTGTTTGCCCCCCCCGTCTTTGCCGCAGGGCGCGTGGTCTCACGGGTTTTGGGTGCCCTGCACCCGGCTGATTCGCCCCCAATGGCACGCGCCCTACCGATGTCCGATCTCACTGCAGCGCCGTCTTCGGCTCCCAGTGAGACCACAACTCCGCGACCGGCCACGGACACGACCAGAATGTGTCGCGTCCACCAGTGTCCGGCATGATCTCCTTCGGGATGACCACGTTGTAGGCGAATGTGTTGACCTCGCCCATGGCCTTCTCGCGTGTCACGTCCAACACGGCTTTCGGCTCGATCCCCCGCTGCACGCATTCCTCCCAGAGGCGGTATTGTACCATCGCCCAGAGCGCCTCGCGGTAGTCCATGACCGCAGGGAGGGGCCCGACGGCCCGCTGGAACTCGGGCACCCTTTCAGCGTACTCCTGCGTCTCATCATCATCATATACCCGAAGCGCCTCCCATACCTGTGCCGGTGTCCACTTCGCCCACGTCTGACACCACGCGAGAATGCGGAGCATCGGTGCGGCCATAGTTCCGCCGATCTGCTTCTTGGACAACTTCTCCAGCACCGACCCTACGTTGGCTTGGTCGCCGCCCTTGGCAGTCGCCTCCGCGAACTGCTTGAGTAGTTCTTGCATCGGAGGAGACGAAGCGCGAATGCCCCAATGATCTACCTCGACCCGTCCGACCGGACAACTCCTCGGATTGGCGTCTGCGTACACGTCTACGAGTGTCGGCGATGAGTGTGGGGTTTCCACACCTACAACCGGCTCTCCCGGCAGTAGATGCCATCGGCCCGCATCGGGTCCTGCCAGGACAAGTCCGACCATCCCCATGCTTATGTCTTGCGCCTCGGGGATTGGCACCTCAAGCACAACATTCTCGCCTCTCTGCGTAACCCTTGGACTTACTCTGCTTGGCTCCACTGTTATCCCCCCGTCTGCGATACGGCCTCGGCGGCCGTTGCCTGCAACTCCGCCACCATCGCCATCATGTCTGAGACCGCGCTCCCCCCGTGGCCCCCCTTCGCCGCGACCTGAGCGGCATCCCGATTGAGGTGCTTCCCCGCCAGCCCCGCCTTCGCCTTCGCGCGTTCGGTGTCGCCCAAGTCCAGTGCCTCCACGATCTCGGAGAGCCGCTTCTCCTGGACCTTCCGCAGGTCGTCAATCCCGTGGACCATCTGCTGTACCGCGAAGGGGTTTGCCAGTTCCGGGTACAACGTCTCTCCCTGCATCCCCATCGGAGTCCCTGGCGCGGATTCCTCGGTCCCTGGCGTCATCAGGCCAGGAGTCTGTTCCGGCTGACCACCGCCCGGCTGCTGGCCCTGCTGTCCCTGCTGCTCCTGCGGGAACTGCTGACCGGCTACGCGCACCGTCTGTTCGTATTGCTCTACCTTCGCGATCACCAGTACCCCGGCTCCGGTATCCTTCGTCAACACCTCCTGCCCCGGAGAAGTGGGTACGTTATGTTGTTCGGCCACCCACGCCCGGCTGACCACGCCCTCCTTAACCGCCCACTCCTCCCACTTCTGCTTCTGCTCGTCGAACTGCTCGGCCTTCAGCGCGTCGAACGCGAACTGCACGTCTTGATACGGCCAGAACTTCCAGATGATCTCCTCGTTGAATACGTCCTGCAGGAAGATGAGGAAGTTGTGGATTGCCCGAACCTTGCTGATGTCCCATTGGGTTTCTGTCGCGCCCTGCTGCCTGTACTCGGCGATGAAACCGATGTCGCCCGCAGACAGTCCGAAGGCCCGGCACTTCTCGTCGAGCAGCGCGTGCCGGTACTCCATGAATGAGGCTTCGCGCTTCGGCGGCATCCCCATGCGCCAGAACTCTGTCTTGTCGCTGCCGCCCGAGGTGGTGGCGATAGCCCCAGGCACCGCGCCGTACATGGACTGCATCAGGAATGCCTTATTGCGTGCGAGGTCGTCGCCGCCCATGTGCGCGCCAAAAGAGAGAATCCCCGAGGACATGTACGCAGCCTTGATTTCGTCTATGTTCAGCGAGGAGACCTTTGATGTGCCAATCACCGAGCCGACGATGCTCTCCACCGCCGACAGGCTGTACCCGTCCTTGCACGGATGGCGTCGGATGTTGACCATGTGCTCCCTGTCATACTTGCCGATGATCCTCTCGCCGTCCTTGCGCACCCATGCGGGTTCCGGCGGTTCCGGCTGGCGGTTCGTGACTTTCGTTCGCAGCACCGTCACCTCGTCCGCCGGGACCCACCACATCTCGGCGAGGCCTTTCTTGCCCGTGGATAGGAACTCCTCCAGGTGTCCTGAGTCTGGCGCAGTCCTCTTTCCCGTTCCGATGAACGTGCTACCCAACGTGACCGCATCGAGTACGATAGGCCGGATGAAGCCCTGCCAGTTGCCGACCTCATCGTTCGGGTGCCGGAATACGTGGTCAACCTGCCTGCAGTGGTCTAATGCCTTCTGCTCCAGCAGCGCCCGACCTTGGTTGAATACCACGTCCATCCTGCGCACTGCGGCGTCTACCGCCAACGTGGCATCCTGCACAGCCTGCGCGATGGCCTCCACCTTCGGACGGCACAACTTCTGCGCCGCCTGATCGAGTACGTCGGACTCGAACTCAATGCGCGTCGGTTCCTTACCCTCGCCACCATCGGCGTCCGGCGACTTGGGTTGCATGTTCGCAAGCTCCATCTTCGACCAGCGGGCCAACTCATTCATCTGGTCTTCGAGGCGCGGCTCGATCCGGTAGGTGGCGGAGGTGATGAACCCGACCCAGGCGTCAATGATCGCGAGGGTATCGAGGTCAATCTCGGCGAGGTACTGGATGAACTCAAAGGAGAGGCGCCGCCTGCCGAACTTGCCCGCGCCGCGTTGCTGCTCCTGCACGGTGCCGGGCAGTTGATACCCACCGCCCGTTAACTGAGGCGTTGACGCGCTCCCCGCGTCAAACGGAGCGGACAGCCGAGCCTTGGCGAAGGCAGTAGCCTTGCGCGCCCATCCCGTTGTCTTAGCGAACATACCCATCAGAGCGTGCCCCAGTCTCCCCGCGTCAGACTACAATGGGCAGACGAACCACGACAGTTCTGCGAAGAATCCGGCTATGCCAGCATAGACGGCGACCAGTACGGCGTCAAGGACTATCTTCTCGTGCGGCTTGCGGATCATCCCAAGGATGATCACAAACGCCCGCAAGACGGCGAGCGTCGCGAACGCCCAGGAGAGGCCGACGCAGGAGGAGGTCAGCATGGTTCACCATTCAAAAGACTGACTCGATCGGACACTGCCTTCGCCATATCGCATATCGCGATCACATCGGGGTTGATTGCAGACCAGACCTCGGCAGAGGACACCGACGGGTTCGTGATCCCCTCTGCTAAGGACCTTACGCCCTCGAAGAAGTCTTCGCCGGGCGTAACAACTACACCTCCCGCTTCCTCGGGACAGCACGCCCCAGACATCGCGACCTCCCCAGTCTCATCCCGTACCAAGTCGAAGTGCCTCACAGCGTAAACTTCCCATCCGTGTGCGTAAAGCCCGACGTGGAAACTCAGGCGAGGCCGTATACTTTCAGTCAATCAACCTTCCCCCCTCCCGTCGCTTTTAGAGTCGCGAGGTTCGTCTGCCCTCGCCCGCGCCTGATCTTCACTTGCCCCCAGCCGAAGTCCCAAACGTCGCAGACCTTGTGACCGTCAGCCGCCCTAACCCAAAGCGGCTGCACTTCGTCCCAGGGCGTACCCACGACATAGAGAAGATAGGCGAGAATCTGCTGCTGCAGTTGTTGTGACCGTGACGGCGGAACGATCAGGATTTGCTTGATGTGCGCATCCAATCCGCCCGCAGCCTCCCATGCGTCCCGACTGAGTTGAGAGCAGTCGTAAAACAGTTCGAGTCTGTAAGGGTCCTCCGTTGTGAATGGGCGTAACGCCCGTCTTCGTGTCACCTGAGTCACGTTGTTCATTGTGATCCCCCCGCAAACTCTGACTTTTTCGTTGGATCTGGCGACGGTATGACTACTGTCATCGTCAACTCTGGTAGGTACAACCGATCCTTCGGTGCTACTATGACTGTGTCCTTGCGCTCGACCAATATGCAATGGATGACTTCCTGGTCGCCGTCTTCCGCTCGGATGGTCACGGTCACGCTCTCGCCAACATGTGTCCTCAACATTGCTGATCCCCCCGTCAAGTGATGACTTCGCCGTCCACGCCGATCCCCATCTGCAGCAGGACGTCAATCGGGATGATCCGCGCCTCCCTCTCGGGGTTCGTCGCGTTGTCGAGTACCCGAATACCCGGCGCGCCCCCCGCTCCCACGCCGGGTCTGCGCCTTGGGGTCACTTGATGCTTGACTTGCCTGTCATGGGGAGGAACCGGCTGCACGGGCATGGGTTGCGTGAGTCCGCGCTTCTTCGCCCAGAGGTTGATGCTCACACCGGGACCTCCTGCCGAACGAAGGCATCCGGCCCCGGTATCACTCGCCGGCGCGTTCGCTTCGGCTCCGCTTCGGGGATGGGAAGCACTTCGCTCCCGCCGTCGGGTATCACACCGTCAAGTACGGTCGCCGGTCCCTCGGTCGCGCCTGCGGTCAACCGATCTACCTGTTGCATCACCGTCTCCGGCACGACCAGCCTTGGCGACAAGTTCTCGGCGGTGAACACGCCTCTCCCCTCCTGCTCGCACGCCTTCGGCCAGACCGCGTGCGCGAGCGCCATCACCCAGTCGGTGCGCAGGCCCTTATCGTCCCAGCGGTAGGAACGAACCTGCTTGACCAGCTCGCCAAACTTGGGCGTGCCGTCCGCGTTGGTAAGTCCGAGGGGAATGGCGAGGTTGCCGCTTTCCATCGCGAGGATCAGCCCGTTGAGGAGAACAGTCTTCGGCACCGTCCAGTTGCCGCCATCTCGCCGCGCATCCCGTCCCCCAGTCGTGGTGGTCGTGAAGTAGGGGCACCGAAGGTTTTGCGCGACCGCCCAACCCAGACCGTTGTTCTCGATCAGCAGTCGTGAGTCATGGCGCGCCTGATGCCCTTCGATGGCGGCCTGCAAAATGGGCGCGGGTACGGACTGCAGATAGTCAGCGTCCGTGAGGATGTAAGGCGTGTCAAAGGTATCAAGGCTGACGATCACCGACTCGTCCTCGCCCTCACCGGCCGGGTCAACCCCCGTGATGATGTGCCTGCCCCGCTCACGCCCGAGGTCCGGGCCGTAAAAGGTCATCGCCTCCGCGCCGAGTGCGATGCAGTTGTCTATTACCTCGGGCCGGAAAGGCACGTTGCCGGAACCCCGGAAATCACAACAGAACTCACGCGCCCAGGCCTCGGCCGTGTATTGCGGGCGCTCGCGCGCGTACCATGCCTCATCATACTCCGGGCACTCCTGCCACGGGAACTGGAACCGAGGCCCGCCGAAGGCTTCGTCCTCCCACATTCGGTGGAAGGCGTCGCCTTCGCCGGCGGGTGTGCTGACAATCCACACGCGGCTTGTCCGGCTGACGGTCGGGCGCATCGAGGACCATATCGCCTCCTGGTCTGGTAGGTACGCGGCCTCATCAAGGATGAACACGCTCGCCGCGTAACTGCGCGCCATCTCCGGCGAAGCCGTCTCAGCGACGATCCGGCTGCCATTAGACCAGCGCAACTCCTGCGTCGCCTGCCGGGTCAGTTCCGGTGCGTTGGGCCTTTGGTGTGTGATGGCCACGAGCGCCGCGATGGATAACAGTTCCTTCGCCACCTCTTCCTTGCGGCTGCCCGCAACGAATGTCATGGGGCCGTGCTCGATGCACTCTCGAACTGCCTCCACCATCGCGCTCGTGCTAATCCCAATCTGCCGCGCCTTGTTCACACGCACGGGATGCTTCTTCGCAAAGGCCGACATCAGCCGCACCTGATAAGGGTATGGCTGAAAGACCATCTCACCCTTCAGTGGGTCCGGGTGCCGGACGTGGGGTTTCCAGCACTCGCACCAGAAGCGAGGACTCGCCGCACCTGCGTCAAGCAGGTTCTGCAGCGTCGGTTCCGTTCTCTTCGCGCTCACGTTCGGCCTCTTCACAGAGAATCTTGGCGAGTCGCTCCAACTCATCGGACGTCATCCCAATGGTGTGCTTGACCTCCACTTTGCCCTTCACATCAACCGTCGCAGTAGATTCCCCGCTCGCAGTCCTGCCAATGTCATCCCACGTTTTCGCAGCAGTGGCCGCCTTCTGCCCATCCAATGGTTCGGCCTCGCTCGCCTCTTTCGCGGTCTTCTCGAAGTTGACATCGGCCCACGCCAGACGGTTCCGCTTACGCCAGGCCACCTCATTCGCGTGGATCTTGAGGTCTTCCTCCGCGGCGGCCTCTTCCAGCTCGTCCGCATACTTCTGCCAATCGCGCGGGATGTTGGCTCGCTTCCACGTAAACATCACAGGCGCGGAGAAGCCCAGCCGCCTGTCAACCTCTGCCATATTGCGCAACTCAGCCCACAGTTTCATCGCGCACCACTTGTCCTTCAGTGTGTGCGCGACGCGACGCCGACCATTGCCATTGCTATTGCCGTTGTTCTTCTTCATCATATCACTCACCACAGGCGAAAACGCCGCCGACCGCCGGTCAACCCGGCAACCAGCGGCGGCGTTGCGAACGAACGTTGCCCCTCACGTTACGTGCCTCAATCAAGACGCGAGCGCGACGGAGGAGACGCACCCCCGCCCCTTCGCGATCTACACCCCGCCGACCACCACACGGAGAGTAGCATGGTAGCAGTAGAATGTCAAGGGTCGGCAAGATTCATCGCGTCGGCTTGAGACAGTTCGAGCCGGGCCGGGCGTGATTGGGTGCGGTATGTCGGGTCGGGATGCAATGGATAAGGAGGACTTAGCTCGTCAGTGCGGTTAGGGCCGGCACGGCCAGATGTGGCTTGTCGCGCGGGAGGGTATGGACTGGATTGTCGGCAAGGGCTGGCGTGAACTGACAGGGCAGGTCGCGTGGGTTGAGTCGGGCCGGGCCGGCGTGGCCAGTCGCGCGGAAGGGAACGTGGCGGCTTGACTGGGAATGTCGCGCGGCCAGGACAGGGTCGGCGCGGGCCGGCGTGTCGGTATGACCAGGCATGGGTTGCACGGGCCAGGGTGGGCTTGTCGCCGGGTCTGGTCAGGCCGGATTCAGCATGTCGTCTCGGGAGGGCAGGGCTCGTCACGGGGAGTCAACTCATCTTCTCGAACGCCATCACCTCGTACTTCCCGTTGCCCTGCGAGCGGTCGGCCCCGAGGCCGAGGTCCTGCCCAAAGGCCAGTATGTCCACGAGTTGCTGCTCCTTCACGACGAGCATGTTGAGAATGCGAATTGTGAATGTGCAGGTCGCGCGCTCGACGTAGGCAGTGCGCTTGATCGCTGACCGCGGCCCCTGCGGCGTCATCACCCGAATCGGCTTGTCCTCGAACCCGTCTGGCTTGGTGACATGCTCGCCGTCACGCATCAGGTAGATGCGGTCCTCGTCCACGTGAAGGCCCTCGTGGAGGTCCTGACGAAGGGACGGTCGTGTGCCCTTCACCGGCTTGTGGAATCCTAGTCGCCCTCCAGCCTCCTTCAGGTGCGCCTTCGCACAGCGACCCTCCAGGTACACGCCATTCTCGTCGCACTTGAACGTCGTGCTCGACTCCTCCATACCATCCTGGAACGCTTCCTCAAAGGTCTGCTCCACCTGTGCAGCCAGTTCGTCCTCCGTCAGTTTGTCGCCGAGGCGCTGCTTGAGCCAGACCTCCAGTAGGTTCCGCTTCGCGTCGGTCAGTTCGGAGCCCACCGCCGGGATGCCGCCGACCACCTTGGCCTTGAACTGCACCGTTACCCGCCACTTGTCGTTGAGCTGGTCCCTCCGCTGCGCGAACTGTTCGAGCATGACTCACTCCCCCCGACTGAGATGTTGCGATACCCGAATAGTATAGCAGATTCGGGCGGGAATGTCAAGGATGCGACTTCCTCGCCTTGCGCCAGCAGGCACAGACCAGACTCTTCGGCATATCGAGTTGCGACCACGGCAGCCATCGGTAGCAGGAGGACTGCGCCCGGTGATCCGGTTCGGGTCCGAGGAATCGGCACCCCGAGCAGCGGTGCCCGAGGAGCCAATGGCAACGGGTGAACATCAGTACCCATGACTCTCTCACGGGTTTCCCTTCTCAACCTTCGTCGGCCTGTGCTCTGACCAACAACTCCTCACTAAGCCTCACTGCGCATTCCCCCGTTTCTCGGCGGTATCTTTCGGCCCCGATCTTGCATAAGCCTTCCAGTCTTCCTCTCTGAACAGTCTCGGCCATCTTGCATGTAGCACGCCCCGGTCACGCCAAGGGAATGACTGAATACGTTCGACCAGCTCACCCGCAAATGGCCCGGACTTTGGGCGGCCCAAAACATACGCCTGCCAGCCGGCGCCACGCCAGCCTGAGCCGTGCCTGCGTTCGAGCAATTCGTTGCCTAACTGGATGATCCTCCCCTTCTCGCAGTCGGTAAAGTCCGTGGCGTCAACCAGGGCGGCGAGAACAACCGCCTCCTCGAACAAGCATGGGAACCGCCAACCAAGAAGTGCCGCCATCTTGGTGACGTGTTTCTGCACAACCTCCTCCCCTGGATCGTCCGGCCACGCGAACCGCGCGGCGGACACATTCCTGGCATGGAACACGCGCAGGTTCCGGCGGCAGACAAGGCGGTAGAACCACCATTCCCATCTCTCAACCCATTGGCAGCATCGGCATTTAGGTACCATGCGTCCCCTCGTTTCACTTGATCTTCGGCGAAATCTTGGTGTCCATCAGATCGTCCCCCCTTCGCGACCTATTGTTCTTTGCAATAGGTCCTCATCCCTCGTCACCCGCACCGTTCGCGGGCATCCCTCCTTGTGTGTAACCGCGCCGATCTCCGACAGGTGCGCCAATACGGCTTGCACTCCGCCGACACTCATCGCGCAGGCGTCGGCCAACTCCCTCACGGTCGGCGCGTAGCCCTCACGCTCCCAATGGTCACGGATTGCGAGAAGGACACGGGCACAGGAACCAGGACGGCTCATTCAGTGCTCACTCCTCACTCATTGCCCCTCTCGTGCGATTGTAGCCCCGTGGCGCGTTTCGGTATGGTTCACCCCGCGCTTCCTCCCAACAACGCGCCTACGGCCTGCATTTCGCGGCGTGTGGGCATTCTGGCGGGGAGTCCTCGAAGCGCAGCGTGACATAGACCCCCGGCTCCTGCCCCGGTGAGCACCACCGTTTCTCAACGAGCGCGGTGACGATCTGCGCATCATCCCGCCACCAAGCGAGTCCGTGGCTCGTCTTCGTGCCGGCGCTGAACACATCCTCCAGCGGCTTGAGGAGGTTCGAGCAGTCGGGCTTGCCCGTGGGGCGGGGGAACCGCTTCCCAGCGGCGCTCAGGTTCCCGCCGACCAGGTAGTGACTCGGGGGACGGGGCAGCATGAAGATCAGCGTCAGCGTCACCGCGCCGAGGTGCGGCTCCCCGGTCGGGTGGTCGGGGCAGGCCAGAGCGTAGGCTGCGATCTTGTGCCTCCACATCTTCCCAGCCGCCGTCGTATAGTGCCGACCGCTCGCCGTCTGCCCCGTGTCCCGCCCAACCGGATCGCCTGGCACGAAGAAGTCCACGCTCCTCATCTGTTACGCTCCTGCACGAGGTTTGAGATCAGGTTCCGGCGACGTGCCGTGCTACAATTCGGGCGGTCTTCGCAAAACTTGAACCCGTCGAGGACGTCTTGCCCGTTCGGGGTCGTGGTGGCGCATTTCGCAGACTTACTACGCAGAGACGTCTTAACGTCTCTGCGAAGTCTGCGAAAGCCTCCCGAACGGGCAGTCTTCGCGGGTGCCGGTTGCGCAGAGTTCGCAGAAATAGCAAGCGTTTGCGAAACCTGCGAAACCGCAGGGCGTGTGAGGGTCGTGTCAAGGGTTCTTTTCATGGATTAGCCTTGGGAGCCGGCAGTGCCCAGAACTTGCCGCGCTTGCCTTGGGGTGTGAAGCTGATGATGCCTATGCGCTCGAATGCGCGTCCGATGGAGCCGGTCATGGAGATGTTGGCCTCTTTGGCGGCACGGTCAACGTCAACCCAGGCGACGGGGCCGTTCTGTAGCAGGTTGCGCAGGAAGCCCTCAGCGCGGTCAACGGCGGTCTCCGGTTTGTCCGGCTCATCGGGTGCCTCTACGAACCGCAGGCCCTCGGCCTCCCAGAGGACGCCAAAGGCCTCGGGTTGTAGCCAAAAGTTGTTCTTCACCTGGGCTACGCGGATGGCGAGGTTCGACTTGTCCGGCTGCCAAGCTCCCCAGGCGACGCGAACACCAGCGCCAACTGCGGATGCGCCGCGGAACCGTTCGAGGGTGATCTCCGGCGACTCGGACTCGCGTTTCTTGCGTGGGTGATGTATCAGAAGAACGGCGAGATTGGCGAGCTGGGCGGTTTTGGTGATCTCTCTGAGCATCCGCCCCATCTCTTTGTTTGAGTCTGGGTCGTCCTCGTGGGCCGACGAGAGGGAATCCAGCACAACCAGTTTACAGCCCAATGCGAGTGCTGTCCGCCCACATTCCTCAAAGAAGCCCCGGCGGCTGAGTTCGACCGGGGCGAGTCCGTCTTCGCCGAGCCAGTGAATGGCCGAACCCTCCGCCTTCCAAGCGCGCAGGCGGTCAACGTTGGCGCGTTGCATATTCTCGGCGTCAAGCCATAAGGTTCCGCCTTGCTCGGTCATCTGGCTGCCATCAGGCCATTTGCCGGCGCACCCGAGTTGGACGGCCATGTGCAGGGCTATGGCGCTTTTCTTGATTCCGGGGTCGCCCACGATACAGGTAACGAACCCGCGCGGAAGCCAACCCGGCCAAAGCCATTCGACCGAATCCAACTCACGCATGAGTTCCTCGCCGTTACGGGTCGGTAGGCGAGTCTGAGCGACAGGGATGGCCGAGAGGGCGGCGGCCGCCTCCGCCATCAGGTCCGCCGTCGGCTTGCCATTGTCTTTGGCAAGTCGCGCGATCTGGTTGGCGGCCTCGGAGAGGCATCGTCTGAGGTGATGTGCCGCGATGATGCGCGCGTACTTCGCGCCCGCCTTCCAACTTGAAGGCTGCTCAAGGCAGAGGGCCAAGTATGCAGTGCCGCCACAGGCCGTCAGTTTCCGGTGTTGTTTGAGGTGCGCGGCAACCAGTGCTAAGTCAGGGTCATCCCCCCGCGCCGCGATCTCCGCTATGGCCGTCACTATATCCAGGTGCGCCTCGCGGTAAATAGCCTCCGGTAGTGCGATGGTCAAGCATTCCTCGGCAGCCCCTGCCGGGCTGAGTAGTAGAGCGCCGATGAACGCGCGCTCGATGTCGTCGTCGTGCGGATCTTGGTCCGGCGGGTCCTCGTCCAGTGGTCGGCCGGAGTCGCGGCGGGTGTCGGGTGCTATGTTATCACCTCCCGGCGGTCAGCGGGTGCGGCGAACGTTGAACAGCAGGCTGAGGCCAACAGCCCGCACGCGCCTGGGTGATGCATGAACGCAGTGCCGTTCTTCGCGGTGCGCGCCCAACAGCCCGCACGCGCCTGGGTGATGCTCGGCCGGGAGGACGGGACGAGCCAACAGCCCGCACGCGCCTGGGTGATGCACAAGCAATCGCCCAAATCCTACTCACCACCCAGCGCGACGGGCTGCCCCGATTGCTCGGGGCCTCGGGCGTTCGTCTTTGCCCGGGGACGCTTCACAGGCCGTTGCCCAGCGTCGGGACTTACATGGCCTCCACGTCCGTTTAGCCTCTCATCCGGTTTGGAAGCGAGGTTCGCGAGGTTCACGGCCGCATTAAGGTCGCGGTCGTGAGCGGCACGCTGTTGAATGGCCTCGATGTTCTGCGTGATCCTCTCCGCAGCCGCCGCGTCAATGGTGACGGAGTGAGGTTGCTCCTCGAACAGTTTCCCGGTCAGCGCGGCCTCGGCATTGTCCTCTTCGGCCAGCTTCGCGAGGTCGGCGAGGAACTCGTCCAAGTTGACGGTTAGTTGACCCTCCAGGTCGCCCGCCTGAAGCGCCTCGAAGAGGTCGCCGATGGTAGAGTTCTGCCATTTGTCGGGTACGTCCGCGAGCCAATCGTCACGAGCAGCCTCCAACAACTTCCCGAGGGGCGTATCCTCCAGCAGGACGTCGGCGACGTACCTGCGTTCGGTGGCGACGACGCTCATTCGGGCGTCAACGTCCTCGCCCTCTTTGGCCCGGATGCGAATGCATATGTTGTTCGGCCCGTGGCGGAGAAGATCGTTCAACGGATGCGCGTCGGTTTCGAGGAGAATCCACATTACGACAACACCTCCATCCGACTTCCGTCGGCTTCGAGCGTGAATTGCCATCGTTGCGGCGCGGCCTCCCGGAATGAGTCCAGGTGCGAAACCACGAGCACCTGCCCGAACCGTCCATCCCGATACAGTCGGCCAAGTGCGGCGATGAGAATGCCCTGCCGCTCATCGTCAAGCCCCTCACCCGGCTCATCGAGGATGAGCGTCTCGCACCTCGCCCCTGCCTGCGTCGCCAACACCTGCGCGAGGCCCAACCGCAACGCCATATTGACCATGCACCGCTGCCCATCGCTGTACGTCGCGAAGGCCCGCGTCCCCCGCCAATCGGCAACCTCCACGTCAAGGGTTTCGGCGACTCCCCCGGCCTTGAGGTCCTTCTGTGTCACTACCGCGAGTGTCAGCGCGCCGTCGGACAGCACGCCCAGCAGGTCATTCGCGGCGTTCTCCCACTGCGGGAGTGCATTCTCCATCAGCCGCGCGGGCACGCCCTTGACGCTCCACGCCTCAGCCACGATCTGCGTCCGGCGGATGCGGTCGCGCACCCCCGCGCGTTCGGTCTCCAACGCCGTCGCATCCTTCGCGGCCTGCTCGGCCTTCGCCAGGCGTTCGCCCGTGACGGCCTTCTCGCGTTCGGCGGCGGAGAGTTCAGAACGCAACCGCTCGACATCCTGCTCAACCTTCGTCACGGCGTCGAACGTTTCTGCGATCTCGTTCCCCCAGTCGCGCTTCAGGTCGGGGTCCGAGGCGGCAATGTCCCGCTGCTCGGTCAATGTCCCAAGCTCCAGCATCAGCGCGTCGAGTTGCTTCTGCATGGCCTCCTGCGTGGCCCGGTGCCCGGCCAGGTCCGCCTGTTGCTTCCGCAGGTCCGGGAGGGTTGCGGAGGTCTTCCGGGCCATGTCGTAGATCGCCGGGTCATACCCGATCCCCCGGCGCGCCTTCTCCAGGCGGGCGAGCCGGTCTTCGTGAATGGTGGCAGGGTTCTCCGCCTCAATCCTCGCGAGTTTGCGGGCGTCCTCATCCCCGGCGTCTACGGTCTTGGCGTCGGCGAGGAGTGCGCGGGTTTCGGGCAGGAGTTCCTCGGCGGCGTGGGCGATCTTCAGAAGTGGGCAGGTTCCGGCGAGGTCAACCATCAGCGCGTCGCCATCCCGCCCACTACCAGAACCCCGCGCTATCTGCCACGGGATGCACGGCACCTCCCCCATGATCTTGACCTGCTCTTCGAGCCGGTCGCACTTCTCGACCAGTGCGGCGATCTCCGTGTTGTGCTTCTGCCTTGCGGTGTCTATCCGGGCCGCGATGGTCTTGCAGTCCGCCTCCCACTTCTGTCCGGCCAACTGCATTGCGGCGCGCTCTTGGCCTGCCTCCAGCAGGTTCGCGGAGTCATCTTGCCGCTTCTCCTCCCAACCGGCGGCGGTCTTCTCGGCCTCCTCGGCCTTCGCGATCCGGTCGGCAAGGTCGGACGCCCCGGCAAGTTGCTTCCCGATTCGGGACAGGTCCTCCCGCCGGATGTTGGCGTCGACCCGCTTGTCGTCAACTGCGGCCCTCAGGCGCGCCAACTCCGTCTCCCGCGCCCTCACCCCTACGTGGAGCGCCTGCAACGCGCCACGGGCTTCCTGCGCGGCTTGGAGCGAATGTGCAGCGGACTGCAATTCCTCCTCGGACACTTTCAGTTTGGCGGCGAGTTCTGCAAGTTGCGCCTGGAGAGCCTCGGCCTCCTCCGCCTGCCGCGTGAGGTCCTCCACCCGCGCGGCCCCGGCGTCGTACTGCGCCTGAAGGGCGATGAGTTCCCGGCGGGCCTTAGCGCACTCCTCCGCGTACCAGCCGAGGCCGAGAATCTCGGCAAGGTGCGCCTTGCGCTCGGAGGGCAGGAGGTCCATGATGTTGACCGCCCGCGCACCGCCGGCGCAGATAGTCGCCTTCCAGAGGTCGGCGCTCATGTGGAGCGTGGCCGCGATCTTCGCGTCGGTGTCTGCGGCGTTCGCGCCGTCGAACGGCTCCCATTCGTCACCGTTCTGCCGGGTGAAGGACAGGACCGGCTTCCAGGTCTTCCCCTTTCGCGCCCGTCCACGAATCACGCGGTAGATCTGGTCCGCCTCCTCGAATGTGAACTCGACGCGCCCCTCGTCCACGCCCGTAGACACGAAGTCCTCCAGGCTGGCGGGCGTGATGCCGAAGAGGGCATTCTCTATTCCGTATTGAGCGGCGGTCGACTTCCCACTTCCGTTCCTCCCGGTGAACACGGCGAACCCGAGGCCAGAGAAGTCAAACTCCGTCCATTCCCGGTACGACTGAATCCCCTGAAGCACGAGCAAGAGGGGTCTCATTCTGGTGGTGCCTCCGATCCCCAACAATCCCAGCCGAGCACCCGCTGCCTCGCGAACAGTTCGATGCGCGGGACATCCCCGTACAGGCGCACGATCCGGTCGCGGACCTCGGCGGGCTTCTGGGAGTGGCGACCGCGAGGGGCGAGGATGACCTGCAACACCGTTGCGTCAACTCGGGATAGCCCTTTACCTCGCCGACCGAGTAAGCAGAGTTCCGTCGAGGACTTGGTGGAGTGCCCCATGCCTGACACTGGTCGTCCATCGCGAGTCATCTTCACCCAAGAGAAGGCGACTGTGCTGTAACGAAACCCCCATGTTCGCATGACCTCGAAGGCATCCGGCAAGCCGGGACAGGTCGCCCACAGAAGTAGGACGCAATCATGGAAGGCAATCTCTGACACCGGCAACTCGGCGATGGTTTTGGTCGCCATGGTTGCGTAGTGCCATTTTGCGGACCACCTATATTTGCCACCATAGGGACTGCCCCACGGCGGATCGGCGAGAATCACGCTGTACTTGCGGTCGGGGAAGGGGATCATGGCTGCGCCTCCAATGGCAGCGCGAAGGTCCTCTTCCCCGCCTCTTCGCGCAGCCGGTTCTCGCTGACTTCTACCCAGTGGTGTTCCACGTCTATCCCGATGTAGCGCCTCCCCAGGTTGGCGCACGCCAGCGGGATCGTCCCCGCGCCGCAGAAGGGGTCGAGCACGAGGTCGCCTTCGTTCGTCAACAGCTTCACCAGCCACTCGCAGTCGGCGAGGGGCTTCTGGCCGCCATGTACCCGGCCTTGGACGAACTCTGTGGTCAGCCGCACTGAGCACGGGACGCCGCCATTCGGTTTCGGTTCGAACGTCCTTGGGAGTTTCGTGCGCATACTGGTGGGTTTTGGAGAGTACCCGATCTTGCCCTCGTTCGCACCCTTCCACAGATACCGTTCGCGCACCGCATCCACGTTGAACGTGACGGGTAGGCCGCCGCGGAATCCGACGAACGCCGTGTCATGGCGGCGCATCAGATGCCCCTCTCCTCCCGGCCATGACCTCGGCGCAATCCGCACAATCTCCTCGTGTTGGCGAAACCCGCAGTCCGCCGCCGCAATCGCCCAGCGGTAGAAGGTCGGCCACCTGCCGAAGAACGCGAGCGCGCCGCCGGGGCGAAGGACGCGGTGAAGCTCCGGCAGAACCTCGGGGAAGATGAGGGCGACCTTCTTGGAGTCGCCCTTGTACGCTCCGATGCCATACGGCGGGTCAGTGATACAGGCGTCGAAGCAGCCGTCCGGGAACTGCTTCAGCACCTCGCGACAGTCGCCGACGAGAAGGCGGTCAGCGTCCACGTCACTCCCCCAGCAGCGCCTTGAATCCGTAGGCGAGGATGGTCTCGATGAGCCGTGGGCCATGATTCACGCCTCCAGGGCAAGGGTGAGGTTCCGCTTGCTCGCGGCCTCGACAAGCCGCTTCTCGCTGACCTCCACCCAGTGGGGGTCAATGTCCATCGCGGTGAAACGGCGCCCCATGTTCGCGCAGGCGAGCGGGATCGTCCCCGCGCCGCAGAAGGGGTCGAGCACGAGGTCGCCTTCGTTGGTGAGCAGCTTCACCAGCCACTCGCAGTCGGCGATGTGTTTCTGCCCGCCGTGAACCCGACCATCCACAAAGCCGGGGGTGCGTCGAACGTCACAAGGAGTCGCTCCGCGTGGATGTGCGGATAGAACTCGAAGATGTCCGGTGCGCCCATGCCAGTCCCCGTGGTTCACGCCGCGACAGACCTTGCCCTGGTTCAGTCCATCATAACGGTAAGGTTCCCGGCAGGGGTCAACGTTCCAGGTGATACCGTCTCCCCCAACCGAGTGGCTGACGAAGGTCGTGCTGTGCTGGCGCATAAAGTGACCATCCCCGCCCGGACTGGGCCGGGGAGCAATCCACACTAACTCTTCCCTCTGCCGGAACCCAGCCTTTCGTGCTGCAATGGCCCATTCGTAGAACGTCGGCCACCTTCCGAAGAACGCGAGCGCGCCGCCGGGCCTGAGGACGCGGTGAAGCTCCGGAAGGACCTCGGGGAAGATGAGAGCCACCTTCTTCGAGTCTCCCTTGTAGGCACCGATGCCATACGGCGGGTCCGTGATGCAGGCATCGAAGCAGCCGTCCGGGAACTGCTTGAGCACCTCGCGGCAGTCGCCAACGAGGAGGGTGTCTGGTGTCACGGTTTCGCCTCCTCAATCCGCCGCGCCTCGGCCACGACGCCCTCAACGTCCTCATCCGGGTGCCGTTCGGCGACGTACTGCCGCAGGTACTCCTCGGCGGACAGGCCCGCTTCGACGGCGCGCTCTCTGCGTTCGACGGGCCGGGCCTGGCGCTCCACGCGGCAGGACAGCGCGCCGATGCCCATCATGGTCTTCTGGAAGTCGAGCGGGTCGCGCGTGTCGTCGGGCGCGAGCTGTACGCGGACGATCTTCTCCGCGATCTCCGTGTCGGCGGGCCACTCGTCGCCGTTCCGCAGGTCAAGCGTCAGGTGCTGCGGCGCGCCATGATAGACGCGGAACGTGCTCTGCCCCGTCTCCGTGTCGTGCAGGTAATACCCGCGCCCCTGCGCCTCGGGGTCCGTCTGCTCGTCGCCGAACGTGAACTCCATCGGACTCCCGGCGTAGCAGACCGTCTCCGTCGGCCACTGCGGGATGTGGTAGTGCCCGAGAAGCGCGAGGTCGAAGAGTCCCTCCAGGTCGAAGGGGTTCACCGACCAGTCCATCCCAAACGGGTCCATCTCCCGCTCTGAGGACAGCCGCGCGAGGCCGAGCGGCAGGTGCGCCGCGAGAATGAGCGGCACGCCGGGTCTGCGCTGGGCGGCGAGGTTGCGCAGCACGTCCATGACCGCGATGCTCATGGCCTGCTCCGCCTGCAGCGCGCCGAGGTCCGGGCGCTTCGAGAGAAGCACTTGCTTGTTCGGATAGGGGAATGTCGCGAGGTCGAAGCCGTCTTGCGCGCCTATCCCCGGCAGTTCGTGGACGTGGACGCACTTCGCGGCCATCATCCGCGGCGCACTGGTCTCCGCCGGTTGTTTTGCGAGATCGTGATTCCCGACCAGGATGTGAACCGGGAGTTGCGCCGCGCCGAGCGTCCATTCGTTAAGCGCCTCGAAGGTCAATTGCCATTCCGTTGGCGTTGGCTTCGGGGTGTGGAAGAGGTCGCCCGCGATCACGAGGCAGTCGGCCATGTGATAACGTGCGTCGGTCGCGCACCAGTGAAGGGCATTCGCCCTTTCCAGCATGTCCCGGTCGAGGCCGGTCGCAGGGTCGCGCCCGAGGCGGCCTGTCGAGGCGATGTGGGTATCGGCAACGTGAGCGATGATGCTCATGCCTCTCCCTCCAGTGCCCGGCGGACTTCCTTGACGACCCGCAAGGCCTCGTGATCGGACATGGACTTATGGTCGGCATTCTCGTGGAACATGACGCGCTTGTGCAAGACCTCGCGCACCCGGTTCAACGCGGCGAGGACGGAGATCATGTCCTGGTCAACGTCGTGCAGGTTGTCCGCGCCGATCAGGTCAAAGTGCCCGAGCAGGCGGGCCTCGGCGTCTTTGGTCAGCGCCATCAGGACGCGCCCCCTTCCAGGAGTGCCTTCTGCCGGGCGTAGGAGTCCGGGTAGCAGGTGACGGTACATCCGCCCTTTGTCCGTTCGGGGCACTGCCACCAGTCCTTTCCTCCGCCACTCGCGGGCACCAGTACGAGGTCGTGCTTCGGGCACCGTGGGAGCTTCGAGAGGTCCTCGGCGGGCGGCGCGTCCTCGTCCTCCTCCGGCGGTCCCTGTTCGGCGGGTTCGGTGATCTCGCCGGTCTCCGGGTCAACGCCCTCGGGCACGTCGGCTGCCTCCTCGTCCTCTTCCTCGTCCTCGGGCGAGCCATCCCCGAGGGCGAGCGGCTCGCCCTGCGGCAGGACCTCGTGCCCAAGCACGCGCGGGCCGCCGAACAGCATCGCGGTCGCGCCGAATGCCCTGCGGGCTAGTCCGCGCTTGACCTCCGGGCCGATCACCGGGTCGTCTATCATCTGCTGCAGGTCCGGCTCCGTTCGCACGACAACGACCGGCTTCGCGGCGGTGTCCTTGGTGCAGGTGGCCTTGACGCCAAGGGTCTTCTTGATGATTCGGGACAGTGCGCCTGTCTCGCACTTGGCATCCTTCCACTGCATCTCTTCCTTGAGCCGGTCGCTGTCTACGCCGTGGACTGCGGCCCGCGCCTGATAATCCCACGTGTAGGCAGCCTGGACGTAGGTGCGGCCCTGGTCGAGCACGAGCCATCCGCGCATCTCGTAACGCGCATCGTTCGGGTCGCGCTTCGTGGGCCAATCCTTGACGAGGCCGCTGTTGGGGGGCACGTCCTCTTCCCAGCCCATCGCCGCGGCAACCTTCGCGTACCATGTCGCGGCGCGAAGGACCTGCCCGACCATCTTCCCCTTGTCAACGAAGTGGTAGTCGTCCTTGGTGACGGGGACCGGAACAACCTTCCGCTGCATGTAGGGCGGCGGGTTCGTGTAGATCGCCACCGCCGTCAGGAGGGTGAACTCCTCCGGTGGGTAGAGCTTGCGGAGGTCCGTGCCTTCGGCAGGGCGCACCATCAACGCTGTGTTGGTCATTGGGGTTCTCTCCTTCTGTGATGTCCGCCGGGGGCCTCGGTGTCGTTGCTCTGGCCCCCGGCTTGTGCCCACCTCCGGGGTGAGCAAACCGTTAGGCCGTGAGGGCCTTCTTGATCTTTTCGAGGGCCTCGATGGCCCCGCGCTCCCGATTCGTAAAGTGATCACGCGCCAGGTAGTAGTTCCACGCGTCATTGAATGCGCCGTCAACGCGAGCCAACCGCGCCTCCGCGTCATCAGGGCGCGCTTGCCGCGCCGCGAGGGCGGCCGCCAGTTCCGCGAACATGGGAAGTGCGCTCAGTGTGAAGGCCTCGAGAAACTCATGCCGCCAGCTTTGGCTCGGGTGCGGTGCGCCTGCGAGGAGGTCGTGGACGAACTGCCAGGTCGCGCGCATCGGCTCATTCATGGACTCTGGGAACTGGCGGTCGAACTCATCGGCGAGCCCTCGCCAGTAATCGGACGGGCTACGGTCGAGGGGCTTTGGGGCCTCGGCGAGGGTATTCTCTGCGGACGACATCGGAATCATCTCCCGGAGGTGGAGTTTGCCGCTCCTGGCGGCCCGTCAGGCGGTCGGGCTGACAATCACGCGATCCGGTTCGTTCTCCTTTCGCGGTCGCCCCCGGCGGATAACCGAGGACTCCCGAAGGCGCTTGACGTGCTCCACATCGTCGCGGTTGATAAGTTGCAGGTCGCCGATCATGCGAGTGGCGATGAGGCCCGACTCAACGTACCGGGTCATGGTGGACTTGCCGGTTACGCCGAGAATGCCCATCCCGGCGCGGCGTGTGATCCAGAGTTCGGTGTCTAACATCTTGCTCATACCTCTCAGTATAGCACAACTCGCAACAGAAGTCAACGTTATTGGACAGGATTCTCAGCCCGCCATCGGTCCTTACGTCAAGCATCCCCCTCGGCCTCCTTTACCGCAATAGCCGCCGCGATAGCGGCCTTGACCGTGGCCCAGGGCACCGCCCGCCGAATCCCATCAGCGTACACCCGCCTCGGCTCCGCGAGGGCGGCGTCGTACACCCGCCTCGGCTCCGCGCGGGCGGCGTTGTAGACTCCCCTCGCCTCCGCGATGGCGGCGTCGTAGACTCCCCTCGCCTCCGCGATGGCGGCGTCGTACACCCGCCTCGGCTCCTCGCAGGCGGCGTCGTACACCCGCGACGACTCCGCGATGGCGGCGTCGTACACCCGCCACGCATCCGCGATGCCGGCGTCGTACACCCGACTCGCATCC
>Ga0315288_10003363_pt1 | contig 20450 bp, 19 predicted proteins | sample YL17G11_20_MG_FD_203454 | JGI IMG/M metagenome (GOLD analysis project Ga0315288, IMG submission 203454) | Sediment microbial communities from Yellowstone Lake, YNP, Wyoming, USA - YL17G11_20 | ecosystem: Environmental > Aquatic > Freshwater > Lake > Sediment | place: USA: Wyoming | collected... | reverse complement strand
CAAATGCTCGCCAGGGATAATACTGCCCCAGGGAGTCCCAGATGAGCGCATTCCAAAAAGGACTTGAAAGCGAGGACTGGAGCGCGTTCCAGGGAGGCATTGCGCTGAGCAAATGCGCGGGTAGCAGCGAGTCCACAAAACACGCTCGCCAGAGCAATAGCGCCGGCGGCAAGATCAAACAGAGCGCAACATAAAGCCGGGCTCTTTTGCCGGAGCCGAAGCTAGCGCGCGGAGTTATTTGGATTGATTTGCGGACTCTTGGCACTGGATTCCCGGCCCTTTTCTAGCGGTCCGTTGGTCTCTGTCTTAGTCTGCGGATTTTTTGTTTTACTCGATGCTTGGTCGCCCCCCAAAACGGCCAGCATGGCCACCCCCAGGCAGATTACTAATAGGGAAAGCCAGCCCAGCGGCTTTACGCGCTCGTGCAAGAAGACAAAAGAGAGCATGGTGGTTAGCACATAGCCTACCGCGATCATGGGATAGACGTAAGACAGCTTTTGCGTGCTCAGAACTACCAGCCAGAAAAGGGTGCTTATGACATACAAAGAAAGCCCGATAAGGACATAAGGATTGATTATCGCGCGCAGCAATTCGATCCCCTTTTCTGCAAACGAGCCGGTTATACTCGTGCCGCCCATGCCGGATTTTAAAAAGACCTGGCCGACGGACCCCAGGGAAACAGCAATAAGTACCAAAAACAAAGGATGCACGCGAACCTCCTTGGACCCAAAAATTCTGCTCTTCATGTCAATCTCTTTCCTGCCCGGAAATGCCTTTGGGCGGCAAAGGCCATATTCTAAGAAAGGCATAGCCGCGGAGGCTGTCCAAATCCACCGCTCCATAGGTGCGGCTGTCAACGCTATTATTGCGGTTGTCTCCCAACACCCACACCTTTCCCTCAGGTATCTTCACCACATAGGGGCGGATGCGGCGCGGCCTGGAGTAATAGGCATAAGGCTCATCCAGCAGTCGCTCATTGATATAGATGTGCGCTCCGGCGGCGCCTACCCTCTCTCCAGGCAATCCGATCACGCGTTTTACCACCATGCTGTCTTCCTGCGGATCCGGAAAGATTATTATACTTCCCCGCGCCGGCAGATTATCCTTGTTGAAATGCCGCTTCAGCACCAGCAATCTTTCCCCCGTTTGAAGCGTGGGCGCCATCGAGTCCCCCTCGATGATCGCGCCTTCGAACACCCAGCCGCGCACGATGATTACGCCAATAATGATGGCGATAATCATAGCCGGCTTCACCGGCCTGTGCAAAAAATGGAGCGGTTTTGGCGGCTCCTGCGAGACGGGCTGGCTTTCGGCTTCCTGCGGGTGTATTTCGTCGCTCATTTGCAAATTTATATTATGGCGCGCCGGGCTCAACTCCGCGCCAGCGCATCTCAAGGGTTACATTCCTGGGGGTTTAAAGCTGTTGCGTATTGCAACAACTTCTAATCCCGTTCGCTGCGCAAAATAATCAGCCGCAGCAACTGCAGCACCGCCATTACCGCGGCCGCCAAATAAGTAAGCGCGGCGGCGTCCAATACGGCTTTTGCCGGCCTGACTTCGTCCGGGCGGATATACCCGCCGTCTTTTAGCAGGGCAATGGCGCGGCGGCTGGCATTGAATTCGACCGGCAAGGTGATGAGCGTGAAGGCCACGGCCGCGGCATAGAGCAGAATGCCGAGGTCCATCAGCAGATGGTTTGCTCCCAAAATAAGCCCAATAAAAAAGAGCGGGAAGGCCAAAGTGGAGCCTATATTCGCCGCGGGCAAGAGCGTGCTGCGCAGCCCCAGCGCCGAATAGCCGGTGGCATGCTGGAGCGCATGACCGGTCTCATGCGCGGCGATGCCCAGCGCGGCCAGGGAACGGCCGGAATAGACCGGCTCCGACAGCCGCAGAATTTTCGCCCGAGGATCATAGTGATCGGTCAGATTGCCCGCGATCGCCTCAATCTGTACGGCGCGCAATTGCGCAGCCGCGGCCTCGGATATGGCTCCCGTGCCAACCTCGACGCCGGTGTGCTGCAGCAGCCTTTCGGCCACCTCCGCACCGGTCAGACCGCTCGATGCCGGCACCTTGGAGTATTTGGCAAACGCCGCCTTGACTTTCCATTGCGCCCAAAGGGCCAGCAAGAGGCCAAAAATCAATAACAAAAAGGTGGGGTTATTCCCAAAAAACATTCTCCGCACCTCCCTTGATTTCCGGCTTCTTCTGGCCCTGTTGCTTAACGACTAATAAAAGAGCCTTGCCTTAGGCGCCAATAAGCTCTTTCGCCTTGTCAACCGCGCTGGCGGCATCCGGCGAATAACCGTCGGCCCCGATCTCATCGGAATAGGCCTGGGTTACCGGCGCGCCGCCGATCATTATCTTGGCCTTGTCTCTCAAGCCCGCCTGCTTCAGGGCCTCAATCACTTCCTTCATGCCCGGCATGGTGGTCGTTAGCAGCGCGGAAAGACATACTACTTTGCTGCCGTCTTTCACGGCTTCAATGAATTTTTCCGGCTTTACATCCACGCCCAGGTCAACCACCGCAAAGCCCGCGCCTTCCAGCATCATGGACACCAGGTTCTTGCCGATGTCGTGGAGGTCGCCCTTCACGGTGCCGATTACCGCGCGTCCGGTCGGCTCGATGCCGCTCTCTGCAATCAAGGGCTTGAGGAGATCCATTGCAGCATGCATGGCGCGCGCCGCAATCAATACCTCGGGAACGTAGAATTCGTTCGCCTTGAACTTTACGCCTACTACGTTCATGCCCGCAATCAAACCTTTCTCAATGATCTCCTTGGGAGCTACCTTTTCGGCTATTGCCTTCTGGGTCAACTCCTTCGCCTTGTCGCGTTGGCCACCGATGATGGCCTCTGCCAATCCCTTCAAGTCTGCCATTCTTTCCTCCGTCTCTAGTGCGCATTTCAAAAGTCGCCTTTATTAGATTTGCGGCTCTGCCGCATTGAAATGCGCCTGCAGAATCATTTTGATTTTCTTGCTGTCTTAAAGACACCTCTTTGTCCGACGCGTTTTTAGACAGCTTCCAGATATTTGTTTCCCTACGAAGTCACCACCGGCGCCAACTCCATAGCATCAGTATAGCGGCTATAGAAGTCCGGCCGGTTTGACAACTCTACATATTCTACACGTTCTGCCACCTTTTCTGCAAGTCTCCGCATCCCCGCCGAGGCCAAAGCCAGTCTTGCCCCCAAACCCGCGGCATTGCCGATGGGTACCACTCGCTCCAAAGGCAAGGCCGGAATCATACCGATGGCCAGCGCATTTTCCCGGCGAATGTAGTTCCCGAAGGCGCCGGCCAGCAGAAATTCCTCGATTTCCTCGGGAACCGCGCCCATCTCGTCCAACAAAACCATCACGCCGGCGCAAATCGCGGCTTTTGCATTCTGCAGCTCGCGCACATCCTGGCTGGTTATGCAGATCGGCTGACCCGTGGCGCTCCGGTCCGCCCCCACCAGTATGAAGCGCGTCTGGCCCCCCGTGCCTTCCAACCGCGCCAGATAGGGCGCCGCCGTCTCCGGCGCGCTTTTCGCATCCAGCAACCGGCCCGAAGCCGTAATGAGGCCGATCTCGCGGAGCGCCGCAATGGCATCCACAACACCGGAACCGCAAATTCCTCTGGCCGGTGTCTCATCAATAGTATGGATTTGCAGCAAGCTGTCAAGCGCGCCGCCTGCCTCCTTTGCCGAAGATCCCCCAATGGAGACGCGGTCAATCGCGCCCGAAGCCGCCCTCATGCCCTGACTTATGCGGGCCCCTTCGAAGGCCGGTCCCGCCGCCGTGGAGCAAGCCAGCAGCCGGCCGTTTTTCGCCACTATCACCTCGCCGTTCGTGCCGATATCTACCGCCGCCCGCAGACCCCGGCTTGCCTCCAAACCGCTCGCGATGATTACGCCGACCGTATCCGCTCCCACAAAACCCGCAATATTCGGCAGCACATAAATGCGCCCGTGGGGGTTCATTTCCAGGCCTAGTTCGCGCGCCGCCACTACCCGCGCCTCGGTTATCACCGGCACATAAGGCGCGGTAGCCAGGCTGGCCGGATTGATCCCCAGGAGCAGATGCATCATGCAGGTATTGCCCACCACGGCCATCTCGTAGATATGCGCGGGATTGACGCCGCTTTCGCGGCAGGTTTCCAGAGTAATATGGTTAATCGCCTCCACAACTTTCTGCTGCAAAAGTTTCAATCCGCCTTCCGTGGAGGCGTGCGAAATGCGGGAGATTACATCATCGCCGAACTGTGCTTGCGGATTGACCAGGGCGTCAACCGCCACCTGCGCGCCGCTCTCCAAATGCATCAGGTAGCCCACAATCGTGGTAGTGCCAATATCGAAAGCCATGCCATATAATTGAGTGGAGGTATCGCCCGGCTCAACCGCGATGAGTTCGCCATCGGAACACACCGCGGTAACTTGGAAATTCGCCTGGCGCAGAATATCCGGCAGCGCTTGCAGGGTACTCAGGTCCGTCGGCTGCGAAACCTGCTCTCCCAGCGCCTCCAGCACCCGCGTTAAATCCGCCCGTTGGTCCTCAAGGGAGGGCTCCGGAAGCTGAAGAAACAGCTTCCAGGCGACCGGCTCGACTTCCACCTTTTTTCCCAGCCCGTCCAGGGAAATCTTCTCTCTCACCAGCCGGCTGTAAGCGGGAATCTCCACCACGGCGTCCTCCGCCAGCCGGGTTAAACAGGCCAAGCGATAACCTTGGCTCAACTCGTCCGCGGTAAAGTGGCGAACGTCGGACTTGCCTGGCTCGGTAACGGCGGAGAGAAGCTTTACTTTGCATTTGCCGCACGCCCCCCGGCCGCCGCAGGAAGATTGAACCGTAATTTCGGCCCGGGCCGCCGCCTCCATGACCGTGGAACCGGCCGGAACCCGCACTTCCTTCCCATCAGGCACGAAGCGGACAGTTATCTCGGTCTTGTGTGATTTTGGCACCTTTATACCTTCCATAGCCCGAATAATTCATTATTCGGGCAGAGTCCGCCTGAGGCGGACGGTCAACTGCTCAGCTGCTCGACTGCTCATATTCTTAATTCAGCCCTCGCGCGGAGTGCGCGGGTGGCTAGGCTCTTTGAGCCGCTGGCTAAGCATCTTCGATGCCGCCATCCCGGCCCCAAGGGGGCTTAATCCGAATAATTCACGATGAGATCAGATTAGCGACAGAGTGTTTTTGGGGGCGGGGTTCGTGAACCCCGCCAGCGGGCTTTACAAAGCCCGCCCCCAACAGCATCCCTATCTTTCAGGTGAATTATTCGGGTTAGTCCAATTTGCGATATTGTAGAACATCTGCGGAGCAATTAAAAGACTATATCAAACCCCGACACCGCGGGATTTCGATATAGTCTCCAGGGTGGTAAATACTGGTTAAATTATAAAGCGCATTTCGCTCAACGCTTCACGCTGAACGCTAAACCTTCTCGCATACATCATTAAAATGAATGCGAGAAGGTTTAGGGGTTGGATGCTCCGTCTTCTACACTATTTATAAAAGAAAGTTGCTTGCAGGCTTCCTTGTGATCAGGGCTCTGGCAAAGCACCTTCTGGAATTCACCTTTGGCCTCTTCATACATGCCCAGCATGGCATAGGTCTTGGCGAGATTTAGACGGGCATCAATACAGTCCGGACCAGCCACCACCGCCTGCTTAAGCTCCTCGAGACTGGCATCAAATTCTCCGGTGAAGCATAAGACCAGGCCAAGACCAAGCCGCGCCAAGACATGGGTTGGCGCCTCCGCCAAAATGGCACGGAACTCAGCCATGGCTTCCTCATAGCGGCCTTCATTTTTCAGGGCATTGGCGCTTTTAAGCCGCTCTTCCAATATTTCCGCCGGGGAGCTATTTTCCACTTCTCAACCTCCGCTGCCTTTCCGACTCGGGTCAGAGCAATGCGATTGAGCTGATTCCTGACAGGCTGCAGGAATGTATTTCAAGTCCCCTCTCTATTTTACAACAGCGATCCCCCTGATTTTATGAACTTTTATCAAATAAAACTAATATGTCAAATATTAGTTCGCAAATCTCATTGATGCCTTTCGCCGGGCGATTCTGCTAAAGAAGCTAGCTAAATTCCTCTCCTAAGGACAGGCGATAGCCGCGCAAAAACTCACTGCCCGTCATCCACTTCCGCCCTTCGGGCTGAACCTCCGCCAGCACTACACCCCCCTCGCCGGCGGCTACCAACGGCCCTAATATACAGAATTCCACGATCTTTCCAGGAAATCCTTCTTTTACCGGCGCTTTTTCAACTTTCCATAATTTTAAACGTTTTCCCCGCCATATACAATAGGCCCCGGGAGACGGATTTAAGGCTCGCACCTGATCGTGAATCGCCGCCGCCGGGTTGTTCCAGCAAATGCGCGCATCTGCCGGCGTGACCGGAGGCGCATAGGTTGCCACTGAAGGATCCTGGGGCCGGCCGGGCAGGCCCGCTCCCGCCAGGCCGGTCAAGGTTTCCAATAGCGCTTGCGCTCCCGCCTCTGCCAGCCGGTCATGCAGCGCCCCATAGGTCTCCTCCGGCGCAATGGACAAGCTCTTTTGCAGAATAATATCGCCTTCGTCCATGCCCGGCGACATCCACATGGTGGTAACGCCGCTTTCCGACTCTCCCGCCATGAGCGCTCTTTGAATCGGCGCCGCGCCGCGGTATTTCGGCAGCAGCGAGGCATGCACATTGATATTTCCCAGCCGCGCAATACTCAACACCGACGGCGGCAAAATTTGGCCATAGGCCGCCACTATGCAAAGGTCGGGCTGCAACTCCTCTAATACATTGCGGCTCTCTTCCGCGCCTATCTTTAGGGGTTGAAAGGTGGGCAATTGCAGTTCCTCGGCGGCCTTTTTGATCGCGGACGAATGTATCTGCAGGCCTCGTCCGGCCGGCTTGTCCGGGCGGGTTACCACCAGAGCAAGCTGATGGGCCGTGGCGGCCAACGTTTTGAGGGAAGGCACGGCGAAAGAACTGGTTCCCATAAATATCAATTTCATCGCATATCCGGCCGGCTGTCAAAGAGTATTGTAACACTGCACACGTGTTGAGAATGCAGTCATTCCGCGCCCGGTTTAACCGGTAAAAGCGGTGTGGCAGCTATTTCCACCTTCACCAAAACATTGCGCTCACTTAGCGAGGCGGCGCCCTCCGGCGCGATAATGGATAATCTTCGACTGAAGGTTTTTGAAGCCTGCTCCAAGGATAAAGGCAAGGTTGAAACCGATGGTATGTTCTTAATCTTGCCGGCTTCACCGGCAACAGTTATCAGCGGCGGCGTAACCGTAATTCGGAGCACCTGATAGCCGTCTCGCGGATTTCCGCGCAGCGGCACGAACACGGGCGCCAGCTCGGAGGCAATTGTTGATTGGACCGGGACGGTAACGATAACCGTCTGGGGATCAATCTTTACGGCCGGCACTCTTCGGCCGGCCCCATCCAGCGCGGCCACCACGCCGGACTGGGGCTGTCCCAACAGCGCGTAGGAAGTATCTATTTTAACGACCAACTGATCAATCCTGTTAATCGCGCTCTGAGGACCTTTAACCCGCGCATAGGAAGGGCTGATATGAGGCTTGCTTAATATGTAACCCGGGCTGGGTTCTCCCTCCAATTGGCAGGTGATAGGCAGATGCCTCGTTTTCAGCGACTCCAGCAGCACGGTAATCCTGGCGGGGACTATCCGGGCAACGGTCAATTCCGCCGGCTGCGTTATTTCCACGGCCGCGCTGTTGCGGCCAACCCGGGGAGCGGCGATGTTGGCGGTCGCCCGAACCTGGTCCGCTGCGCTCTCCAAAGACTCCTTCGAACCCCGCAGCAATACAACGGCGCGCGCCGGCGGTGAAACCAGCGCCAGGTTTGCCGGCACTCCCGTAATCTCGACTCGCGCCGCCACGCTCTTCTCTCCAATGCGCGCCGTAACGGTCACATAGGACCAGAGCACCATCGCCATGAATAGCGCGGCCAGTTTCCACTCAAGGTTTCGATGCAGCATCGCTCTTCTCTTCTTTGACCTTCGGCAGCCTTTGCCATAATCCCTTGTAGGTCGTCATCTTCAGCGGTTTGAAGGAGGCCTTTTCCTGCGAAGGCGCGAGCAGATTGAGCAGCCGCGCCTTCAAAGCATCCGGAGAGAGATTGGAGAAAAGCCGGCCCTCATAGGCCAGGCTGACGGTTCCGGTTTCTTCTGAAACCACGACGATCAGCGCGTCGGAGGTCTCCGAAAGTCCCAGCGCCGCGCGATGCCGGGTGCCCAGGGAAAAACTCGCATCATCACGGCCGCTCAAAGGCAAAAGGCAGCCCGCGGACATCAACCTGTTGCCGCGAATAACCACGGCCAGGTCGTGCATGGGAGTGCCGGGATAAAAGATGGTCCTTAAAAGCTCGGTGGAGACGGTGCCGTTCACGGCTCGGCCGGTGGAGATAATATCATTCAAACCCACATGCCCTTCGATTACGATAAGCGCGCCGGTGCGCTCGCGCGAGAGCGCGGTTGCGGAGGATACAACCTCATTTATGACTTGACTAATCTCTTCCTTTTTCATGGAAGGCAGCGCCGGCATCAGCCGGCCCCGGCCGATCTGTTCCAGGGCCAAACGCAATTCCGGCGCGAACAGCACGATCAACACGATTACGCCGGGCAGCAGCATCAGGCTCAGGATCCAGCCGAAGGCGCGCAGTTCCAGTTGATCGGCCAGAAAGATTAAAATTCCATAGACCAGCAAGCCTTTTAGCAATTGAAAGGCGCGGGTGCCCCTGACCAGCAAAATCAGGTAGTAGAGCGCAATAGCAACCAGCATGATATCTACTATTGCGCGCAGGCCGAAGTTGCCGAGTAACAGCTTACCCAGTTGCTCGACTTCAGACATCGTCTTTCTCCAATAGCTCCAGCGCCTGCCTGAGCTTCTTCAAGGTCTCCGAGAGCGCCTCGGGGATTACCTTCACTCCGCCGCACACGCTCATAAAATTGGTGTCTCCTCCCCAGCGGGGAACGATATGCAAATGCACATGATCCACTATCCCCGCGCCGGCCGACCGCCCCAGGTTAAGGCCGATATTAAAGCCGTCGGGATGCATGGCATGGCGCAGCACCCTCACGCCCAGCGCCGCCGCGCCCATTAATTCCTGCGTCTCCTCCGCGCCCAAATCGGTAATATCGGCGACATGGCGATAAGGCGCCGCCAGCAGGTGGCCATTGGTATAGGGGAAGGCGTTTAGCAGGATAAAGGTAGTTTTCCCCCGATAAAGAATCAAATTCTTCTCATCTTCATTTTGCGAGGATTTACCGCAGAAGATACATCCTTTGTCAGCTACATCTATCTGTTCTATGTATTCCATTCTCCAAGGCGCCCAAAGCCGCTCCATCGCTATCTCCCTACCATGCTACTGTATCATAGCCATTCCTTCCGAGGCCGTCAAAAATCTTCCCTCCTCCTTGAGTCTATCTTGAGGGATAGACTCAAGGAGGAGGGCCGGTTGAACCTCAAAGTCCTTCGCCTCGTCGCGCAGCCGGAGAGAAGGCGTCCCTGTTTTCAGCCCTCCGCTATTTGCCGCTCCGCCTTCACGCGCTTCCAGGAGAAGAAAAACGATGGCATGACCACCAGTATTATGAATAATATGATGAGGAAGTAGCCGGGCTCTATATGCAGCCCTTTCTCTATCAGGTGATCGAATTGCAGCACCGCCGCAACGCCAAATACACTGAAGAGCAGCCCGCCCCAAAACAGGGTCCGCCCGCTGGTTAAAATGCCGAATTTTTGTATCTCTTCCAGCTTTAATCCCCGCAGCCGGCGCATTAAAGTGCCGAAGAGCGTACCGAGAATCACCAGGATCACCATGGTTCCCAGGCCGAAAAAGAGTCCGGGAAGAAATCCCAGCCAGGCATTGGGCATGCCCGCAGCCGCGCTGCTGATATACACCATGAAGCCCTCGAAGCCGAAGCCGGCAATGAAGCCGTGAATCAGCGCCCAGTGCGCCGGCGGCGCCGCCAGCGAAGCCGCGGAGGCGACATGCTTTCGGCCCAGGATTTCGGAAGACTGCTCCATTTCATGCAAGGCATCGTGGTGATGGCCGAAAAGATGCAGATGAGGATGCAGGCTGCGCGCCAGGACAATGGCGCCCGCGGCGGCCATGACAATGCCCACCAAAATATAGACAATCCCGCTGACCAGTTCGTTTTTCAGAAAAGGGGCCAAAGCAAAATAAGCTAACCCGGAAAGCAACGTGCGCTGAATGGTGAAGGCCAGGGAGAAATAGAAGCCCGCTTTTAATCCCGCCTTGCCGCTGGCGCCGCCAATGGCATAGCTGAAGGTAATGGGCCAGGTGTGTTCATCCGGCAGGATGCCGTGCAGCAAGCCCAGCAGAAATGAATAGAGCAACGCCGGAAGCGGGGACAGAGAAATAGCCGCAGGCAAAAGAAAACCTCCAAACTCGATTACATGATTTTGGCAAGCGCAAATACTCTATCAAATTTAGCAGGAAATTGTGGCATATTTGCGGAAATACTGTTCTGTAATATCACAGAAGTCGAACTCGTTTTATATCCATGCAATTCTGCTGCAAAGAGGTGTAGGGCGGGGTTGCCACGCCCCGCCGAGGTATTTAATTTCGTCAATAAAGCTAGTTTTGATGTAGTCGCTCTTCTATCTCCTCCGGGCTTGCAGTCTCCAAAAACAACTCAACCGCTTCCCGCAGATTCTCTCTGGCTTCTTCCACCGTCTTCCCCTGGCTGGCAATATCCAATTCTGGACAAAGAGCAACATACCCGTCATCTTCCCGCTCAAGAATCGCTGTGAAGGTCTCTTTCATCGTCCACCTCTTTTCGATAACGCGCCCATTATAACAGAGAACTCTCGTGCCTGAATAACAACATTCTACAATCTGCCGGCGCCTGCAATTTCAGCTTCTAAGGCCCGGTGTTCTTCACAGCCCACTCTGGCCAATGGTGTCGCCGCCCGGTCGCGCAGAAATGCCTTTTTCATGCTATCCACCCGTCCCTGCGCGCGCTCAATCATTTCTGTATCGAGCCGGCCGGCGGCAGAGGCCTCTTGCAGCGCAGACAAGACCTCCTCCTGCGCTTGCCGGCCGTTGCAGACCATCAGCAAATCTACGCCGGCGTTGATACAAGCCGGCGCGCCCTCCTTGAGGCCGATGGAATTCGCAAAGCCGGCCATCTCCAGCGCATCGCTCACCACCACGCCCTCAAATCCCAGCTCTTCTCTCAGCAAGCCGCCGATGATGCGCGCCGAGGCCGTCGCCGGCCGCGCCGCATCCAGCGCAGGAAAGACGATATGCGCAGTCATGATAGAGGCGACGCCGGCTGCGATGGCCCCGCGAAAGGGCGGCAATTCAATCTCTCTCAAGGACTCCAGCGGCCTCGACACACAGGGCAATCCCAAATGCGAATCCACGGCCGTATCGCCGTGGCCGGGGAAATGTTTGGCGCAGGCAATCAGCCCGCGCTGCTGGAATTCCTCGATCATCGCCGCGCCAAACGCGCTCACCTTCTCCGGATTATCTCCAAAGGCCCTCTCGCCAATTATTGGATTCCGAGGATTAGAGTTGACATCCACGCAGGGCGCGAAATTCCAGTTGACACCCATCGCCAGCAGTTCCTCCGCCATCGCCCGCGCCTGCCGCCGCGCCAGGTCCAAAGACCCCGTCCGCGCCAGCGCCAAATTCCCCGGAAACCGTGTCAGCGGCGGCCCCATGCGCACCACCTTGCCGCCCTCATGGTCTATGCCGATCAATAGCGGGCCAATGCCCAACTCGTCGGCGAATGACTGCAAATCCTCAGTCAGCTTGCGCGTCTGCTCCGGCGCCACCAGATTGCGGGCAAAGAGAATTACCCCGGCCGGCCGAAAGCGCGCCAGCAGCGATTTCACTCCATCCTCCACACTGGTGCCATCAAAACCAATTATCAATAATTGACCAAGATTATCCGATAGATTGCCCATGATGCTCCTATCAAGCATGCGTCAATGCACTAAATAATTCCAGAACCGTGCCGCCCCCATTGTTCCCCACTTTTATCCGGCGCTGAACGTTCAACGCTCAACGCTCAACGCGTATCGTCTTTTTCCGTTATCCCCTTCCAATTGTCCGTTCGAAAGGGCGAGGCCGGCAGGCCGACGCCGTTAAACAGATTGCAGACCGGGCTATCCGCCCAGCCGTAACGCACGGCGACCGGCTGGGCAACCAGCGGACTGGAAACCACCACCGTATCGCCGTCAATCACGGCCTCCGCCCAAACGAATTTCTTATCTTCGCCGGCAATGGCAAATCCCGTCAGCTTTTCTCCATGGGGCACCAGGAAGCCCTCGGTATGCTGGAAGCGCAGCCGAATCTTGCCGTCTTCGATCTTCATGGAATCATACATCGGCCCGGAATAGGCGAGCTTCTCGCCATAGGCAATCGTTTCCGCCGCCAGCGCCAGCCGCCGGCCCACTTCCTGTTTGTTTCTCGGATGAATATCCTCGGGATCGCCGATATCAATAATAACTGTCATACCCGTTTTGGGCAGCGCCAGGGCCATCACCTGCGCTTCCCGCAATTCCGCCCAGGCGCTGTCCGCCGGCTCCGCCGGATTTCCGCCGTAATTTGCCAGTTGGACAATAAGGAAAGGCAGGTCGCGTTCTCCCCACGCTTTCCTCCAGCCCTTAATCAGCGCCGGCAACAAGGTGCGATAGTTATAGGCGTCGCCGGCATTGCTCTCTCCCTGATACCAGGCCGCGCCGGCAATGGCGTAAGGCGTAATGGGGGCAACCATGGCATTATAAATGCTTGCGCGACTCATCCACGGTTGAATGGGAGTGCCGCCCCAGGAGGAGTGTATAATCCCCACCGGTACGCCCAGCCTTTTGTGCAGTTCGCGGGCGAGGAAATATCCCACGGCCGTGAAGGAACCTGCGGTTTGTGGAGTGCAAATATCCCACTTGCCCTTAAAATCGGCTTGCGGCTCGGCGGCGGTTACATTGGGGACGGTAATGGAACGAATGGCGGGATAGTTCGCCTGCGCAATCTCTTCCGCGGCGTTGTTTGAGTTGCTCACGACCCACTGCATATTCGATTGCCCGGAACAGAACCATACCTCGCCGACCAGAATATTGTGCAGAATAATCGTATTTTCGCCGGCGACGGTCATCTCATGAGGCCCGCCGGCCTTCATCTTATTGAGCCGCACCGACCATTTGCCGGCCGCATCGGCCACCGTCTCCTGCTTTTGCTTGTCTATTGAAACGCTCACTTTCTCCTGCGGCGCCGCGGCGCCCCAGATGCGCGCCTTAACCTCCCGCTGCAATACCATGTTATCGCTGATTATGGCGGGTAAGGTAACTCTCGCGCTCACCTGCAAAGCCGCCAGCGCCAGCCATAACATCAAAAACCCAGCTATCCATTTTCCTGCCTTCATTCAATTCTCCTGTGTATGCTCTCTTTTATCGGAATTTTTAACTGCTTAAATTTTTTGTTTAAACGCGCGGACAGTATCACACATGGCGAGGACATTTTCCACCGGCGTTTCTTCCAGAATGGAATCATGGCTGGCGCCGGCAACATAGCCTCCGCCGGGGGCCATGATGGCCAAGGCCACCAATGTCGCGGTGCGGACCGAATCCGGCGTGCCCTTGATCAGCACATGATGGGAATCAATCCCGCCATTGAACACCAGCTTGTCCCCATAAGCCTTTTTCAATGTCGCCAGGTCCATGCCCCGGCAACTGGTCTGCACCGCGTGCACGGCATCCAGCCCGGCCTCGATCAGCGCCGGGATAAGCGGGGCAAAACCCCCGCAGCAATGCAACTGCACCTTCAAACCATAATCATGCCCCAGCGCAAACAGGCGCTGCAGGCAGGGCAGCACAAAGCGGCGAAAAAGCGCTTCGCCCAGCAACGGGCCGGTCTGGCTGCCCAGGTCATTGCCGATAAACATGATGTCGGTTACATCGCCGGCGGCGTCGAAGATCCGCCTGTTGGTGGCGGCATAATAATCGGTCATGTGCCGAAAGACCGCCTCCACGATTTCCGGCGCATCATACATGGCCAGATATAATCCTTCCATGCCGAATAGATCAATGGCGTCATGCCAGAGCGGCGACCAGTCCCCGCTGAGGATGGCGTATTCCTCCCGATAGCGCAGCGCCTCGGCGCGGACCTGGCTGACATCCACCTTCGCCGGGTCCGGCCAGGGATAGGCCTCGATTTCGTCAAGACTGGCGGCATTTGCCAGGGGATGGGTCATCGGCTGGCCATAACCGATGCCCGTATGCTCAATGCCAAACACCGTGCGCAGACTTGCGCCGGCCGACAGGGGCGTCTCCAAATCGGGCGGGCGCGCCCGCACCACGCGGAAATCATCTCCCAGGCGGCGGCGCAATCCCTCCGCATCCACCCCGCATTCCCGCATGGCCTTGGCCTGAAACTCCGCGCTCATCCCCACCCAGATAGGCGGCCGGTCCGGCTCCTGATGCGCAAAACTCATTGACACGCGTTCTCGTGAAGTCATCATAGTTTCCTAGCCTGCTTTATTCATATAGAGATTAAATTATCAACGGAGTGTCTAGTGGGAGCGGGGTTCTGCAAACCCCGCTTGAGAAGCCTTATTGCTTACCTTCGGCGGGCTTTATGCCTCGACTTTCGCTCGGCATCCCGGGCAAAACCGAGGGACAGAAGTCCGCCCCCATTTGATCAATATCTTGCGAATTATTCGGGCTACTCCTGATGAAATACTTCCTCCATGCCGGCCCACCACTCGCCCTCGGCGCGCTCCTTCAACGGGCGCTGGCAGGGCATGCAGACCGCCCACCACTCCTGGGTCGTCGGGTCCGCGGCCATCTTCGCCATATCGGCGGCATAATCCTCGCCGGTATATTCAAAATAGCTGAACATATACAACCGGCCGTCGTCCAGTCGCCGCAGAAAGATCGAATAATTCTGAATGTGGCAGGCGCGGATCATCGCCGCCACCTCCGGCCATACCGCGGCATGCAGCCGCCGGTATTCCGCCTCCTTCTCAGCATTCAAGCCAATCACACTGCCGTAACGTTGCATAATTATCCATCCTTTCCGAGACCGCTTTATTCGCCCTTAACGAGGATATCTTAAGCGACAGAGGAGCAATAAGCAAGATATAATCCGCAACATGACGTCTTTGAATTTGTTATCATGTAGATCTCCAGGGCAGGGTCTCCATTTATCCCGAGCTTGTCGAGCGACTCCCCGCCGTCTCTGTTGTAGCGCCGGCGTCTCGCCGGCAACTGAAAGCCTCCGCGTCCCACCCAACTCCCGTAATTGACGACACCAGCATAGGGAATGGTTTTCCCGCTGTAGGGCGGGGCCTCCGCGCCCCGCCGGTTTCGTTGGGCAGGAGTTTACTCCTGCCAACTCGCGCTCTCTTCTTTCAGCGTGGCAATATCAGACCCGCCTGCGGCGGGTCTGATAAATGGCGCTGCGCGCCATAGCCTGCTTAAGCAGGCTTGCCACGCGATAGAAAAGCGCGCGGAGAAGCAAAACCGTTCCCTTGCTCTCCCCACACCCCTCAAAATCTCAAATCCCAAATTGCAAATTTCAAAAACCCATCATCCTGCCCAAAATAGGTAAAATAGGGAACGCGAACTTTATTTTCCCATTGAGCAAACTGCTGCAAAATCCCCTTTCCCGAGTTTTTCAACACCCTCACAGCAATCCTATTTCTTGACATGGGGTAAAGAGGGTATTGTGGGCTGTTTTGTTTCTCCCTTGCGCCTCAGGCTTCCTCAAACTCGCCCAGCCGCAGCGGATACTTGCCGTATTCCCGCACCAGGCGAATGATCTCGTCATAGGTCCGGCCGGACACACCGCTGGTAACCGAATGGTCGGACTGGAAAATCATTCCCCCGCCTTTGGCCGCGTTCAGTTTGCGCAGCACCTCGCGCCGGATGGCGGCTTGGTCGCCGGATTCCCACACGGTGATATCGCTGTTGCCGCAGAAGGCGAGTTGATGGCCGTATTGCCGGCGCAGGGCCACCACATCCAGCCCGGCCTTGGCCTCCAGCGGATTGTAGGCATCCAGGCCGATCTCGATAAAGTCGGGCAGGATGGCCGCCACATTGCCGCAGCCGTGGTAGATGACCGGCAGATGGTGCTGATGACAAAGCGCAATCATGCGCGCCACCGTCGGCTTGAAATAGCGCCGCCAGTAGTGCGGAGAAAAGAGCAGGCTGTGCTTGTAGGCGACATCGCCCCAGATGACCATCCCGTCCAGCAAGCCCTCGCCGGCGGTTATCTGCGCCTGCAAACAGCGGTAATAGAAATCGCCGATGCGAAGAATCTGTTCGCCCAGCCGCTCCGGTTCCTCGCCGATCCACAGCAAGGTGTTCATCTGGCCGATCAGCCGGGTCAGACATTCCGCAGATTCGATGACACTGCCATACACCGCGATATCCGGCCGGAGGGATTTCACCGTCTCCAGCCAGGCCGGGCTGTTGCGCGCGAAGCCGTCTCCCACCCCGCCTAAGTGGTTGTCGCCGGCGGCGGTCAAGCGGCGCGGGTCCTCGGCGGCGTCGAATTCCAGCGCCTCCAATTTCTCCAGGGTGTCCGTCTCCCAACCGATGGCTTCCGGCATGGGGGCGGCGAAATGCTTGCGCACGATCGCCTCGAATCCGGTCTTGACCGTTACTCCTTCCGCATCCTCCTGCAAGGTATCGAAGGGACGGATATGCGGGTCCAGGTTCGGCGTCGTTACGATCCAGTCCAGGTCGTAATAACTATAAGGCGAGGCATCGGCGGGTAAGCCCAGTTCCCGCTGCCAGCGGCGGATGAACTCTCCCCAGAAGAAATCGCCAATAGGCACGCGGTCGGGTTCTTCATGGCGCAACGCCGCATTCATCCTGGCGACCTTTGCCAGCGTCTCAGGTTTCCGCGCTAAATTTGTCATAATGCCTCCCTCCGGGGACTCTCGAAGTTTTGTCCTCTTCATTAACAGGAATATCTTAAGCGACCTTGCCCGCTTGATTCTCTATAAGATCAAATTATCCGCAGAATGTTTTTGGGGGCGGGCTTTTTGCCTCTGCGTTTCCTCTGCGAATGGCTAGGCCTCTTCGAGGCCGCCATCCCGGTCCACTAAGGGCGGACTTAGGGACTTCGCGTCTCTGCGGTTACTGTTTTATTATTCGACCTTGGAGCATTATAGCGGAATGGGAGAAAAGCTGCATGTGCCTTTGGGAGCGGATTTCTTTTTCCTGCGTCCCCTAACTTCCCCCTATTTTCATCTGCGCAACAGCGGGCTGACATAGTCAGAAACCCTTATTACCCTCCACATACGCCGCCGACCGGTCCACACCTTCGCCGAATTTAAGCGCTTCCTTGAACTTCGCGCCTTGCTTCTTCGGCTCAACCGTATTGCCTTCGATGCGGACCCGGCTGCTGCCGGTCAGGTAGATTGCGGCGTCTCCGGTATCCCGGGTCGGATCATCGCAGGAGGCTTCGATGGTGTTCTTGGAGAGGGTTATGCCCTCCACGCCGGCCACGAAAATGCCGGAGTTGTCCGTCCCGCGGATAGTGTTGCCTTCGAAGACAATATCCTTGAGCACTCCCGGCTTGGGAGGATACTTGAAATCCTTGAGGTAGGCGAACGCGGTCAGCGCGCCGGGGCCCATCGCCACGCCGTAGTTGCAGTGCTCGAAAAGGCAGTTGCGCACGGTTACATTACGGGGGCCGATAGATTCGAAGAAATAGACCGTCTCCGTGTGCACGATTATCCCAGGCCCGGTACATCGGATGAACTTGCAGTTTTCGATCACGGCATCCCGCGTCTGAATCAACATCCCCCGCGCCCGGTTCCTGCGCACCTCGGTATTCCTGATGCGCACTTTCGGGGTGCGCGTCGCATTGCCGAATACGTCCCCTTCCCTGAGTTCCTCGGGCAGGGGACTCTCAAACTCCACCTTGGCAAGCTTTTGCTCCCACAGCACCTCGACCTTCTTAACCCTGATTTTGGCGTAGGCGAGGAGATCGTCAACATGAGAGATCTCCATCTCATCGCCGGGATCCGGGGCGTCTATCATTTGAAGGTTATGCCCTGCGAGTATGGTATGGTCGTCGAGCTTCTCCTTAAGCGAAAGATAAAGGCCCGACTTGATATTCACTCCGTCATCACCCATGCCTTCATATACGCAGCCGTCCATCAGGATGGTGCCCGTGCACCCGCCGAAATGAGTGGCGTCAGCAGTGGCGGACATCAGGTGCCCGCTGTTGGGCCTGGGGATCACTCGGAACCGCTCCAGACTGATGTTGTTGCAAACGCCGCCGGTGAAACCCATTCCCGGCACATGATATACGTTAACCTCCTGGATTTTGACATCCGAGCACCGGCTGCAGTGGAACGCTGTCGGGCCATACAACTGGTGACGCAATACCACCAGCACTCCCGGCTTAATGGGGGGCGGGTTCTTCGTATAGACGCGCAAGACCTGGGGGCGTATCAGTTCGGTCTTTTCGCACGTAGCATACGGAGAGACGCCGTGGCGCATGGGGAGCTTTGTCTCGGGATCATAGTCCATGTAGGCCCCCACGGGTTCGCCGCCCTTTACCGGATACTCGGGAAAAACGTCCACATCGAAGTGCTTGCCTTCCACCGCCAGCACCTTACCGGTGGAAAAAAAGGGCCTGTCCCAGTCCAGCGTAAAGTCCCGAATCGTCAGGTTCCGGCAGTTGATGAATGTGAAAACGCTGGTCAAGCCGTGGATCATGAATTCCGAACCCTGGCCCTCGATCGTGAGGTCGTTCAAGTCCCGCACCGAAAAGAGCAGGTTCTTGTCCTGAGGATTGCTGCCGGCAAAAAAATCGTAGCGCCCTTTGGGAAAAACCAGCACGGAGGGCGGGCTCTGCTGGCACCGCTCCAACGCCGCCAGCACGGCCGCCGTATCGTCCTTGCCATCATTTGCAATCGCCCCGAAACTGCTTACATCAACCTTTACCACATCTATCCTCCCACGGCCCTGCGCGTAACTACCGATGAGCATTAGCCCAATGGCAATCACTGCGGCGGCTCCGGCAAATCGCATGTTCATTCCGACTCCTTGCTGTCGAGGGTTCTATCTTTCAGATTCCGCTTTTAATCATGATACCTAAATTAGGGGACGCTGTAAAATCCCCTGCATGAACAAGAATATCTTACGCGACCTTGGAATATTATAGCGGAATGGGACGGCTGTCGCTATTTTCCCAGACCCTAATTTTTTGCACGATGAAGTTTGTTTTGTTGTAGGGCTGGCGTTCACTCCGTCGCCAAGGCTATGGAGCGTCTGCGACCCACGCCAGCCGTTCCTCCGGCGGGCGCAGGAGCACCTTGAGCAAACGAAATCCGCCTCAGGCGGACGCCCTACAACACGTCAACACCTTAGCTTCGGTGAAGATTTGTTGGTTGGCATCGCTTTCAAGGAGATGCCTCATGGCCACTTTCTTGGAATCGCGGATACACGCAAATTGATAATGATGATGTTATTTCTAAATGGGTGACTGTTACTAATATCCGTCAATATCCTCGTGTCATTATCTTCCAGATTTTGGTGATGCGTGGAGTGGGAAATTAATGACTACTCAAGCAATTTCAGCGAGATGTTTTCGCGTTGTTTGCCTTACGGTCTCTCTCGTCGCGTTGACCTTGGGGTTGTTGAGAATTGCCCGAGAACTTTGGAAGAGGTTTTTCTTGCAGGTTTGGGAACTCCTCAGGATGAGACAAGACATATAATCTGTCCTTTTTAGTGTTTCCCCAGAAGGCCTCCCTTTCTGCGGCCTCAGTTCTGGCTCTTTGCACATAGAAGAATACTACACCCAAAATAATGAGGGTATAAATAGTGAGCAAAAGCCTTGAAGGTATCGGGCCTTTTGTGCCAGCCCTTTGGGGAGCCGTTTCGGTCTCTTCATAACGGCCGGGAAAACGCCTTCTCCACCAGAGGGAGATGGATGGCATTAGGAAATAACCCAAGAGGCCGCCCAAGCCCGACACCAGCAGTGGAATGCCGCGCCAGAGAATGCTATGCGAGTCAAACCAGTCAAAATTGGTGAGATAGGTAGTGGCAGCAATAGCTAATGCTACGGGAACTGTGCCGGCGACATAGGCGATAATTGCAGAAGGAGATAAGGCTCCCACCACCGCGCCCAAAACAGCGGCCGTAAAGAGAAGATGCACAGATTGCCCGTCAATGTGGAAAGCGGCGTGGTTCATGGTCAGAATATTAACCTGGCAATACGCATCAAGGCGAGTGGCCACCACTATTGCAAAGGAGATATTTAGGTAGCGTCTTAATTTGCTCATATTTGGTCCCTATCTCTTAGTGGGCATTATATATTTGGGATGTATAATCTCTCTTGCATTTATTGGGTGAATTATAAAGCCCCATTTTTCTCGACTTCATTATCCCCCGAGGCGCGCGCTTTCCAATATTAAGGCTTTGTATGGTTCCACAAAGGCCTGTTGTATTCTGCAGTTTCTA
>Ga0315288_10003361_pt1 | contig 20453 bp, 14 predicted proteins | sample YL17G11_20_MG_FD_203454 | JGI IMG/M metagenome (GOLD analysis project Ga0315288, IMG submission 203454) | Sediment microbial communities from Yellowstone Lake, YNP, Wyoming, USA - YL17G11_20 | ecosystem: Environmental > Aquatic > Freshwater > Lake > Sediment | place: USA: Wyoming | collected... | reverse complement strand
AGTCATATCTTGGTTGTCAAAACACAAAAAACCCGCTTTTATTAGCGGGTTTTTTTGTGGGCGCTCCAGGAGTCGAACCTGGCACCTCTTTCTTATCAGGAAAGCGTTCTACCGCTGAACCAAGCGCCCGAAGTATCCCAATAATTTACCATAATTGGGCTTAAAAGACAAAGCTAAACTGCCCTTGACGAGAAGAATTATCCTCTATATAATACAACTTGCTTTTGAAGCCAACTTAATGAGAAGCGTTCAGACGACACCAAAACAAACACGCGACTTTTTGCGTGGGTAAGTCCTTTAGGTACGCTTTTTCGGGTTAACCGGCTCCAAAAGCCGGTTTTTTGATTTTGAACCTTAAAATGTGGGCCCGAAGTTTACCCGGTTTGAACGCGTCATTTGCAATGACGAGGCAGAGGGTTCGACTCCCTCCGGGTCCACAAAACTATATTGATTTTGTACTTTGACAACTGAAGAGAAAGGTCGCAAGTTTTTAAAAACGCAGACAGTGGATGCCTTGCCTCTTACTTCCGAAGAAGGACGTACATGGTCGCGATAGTCGTCGGGGAGCTGCCACGAAGCTTTGATCCGGCGGTGTCCAAATGGGGAAACCCACCGCGTAAGCGGTACCTAAATCCCAAAGGGTTCGAGCAATCGAATCTATAAGTTTTAGGAGGGAACCACCCGAACTGAAACATCTAAGTAGGGTGTGGAAGAGAAATCAACGAGATTGCGTCAGTAGCGGCGAGCGAAAGCGCAAGAGCCTAAACTCATCTTGCTCCGCAAGGGGCTTGATGAGGGTTGCGGGACTCCGATATGGGAGTAGTTTGGATAGAAGAACAACTTGGAATAGTTGGCCAGAGAAGGTGAAAGCCCTGTAATTTAAATCCAAATTACCTCTAGGAGTATCCCAAGTACCCCGGTGCAAAAACTCTGGGGGAATCTGGGGGAACCATCCTCTAAGGCTAAATAAAGTAAGAGAGCGATAGTGAACTAGTACCGTGAGGGAAAGGCGAAAAGAAGGGCGAAACGCCCAGTGAAATAGAACCTGAAACTTTCTGCGGACAAACCGAGAGAGCCGTGCTTGCACGGTGATCTCGTGCCTATTGAAGAATGAACCGGCGAGTTGTCGTACACACCATAAGTCTACGAGGTAATCCTCGAAGGCGTAGGGAAACCGAGTCTTAAAAGGCGAATAGATGTGTGTGACAGACCCGAAACCAGGCGAGCTAACCGCGAGCAGGGTGAACTCCGGCGAAAGCTGGGGGGAGGCCCGAACCCGTTGTCGTTGCAATGACATGGGATGACTTACGGTTAGAGGCAAAATACCAACCGAGCTTGGAGATAGCTGGTTCTCCCCGAAAGGTCTATAGGGACCGTGGTACTTATAGTGTGTTGGGGGTAGAGCACCGAATGGTAGCGAGAGCGTAAGCAATCGTTATCAATCGAACTCCGAATCCTAGCACATGTTCGTACTAGACAGTCACATCGGGCTAAGCTGATGTGGCGAGAGGGAAACATCCCAGACTTTCAGCTAAGGCCTCTAAATCTACCTTAAGTTTAAAAGGAAGTTCTTTTTCTCAGACAGCCAGGAGGTTGGCTCAGAAGCAGCCACCCTTTAAAGAAAGCGTAACAGCTCACTGGTCGACGAGAGAGGGCGCCTAAGATTTATCGAGGATTAAAGGTAGTGCCGAAGCTAAAGATTTGCCGCAAGGCATCTGGTAGGGGAGCGTTCCATAAGCAGTGAAGCCGTTTTGTAAGAGATGGTGGAGCTTATGGAAGTGAGAATGCCGGTATGAGTAGCGTACAATCCCAGTGAGAATCTGGGACACCGAATACCCAAGGATTCCGTCGCTAGGTTCGTCCACGACGGGTTAATCGGTACCTAAGGCGAGGCCAATTTGGCGTAGTCGAAGGACAACTAGTCAAAATTCTAGTATTTATTTTGATTCGTTACGCCGCAAGGCGCATGCGCAAGCATGATAACTGGGGGATGACTTGGGTGGATAGTTGGAGCCGGAACGTGAAGTCCGGTGTAAGCTGTTAAGTAGTATCAGCTGGTAAATCCGCTGAAACGATTAATTGAGCAGTGATGCAAAGTCCTACGAGAGTGGGGCAATTCCAACGATTTCACCTAACAAGAAAAGTCTCGCAGTGAGAATCAGAGTAAGCCGTACCACAAACCGACACAGGTGGGTTGGGCGAGTAGCCTAAGGTGAGCGAGAGAAGGATGTTCAAGGAATTCGGCAAAAAATCTACCCGTAACTTTGGGAGATGGGTTGCCCCGATTTAATCGGGGCTGCAACTAAAGATTACTAGTCGGCTGTTTATCAAAAACACAGGTCCCTGCGAAGCCGAAAGGCACGGTATAGGGGCTGATGCCTGCCCAGTGCTGGTAAGTTAAGCGGATGGGTGATCGCCGCAAGGTGATTGCTCTGAAGTTAAGCTCCAGTAAACGGCAGCAGTAACTATTAGTAACATAGTAGTTGAGAGTGACCTCGCAAATGCGAGTAGTCGTCACTCCGTCGCATAGCGACGAAAAAGTTGACTATATGCTGGGAGATCCGTACCGTACAAACGGTTGAAGTATCTGACGCTACCATTTAAAATGGTGAAAATGCGTTCAGTGCGGACAATCAGCAGGAAAGACCGAAAAAGGGAAGACCTAGGACATTTCCTTGCAGGGTTTGTAGAAGGGGAGGGAAGTTTTAATGTTTCTTTACGGCGCAAGGCTGATTATAAAGTCAGCTGGCAGGTTGTAATGAGCTTTAATGTTTCTCAGAAAGACCCCTCAATCTTAAGAATACTTAACAAAGAACTAAATTGCGGAATTATAAAGGTCCGCAGGAAAGATCTTTTGTATTCCTACGACGTTACAAATCCGCAGGATATTATCCAAAGAGTCATCCCGTATTTTCAAAGGTTTTCTCTTTTATCAGAATCCAAAAGAAAGAATTTTGCAATTTTTTGCAAAATCGCTCGGATTATGGATAAGGGAGGACACAAAAATCTATCCGGACTTCGGAAAATTCTCGAGTTAAGAGAATTAATAAACGAAGGTAAAGGTAGAACTAGAAAATACGGAATAGAAGATGTTTTCCCTGATTAGGAATCCTCAGAGACTATACGTCAACTCCATAATAATTATGGAATGATATAGTCCGACCTCATGGGCGACCATGAGCGACGTAACCAATCGTCCATGTAACAACGTGAACTGTTCTACGGTGAATAATCGTTGCCGTAGTAAAATGTGGCTAAATGCTGGAACAACTCATGTATCCGACAGTACCAGAAATGGTGAAAATCTGATCGGTGGAGTCAATCAGCAGGAAAGACCCTGAGAGAAATCGAAGGGAATCCTCAGAGAACACACGCCATAGCCTTAAAAAGGTAAGATATGTTCCCGTCTGCATGGCGACATGCAGGAGCAACATTTATTTGTTGCTCATAGTTCTGACTTTGTCAGAACGAAGATTTCAAGCGAAGTTCCTTGTCGGGTAAGTTCCGACCCGCACGAATGGCATCACGAGCTAGTAACTGTCTTGAACATTCACTCGGCGAAATTGCGTTGGCTGTGAAGACGCGGCCTTGTTCCACCTGGACAAAAAGACCCCGTGGAGCTTTACTGCAGTTTGGTATTGTCCTCATATTTTTTGATTGTCAAGTGTAGGAGGGAGATTCGTCGTCAATGTGACACCTCTCGTTAAAAAATGTGGGACTAACCCGGAAACCTTGCAAACAGGTTTGGGGAAAGTGCTAGATGGGCAGTTTTACTGGGGCGGTACCCTGCTAAAGAGTAACGCAGGGACACAAAGGTTGGCTTACTACGGATGGAAATCGTAGGGAAAGCGTAAAGGTTTAAGCCAGCTTGACTGCAAGGCCGAAGGGCCGAGCAGGTACGAAAGTAGGTCTTAGTGATCCTCCGATGGGCATTGGGTGCCCACGGAGCTTAATTGATAAAAGCTACCCCGGGGATAACAGAGTAGTCGCGCCCGAGAGTCCATATCGACGGCGCGGTTCGCTACCTCAACATACATCGGGGTCCTCCGAAAGTAATTTCGGAGTGCTGTTTGATTTGAACCACCAGTTTCAAATCAGAAAAATTCAACTCATAACGGTGAAACCCTTAAGTCCTAAGGGCAATACCGTGGGAAGTCGTCTCGGTTTTTATCGAGATTGACCCCGTATCGACTTGTTCCCGCAATTTTTTTGCGGGACAGATGGAAATGTTTTCCATAACACGTTGACACCCAATCTGTTTTTTGGGTGAAGGTATAGTCAAGCTGCTATGTAAATAGCAGATTTAGTGCGATGTCGGCTCATCATATCCTGGGGCTGAAGAAGGTCCCAAGGGTCGGTCTGTTCGCCCGTTAAAATGGTACGTGAGCTGGGTTAGCGCGATAAGCGCTTTGAGCCCCTCTAGTTGAGTAATCTCTAGAGAGAAAATTGGCTTATAACGGTGAAACCCTATTGATTTCGGGTAAACTTCGGTTTATTCTGAATTCAAGGGCAATACCGTGGGAAGTTCAAAGAATTTGTCTGGCAAGAAGTTGGTGGAGTATAAGAATTTGTTGGCTTTGACTAAAAACCAGCAAGACGTCTTAATCGGAACCATTTTAGGAGACGGAAATATCCGCATCCTAAAGAAGGAAGCATCGTTAACTGTTTCTCATGGAGAGAAGCAAAGTGATTATGTTTTCTGGAAGTATAGCGTTTTTCGAGACTGGGTTTTGACAAAACCCCGTAAGGAAACACGTCAGTATTATAAAAACCGAGAGAGATATCTTGTTTCTTGGAAATTTAGTACCATAAGCCACCCCGAAATAACTAGGTATCACAAGTTTTTTTATCCAAAAGATAAAAAAATTATACCGAGCTTAATCGGTTCAATTCTTATTTCTCCATTATCGCTTGCTGTGTGGTATATGGATGATGGAAGTCGTAAACCATATGGTAGAGGAGCATTTTTGCACACAGAAAGTTTTTTAGTGAACGATCAACGAAAATTGATAAAAGTTCTAAAGAAAAACTTCTCTATTATTGCAAAATTATCTTCTGCCGGTTTATATGAAGGAAAACGACTTTTTCGCTTGTATATTACGGCGAAAAGTTTTCCACACTTTCGTAATCTTGTTTTACCATACATACTGCCTTCGATGCAGTATAAGCTGAGCTTGTAAAGCGAGGCTTTATAAAATTTCTTTGTAACCCCGTAGAGACTTAGGGTTTATACCCTAGACTTACAGTTAAATGTAGGTAATACGCCAGATCCCGATTGATATCGGGACATGATATAGTCCATACCTCTTAGTAATGAGAGAATAAGTATGTCAGAACGTCGTAAGACAGTTCGGACTCTATCCGGTGGAACCGTTGAGTTTTGAAGGGAGCTGGCCTCAGTACGAGAGGACCAGGCTGGAGGAATCCCTGGTGTGCCGGTTGTCGCGTCAGCGGCAACGCCGGGTAGCTATATTCCTAAAGGATAACCGCTGAAAGCATCTAAGTGGGAAGCCCACCCTAAGATTAGAACTCGTTATTAGACCCCTGGAAAAATACCAGGTTAATCGGCTGGCGGTGGAAGCGTCGTAAGGCGTTAAGCCTACCAGTGCGAATAGGTCGAAAGCCTTGCGAACTTTTCTCTTCAGTATGTCAAAGTATAAAAACTTTAGCTCTTTCAAGATATTGGTCTGGTGACCAGAGCGAGGTGGCACGACCTGATACCATTCCGAACTCAGAAGTCAAACGCCTCAGCGGGGACGATAGTTGTCGGGCAACTGACCGCGAAAATACCTCGTCGCCAGACTAATGTCTTGAAGGGGTCAAATTTAGAAAGGCGGAAATAATGCGTGTCCAAATTAAAAAGAACTTCATCTGAACCTACAACAATGGCGGAACTCCTGGCGTCCGCCGGAGCCAAAATTAGAGCTTTCGCGACAGGACAGAAAGTAAAAGCAACTGTTGTCTTACGAAATTCCAAATCTTTAATTCTTGATATAGGAGGGAAAAGTGAGGGAGTTGTTGCCGAGAAAGCATTCGTCGAGGCAAGGGATTTTATTAAGACACTTAAAAAGGGGGATACGGTTACCGCAACGGTGCTGGTTCCCGAAACAAGAGACGGAACGGTACTTCTTTCCCTAAGACAGGCCGCATTTGATTCTTCTTGGGAGAGGCTCGAAAAAGCCAAAGAAGAGTCAGCCCCAGTTGCAGTTTTCGGTAAAGGAGTAAACCCTTCGGGAGTAACGGTTGACGTGGAAGGCCTAACCGGTTTTATTCCAGGCTCCCAAATTGGAAAAGAAGCCTGCAAAAATTCACAAGGACTGATTGGCAAATATTTTAAAGCAAAGGTTCTTGAGGTAGACAGACTTGCCAATAAAATTGTTTTGTCCGAAAAAGAAGTCTCCGACGCTGCGGATATAAAAGCAAGCAAAGATGCTCTTGCCAAAATCAAAGAGGGAGAGGTCTATGAGGGCATTGTCACCACGGTTGCCAACTTCGGCTGTTTTGTGAAGCTTGATTTGGGCAAAAAAGGACCGGATGTAGAAGGCCTCGTCCATATTTCTGAACTAGCCTGGGGGAAGGTGGAGAGCGTTTCGGATGTAGTTTCCGAGGGGGACAAAGTAAAAGTAAAGGTAATAGGGACAAAGGACGGAAGAATTTCTCTTTCCATAAAAGCCGCAAAAAAAGATCCTTGGGAGACGGTAGGGACAAAATATAAAATTGAGACCAGGGTAAAAGGGAAAGTAACCAGAATTTCCGACTTTGGAGCATTTATAGAAGTAGAACCGGGGATAGAAGGGCTAGTTCATATAACCAATATTCCTCCTGGAAAGAAACTTTCGGAGCAAGATGTGGTGGATTGCTATGTTCAAGAAATTGACGCAAAAGCAAAGAAAATGTCCCTAGGATTGGTCTTAACTGCAAAGCCTGTCGGATACAAATAATGGCCAGGTCCCACTCCCAATATATATGTCAGCAGTGCGGATACTCTCAAGTCGGCTGGGCCGGAAAGTGTCCCAACTGCGGTACCTGGGGAAGCCTCGTTGAGACTCTAATTTCTACGGGTAAAAGAGAAAAAGACAAAGACAAAAGCCAGAAGAAAATTGAACCGATTAGTCTGACTTCCGTTTCTTCTAAGAAAACTTCAAGAATTTCTACAAAAATTTCGGAACTCGATAGGGTTTTGGGCGGAGGACTGGTTCCTGGGCAGGTAGTTTTAATTGCTGGGGAGCCCGGAATCGGAAAATCGACAATCCTTCTTCAGCTCGCCGACAAAATCGGAAGCACTCTTTATATCTCTGGAGAGGAGTCTGCAGGACAGGTCAAGGTTAGGGCAGACAGGCTCGGAGTTAAAAGCAAAAGCCTAAAGTTTTTGGAAGAAACGGATGTAGATGCTATCACTGACTCTATCGATGGCTATTCTTTGGTGGTTGTAGATTCGATTCAAACAATGTCTACAGAAGATTTATCCGGACTTGCGGGGAGTGTGGGACAGGTTAGGGAGTGTGCCTTTAGGCTACTGAAGAAAGCCAAAGAAGGCGGTATTCCTCTTTTTATGGTAGGGCACGTAACCAAAGAAGGAACGGTTGCCGGGCCGGCCGTTTTAGCCCACATAGTCGATACCATCCTTTGGTTTGAAGGGGATAAAAGCTTAACTCTAAGGCTTCTAAGGGCAGTTAAAAATAGATTTGGACCTACAGATGAGGTTGGAATTTTCGAAATGGAAGATAAAGGGCTTCTTCCTCTAACCAATGCAGAGAAAATTTTTCTTACCAAGGCAAGGGCCGAGGTGCCCGGAAGCGTTGTATCTTCAATCCTTCAGGGAACAAGACCCCTTTTGGTAGAAATTCAAAGCCTGGTTGTGCCTACCAAAATGGCTTTTCCCAAACGGGTTGCCCAGGGAGTTGACGCAAGGAGGCTGGAGATGCTTTTGGCCGTACTGATAAGAAGGTGCGGGCTTCCTTTATACGAATATGATGTATTTGTTAATGTTGCGGGGGGAATTAAGGTGGTTGAGCCCGCGGCCGACCTTGCGATAGTTCTATCCATAGCCTCTTCCTTTTTCGACAAGCCGATAGCTAAAAATGTTATGGCCCTGGGGGAAGTGGGTTTATTGGGAGAGGTGAGGGAGGTTGTTGCCGAAGAAAAAAGAGTCAAGGAAGCAAAAAGACTGGGATTTACCAGCCCCGTAACCCAAAAAGAAATAAAGTACGTCAACGAGGTGGTCAAAAAACTTCTTCGATAAGTTCCCACAAACTATCCACAATTTTCTAATTGGCCAAAGATTATGCGAAGATTAAATATGTTTTTTGAAGGTCATTTACTATGGGCACTAACAATTTCAAATAGTATTTTAGTTATAGGGTTTGACAAGGTTGACAACGGGTGTTAGAATTTTTCTAGTTCATTTAAAAAAAGCATCTCTACCGTTGGGTTCCCATTCGATTTCACTCAGGGCTTCGCCACAAATAGAGATGCTTTCTTGAAAAGTGAATTTGTCTTGAGGACAGGAAAATGAAAGTCAAGACAAATCACAACTAGACTAGACCTATTTTTTGGGGCTTGTCAAGATGTATTTATCTCGGCTCTAGAGGGGACGGGTGGTGTGTAGGGCAGGCGCACTACCCGTTCCTTGTAGAGCCGATTTTGATAAGGGTTGACAAGAAAGATACTTCTGGTATATTGACTTCATCCTGCTTCGAGCTGCCCCATACTTAAAAATGAGCAAAGAAAGAGTAATATCAAGAGCTGCCAGAGTGATTTTACCCCTTTCTGTGGCTGGATTAGGATGCACGATTATCGCAAGGATAGGAAATTTCAATATTCTTTTAGGAGAAGAGCCGACCCCCTCTAGTCAGCCTGCATGTCCGGTAGGGGGAGAGGAAACTCTTAGTCCCTGCGTTACACTAACGCCTACCCCTACGGAGTCTTGTGTTTGTCCGTCCGAAACCCCCACTATTACACCAAGTAGAACGGCAACAAGACGTATTCCTACAGCCACGGAACATAGGGTTACTGATACCCCCAGGCCACCAAGCGAAACTCCGGTGACTCCTCCCACAGAGACATCAACAGATACTCCTCAAATCCCTACTGACACGCCAGAACTCCCGACAGCCACCATTCCGCCGACAATCACCGCCCAAGGACCTGAACCAACATCCACACCCAACCCCTAATATGAAAAAAATCTTTTCCCTAATAATTTTCGTGCTAGCTTTCTTGACGGTTTTGGGGATTGCCACCAAGGAAACCAAATCTCAAGAGGTCCCCATACTTCAGGTTAATTTTATCGGCATTAATAACACCACAGGAGGGGTATGGACGGATCCTGTCTATGCAAATCCGGGAAACGTTATCCAATTTAGAGCCGACATTACAAACATTGTTCGAGGTACAACAGCCCAGAACGTAAGAGTGAAAGTTGACTTACCTCCGTCAGCCGGTGGTTCTCAAACTGCCACAATACACGTTGTTGCTGACAATGCAGCCCCTACTGACGAAACGGCAACGGTGATATTAAACTCAGGATCAGAAAGGCTTTATTATAGAGCCGGACACGCTGTTGTTATTAAAAGTGGGGTTAGCACTGTTTTATCTCCAGATATTTCGGGCTCAAATCTCTCAACCCAATATATTTCCATAGGAAATATAGAGGGAGGGGCGGAATATTATGCCCAAGTCACATTTAAGGCAGATCTATCGATTACCCGGACCCCAACACCCACGCCGACTCCTACGCCAACTCCTACACCCACCCCTACAGCCACTCCTACTCCAACACCCACGGCTACGCCGACACCTACCCCGACTTCTACACCTCAAGTTTTGGCAGCAGAAGCTCCACCCCAGCTTCCCAAGACAGGATCTTCCCTTGCCCTGGGAGGATTACTGGCAAGCCTCGGTGCTTTAGGAATCTACTTATACAAGCGCTTCAGACTGGTTTAGAAAATGTTTCCCAAGGGAATAATTTACGAAAGGGGTAAATCCCCGAAACGAGGAGAGTTTAATTTACATCCGGCTCTTGCTCAAAAAATCACATATATTGCCTTTAGGGGATTGGGAGCGGGACTTATCGGGGCAATGGTTATTGGCTTTATTTTTACATATGGCCCCATTTTCAAAGAGGAAATTGGTTATCTAATCTTTGGGCCCAAAAAAGAAGTTGCGGGTTCTCTTTCTAAACTTCTTTCAGCAGGAACCCAAAAGAAAGTCCAAGAGGAAGCCAGGAGCTACGGGGTCGGGGCTTACTTTTCCGTTGTCATCCCCAAAATAGGAGCCAAAAGCGATGTTATCGCAAATGTTGATACCGCAAATCCCCAAGAATATCTTGCAGCCCTTGAGGAAGGTGTTGCCCATGCTCGGGGAACCTACTTTCCGGGCCAGAAAGAAACAATATTTCTTTTTGCCCACTCTACCGATTCTCCAATAAATATCGCAAGGTATAATGCGGTTTTCTATCTTCTCAGAAAACTTGAGCCTGGGGATACAATAATCGTTTTCTTTGCAGACAAAAAATATCTCTACGAGGTAACAGAAAAAATTGTGGCTTCCGTAAGCGATACTTCATGGTTGGCTACGGCAGGGGAGGAAAGGCTTATTCTTCAGACCTGCGACCCGCCCGGAACAACCTTTAGACGGCTTTTGGTGATTGCCAAACCTGCGAAATAAAATTGCCCATAGTTTGACTTTAAACTGGAAGTTGTTTACACTACTGCAAGCTAAAAATCTTAAAATATGGCAAACGAAGAAAGGTTAAGACAGCTTCGAGAAATATCACAGGGCCAAATGGAGCCGAGTAGTTTATCACCCAGAACCAGGGTGGGTTTGGGCCTCGAGCCGAGTTCTTCCGAAGGCGAAACCCTAACCAGTAGGGATCTTCCGTCTACCGAATTGCAGCTAGAGACGGTACAGCGCTTAAGCTTCCACGAGAGGATGCAGCTTTATCGCCTAAATTCACCCCTTAAAGAGGCGGCTCTTGCCTGTAGATTTACCCTTGAGGATGTCGCCCGGGCCGACCCCCAGGTCTGTGACGTTCTCTGGGAAACCCTTAAGGTTCATCCTTTTGAAGGGTCTGGACTGGCGATGGCGGTTATCTTGTCGACAAAAGGATTGGGGCCGGACGGAAAACTTAACTTGGGAAGATTTAATCCAATGTTTATGACCGAAGAGGCTTACAGAGAAAGAGGCGGAAAGTACGTTATTCTGGTTGACCAAAAGACGGGAGTTCCCGAAGGGAAAATTCAAGGTCGATTGCAAATCCCAAGTGACCTTCTGTCTCAATTAAATGAAAGGCTGGCCTCGCTTAACAGAATTCGATTAGACGAAAGACTGGGAGTAAAAACGCCGGTTTCAGGTGTTGATACGGTTACGGGATATAGTATTTTTCCAGAAGAAACTCCAGAAAACAGCTGGTTTTACAAAAGAGGCCAAATAGGTTTGCTTTTGGAACTAGACTCCGGTAAGTCTTTGGTCATGACGTTTAACGCTTTGGGAGATAATAGAAAACAGGGAGGTGTGAATTTGGTTCATTTGACCGACGGCCGTTTTGGGGTAGTCAATACCGTCAGAATGCTGGCCGGGGCGGGCTTGGAGAATAGAATTGAGATTTCAAGAGGTTATGCCGATGTTGCCGTTGAGAAATTAACCAAGGCTCTCCAAGAAAGATTCCAGATTGAAGAAATACAAGCTGACCAGCTTGGTATCGAGCTGGGGTTACTTGCCGAGAAGGCCATAAAAATTGAAACAAGAAGTATTCGTAGTGATTTTGCTTTTGAAAACGTAACGGTCGATGTTAGTAGACTACTTTATGATTCAGAAACTGTTTTAGCGGTAGCTCCAGGCTATGTACAGCAGGTTATGGATGAATTTGAGGGACTAACAGCCATTAAAGTGACTGGCGAGGAAATGCTTGGTTTTATCGAGGACGGAAGCGTGGTTGATGCCTTCACACTTTCTTGTATTGCCTCGGAGTTTTTGAGGAGCGGGGAGGTGGTTCTTAATGAACGCTACGCTGATGCATATCTTGTTCTAGAAAGAAGGAGTATTCCCCAGCTTGGGGGGGAAGAAAGATTGGTAGTTCCCCAAGGACCAGCTCTTAAGAGAAAGGGTCTAGTGAACGTTGGCAACATTCACCCCAATACAGGAGCAGCGAGATTTTGGTACAAAGCAAGATACTCAACTGACCCCGGAGTTTTGCCTGTCGGTCCAAAATATGAGAAAGTCGAAATAAGTAAGGTTTTGGGTATGCTTAAGGATTTGCAATTTAGTACCGCCGATGCCGCTACATTATTTAGGTCTTTACTTGGCCAAAGAGTTTTGATCGCGGGTTGACAAGTAATGCCTGAGGCTTTAGAATAGTTTTTGCTTGCCGCATTAGTCAGAGTAGTCTTCTTTTAATTTCTGGGAAGAAATGTATTCCGCGATTTAATATATGTCCCAAGATACAGTTTCAAAAAATGACGATACCAAGCCTCAAGATTTTGTGGGTTCTTTGGGCGCTGCCGAAAGAGTAATTCCCGACGCGGGTCTTCCCACAGAATATGTAGAGGGCATTTTGGATATTGCCAATGAGGGCTCCGGACTATTAAGACCCGGTTTTGCCGCCAGCGACCGCGACGTTTATATTTCCGCCTCTCAAATAAGAAGATTTAATTTTCGAGTAGGAGATAAAGTAGGCGGACAAGCAAGAAGACCAAAGGAAAACGAAAGATATTGGGGGCTTCTTAAAGTCGAAAAAGTAAACGGGGGGCCGGTGGAAGAGTCGGGAGAAAGAATCAATTTCGACGAACTCCTAGCTGTTTATCCTGATGCACAAATAAAACTTACGACCACTTCTGATATATTAACAACCAGGATTATCGACCTTATTGCACCCGTTGGATTTGGGCAAAGAGCGTTAATCGTATCTCCCCCAAAGGCCGGTAAAACTTGGCTTATTAAGGATATTCTGGAAGGTATTGCCAAAAATTATCCCGAAGGGTCAAAATCTAAAACCAAGTCTAAAGAGGTACACTTGATGGCGGTTCTTATTGGAGAAAGGCCCGAGGAGGTAACGGATATAGTTAGAAAGATGGAGACAGTGACAGGGGGATTTGGTGAGGTTGCGGCGAGTAACTTTGACGAAGCACCCGAAAACCAAACCAGAGTGGGGGAACTCGCCCTAGAGCGGGCCAAAAGACTGGTTGAAAAAGGAATGGACGTTGTTATCGTTCTAGACTCAATTACCCGAATGGCCAGAGCATATAACCTGGCCCTTCCGACCTCCGGCCGAACCCTTTCCGGCGGATTTGACCCCGTTGCCCTTTACCCAGCCAAGAAGTTCTTTGGCGCCGCCAGAAAAATCGAAAACGCGGGAAGTCTGACTATAATCGGTACTTGTTTGGTGGAAACAGGCTCTCGAATGGATGATCTTATATATGAGGAGTTTAAAGGTACGGGCAACATGGAGCTTCACCTAACCAGAAAACTTGCAGACAGGAGAATTTTTCCGGCAATTGACGTTTCCCGTTCCGGAACCAGACAAGAAGAGCTATTATACGGGAAAGAGAAGTTAATCCTAATACACACCTTAAGAAGAATGCTTGAGTTAGTTCACGAAGACGAAAGAACGGAAACCCTTCTTGAGCGGCTAAAAAAATCAGAAACAAACGAGGAATTTCTAGATTCCCTCAAGACCGCCTAGCTTCTTGCTTCAAATAGTTTCATATGTTATCTTGGTGGCTATCCAATGGAAGAGTCCTACGAAAAATTTCTGGCTTTTTTTGCCGAAGTAAAACTTTTTTTTAGCGAACTTGCTAATTATCTAATCAAAAATTTCCACCTTTCCTTTTTGCGTTTTGAAGAGGGTAAGGGAGTTTTTGTAACCGCGCTTTACCGCCAGAGAGGAAAATACGCAAGACGCCTAATGCATACCGGCATGGCCACTCTTGCAGCCGTAGGCATTATGATTGCGCCTGTAATTGCCCAGGAATTTCCGGGAAGAAGTGTTAATCCTTGGGAACTTCCCTCGACAACTTCTGTTCTGTCCGCTTCCGTTGAGGACCCCGAAACAACAACTCTGGTATCGGATAAAGTCAGGGACAAAACCATCGAATATACGGTTCAGGAAGGTGATACGGTTGCCTCAATTGCCCAAAAATTTGGAGTTTCGGAAGATACCGTTCGCTGGCAAAACGATATAAGCAAAGACAAAATCAAAATTGGGCAGACTTTAGAGGTTCTGCCTGTTACGGGAATTTCCCACAAAGTAAATAAAGGTGATACAGTTTATTCTATTGCGAAGAAGTATGATACATCTCCACAGGCTTTAGTTGACTTTCCATATAATACTTTTTCGAATGACGAAACCTTTGAGTTGGCAATAGGACAAGTAGTTGTAGTTCCCGACGGCGTAAGGCCGGCTGCGGGGCCTTCTATCCCCAGAATCAGACAAATTACACCCGATGCGGGAACCGTTGTTGCGTCCGGGTCCTTTGTTTGGCCTACGGGAGGAACTATTTCCCAAAGATTTGTTTGGTACCATAAAGGAATCGACATAGCCAATAGGGCAGCTCCGGCAGTACTGGCTGCGGATGCGGGGAAAGTAGTGGGAGCAGGATGGCTTGACGGATACGGATATGGGAATAGGGTAATAATCGACCACGGCAACGGTTATAGAACTCTATATGCCCATCTTTCCCAGGTTTATGTAGTTTCTGGACAAACTGTTAACAGGGGAGCGGTGATAGGCAAGATGGGTTCAACCGGTCGCTCAACCGGGGTACACCTTCACTTTGAAGTTGTCCTTAACGGAGTCTACCTTAATCCTCTGAATGTGCTTAGGTAAATCAGAGACAATATGCCTCTTCAGGCTCCTACGTAGCCTTTTGTTGGCTTTTCTCCTAAGCCAAGGACTTACATGTTTATTCCAGCCAGCACCACCCGCCCTCTGTGCCCATTTTAAATATTTGACAGAAAGTTTAGACATGCGACGACTTTAGTGGGCGGAGGTAAAGTGAATTTCTAATCGAGTATCCAGTGCTATTGCAAGTTTCTTTAAAAAGGTCAGAGTCGGATTAGCTTTTCCAGATTCGAGCCTTGAAATGACAGACTGTTTCGTGCCCATTTTCTTTGCCAATTTTTTTTGCGTTACCCCTTTTTTTATTCGCGCTTCAATTACTGCCCTGATTAACGCAAATTCTGGCTGAAGCTTGTCGTATTCAGTTTTGAATTTAGGATCTTTTAACGCGTCCTTTTCCCACATTTCGAAATCCATATGTTTTCTGTCTCTAGGTCTAATCATATATAGCATATATGCTATATTATTTCTTTCATCCTGTCAAGAGCTGTTTTGAGTTCCCGAGCAGGAGTTTTCTGCTCTTTCTTTTGAAAAGCATGAAGCAAGTAATATTCGTTCTTGAAAATCAAATAAAAGATTCTGATTGATACTTTCCCACGGATTCTTAACTCATACAACTTATTTTGAATTTTTTTAATATGAGGAGGTTTTAAATAGGGACCATAATCAGCCAGTAATCTAATAGATTGGGCTATTCTTGTTTGGATAGATCTCTCTTGTTTCTGGATAAATTCCTTTACCGGATAACTTCCTCTTGCTGTTTGGAAGAATTTTACTTTCCAGGCCATTAATTTAAGTGTAACAAAATTGAATAAGTGCTTTTTAGGCAGTATTTGCTATAATTTAGAGAGTTTTCTCGGGCCCGTAGTATAACGGTAAGAACCTGCACATGGTGCAGAACCTTGTCGCTCGCATGCTCGCGATAGAACACAACATTCGGTCCGAAAAAATGGGCTGGTAGGTAAATGGTATACCATACCCTTCGCATGGGTAGATTCCGAGTTCGATTCTCGGCCAGTCCACAAAAAGGGGAGTTTATCCTGAGCGAACTTGTCCTGAGTGAAATCGAAGGAGTCGAAGGAATTCCGCCCGGGTCCACTTTTTTACAAATAATTTAAACTTATTACTTCATTTTAATAGTTTTTAAAACCCCATAATATTTCATTTTAATTTAATATATAAAAATTTTTAGTTTAAAATTGCTGTGCGTATTTATTCGCTATTAGAGGCTAGATTTTTGGGTAAAAAACGGGTCCAGAACGGCAAAAAAGGACTAAATGGGGCTTGACAAGCTTTTCACAAGGCCTTTTATTTATAGTATATACAAGTCTTTACAACTATCAAGAACTTGTAAAAACAGGCTCATCGAGGCTAAAAAAAGTTGTAAAAAGTTGGAATAACCTGCCCAATGAAACGCTTTTATACAGTCAAAGAAGCTGCTGAAATCCTTGGTTTTTCAACAAATACCATCTACAAGTATTTGGACGAGGGTAAACTTAAGGGAAAAAGGATCGGTAAAGGAAGATTTAAAATTCCCTACGAAGAACTTGAGCCATATCTTTCGGTTGGTGAGAAAGTTGAGCACGTTGTTTCGGAGAAAGTTCAGGGTGACAAAATTGCCGAAGCCATAAAGGAAGTAGGCTCTGAATTTAAAGGCATTGCTTCCGGATATAACGACTTTATTTTTTTTAGACTCTTTGTCGGGATTGTAATTTTGGGAGGAGGGCTTATTCATCTTTTTTGGCTGAATGGTTTATATCCCTACACCCCCATCGTGCGTATTTTGTATTCTTTCGGTTTAATTTTCGCCGGTCTTTTATTCCTAATTTCCAGTATTTTCTGGAAAAAGTCAAAAACTTTTAACGTCTGGGGCCATATCTTGAGCTTAATTATGCTTCTCGGAGCAATTGTGATTTCTTTGCTTCTTAAAAATTATCAGATGACAATTGCTTTCGTTGCCCTTTTACTTGTTTTGGTTAGCCACCTGGCTCGCGGCTATGAAAATTGCTGCGAACATTCGACATTTTATCGGGATTTTATTTTTTATACCCTGCTTGCCGCCCTGGGTTTTCTCATTCTGGTCTTCATTGCACCGGATTCCATAAGTTTCAGCCAGATTGCCCAATTTACAATTTTGCAAAAAATAATCTTTACCGCAGGCTGGATGCTTTTTATGATTCTTCCTGCTATTTATCTTCTTTCGGCCAAGGTGAAAAATCCGAAAATTTTACTTACTTGGATTTTGGCAGCATTTATTACATCTTTAATCGTGGCCATAGGGGCTTCGATTAGGAACGAATGGGATATATCCTTTGGGGCTTTTATCTATGGCATTTTTGCCGGTTTCTTGCTCTGGTGGAGCGCCAGGGGTTCACAAATCGACGAGAAAGAGCTTCACCTAGTAATAATTTCCTTCTTTTGGATAGCCCTGGTCACGTTTCTCGGACTTCTTTCAATTCAGATTTACCAAAAAAAGCAGACAGAAGTAGTAAGTTCCCGGATGCAAGCAAGGCTTTCGGAAATCGTAAGGGATATAGATTATCTTTTTGCCCAACCGGAAGGAATTATCAATACAGAAATCAAAAAAGGAGAAATTGCAAATGTAATTTTGAGGGGGAATGAGGAAGAGATCATTTCTTTAGCCAAGGCCATCTTTGACAAATTCCCGGACCCCCTCAACAGAATCCTCATACTTGACTCCCAAGGAAAAGCCTTGGGTGTTTATCCCAGAAATTCACTTGTTCAAGGAGGCAATTTTTCCTCACAGGAGTATTTCCTGGTTCCCAAGAAGAGCTTAAGGCCATATATCTCCAATGTCTTTGAAGCCGTAATCGGGATAGACGAGGTTGCCTTGGGAGTGCCTGTCTTTAATGATAATCATTTTGCCGGTGTGGTGGCAGCCGGCTATGACCTTGGAACAATATCCCAGAGGTACCAAAATCTGGGTTCCGGAGGAACCTTATATGCATATGACGAGAACCAAAGATATACGCTCAATATCGACAGTCAAAAAATAGGCCAAGAGGTCGGGAGTGAAATCCCCAAGGACACATCAATAAAAGACAACGTTTTGAGAGTATTTGATTGGGTAGCCAAACCCCGCTGGGCGGTTTATATCGAAAGGGATTTGCAATGGCTTTTCAGGGATGCCCTAAGCGTAAACATAATCATCAGTAGCGTGATTGTTCTCAACGCCGCGTCTTCACTCGCTGCCGGTTTTGTTTTAGCTAAAAAATGGAAAAAGGCGTAGAAAAAGGTGCTGTCTGGCTCATACCCCTGGTCGTCATCGGCGGCTTTCTCGCCGGCACTTTCGCTATGGTCGCTTTTTCCAAGAGCCAGGCCAGCAAAGAAGTGCTGCTTCGGCTTGAATCGCTTGTCCAGCATGACGTCGTTTATTTGGACAAAGATAAAGTAATTGGTGCCTCAAGCGATTACGAGGTTTATACAAGCATAAGAACTTCCGAGGGGGAATATGCTTTGGGAAAACTTATCAGCGCCGAATTTGAGAATGACCAACCTAAGGGCTTGCTAACAATTGAAATGCCGAACGGCGAGCTTATTTCGGGCGATTTCAAGTCATTTCTCCCCACAGTGCTTCTTAGGGACGGAAGAAAGACCCAGGGCGAAATCATCGACAAAGCAATTGCCGTTTTTAAACTCAAAGACGGCAGATTTATCCCAATAAAAATTGTTAACGGAAAAATTGAAAAAGGAAGATTAACAGGCGTATTTTCCGGAAGAACCCTTGACACGGGTTTTCAAATTGCGGCCGAGATAAAAAATAGAAAGATAAATTACGGTTATCTTCTGGCTACCCCGACATATATCCCTTCGGCTTCAAGAACTTTAGCCTATCTGGCTACAGTTGAAACAAGTCTTAAATATGAGCCCATTAGTTTTTTGGGGGGAGCAGATGTTTTGGCTGCCACAACGATAGAGGACGTTGCTCCAACCGTAGCCCTTAGTTTTGAGGGGAAAACCATTACTCCAAATTATGATGCCGGAACATATGAAGTGATAGGGGAAGAAGGTGCGGCCGTAAGTTTATCTACGATTATCGAAATAATTCGCGGAGTAATCACCCCTACCGCAGATCTTGTTCCGCTAACCCAAGCGGGTGCCCTTGCGCCCGGAGTTGTAACAAGCAGCATCATAAAGGATCTTACTATCACTAATGATGACATTGCACTTGAAACCATCGATGGGTCAAGAATCAAAGATGGAGGAATCGAAAGTGCCGACATTAAGGACAGCGGGATTACCTCTGCGAAAATTGCCAATAACTCCATTACCTCGGATGATATATACGACAATACGATAACGACAACCGATCTTTCAGGAACTTTAACTTTTGGTAGCGGTGATTTTATTGATTTGTCGGCAATCAACCACTCAACTACTGCACAACAGGGCTTACTATTACCTAATGTATCATCCGCAAGCCCGACTTCACCCTCAACAGGAGAAGGATACATTGCTTGGGATACCTCTGGTAATCAAGTCCTGGTCTACGACGGTTCTTCCTGGACCCAGATCGGGGGTTCAATCAGCCTTTATGCGGGTTCTGGCGAAACAACAACTACCTCATCCGAGTCCGGACTTGAGCTTATTAATACTGATGAGCTTTCTCTCCTCAGGGGCTGCGGTGCCAACCAGTTACTTAAGTGGGACGAAACGAATAAATTTTGGCAGTGTGCCAGCGACAATACGGGTGCCGGTGGAGCTTCGCTTGATTCGCTAACCGCGGCTGTGGCCAATAGTTCGACACAAGATTCAGATGCCTTCACCCTCAACTGGAACTGGGATTTCCAGTTAGCGGGGAGCGACGCCGGTATCAACATTTCCGAATCGAATGTTTCTATAAATGGTACCCAGGATCAACAGGCTTTAGTTAGAATAGGAACTATTTTTAGTGGTACTGCCTCAACCGCTTCGCCCCTCCAGGTTACATCAAACAGTGGAGATTTGGGAGATATTTTCTTTAATCTGGCCCAAAGCGGGGACTTTGAAATTAGGGATAACGGAACGGCGTTTGTCACATTTGACGATAGCGGAGGAGCCACAATAACGGGCAACATTACAGCCAATGACGCTGGAGCTGATACTATTTTGTTAGGGGCGGCGGCTGATACTGTAACAATCACTGGCAATATATCTCTTACTGATTCAACATGGGGCATTTCTGATACAGGGGCAGCGACGGGAATCTCAGGTACCTTTGGGTCTTTAACGGCAACTACTCTTACTTCTAGCGGTAACTTGGTTGTTCAGGGAACAACGGGGATTACATTTAATACCGGAGTAGGAGGAGATATTACTTTTGCTTACCTTGAGAAAATCGACAACGACACAAATGGCCAGGTTAATATCTCTGCAGATTCGGGAGCCTTAACCCTTCTTTTAACGGGAACAGCGGCAACAATACAAAATAGTGCCGGAACTTTATCAATTAATACTTTAGCGGCAGCAACAACCGGTGCAATCTCTATGGTTTCCGGTAATGCCTCAGCCGGTGCATCAGGTAATATCGCCATTGACAACGGAACCTTTACCTCAGGAACTCCAACTATCAATATCGCCAATACCAACAATCAGGCTCACGCAATTAACATTGCCG
>Ga0315288_10003360_pt1 | contig 20461 bp, 14 predicted proteins | sample YL17G11_20_MG_FD_203454 | JGI IMG/M metagenome (GOLD analysis project Ga0315288, IMG submission 203454) | Sediment microbial communities from Yellowstone Lake, YNP, Wyoming, USA - YL17G11_20 | ecosystem: Environmental > Aquatic > Freshwater > Lake > Sediment | place: USA: Wyoming | collected... | reverse complement strand
CAAGACACCGGCCGTACAGCGCCCGGAGCCCAACCCTGAATGGATCCGGTTGCTGAACACGCTGCCGGAACGGATTGCCGAATCGCTGGCGGCGAGCGCGGCCGGCGCGAAGGCCCTGGATAAGATCGGGCGCGAACTCGAAGGCCACCGCGACGCGACCCGATCTCTCGCCGAGTCCGTCCGCCAACTGCCCGACCTGGCGACCGACCAGACGGCCGTCACGAAACGCACCAACAACCTCCTGGAACAGCAGACGCGGCTGGCGGAAGCGACCGTGGACGGCCTCGTCGGCATGCGGGGAGCCTTGAAGAGCGTCGAGGAAAGCGCCCAGCGGCACCTGGTGTGCATCGCCCGGCTCGAAACCGCTCACCGCGAAGTCCTCGAAACCTATCAGACGCTCGTCCTCCGGACGCATCGGCGGCTGGGCCGACTGGCGATGCTGGCGGTGCTTCTGGCGTCGGCGGCGCTCGGCGGCGTCGGCTACGCCATCTACCTGACCATAGGATACTAAGCCTCCGTCCAAAGCAAGCGACCCCGACCTGCGAAAGGCCGGGGTCGTTTGCATTTTCCGCCTCGAACGCGCCGCCGCTACTCGGCGAGTTGGCCGGGCGCCTCGAGGGCGTCGCGAACGGTTTCCAGGAACTGCGCGCCCACCGCGCCGTCCACGAGGCGATGGTCCGCGGCGAGCGTCAGCGTCATCACCTTGCGGATTTCGATAGTGCCCTGACGCGCGACGACGCGGTCCTCAATCATCCCCAGACCGAGGATGGTGCTCTCGCCGGGGTTGACGATCGGGATGAAACTCCGGATGCCGAACATGCCCAGGTTCGTGACGGTCATGCAGCCGTCCTGATACTCATCGGGGCGGAGCCGGTTGGCCCTCGCGCGGGCGGCCAGGTCGGCGGTCTCGGCGGCAACCTGGCGGAGCGACTTCTTGTCCGCCTCGCGAACCACGGGGACAATGAGGCCCTCATCGAGGGCGACGGCGAGGCCGACGTTCACCTCGGTGCGGCGTTCGACGCCGCCGGACGCCCATCGGCTGTTGACGGCGGAGAAAAGCCGCAGCGCCTTCCCGCACGCCTTGATGACGAAATCGTTGAAAGCGATCTTCGGCCCGCCCTCGGCGTTCAGTTTGGTGCGCAGGGCGACGAGGTCGGTCACATCAGCGTCCATCTCGAGGTAGTAGCAGGGAATCGTCTGCTTCGATTCGAACATGCGCTGGGCGATGACCCGGCGCATCGGGGTCAAGGGAACGATGTTGCCCGCCTCGCCTGGTCGAGTCGCCTGTGGCGCCTTGGGGTGCGCGCCTTGGCCGGCGGCGCGAAGGACGTCCTCCTTCATCACTTTGCCGCGGACACCGGTGCCTGGAACGGCGGCGAGGTCCACGCCTTCGCGTGCGGCGAGTTTGCGCGCCAGGGGCGACGCCTTGACAGCAGAAACGGCGTGGGCGGCGGCCTCGACGTCGGCCTCGACGATCCGACCGCCGGGGCCGCTACCGCGGATGCCCACCAGCGCAACGCCGAGTTCGCGCGCCCGGCGTCGCGCGCGGGGAGAAACCTTGATGCGGCCGCCCTCGGCAGCGGCGGGAGCAACCGGCGCCGCGGCGGAGGGCGCCGCCCCGGCCGCGCGCTTGGCAACCCGTTTCGCCGGGGCCGCGCCCGCCTCCGCCAGAACCGACGCCGGAATCTTTTCGCCGGGGTCGCCGACGACGGCGATGAGGGCCCCGACGGGGAGTTCCACGCCTTCCGGGGCGAGGATTTTCAGCAGCGTCCCGCGGTAGTAACTTTCGACCTCGAGGGTGGCCTTGTCGGTGGTGATTTCGCAGAGGATGTCGCCGGTCGCGACGGAGTCGCCTTCTTTCTTGACCCAGCGTTCGATGGTAGACTTTTCGACGGTTTCGCCGAGTTTCGGCAGCGTGACTTTCTGGATCATCGGACGCACCTTCTCCATAAGGCCGAATTCCGAAATCCGAATGACGAATCAAATCCGAAACCCGAATGACGAAACCGGGGCGCACGTTTCGGATTTCGTCATTCGGAATTGATTCGTCATTCGGGCCTCGTCATTCGTCATTTCCTCCCGAGGGTTCGTTTGGCGGCGGCGACGATTTTGTCGGCCCTGGGAATCGCCTCGTCCTCGAGGACGGGGCTCATCGGCACGGGGCAGTTGGCCGCACACACCCGCTCGATCGGCGCATCGAGGTCGTCGAACGCGAATTCCTGGACGCGGGCGATGATCTCGCAGACGAAGTTCGAGTTCTTGTAGCCTTCCGACGCGACGACCAGTCGGCCGGTCTTCCGAACGGACGCAAGGATGCACTCGATGTCCAGCGGCTGCAGACACCTGAGGTCGATGACCTCGGCGCTGATCCCAGAGTCGGCGAGGGCCTTGCCGGCCTCTTCGGCCCGCAGAGCCATGCGCGAATAGGAAACGATCGTCACGTCCTTGCCCTCGCGTCGGACGGCGGCCTCGCCGAGCGGCACGAGGTACTCTTCGGCCGGCACCTCGCCCTTGGTGTTGTAGAGCATCTTGTGCTCGATAAAAAGGACGGGGTTATCATCGCGGATGCAGGTCTTCAGCAAGCCCTTCGCGTCGTAGGGCGTGGCGGGCATGACGACGAAGATGCCCGGGGCGTGGGTGAACCAGGCTTCGAGGCTCTGCGAATGGTGGGCGGCGATGCATCGGCCAGCCCCGCCCTCCGTCCGGATGACCATCGGGACCGTCGTCTTCCCGCCGAACATGTAGCGGTTCTTGCCGGCCTGGTTCACGAACTGGTCCATCGCAAGGGTCATGAAATCCACATACATGATCTCGGCGACGGGCCTCATGCCGCACATCGCGGCGCCGGTGGCCGCGCCGGCGATGACGGCCTCGCTGATGGCGGTGTCGCGGACTCGCGCCTCACCGAACTCCTCATAGAGGCCCTGCGTGGCGGAGTAGGCGCCGCCGTAAATAGCGACATCTTCGCCCATGACGAAGACGCGCTCGTCGCGCCGCATTTCCTCGGCCAGGGCGTCGCGGATGGCTTCACGATACATGATGACCGGCATGACGATTGAGTCCTTCCCGCTCCGGTGCTGCTCCCTCTCCCTTGATGGGAGAGGGTTGGGGTGAGGGTGAAAAGTCGTTCCCTTCATCCTTCTGCCGTCAGGCCACGGCACGCCCCTGGCAGGGCTACGCCCGCCGTGGCCCGCTGCCGTGCCAGGGCGGTTCGGTGCTTGGCCCGGCGTAGTCCCAGAGGGACGAAGCCGGCTTCGATATTCATCATTCGTCGTTTTTCCCCCTCACCCTACCCTCTCCCACAAGGGGAGAGGGGAAAAACGGCGGCTCTCCCACAAGGGGAGAGGGAGACTATGAAACAGGCCCTACTCAGGTCCGCACCAAGCCCCGCTCGCCCTCGACCCACCCCGCGTAAACGTCGTCCATGACCTCGGACGGGTCGGGCCAGGGGCTGTCCTCGATGGCGAACTTTTCGGCCTCGGCGAGGGCCTTATCCACCTCGGCCTGAAGGGCCTGGAATGCCTTCTCCGTGAGCACTCCTTCCTCGATGAGGTCGGCTTTGAACAGGACGATGGGGTCGCGTTCGTGCCAGTAGGCTTCCTCTTCCTTGGTGCGGTAGACGCGGGGGTCGCTCCGCGAGTGGCCGCGGTAGCGGTAGGTCTTGGCCTCGATGAGGGTGGGCCCGTCTCCTTTGCGGGCCCGGGCGGCGGCCTCGAGGACGGCCTGGCGGACCTCCAGGACCCGCTGGCCGTCCACGCACACGCCCGGCATGGCGTAGGCGCAGGCCCGGGCGGCGATGTCGGCCACCGCGCACGCCCGCTCGAACGCGACGCTCATGCCGTACAGATTATTCTCGCAGATGTAGATGACAGGAAGTTTCCATTTGCCGGCCATGTTGAGCGACTCGTGGAAGACGCCCTCGTTGGAGGCCCCGTCGCCGAAGAAGCAGAGGACGACGCTGTCCTTCTTCTGCATCTGGACGGCCAGGGCGGCGCCGGTGCCGACGGGGATGTTGCCGCCCACGATTCCGGTGGCACCGAGGTTGCGGTTGGAGACGTCGGCGATGTGCATGGATCCGCCGCGGCCCTTGCAGTATCCGGTCGCCTTGCCGCAGAGTTCGGCCATCATGAGTTTCAGGTCGGCGCCGAGCGCGATGCAGTGGCCGTGGCCGCGGTGCGTGCTGGTGGCGTAGTCGCGTTCGGTGATGGCGGAGCAGGCGCCGACGGCGACGGCCTCCTGGCCGGCGTAGACGTGGCTGGCGCCCTGAAGGATGTTGCGCGCCAGGAGTTCGAAGACCTTGTCCTCGAACGCGCGGATTTCCATCATCCGCCGCAGCAACCCTATCTTGAACTCCTTCGACGGTCTGTCGCCGGGGGTGGATATCTTCGCTTTCGGTTTCGCTTTGACCTTTGCTTTGGACCTCATTTTGGACTTCGCCATTCTAGCCTCCCAGAAACGTCTTTATGTAGCGCGGGGCCTTGCGCCCCGCGCATTTTTGCGCGAGGGACAAGCCCTCGCGCTACAAAATTTCAACAGAGCGCCTTCTGCTGCCCTTCCAGGGCAAACGAGGCGGATTATATCCGCAGGACTTCCGGAACGCAACCCAGGAGGTCCATCGCGGTGAGTCCCAGGACTCCGAGGCGTTCGGCCGCCAGGTCCCCCGCCCTGCCGTGGGCCCAGACGGCGAGGACGGCGGCCTCGAACATGGGCATCCCGGCGGCGAGGAAAGCGGCCATCATGCCCGCGAGGACGTCGCCCGCGCCGGCGGTCGCCATGCCGGGGTTGCCTGTCTCGTTGACATAGAGGCGTTCGCCATCGCAGACGACGGTGCCGGCCCCCTTGAGGACGGCGACGGCGCCGAGTCCGGCGAGCCGTTCCGCGGCCGCCTCGCGGTCGGCCTGGACCGTCTTGACGGTGGTTCCGAGGAGTCGAGCGGCTTCGCCGGGATGCGGCGTCAGGATGAGGCCGTTGCGCGCCCGGGCGATTGTCTCGGCGGCGTCGGCGGCAATGGCGTTCAGGCCGTCCGCATCGAGGACGATCGGAATTTCAAGCCCTTCCAGAACGGCCCGGACGACGGAGCCGACGGCGGGCGTCCGGCCGAGGCCCGGACCCAGAGCGACGGCGTCCTGGCCCTCGGCCAAGGCGAGGACGGTCTCAGCGGCCTCGGCCCGGAGGCACGCGCCGTCATCCGGCAAGGGAGCGGTCGTGCAGCACGGGGCGAGGGCCGCCACCGTATCGAGCGCGGCATCGGGCGTCGCGATCCTGACGAGGCCCGCCCCGGCGCGGAGCGCGCCATTGCCGACGAGCGCGGCCGCGCCGGCCATGCCGCGGCTCCCCGCTACGACCAGCACCAGGCCGGCCGTTCCCTTGTGGGCGTCGGGGGGGCGCGACGGCGGTTTGGGGATGTCGGTGACGCGCTTCACCAATTGCCCTCGCTCAACGGCACGCGCCGCGCAAGCGCGGCGGCTAACTCTCGGCCTCCGCATCTTCGCCGGCCAGTCGTCCGGCGCTGCGGAGGATCATGGCGGCGAGGCACCCGGCGCCGAAACCGTTGTCGATGTTGACGACGCCGACGCCCGCCGCACAACTGTTGAGCATCGTCAGGAGCGGTGCGAGGCCTCCGAAACACGCCCCGTAGCCGACGCTCGTCGGGACGGCGATGACGGGCACGTCCACCAAGCCGCCGACCACGCTCGCCAAGGCCCCTTCCATGCCGGCGACGACGATCACGACGGACGCCTCCGCGAGAGCCTTCGCGTGGGCCAGCAACCGATGAATCCCCGCGACGCCGACGTCGTAAAACGTTTCGACGCAGCAGCCCAGGAATTCGGCCGTCACGCGGGCCTCCTCGGCGACGGGCTGGTCGCTGGTGCCGGCGGAGACGACAGCCACGCGGCCCGGGAGCCGGACGCTCTCGCCTTCCTGCGCCAGGACGATGGCCCTGGCGGGTTCATGGTAAACGGCCCTGGGATGGGCGGCGCGGACGGCCCCGTAGAGGTCCGGCCCCGCGCGGGTCGCCAGGACGGTCGCCCCGCGCTCGGCGAGGCGTCCGACGATGGCGAGGACCTGCTCGGTGGTTTTGCCCTGGCAGAAGACGACCTCGGGGAAGCCGCACCGCAGGGCCCGATGGTGGTCGAGTTTCGCGAAGCCGAGGTCCTCGAACGGCATGTGGCGGAGGCGTTCGGCGGCCTCGTCGGGCGAGAGGGCGCCCTGGGCGACGGCGTTCAACAATTCGCTCAGGCGTTTCGCGTCCACAGGTCAGGTCCGCGAGAGGGCTCAGGTGGATTCGGGTTCTTCGGGCTCGTCAACGTAGTCGATCCGATGAACGGGCGAGACGACGGCGGTCGCGATGTTCGCCAGGTGCGCCCCGATGCGCTTCAGGTGCCGCGAGAGAAGCGAATAGGCCACGGCCTCGTCGGTGGGGACGGTGTCGCGCTCGCGCAGAAGTTGCCGAATCACGAGTTCGCATTCCTTGCCGACCTGGCCGAACGTCTGGATGACCTTTCGGGCCTTGCCCATGTCGCTCTGGCCGAAGGCCTCCTTCGTCAGGGTGAACAGTTCCTCCGTCTGGGAGCGGATGCGCTCGAGTGGATCCAGGTAGCGGCGGGTGGTGAACTCGCGCGTGTAGAACTTGCCGACCTCGAAGATGTTTTTGCAGTAGTCGCCGATGCGTTCGGCGTCCTTGACGACGCTCATGAGGATCAGACAGGCGGCCAGATTCGCGTCCGGGCGGACCGTCAGGTGCTTGACGATCTGCGAGCGGATGGACTGTTCGAGCCGGTTGACCTCCTTGTCGCGCCGGTAGAGCGGGTCCTGAATGGCCTGCCAATCGACGCGGCTGAAGAAGACCTCGACGGCCTGCTGGAACATCCAGTGGGTCTCCTCCAGCATCCGGTCGAATTCCTCGAACATCTGGCCGAGGGCGTCCTTGCCCCGCCAGGCCTCCAGGAGTTCTCGCAACATGGCCCTTCCCCTCCAACGCCATTCACATTACCGGAACCACCACTCTATCACAAGCACAACAGCAGGCAGCAAGAAAAAGAACAAGAGGATGTGCAGCACGGCATATCGCTTCGTCCGGGCACAGACCCCCGCCCACCACAATGCCAAACCGATCGGCACTCGCCGCAGCGGATACCAGATGGCCGTCCCCGTGACGTTGAACAGCATATGGCTGAAGGCCAGGGCCACGCCGACCTGGGCCTGTGCGGGGGTGTCGGCGGCGGTGGCGAAACTGGCGATGATGGCCGTCAGCGTCGTTCCGATGTTAGCCCCCAACGTGTACGGGTAGATCTGCCGCAATGTCAACAGCCCCGCCCCCGCCAACGGCACCAAGAGCGATGTCGTCACGCTCGACGACTGGACGATACTCGTCAGGATGAGCCCGACGGCGAACGAGGTGAGGGCGTTGCGGAAGAGAACGCGGTCGAGGAACCGCTCCACCGGCTTCATCACGAGGCTGTGAAGCACCTTCGTCATGAGCAGCAGCGCTACGAAGAGCGTCACGACCCCCAGGATCGCCAGGAGGATGCTCGCCGTCACGAGTTCGAGGCCAAACACGCTGCCGACTAGGCCGCTCGTGGCCGTGACCAGGGGCGCCACCGCCTCCTTCAGGGCATTCGTCGGCTCCTCTCCCGTTGGCATCCCGCTATAGAACCCGTGCGCCATATACGACGCCATGCGTTCCAGGAGCCCCCTGCCCGTCACCCTGAGAACGACGTACTCGATCGGCAATAGGACACACACCGTAAGCACGTTGAAAAAATCATGGACGATGGCGGCGCCGTAGGCCCGCTCGAACTCATCGCGGCGCCGGATCTGCGTGAAGGAGACGCCCGTGTTTGTGACGCTCGTGCCGATGTTCGCGCCCATGATGATGAAGATCGCCTGGTGGAGCGTGAGCGGCGTCGTGACAACCAGCGCGACCGTAAACGAAGTCGTAAAGGAGGAACTCTGGAAGATGCTCGTCGCCAGGATGCCGACGAAGAGGCCGACGAGGGGATTGTCGGCGTACTTGAAGACCTCGTAAACCGCATCGCGGTACTCGCGGACGCCTTCGGCCGGATGCTGCTTGTCGTAGTCGGGGTTCTTGCCGAGGGTCTTCAGACCCTCGCCCATCATGGCCATCCCGCCGAGGAAAAAGTACAGCAGCACGAGCACCAGGAGGACCTTGACGACGATCTTCCAAGTGGGTTGGCGCGGTTCCGCCCGTTCGCTGAGTACCGTCATCGGCCGACGGCTCCATCGGAGACTTGGCCAGAGGAGGCCATTCCCTGAAATCCGTCAGAATCCGAGATTATAGGGGCCCGGACAGCCCTGGCAATGGATTTCGGCCCCCCGGCGGCGGGATGCGCGTCAGTCGGCCCGCGCCTCGAGGTCCAGGTCGGCGAAGCGGCCGGCACGGGCGTAATGGTAGGCCAGCCCGGCGACCATGGCCGCGTTGTCGGTGCAGAATCGCATCGCGGGAAGGAGCACCTCGAGCCCCGCGCGGCCGGCTTCTTCCTGGAGCCGCGCGCGCAGACGCCGATTCGCCGCCACCCCACCGCCCACGATCACCCGGTCCACGCCCGACGCTTCCGCCGCGCGAAGGGTCTTCGTCACGAGGACGTCGACGACGGCCTCCTGGAAACTGGCGGCGACGTCGGCGGTTTCCTCGGGCGACAGGCGCGCCGTCCGCCGCTTCGCCTCCACCCCTTTCCCGCGCACGTGGTACAGGACCGCCGTCTTCAGTCCGCTGAAACTGAAGTCGAACGAGTCCGGCCCGAGCCAGGAGCGCGGGAACGGGACGGCCTTCGGATTTCCGCCTTCGGCGGCGCGGTCGACGCTCGGCCCGCCCGGATATTCGAGCCCCAGGATGCTGGCGACCTTGTCGAACGCTTCGCCGGCCGCATCGTCCGTCGTCGCGCCGAGCAGGCGATGGTCGGCCGGGCCCTCGGAGCGATAAAGGCTCGTGTGGCCACCGGAGACGATCAGGCTGACGCAGGGGAACGGCTCCGGCGCGCCGGGGTCGCGCTCGAGGCAGGCGGCGTAGATGTGGCCCTCGATGTGGTTTACGCCGACCAGCGGAACGCCGCGAAGCCACGCCAGCGTCTTCGCCGCCGCCAGGCCCAGCAAGAGCGACCCGATCAGGCCGGGGCGGTGGACGACGGCGACGGCGTCGAGGGCGTCGGCCGCCGTGCGGGCCTCCTGGAGCGCCTCCGCCACCACGGGCACCAGCGCCTCGATGTGCGCCCGGGAGGCGATCTCCGGCACCACCCCGCCGTACTTGCGATGGATTTCAATCTGGGTGGCGACGACGCTGGAAAGGACGCGGCGGCCGTCCAAAACGACCGCCGCGCACGTCTCGTCGCACGAGGTTTCGATGCCCAGGATCTTCATCGGCCTTGGGGCCCGCGCTCCCGGCTCAGCGGCTAAGCGGCCTTCTTGAGATACTTCTCGATGACGTCCATGCTCCGCAGGACGTCGAGCGCCCGCTCCAATTGCCGGTCGGTCGGCGCGGCCGCGGGAGCGGCCTGCGGCGCTGCGGGCGCGGCGCCGGGCGCCGAAGGCGGAAGTTCCTCCTCAAGCCCCTCCGAGCCCGGGGCCGGCGGCCGCTCGGGCGCCGGCGGGGCCGACTTGGGCGCCGGCACCGCCGACTCGGGCGCCGGCACCGCCGACTCGGGCGCCGCTCCCTCCTTGCCCGCGCCGCCCTTGCCGTTGCGGATGACGTCGGCTTCCTGGCGCGCGCGGACGACCGCGACGTATTCCTCCGGTTTCACCGGCACCAGGATGTCGGGCACGACGCCCCACTCGTCTTTCTCGGTCATGTTTTCCTCGCGATGGATGTTGCGCCCCTTCGGCAGATAATACTTGCTGGTCGTCAGTTTCAGCATCGCCTTGTCGCCCTCCAGCGGGATAAGGTTCTGGACGCTTCCTTTGCCGAAGGTCCGCTCGCCGACGACGATCGCCCGGTTGTGGTCCTGAAGACACCCCGCGACGATCTCGCTCGCGCTCGCGCTGAAGGGGTTCACCAGGACGACCATCGGAAAGTAAGGCAGGGTCCCCTCTTTCTTGGCGACCGCTTCCCAGGGGGGAACGGTCCGGCCCTTCGTCTGGACGATGACGCCCTCGGAGATGAACAGGTCGCACACGTCCACCGCCACACGCAGTTGCCCGCCCGGGTTGAACCGCAGGTCCAGCACGAGGCCCTTCACCCCGTCCGCGACGAGCCTTTCGAGCACCGCTCGCAGTTCGTCGGACGAGTTGTCCACGAATCCCGTCAGACGCACGTACGCGATCTTCCTCTCCGGGTCGAGCATCCACGACCACTGGTTCTCGGCATCGCGCTTCGGGCCCTTGACGGTGCGCACCTCGATGACGGCCCGCGTGATGGTGATGTCCGCCATCTCGCCCGTCAGGTGGCGAACCTTGATCTTCACCTGAGTCCCCGGCTCGCCGGTCAGGATCTTGACCGCATCGTTCAGCGTGATGCCGTCCGCCGTCTTGCCGTTGATCTCCAGGATGACGTCGCCCGCCAGCACGCCGGCCTCGAACGCCGGCGTATCCTCCAGCGGGCTGATGACCATCAGCATGCCCCGCATCATCCCAATCTGGATCCCGATGCCGCCGAACTTCCCGCGCGTCATCTTGTTGAACTCGTCCGCCTCCTCCTCCGGAACGTAGTCGGAGAACGGGTCCAGGCCGCTCAACATCCCCCGGATCGCGTTCTTAAACATCTCGTGCGCGTCCACATCGTGAACGTACTGCTTCTGGACCACCCGCAGGATCTCGATGAATCGGTCGTATTCCCCGAAGATCTTGTCGTTGGCACTCTTGTCCGGGGTGACCTCGGCAAATGCCCACGCCAGCAGACCCCCAACCACCAGAACCGACACCAAGCCCATCAAGTGCTTCCGTGCCATCCGACGCCTCCTTATTGCCCACGCTCGATCCGCAGCACGGATGCATTGTAGCCTGCCCCATCGGTTTTTCAATAGTCGGCCGCCGGATTTTCAACGCAGAGACCGCAGAGAACGGCGGAGATGGGGGAACGACCAGGCGGAATGCAGAGTGCGGAGTGAACAGCAACATCGCCCGTCGTCACGTTTAGCCGCGACCCGGAGGGGAGCGGGGAACGGGGGAAAGGCCAGGCGAAATGCGGAGTGAAAAAACGGCGCTCTTGGCGGCGTCGGTGGCCATTGCGCGGCGGGTGCGGAGACCCGCCGCGCAAAGTGGCGTAGTAGTTCAGGGAGCCCCGCGGAAGACCGCCTGCCGAAACCGCGTCGCCAGCACGCCGACGTACGAGGCCGCTATCGCCGGCGGTCGCCGACGACCCAGCCGCGACGCCACCGTCTCCAGGGCCGCGTTCGCGCGGGCGGCCACCCCTTCCCGTTCGAGGCGTTCCTCGGCCAGGGCGCTGACGAGCGTTTCGAGCCACTCGCGCCGCGGCATCGGCCGATCCGCCAACGCCGACAGCGGACGGACGCCCGCCAGCGCCCCGAGCACCACCGTCGCCGCCAGCCCATGTCGGCCGCTTTGAACCGCACGAGCCCACAGCCCGGAGGCCCGGTCGAGACACCGGCGGCGAAGGAGGCTCGCCTCCGCAAAGAGCGCCCGGCACACCGGGCACCGCCGGCACACAAAGACGCGCGGCCGCGCCAGCCCAAGGTCCCGCAGCAACCGAGCCAGCGGGCTGGCCATAAACCCGTGCGACCGGAATCGCCGAGGCACCTGGTCCAGCAGGAGGTACCGGAGCACGAGCCCCAGCGGATCCATGCCGGGCGCCCATCCGAACGGGGGACCGTCCGGTCCCGGCGCGCCGGGATCGCCCAGCAGCCGCAAGTCCTTCCGCCCGGCCGCCAGGCTCCCGACGAAGACCCACGCGAGCGGCGACGCCACTTCGTGCCGCAACTCCTCCCCTCGCGGACCCCGCGTCCCCAGGCCCACCATCCGCAGGGCCGGCCCCACCACGCCCCATACGCACCCCACCAGGTCAGGCCAATACCGCGCCAGGGCCCCGTCCGGACGCATCAGGCCGCTCGCCCACAGGCGCACGATACTCGCGGGACCCGCCGACACCCCGAGCGCGGGAATCCGGTCGGCCAAACTCCGCGCCCAGACGATGGCGTCGGTCCGGCTCACGAGCGCCAGCGCCGCACGCCGAAAACTCCCCTCCCGACCGGCCGATCGCGCCTCCTCTTCCACGGCCTCGCGAAGCGCCGGCGGTAAGGCTCCCACCAGCCGCAGCGCCGCCCAGCCGCGCACTTCCGGACAGAATCGTTTGGCCCCTCGCTTGGGTGACACGGCGACGGTCCCGGCGTTCTTCAACCGCGCAGCAGAGTCGGACCCCCCCCGCCGGGGCGGCTCCCCGCGCCTTCGACCGCCTGGCCGGGCACGGACCCAGTGGCGTCCCGTTCTCGCCTGGCCGCGGTCCCTCTAACGTAGCGCGCTTTCGCCCGCGAAGCAAACCGCATCGCCGCTCCGTGTGACACACGTATGTCCCAACCGCGTCACTCAGATGGCATTCGAGGAGAACCCGGCCGCGGGAAAGCCGCCGGCAGAGGCGGGAAGTGTCCGGGGCGGATGCCGCGCCCGGCGGCGCGGGCGAGCGTCACGGCTCGAAGGGCGCGGGCGTGGAGTCGGCCTTGCGGCAAAGCAGGCCCGGCCGGAAATCCTCCGCCACCCCGCGGATGACGTCGGCGGCGCTATAGGCCGGGTACACCTCGCGGACGCGGATGCGCCCGGCGCTGCGGACCGCCGCATGGCCCAGCCGGTCCCCCGTGTCGGGGTCCAGGATCGGTTCGCCCGGCTCGACGACGTCGTACTCCGTGCCGCGCCGGACGCCGCGGTCGCTCCCCCCGTTCAGGACGACGGTTCCGTCGGCCCGGACGAGCGCGACCTTGGGTTTCCACGGCGAGGCGGCGATAGTTGTCGTGATGCGCTTGACGGCTTTGTCGATGACTTTCGCGGTGGCGCGGCCGAGAGGCGTCTGGTAGAAAACGCTTCCGCCGAAGGCGACGCCCTGGTACGCCCCCTGGACGGAGACGTCGCTCGCGCGGACCGATTCCTCGATGCTCGCGGAGGTGATGATCTCGCCCGACTCGACGTCGACGACGTAAAGCGTGATGCCCATGACCGCGCGATTCGTCCCGCCGAAGATGTCCCCGCTCGGCAGGCCGAGGAATCCGCGGTTCGTCGAGACGTGGCCGAAGTCCGTCACCGTCCCCTTGACGAGGTACTGGACGTTCTTGAGGCGATTCGGCTCGGCGCGGCCTTCGGGGCGCGTCACGCCGGCCTGCTGCAATTGAAGTTCGCCGACCACGGAGCCGAGTTCCGGCCGCTCCACCACCTGGTACCGCTTCGTCGCCACGAGCCGGTCCACCAGGATCTCTCGCATGCCGTCGCCGAGGTCCCAGTTCAGGGGGAACGGCGCGCGGTTCTCGAACTTCATGACGGCCACGGTCGGTTTGACGTAGTTGCCGGAACGGAGCGACCCGAACCCTTCGCCGCACCCTCCGGCTCCAATCGCCGCCGCCACAATCGACACGGTCAGCAGGCCCACGAGCGTGGGATTTCGCATGGAGAGACCCTCCTCGCCTCTGCTCTGGTATCGGCTGGGAGTGCCCTCGGGGTTTAGCCGGCCTCGGCCGGGGACCGGGCGGTCACGGGGCGGCGGGCTCCGCCTTCTTGGGCTCGAGGGTGCCGGCGGCCGTGCCCCGGCCATGGACGATGTCCAGGAGTTCCTCGAGGTGCTCCTGGTAGATGCCGCGCGGCAGCGCCGCGTGCTTCTTGCAGAGGTACGCCGCAGCGCCGGTCGCGACGCCCGTCTGGCCGCACGTGTTCATCACGCGCGTCGAGCCGAGCGCGACGTGCGTGACGCTTATGCACCGGCCAGCCATCATCAGGTTCTCCACGTTCCGCGAATACAGGCACCGGAAGGGGATGGGGTATGGCTTGACCTTGTTGAACTGGGCGTACGTGCGGAAGGGGTACTTCTCGTAATCCTTCGGGTAGTGCAGGTCAATGGACCAGGAACCGGTCGCGACGCCGTCGGGGAACGGGCGCGTCGCCTGGATGTCGTTCTGCGTCAGGATGTAGTCGCCGATGAGGCGGCGGGACTCGCGCTTGCCGCCGACGTAGGGAACCCACAAAAGTTCATAGTTCGCGTACTTCGCCGGGTCTCGCCGCTTGGCCGTGGCGAACGAGCCGTAGATGGCGCGCAGCAGGTGGTCGCGGATCTCCTCGGCGTCCCGGATGGTGTCGCGCCAGTGGCCGTATTCCCACGTCCAGTCGCCCGACGTGGCCGCGCTGTCCTTCGACACCTCCGTGGCCCAGGGCACCTCGGGGAAGGGGACCGGCCGGCCCGCGTCGCGGGAGCCCCAGCAGAGGCTCGTGCCCAGGGTCATCCGGTCGGCCTTCTCGGGGGCCAGCGACTCGTTGTGCTCGTCGGCGGCCTCGCGCCCGACGCGGCACTCGGCGCCCGCCCAGAACCCGACCGACCCGTCGCCGGTCGCGTCGATGAAGACCGGGGCCGCGAACCGAAGTTCGCGGTTTGTATCAATGTCCTTGGCGTCGACGCTCTCGATCCGGCTCCCCGTTTTCTGGACGCGGAAGGCGTGCCAGCCGAGGAACTGCCGCAGGTTCTTCTCGGCGTCGAGGACGGCCTGGCGGCGTTCGGCGGCCCGGGTGGGCGGGCTCGGCTCCTCGAGCCATTTCGGGTCGCCCGGCTTGTGGTCGTAGCCGCCGTTAATCTCGCTGACGATGGGACCCGCCTGGCCGCCGGTGTGGACGCGGATTTCCGGGCTGTTGTTGCCGCCGTAAACCGGCCGGTCCTGAATGAGGGCGACGGTGCACCCGAGCCGCGCGGCCGCGATGGCCGACGAGCACCCCGCGATCCCGCCGCCGACCACGACGAGGTCGAAGCGGCCGGCCGAGGGCGGCGTCTCGGGCAGACCGAGCAGGCGCCGCCGCCACGTGGCCATCGCCTCGTCCGGCTCGCGCGGCGGCACGAACGCCTGGTCCGCTGTAAACAGCAGCGCGTCACAGCGCCCGTCGAAGCCCGTCAGGTCCACCAGTTCAATCGCCACCCGCTTCTTGCCGACCTCCACCTGGCCGCCGTCCTGCCACAGCCAGCCCTCGCCTTGCGTGCCGAAATCGACGGGCACCTCCCGCCCATCCAGGCGGACGCGGAACCGCCCCGGACTGTGCGCCGGCACCCAGTCCTTCGTGCGGACCCACAGCCGGTATGTGCCCGTTTCTGGAAACTCCACTTCCGTCCTGGCGGGCGCCACCGGCCGGCCGAGCCCATGGGCCAGAAGATACGGCGACCCCATGATGTCCATGAACTGCTGGTCGACAACCCATCCGCCGCAGTCGGCGAAACCTTCCGCCTCGACAAGAACTTCAGCGCCCTGGGCCGCACTGGCGCCGAATACCAGCGCCGCCGCATCCTGGGCCTTGGCGTCGTATTTCCTGCCTGAGGGAACTGCGGTCGCCTCGAAGACCAACACCTCGAAAGGCTGCAACTGGATGTCAAGCGGCTCAACCGATACGGCGCGAAGCGTGCCGAGCCGCTGGTTCTTGCGGGACGGCTTCAGCTCATAGTCCGTCAGGTGCTCATCCGGGAGTTCCAAGTCGTGCGCCAACTCCAACGCGTACGACTGAGGTTTGTCGGAAGGATTGCGCAGCACCACGATGCCTTTGCGCAGCTGCCACGACGCCCAACCATACACCTCCCCGTTCCCCGGATCGCCGCCTACCCAGTGGGCATCGACGAGGACATCGGCGTTGGCCCGCGACCATTTCGCCGCCGCGGCCAGTTCATCCCACATCTTCTTCGTCAACAGGTGCGGGCTGATATACAACTCCTGCAAGTTCGTGCCGGAACCAAAGAATGTCCAGATCTCCTCCGCGACCGATTCCTCGTCGCGCGTCATCCTCGCGGGATCGCCCCGCTCGCCGATGCACGGGCCGTGAAGCATTAGCGAGTTGAGGGGGTACAGCGGCCCCATCTGCACGATGCGCCGGTAGCAGAACATGTCGCGGTAAGTGATCCATCTCCGGCGGCCATTGCCCGCGCCGTGGAAGCCCGTATCGCCGCCCTGCCGCCAGATCGAATCGGCATAGCAGACCCAGAACGGGCTGGCCCAGGTGCCGGTCGTGGCGCTGATGAACAAGTCGGGATTCTCGCGCCGCAGAGCCTGCGTCAGTACGAGGACCGCATCGACGTCATCTCCCATCTCGCCCGTCGCGCCTGTGCTGTTGCCCGAGCCCATGCCGTCGAACTTGAAGAAGACCACCCCGTTCTCCCGCATCATCCGCAGGCAGACATCGCGGAATGCCTTGCCATACTTCGCGCCGGCCATGGAGAAGCCGCTGCGGTTCGTCTCATAGCCTTGCGACTTGCCGTAGGCGATCCGTTTCTCCTTCGGGCCGCCGTACCCGCCCCACGGCGACATCCACACGCCCTGGGCTGCGCCGTATTCCTCGGCGGCGGCTTTGAGCCTCTTGAACCCATCAGGGAAATCTCGGTGGAATCCCCACAGTGAGTCGAAGTCGTCCCAGCCGTCGTCCCAGACGAACGCGTCCAGCTTTACGCCCCGCGTGCAGACCATCTCGCGGCCTATGTGCTCGATCGTCGCCAGACACTCGGCTTCGGTCATGTGGTTGTTTGGCCGACCGATGTTGAGGTGGTACCAACTGTTGTAATGCAGGAACGGCCGATACGGATGCGCCCGGCGCCGTTCGAGGTAGTACAGGAACCCGCGTCGCAGTTGGTTCGGCGGGACGACGCCGATCACAAACGTATAGCGACACGTCTGTCCCGGCTGGAGCACATTGCCTCGCGGCAGGGCACATCGCACTCTTGAGGCCGCGCCGACCTTGTTCACAGCCAGAGGATGCTCCACCGCCAAGAAAATATCGCCGCTCAGAACGACCGAACCGTCCACCTCCCCCACCGTTCGGGCATCCCGGACCGTGGCGTCCGCGAAGACCAACTCCCGAATGCGTACGGCCCTGTCCGAAGTCAGGTCGAGCGATTCGATGACGTAATTCGATTCGTCGCGCAGTTGAACGGACCAGTCGGCTCGTATTCCGGATGTCGGGTCCTGGAACGTCGCCGTGATGCACCGCCCGCCATGGGCGGCTTCCTTGCGGACCAGGCTCGCGTCGGCCTCGAGGGTCTGCAATGCCAACGGCGTGGTCGGTTTCAGCCTCGACAGATCAATCACTCGGCCTTCGTCAACTACGATGTGCGGCATGTGGCCGGAGTCGAACTGGAGCGTGTGGCCCGTTTGGAGGTTGGTGACGGTCACGACCGTCACGCGGCCTGCCTCAACGTTCCACGACGCTGCCAGAGACCGATTGGACAGAAGCAACCCGGACGCCGACCGCGAACCGTGCGATTGGCCCGGCGCTAACCCGGGGTAGTCCAATGCCGATGCCGCATTCACCGAGACGGCAATCCACAGCATCAGGAACCACACGATTCGCATCAGGAACCACACGATTCGCATGAGGTGCTCCTACGATCAGAATTTTAGCCGCTCCCCGTGTCGGGGTCCAGGATCGGTTCACCTCTCCTCCGGTATCAACCGGGAACGCCCTCGGGATTTAACCGGCCTCGACCGCGGGGCCGGGCGGTCACGGGGCAGCGGGCTCCGCCTGGAGGCGAACGTCCTCGATCGCCACCAGGCCGATCGCCCCGGGGCCGGAGAGCGACAACGTCCACTCGGCAAGGGCCTGGGGCGCGATGGGCCAGCGCTCCACGTCCGCCGTTCCCGGCCGGGCCTTGCCGACGAGCGGGTCGCCGACGGGCTTTCCGTCGGCGCCGAACACCTGAAGGGCGGCGAGGATACCGCCTCGAAGCGGGTCCGGCTCCTTGAGTTCCACCGCGAGACGGGCCCACAGTTCCACTCGCCGTTTCGATTCGCCGCCCGGCAGGGGGAGGGCGGCTTCGGGAATCGTCAGGAGGTACAACTTGGCCCCGTTTCGGATCTGGCTGGCCAGCGTGACGGTGCCGGCGTCGGTAAGCGGCGTGCTCGCGAGGAACGTCAGGCGGTACACGTAGAGTCCCGGCTTGTGGCCGCGGGCCGTCAGGGCGGCCGTCAGCACCAACTGCCGGTGCTGCTCGTCCTTCGCTTCCAGGCGCGCCCCGCCCGCCGCCAGACCGCTGACGGCGAGGGCGCTGCCGCCCGCCGGCCCGTCCCAGGGAGCGCGGAGCCGACTGAGCGCCTCCTCCGAGAGTGCGGCGTCGGGCGGCCCCTTGAGAACCTCGAGCGGGGCCGACGCAGGCTCCGCCGCGGCCTCCATGTAGCGGTTGTCGCGGCGATGCTCCGCAAAGCGATCGGCGTGCCAGGCGAGATGGTCGGCGGCGCGCGAGGACCAGTAGGTCCAGTTGTGCGCTCCCAGGCCCAGGTGCCACTCGTACGCGAATCCCTTCGCGTCCAGGATGCGCTTGAGGGCTTCCATCTGGGGCCTCGCGCCGTCTTTGTCGGCCGTGTCGAGGCTCAGGGCAAAGGGGAGAGGCTTTCCCCAGGCGCCGACGAGGCGCAGGGCCGACCGCTCCGTATAAAGCGGAAGCGCCTGGGGCGTGCGCGGTCCGATCCACCAGTCCAGGCCGGCCATCCCGGCGTAACCCTCGAGGTCGAGCGCCCCCGAGAGGACGCTCACGCTGCCATAGAGGTCCGGCCGGCGGAGGGCGTGGTAGAGGGCCCCCTGGCCTCCGGCGGAGATGCCCACGATACCTCGCTCCCCTTTGGCGCGCGAGGCCGGGTAGTTCGATTCGACGAACGCCCGCAGTTCCTCGGTCAGGAAGTCGCCCCAGCGCATCCACTCGTGGGCCGGCGAGTTCATGAACCACGTCGCCCCGCCCACCGCCGGGCACACCGCGATGACCTTGTGGCGCGCCAGGTGCGGCACGAGCGCCGTCTTCCACTCCGTCCCCCCGTCCAGCAGGCCGGGCAGAAAGTAGATGACGGGATACTTGCCGTCGGCCTTGAGGCCCGCCGCATGGCCGACCCAGAACCGCTCGATCTTGCCGGTGGCGGCGGAGCGGACGTAAAATTGTTGCCAGTCGGCCGGTGAACCGGCCCCGCCGCGCGCCGGCAACTCGCCACCCGCCACGGGGCCGACGAGCGTGAACACCGTCACCGCCGCAGCCAAGACCAGCGCCATCCGGACGTCCCAAACGCGTAAGGTCATGAAACCTCCCCGATTCAAGACGCCGCGGACGCAACATTATTCGGCCGGGCGTCCTTTGCCGCGACCCTTCAGAAGAACCACTTCGCCAGGCGCAGGATGCCCTGTTTCCAGGGCGTCCGGTGCGAGATGCCCGCGCGATGCGCGAACTCATCCAGGTGCGCGAGGTACCAGCGGTAGTTGCGGACGAGCGCGTCGCGGTTCGAGTGCTTCGGCGCGAACGAGAGGACGCGCTCCGCCTTCTCGATGGAGACGAAGGAATCCTTGCCGGCCGTCTCGTACACCCACTCGTACAGGGGCGACAGGTGCAGGGCCTCGAGCACCCGCAGCGCCAGGATGGCCGGACCCGCCGGGATGGAGATGATGCGCTTGCCGAAACCCGCCTCGTCGAGCACCGCCTGAAGGTCCTCGCGGAAGGTCGTGAACTCCCTGGCGCCGATGTTGAAGGTGTCGCTCGCGCGGTCGGCGTCGATCGTCGCCGCCAGGCGAATCGCGTCGCAGAGGTCCTCGACGTCGAGCAGTTGGTAGCGGTTCCTGCCGTTGCCGAGGATCGGGAAGTTCTTGCCGTCCTTCGCCCAGTCGTAGAGGAGCGCGAATACGCCGAGCCGCTCCGGCCCGATGAACGACTTCGGCCTCAGGATCGGGACCGAGAGCCCGCGCGCGCGGTGTTCGAGGCAGACCTGTTCGGCGAGAATCTTCGCCTCGCCGTACGGCCCGACGCCCTGGAGCCGGTCGTCCTCGTAGATCGGATGGTGGTCCGGGATGCCGTACACGGCCGTCGAGGAGACGTGGACGACGCGGCGGGCGCCGGCGCGGGCGGCGGCCTCGAGGACGTTCCGCGTGCCGTCGACGTCGGTCGAGAAGATGTCCTGGCGCGAGTAAAGGGGGAGCGCGGCGGCGGCGTGGACTATCGTTTCGGCGCCCTCCATCGCCTCGGCCACGCGCGCCGGGTCGCGGACGTCGCCCGTCACGATTCGGACGCGGTCGCAGCAGTCGGCATAGTCGAAAGGCGCGATGTCGAGCGACGTCACTTCGTCGCCCCGCGCCAGGAGGTGCCGCACCAGGTTGATGCCGAGGAACCCCGCGCCGCCCGTGACCAGATAGCGTGCCATTCGCCGTGTCTCTCGCCCGCGTGTTCCGCCTCATCCTAGCAGAGCCCCCGCCGATCTGCCAGGGTGAATCACCGGACTAAGGGATGGGGGTGTGGCAAGATTTTCTGGCACTGGCCACGAAACCTTCGTAGCCATTGTGAAAAGGTTAAACGGTGTGGCACGGTCCCGGC
>Ga0315288_10003359_pt1 | contig 20463 bp, 16 predicted proteins | sample YL17G11_20_MG_FD_203454 | JGI IMG/M metagenome (GOLD analysis project Ga0315288, IMG submission 203454) | Sediment microbial communities from Yellowstone Lake, YNP, Wyoming, USA - YL17G11_20 | ecosystem: Environmental > Aquatic > Freshwater > Lake > Sediment | place: USA: Wyoming | collected... | reverse complement strand
TTTCTGAATTTGGCAACCAATAAACAAATTTATCACTACCGCCAAATTGTAATTCTTCGTTTTTGTCATTATTTAAGAACAGCCAGGTATCGGCTGAATCGGTTTCAATCTTAATTTCTTGGCCGGCATTTACTTGAACACGATAAAAAGCAGTTTCTTCTTCCGTCATGGAACCCCGATAAGTGCCTGGTCCAAGAAGAACCGCTGTTTCAAAACTGCCCCCGCCCGCTGGCAAGGCCTGTTGGGCAAAAACACAGGTAGAAAACGAAATTCCGGCGATAAAAACGAATAATCCTAAAAAAATTTTAATTTTTGTTGGCATAATTTTTAATTATTAAGTTAATTAACAAAACATTTATTTTATTTTTTGAAGTGGCTCCGTTTTATTTTTAGCCACTTCCGCGATTTTTTGCTCGTCTTCCGTAACCTTAGACCATTTTTCTTTGTCATCCTTACTGCCGATATTAAATTCAAGCAGATTCCTTACATCTTTCTGCCATTGTTCATCGTCTCTATGGACTACCCGACCAATAAATAATTCCCGCATTAATTTAATTTCAGGAATTTTAGCCATAGAAAATCTATACCTTACGTATTCAGGTTCATCTAATTTTTCTTCCGGCAAATAAATCGGTTCTCTCCGAAAATTAATCGCCCCTAAAGCACGACTAATCTTAATAATTAAATCATCTATTTGAGCATTTATATCTTTTATTTTAGCATATTCTTTTCGGCTGACAATTCTAAAAAAATAAGTCGCCCGGCCAGTTTCTTTTTCGCCAGTCGCCTCAAAAGCAATCGCATTGCCAAGTTTTGATTTTTCGTCATAAATAGGAATAAAAAACCAAAGATAATCACCGGTCAACTTTCCCATCAATCCCTTTTTAAAACCAATATAAATTTCATCTTTTTCGCCTATGGTTTGCAAAAATTCGTACTCTTTTTTCATCTCTGTTCTCATTATTTTTTTCTCCAATCTCTGCCAAAATTCCGAAGAGATTATTTCAATGTCCTTTCGTTTGACCGCTTTGCCTTCTTTCATTAACTTAGAAATTTTATTTAAAGTTGCAAAATCGATTTCCGGCCAAATTTCCTTAATAAAATTTTGAATGTTTAAAGAGATTTCATTAAGACAACCATTTAAAATTTCTTTAAAAAAATTAAACTTTTCGCCTAATTTTGAAATAACAAATCTCTGACCAGCTTCATCGGTAATAATCGCTTGAAAATCATCAGTTTTTAATTCTAAAATGTCGCTAAAATGGATGCGCACTAATTCTCCGCGCTCGGGTAAAATTACTAGAGCAGTTTGGTAAAACTTAAATTCAGCTTTGCCTTTTTGTTTTTCCGCGCCTGATTTATCTGAATACAAAAAATCGGCCTCAAAGCCTGATTTTTTTAGGGCTTCCTGGAATAAGAGATCTTTTAAAAGCAGTTCATTCCTTAATTTTATAAAAATTTTTACGAAATCTTCATATTGGTAACCAAGTTGAGAAACGACTAATTCTTTTTCCTTATCAAAAAAAAGTTTTAATTTATAATCTTCAGGAACTAAATCAATAATTTCTCGATAAGAAAAAAGGTAGGTTCCTCCATCCTCTGGGAAAATGGAAAAATTTTCTTTATCTAAAATTATTTTTGCTGGCGTTTCAGAAATCTGGATAACATCTTGAGACTTTAAAACAACATTAGCTGATAATTCTAAAACTTCTTTATCTTTATCTTTTTTACCCAGCATTGGCATAAATTTTTAATTACTTATTCTAACTAAAATCAGTCTGCCTTTTACCTTAATAAAGATCTACGGCAATTTAAAAATCGCTTTTTAGGTGATTTTTTGATTTTAAATTAAAACTTAAATTTTTCGCCCAATTTACCAATCACAGGCAATGGAACTTGTTTGCCTTTTACCACATTCATTATCCCAGTAATAGACAGCACTAACCACATAATCCAGGCTACCAGGCCGACAATCCAGCCAATAACCGGAATCCATGCGATAAGACAAGTAGCAACTTCGCAGATAAACAGCCCTAAACCTTGTTTAGCGTGAAACTGGGCAAAAGCATCGTCCTTGCGGGCAAGCAAAGGAACTAAAAAAAGAATTCCGATATAGCTAAGTACTCCGATTAAATCTTTCCCGTCCTGTTTTTTTTCTTGTTTTTGTATAGCTTCATCCATAAATTTAAAAAAATATTAATTAATAATCATCGACCTTTAAGCTAAAATTTTTCTGTTCGTAGTTTTTATATTTCTACTCGCTTCAATTATAATTCATTTTTTTAAACAAAGCAAAGGGACTTATTTGGCGTTTTTTCCACCTCTTGTTTAAATTGGTCCACAATATCCCCTTTCTTTACTCAATAACTACTTCAAAGAAATCTAAAAGCGCTAAAAAACAAATAACTTTAAATTAGGCGCTTTTACCACTTTCTCTATGTTTTCCAAATAGGATCTTGATTGGCTGTCTGTCCTGAACAAAATACGAACTTTTTTCCGCGAAAATCATGGCGCTGACTTTTGATAATTTTCGCTCGGGCGGGCAAAAAGTGGAGCGAAGCGGAATCCCGCACCAAGCTTACTCTGGTGCGGGAGAAGGGAGAGAAAGCAGGAAGGCCACAGCACCAAAGCAAAGCTTGGTGCTGGGTAAAAATTTTTGCCCGCCCTCGCTTGCCCGTCCGAAGCCGAAAGGCGAAGGAGGGCTTTTCCGCCGCCGCCGAATTTCGTGCCAGTTGAAAACTGGCGCGCCGCCTAAAATTATTTGATTAAGTTCCAATTATCAAGAAAATAACTCATTTCGTAATCCATATTTCCAAGATAAATTTTGCCCTCGCGGAATTTAACATTCAACGCATATCCGGTATTATTATTTACTGTAAATATTGCCCTTTCTTTTATTTTCTTTTCGACTTCATTTGAGGGCAAAATTAGAAAACTATTTTTTGATCCATCTCTCAAAACTAAGATATAAAAAATATTTCCTTGATTAAACCTATCAAATGACTTTTTTCGTATATGAAACGGATAAGTATCAAAACTATTTTTGCGCGCTGTTTTGACTTGAACACCAAAAAATTTATTTTCTTTTATCGCAGAAATATCTACTCCAACATCAACACTCATTATGCCAGCATTGAATCCACGAAAAAGCATCTCGCTACAAACTAAATGCTCGCCTCCTTTTCCTGTATAGCCACCTTCTATAATAATTTTTTCTTCTTCTTCTTTCTCTGCTTCAATAATTTTTGGTGTTTGTTTAATTTCTTTTTTGTTTGGATTAAGCGCAAAAATTCCTCGGTCTGTTCTAATAAAATCAGATCCTTCGGCCTTAGAGTTTATATCAACTGTGATAACAGCGTTCATCGTGCGTTCCGGATTTGCTCCTTCTGTTTCTAAAATTCCAGACTCCAATGCCTGCCTCGTTATCTCGTTATAATGTAAGGGCGTTTTAGCTTTTTTTAAAATATCAATTGCTGATTGTTTAAAAGTATTCATAAATATTTTTTAACTACAAACTACATAGTGCAAATACTCCACTGTCTTTTGCGCTGTGTAATTTCTATTTTCTGATTTATCTGCCTTAAACCGGTTATATTCCTTCGTAAAATTCCCATATTTACCCCTTAAGCTCATTATTTCCTTAATATCCTTCAAAGTCATTAAACCCTCATTGTTGTAGCTTAAAAAGATATATTTTGCTTTTGCTTTCAATATCAGGTCAGTAAACGCTTTTTTTACTTGTGTTCTTGAACAATAGAGTGATTTTTGATTTTGATATTCGCGCAAACCAGTTTTTCCGTGAATTTTTGGGTTATCATATTTTGCGATTGTTTCAAGCATATGATAGTTTGTCGCATATTGTCTTTGGTTATACGGCGGATCTAAATACAAAATATCGCCCTTAATTTTTCCTACTACATTATTTATATCCTCATTGAAAACTTCATGGACTTGATCGTTAATTATCAACTCCGCAGGTTTTAAAATCATATTATTTTGTGCGGATTTCTTAAGTTTTTTTAGAAAAGCACCATATACAGAAGCTGTATTTGCGTATTTATCAATTGACTCAACTAAGCTGGTTATCAAAAAATAATATTCGTCATCGGAAACTATCTTTTCTTCTTTCCATTTTTCAATTTTTTGGCGGATGGAATCGCACTTCATTCCGTTTTCATCGGAAAAATATTGTCGCGGTTCTTCTTTATCTTTGGTTCCACCAAAGCAATAATTTTTATAAATAAATCCTTTCACACCTTTTAAATTTGATAAATAATCGCAAACAAATTTTTTACGATTTTTTATCTCAATATTTTTCATATCAGGAATTTCTTTTGTTAATTTTGAAAAAGACAATTCCTTATGATTTCCGATGTAATGTCTGTTTAAAACATAACTATAATACTGAATATCATTTGCAACTATTTTATAACCTTTCCTTTTAAAATAGCTCCCAACAGTTCCAGTTCCCGCAAATAAGTCGCAAAAAGTATCGCAGTTTTTATCCACTACTTTATTGATTGATTCTTCTAAAAATTCCAATAATGATAATTTACTGCCGATGTAATTCATAATTATTTTTTTAACAATAAAGAGTCTACTTCTAACCTGCTTAAATAATGTCCCAAACTTAATATTTCTTCTTGTTGTTTAGCGTCATTAATTATTTTATTTAATTTTTTATATGCTTTTAAATATTTTTTTGTAATATCAATTTTACCTTTTTCAAAATTCTTAATTTGGATATTAAAATTTTTACTAAAATTATTTATGTTGCTGTTCCAAATAATATTAGCAAGATGCAATGTTCCAAAATACTTTAAATCATCGCCCTTTATTTTATTATCTCGAGATTGTTCATTACAATAATCAAAGACTAAATATGCCAATAGAAGTTTTTCAGGATCGTGCTCAAATATTTCTTTGTAATATTTATCTTTATTAAAAAAATTATCTTCAATATTTTTTCTGGCTAAACTCGGCTTGTTGCAAATCATAGCCAGTGAAATTTGAGCTAGTTTTTTGCTGTTTATTTCTTTTTTGAATTTTTTGCTTGGTTTTATTTGACCTCTTTGTCTTTCATAATAATAATTTAGTTTATTAAATACCTTTTCAATCGCAATCTGCTCAAGTTCATTAGACATAAGATCTCTGCTTCCTATGGAAGATTGGCTATTCGTAGCTTTCGCTATTTTGTTTATTAAATTTGGATCTTTTGTTTCATAAATTCTGCACAAAATAATAATATTGTTTTTTAGTTTTTTATCTTTTAAGGCCTCGTATAACATTCGAGCGGTTTGTTGGCCATTTATTATTTGTAAATTTTCTATTTCCCATTTTAAATTAAAGGGGTCCGGGTAAATTTTATCTGCTATTATCGTAATTCCATTGTTCATGAACCAAAACAATTCGCTTTCGTCGCTTGTTGCGGAAGTATAAATATCCGTATTCTTTTTATTATATTTTAGCCAACCCCTTACATTTTTTTCAAATAAAGAATCTTGATACTTTTTTACTAACGAAGCAATATCATCCGCTTTAATGGACGCTACATATCCCCTAAAGCCATCTTTTGTTTCTATAATGGGATTAAAATTTTTATCAAAACTGGGAATAATTATTTTGACACCCTTTAATGGCTCTTCATTTTTCCTTTTTTGTTCTATTAATTTTTTACAATCTATGAAGTGGAAATTAAAACAACCATTTCCATGGTTAAAATAACTTTTGACTATTTTACTATATGTATTTTCTATTTCTTCTCGCTTTCTCTTAACATTATTACTAATAGATCCTCCGTTATAAACACAATAATAAACATTAACTTCAATTATTTTATCCTTATTATCTCTTATTGTGATTATCTTATCAACAAATTTACTATTATCTAATTTTTGAATATCTGATATGGTTTTTTCAAAAATATATGACAATCCCGCTTGTAATTTGGTTAAATCGTTGGCAGAAAAATTCTCAGAAAGCGACGACTTGCAGTTAAAGATACTTAAAATAATCTTGTTCTCTGATTCATCAAGATGTACAATATCTATTCCCTCCTCGTCATTGCCATCAACAATGTCTTCGTCGTTTATTTCTCTGTATGCGACATTATTTAAAATACTTAAACATAAAAAATGAAAAGCTTTTCCTCTTTTATTTTTTTCCTTACTAAAATATTTTTTTTCAATACTTTCTATTTCTAGATTAACAACGGTTTTTTCTGGCGTTATCTTATTTTTCATAATTTTAGTTATGCAATAGAATTACAAAACAAGGCACTTTATAATTTTTCTCACCAAGATTTTTGTGTTTATAGGAAAAATTAATTTCAACCGGATTATTTAAGTCAGTTTTGTTTATTATTTCTCTGATTTTATCAATTGAAACATCCTCATCAATATAAACAACTAATAATCTTGGGTCAGCCCCAAATCTGCCCTCATCTTGGTATTTATAAAGATATTCCGCAACAAGTTCGGGTTTTTTGATTGCTATTTCTCGCCATTCGTCTTTGAAATGTCGTTTAAATTCATTGGTTGGACTCTTGGCAACTTTTTGATCAAAAGAAACTCCATTGATAAAAAAATCAACACCCCGCCTATGGTTCAATGTTGGCAAAATATTATTATTCTTTTCAAAAATTAATGTTTCAATAAAATCATTTCTAACAGTGTTGATTTCTTTTATCCGCCTATATTTAACCGCGGCGATTTTGACTTTGTCGTCCTTAACAACACCAGTACTATTTTCGGAATTAATTCTTTGCACAAATTCATCAAAAGCACCTTGCGAAAATGGCCATGCAATATCGCCTAATTTCAAAGACTGCCATTCTTTGATAAGCACATCCATCGCGTTGTCTGCTTCTTTGCCGCTTTTATATTTTTCTGTTTCCTTGAAAATATCTCTGATAATTTTTTTACTCTCCTCATAATTCCAACTATCAACAACGACTTTCCAAAGTTCTCTTGTGTCTAAAAATAAAACTTTATTACCCACATTTTGCCCACGGCTAATTGTTTTAAATTTGAGAGAAGGTATCGGTTTAATTTCATTTAAACGCAATAAATAGGCAGTCGCTTTTTCTTGGCTACCAATAATTTTTCGCGCCAAATCGTCTGATAATTTTGATTTAATGTAGTCCATAATTATTTTTTGAAAATTAAAATATACTCGTGTTTAAAAATGTAGTAATCGCTTGATAATGCCCTGTATTTCCAGATAGCTTCTTTGTTTTGTTTGGCGCGATTGCCTTCCATATTCTTAATTATAATGCTTTTTAGCGTTAAACCCAATTTTTGCGCTTCGTTCAAACAATAAAACCCCAATGGAATCCACTTGCCTTGCGTGTATTTATCGCCCATCACTATTGCTAAATATCTATTTTTTTCCAAAAGACTGAGAGTATTGTTTATCACCAAAGAAAAAGATCTTAAAAAATCATTCAAAGATTTTGCGTTTGATAAATCTTTGTTGTTATTACTAAATTTAATTATGTCCGCATAGGGTGGATGTAAAATTGCTAATTGAATATTTTTTCTTCCTTTTTTATTTAGAATTTCTGCGATACCAGAAAAGGTTTTTTGATCGGTGCTATCACCGGCTATAAGTTCCGCAAAATAATTTTTGTTATCAACTTTACTTTTAATATGTTTGATAAGCTCTGGCTGAATATCAATTCCGATAAAATGTCTTCCTAAACTCTCCGCTTCATAAGCCGTTGTCCCGCTACCCACAAATGGATCAAAAACGACATCATTACTTTTTGTATATCTTAAAATTAGCTGTCTCGGAATTTGTGGGATAAAATTGCCGTGATAAAAGCCATCGTGCTTTCCTGATTTATCTCTTTCAGAAATAATCCATAAACTGTCCGTCCAAACCTCGGTATTTTTCCAATCCGCTAAGTTTATATCATTAAAATTTGGCATGACTATTTTATTAAATCATCGACGCTAACATTAAGAGCTTTGGCGATTTTGGACAAAGTTTCTATTGTCGGGTTTTTATTTGCGCCGGACTCAATTTTAATAATGGTGTTATAGGTAACATCGGCTAATTTTGACAATCTATCCTGCGAAACACCCATTTTATTACGGTATTTCTTTATATTGTCGGCGATTGTGGATTTGTTTGTTGACGACATTGTAATATATTACTATAATTAAAATAATGGCGATTGATATTCCTTAATCTATTACTATGTTATCAAAAAATAAGAGTTTAGTAAATACAAATCAAATAGGGAGTTCCTTATTGTTGCCCGCGTACGGGAGGGCTGGGGCAAGGGCAACATCTTTTCCTGCGGCGTATTTTGCGAAGCAAAATACGCCGCAGAGCTGGGCGCGCCGCTAATTTTTACTAAATTCTATTAAACTTCGTTTATATATCTCAAATACCTTTGGGATTGTATCAATATCTATCCACTCGTTTGGAGCGTGAACATTATCACACCTGCAACCGAAACTATTTACTATCGGAATTTTAAGCTCTGTAATAACACTTCCAACGCTACCCGCCCCGCTTGTTACAAACGGGATTTTTGTTTTTAATCCATCTTGTCCAATTTTTTGGAGTAATTTTATAAATTTATCTTCGGGGTTCGTTAGATTAGAAAGGGAGGTTCACATCGAAGAAATTCAACCTTGTAATGAATGTCTGAATTTTTATTTTTAAGTTCTTGTAATGCTTTTTCCACTTTATCTATTATCTGTTGTTTGTTTTGCGATGGTAAAAATCTAATATCAATACTTATCTCGCATTCATCGGGAACAATATTTATCGAAATCCCTCCTTTGATAAGAGAAACATTAAAAGCAGAACCATACTCAAAAAAAGGTTCTTTTTCGCCCCCGAGATCTAATTTTCTTAAAGCTGTGATAACTTCCGCCATTTGATGTATAGCATTATTTCCTCTTTTGCTTTTACTCCCTGTGTGGGCAGATTCTCCTTTTGTGATAATTTTCAACCTCAACCAGCCCCTCATTCCAATAGAAATTTCGTCTATGCCTTGATAACCTAAAATACAAACATCAGCTTTTGGCTTTTTGATTTTTATAATATCTCTTATGCCCGAATACTCACCACTTTGTTCGTTCGCATCAAAGCCAAGAAAGATTGAAGCATCAAAATTTTTATCTTCGGAAAGTTCTTTGGCAAGATAACAAAATAAAGCGATTGCGACTTTTGAATCTGCTGTGCCTCGACCATACATTTTATTGCCGACAATTTTTGCTTCAAATGGTGGATATTCCCATTTTGCGGTATCGCCAGCCGACACAGTATCCAAACAACTTTCAAGCCAAATTGTTTTGGATGAATTTTCTTTCTTAATATGGCAAACTACAGACGGATGTTCTTTTGGCCCCACTATTTTTGGCTTAAAACCAAAATCTTCTAATTTTTGAAAAACTAAATTAGCAACATCACTTTCAGAATCAATATTACTCTGCGACGGGGTGACAACTAATTTCTGCGTGAATTTGATAATTTGATTAACGATATTATCCATTTTGATTATGATTTGTTAGTTTGCCGTGTACTTTCTGAATTGCTTCTCTTGCTTTGACCGCTTTTTCGGCTTTTTCCTTTTGGATAATTTTCTCATCAAGGATTTGCTCAATACCGATTTTTACCGTCTCAAAGTATTGCAGGCACTCATTTTCCGTCAGATCGTGAATACCCGTACTCAATATCGCATATAAATTCCGATTTTCTACCAAAAATTCAGGGAGATAATCTTTTACCATTTTTATTTTATCGTCCATTCTCGCTTTAAGGTACTCATCGTTCGAAAATTCTTTATTTTCAGTTTGTGCTTTTGCTTGTGCTTCTTCAATAAGATTTTCAAAAACTCGACGGAGATAAACAAATGAACCAATACCCACACCGTGAGCGGCGATGCCAATACCTCTTGTAAATTCTTTATACTCTTCTTCGCCGAGGATTTTTCGGTATTTCTCGGCTTGCGGAATTTGAAAATCAGCAACCGAGGGAATTGCCCGACTTTAGTAAAAAAATTGCCCGCTTTGAAATAATAAGAGTGATAAGCGTGAGATTCATTACGGGTACAACGATATTCAATTTCAATCAATCCGTTATTCCTCGTAGTCCAGCGAGGAATTGAAACATTATCGGATAAATAATCATAAGCCCTAAATACGCCTTCTTTATCACACCAAATACAATAAGCATCTATTGTATTTCGGTTAGACAAAAGTTCGTATATTCTCTCCTCAATAACTCCAATGGACAAATCAAAATCGTGATAAGACGGCATTTCAAGATGAAATGTTTTCGGCGATTCCAAATAGGGATCGAGTTGAGAGTATGTGTTTTGTTCGTCCGAATTTTCCATAATTATTTCGTTAAATCTTCCAAGCCAACGCCCAATGCTTTGGCGACCCCGGTAGTATCCGCCTGAGGCGGAACTACGGGGCAGATTTTTTGAACAGTATCAATGGTCGGGCTTTGTATTCCGCCCGAGCGAGGCGAGAAACGCAAACTTTACAAATTGGCTGCCGGGCTTGGACTTCTCACCCCTCACCAAATCAATAAACTCAAATACTCTGACTCAAACATGCTCGAGGACAGGGATTCGAACCCCAATTTTCACATCCAGAGTGTGACGTCCTGCCATTAGACGATCCTCGAAGAAAAAATTATTGATTTGGTGAGGGGCGGGCCAAGATGACAAACTCCAGAGGCTTGCATCCTGCCATTAGATGACCCGGCAAAAGCGACTTACGGCTTTGATATTAGCACAAAACCAAAAAAAAGAAAATAAAAGGCTATTTTGGATTAGATCACCAAAATAGCCTAGAGAATTATTTTACTTCTACTTCTTTTTCCGCGTTCCCCTCAATAATCCACGCAACCGTTATTTCACCTTTAACTGGTTTTATTTCTGGGACTGGAAAAATTTCAGAAGAAGATTCTTCTGGGGCAATCTCCGTAGAAGAGACGGAGGTAAGTGTTGCGGTAATTTTTTGCTTTAGCCAATCCTTCTCCGCCTTAGAAATAAGCTCATCAAGAGTTTCAGGGAATTCCTTCTCTTGTTTTTCTTTATCGCCCAAGTCATCTACCGTAACCTCGTTCGCGCTAACGCTCAAATTCGCGCTACCCTTAGGGAAATCAACGAGAACTTCAAGAAAAATTGTTTTACTTACAGGCGAACTGCGATATGGCTTAATTTTTACCTCAATTTCGCAAGTTTTACCCGCGATTAAATCACCCTTTGGTTCCACAGATATAATTTGGGCTGTTTTAATTTCAGCAGAATCGTGAATTTCTAACACTACTTTTTTTAATGTGACTCGAGCTACATTATTAGCAACTCGGTCCGTAAACACTCCTACCAAATCACTTATCTGATAAAACACAGCATTAAGCGGACTATAGGAACTGATTTGAAGAGGCGCTTTAATATTTTTTTCTGTTTCGTTAAATTCCAACGTAAGAGCCCCTTCCATACTGCCAGAACTATCTTCATCTCTATAGGCATAAACGGCAATCGTCAAAATATCATCAATAAGCCATTCTACGCCAGGAGCCACATAATGGGTGATTTCTTTCGTTTGACCGTCTGGGCCTGTATAGGAAAGCACCAATGGAATCATTGATGGAATTTTCCCCAAAGTGCCACTAACACCCGGCGTAAAATCCTTATTGATTGTGCCCAGAAAATCCCCGAATGAGCTACAGAATTTAAAGGGTTCATAATTAGAAGAAACTACTTTATGAACCCAAGCCCGTCTAAAGGGCGCTTGAAATTTGCCAGCTCCGAAAAATGGATGCCCAAAAGCATAGACCTCATTCCCCCTTACCCAGCTCACGGTGCCATAGGCCTCTACGTTCACCAATGGACCGTAAGCCAAAGTAACTGCAATCATTTCTCCGGGCTTTAAAAAGCCAGCATCAACGGGAATAGCTTGATGGCTATTGCCCGACCAATTAAAAATCTCTAAATTGGGATTTTGTATTATTGTTTTTTCTTGAATAGTTTTATCGCCCCACGACACGGGAAGAGACAAAGGGATTTTAACCGGTATCAACCCTGAAAACTTTGCTGGCGCCATGTTTAAATAATCTTCCATTGACTTCTTATTTGCTACTTCTTCCATATACTCCAATGGGGTAGCCAGAAAAATATACGGCGGATTTGTAGTAGCGCCAAAGGCATAAGCCAAAGCGCCTATCACTTTCCCATTGATTAAAACTGGACTCCCTGACATTCCAGCCACAATACCTGAATATTGTTTAAAGCGAGGATCTGAACTTTCACAAACCAAAAGCGGAATTCCTAATCCAGAATCATCCATTACTTCAAGAAATTTTCCTGACAGATCAATTGTTTTAACCCCTTCTACCACAGTCCTGATTAAACAAGGCGTGCCACGTTGGATCCCTCTTATTTCATTGACTGATAAATAATCAGAAATGATTTGATTTTGCCCATTACCTACGACAATTTCATCTCGCTCTCCGCAACCAAAAAGCAAAAGGAATGAAGAAATCAAAACCATAAATTGGAAAACAGCTTTCATTACGGAACCTCCTTAAATCAAGCTTGACCGTTAAATACCCAACAAAAAAGAGGATTATTCCTCTTTTTTCAGGCACTTAAATTTATCATACAATACCCATTGTGTCAAGCTGTCCGTATATAACTTGTAGCTATACGCAAGCCCCTACAATGACAAAATACTAGACCTTCAAGTATTTTCTAATTGCAATCATACTGCTCGCCAAGCCCAGAAAAACGCCCACGCCTAATAAAATCCCCCAGATACCAAAAAGATTACTCTCAAACCAAGATAATAAATTTACACCTGATAAAACCGCGGTTAAACGCGGTGAAACCACGGCCAAAGACGGCCAAAAAACTAAAATCGCTATAATGCTGCCAACCAAACCATAAAGCAAGCCCTCAATTAAAAACGGACCACGAATTGACCAGGCGCTGGCACCAACCAACCGCATCACTGTAATTTCCTCCTTTTGATTATAAATCGCCAAGCGAATCGTATTAAAACTTACCATAATCGCCACAAATGCCAAAAACAAACTCATTACCAAACCCGTTTTTCTAATGCCACTACTAACTGACATTAATTTTTGAATGGCTGGTTCGTGCTGACGATAATCAATTTTGTCAATTAAATCTTTAAAATTAGCGCCCTCTAAATAACTAACAATAGATGCGTAATCTTGGGGCTGGCGCGCCCTCACATTTAAAACAGCGCCCAAAGGGTTATCGCCCAAAACTTTTAAACTTTCTAAATAAACATCTTCATTAATATGGGCCTGTTTAAAGTTATCCAGCGCTTGCTCACGAGAGACATAGGCAACTGCCGCCACTGGATTTAAATCTTCAATAATATCTTTAATTGACAAAACATCTTTTTCGCTAGAATCCGGCTTAAAATAGACGCTGACATCCACCTTGCCCTGAAGTGACGCCACCAAAGATTGACTCAAAACACCCAAAAGTAATAATCCAGCTACCATCAAAAGCGCCAAAGCCATAACTGCCAAAGTAGAAAAAGACGGTAACTTGTTACGCCAAAAATTAAGACAGCCGGTTTTGAGAATGTGTTTTAAATTAGTAAGCATAGTTTGTAAATTGTAAATTGTAAATTGTGAATTGCGAATTATAACACATATCTTCCTTTCTCCTCATCTCTAACAATCTTACCTTTATCGATTGTGACCACGCGCTTTTGCAAAGTGTTAATGATTTCACGATCATGAGTTGCCAGAATAACTGTCGTGCCCATTTCATTAATTTTTAATAATAATCTAATAATATCCCATGTATGCAGTAAGTCCAAATTACCAGTCGGCTCATCAGCAATCAAAAGCTCTGGCCGATGAATCAGGGCGCGAGCAATCGCCACCCGTTGTTTTTCACCACCAGAAAGTTGTCTAGGGAATGCCTCGTGTTTGTCTGCCAGACCAACCAAGCCCAAAACTTGGGGCACATCGCGTTCAATCTCTTTACGACTGTAGCCAGCCACCTCCATAGCAAACGCCACATTTTCAAAAGCAGTTTTATCCGGCAATAATTTAAAGTCCTGAAAAATCATACCAATACGCCTACGCAAATACGGCAGATCGTGATGCTTTAATTTCGCGATATTAATACCCGAAAGAGTAACCACTCCACGATCCGGCTTTTCCTCGCCAATTAAAAGCCGCATAATAGTTGACTTGCCAGCGCCCGAAGGCCCGGCAATTGATAAAAATTCTTTGTCTTGAATTTTTAAATCAATCTCTCGCAAGGCAACGCAATTTGGCGGATAAATTTTCCAAACATTTTTCAAAATTATCATAAATTATTGATCTAAAAACTTATCTAAATCTCCATCCAACACCTTTTCTGGCTGTGAAGATTTAATTCCAGTTCTTTCGTCCTTAACCATTTTATACGGATGCAAAACATAAGAACGGATTTGATTGCCCCATTCTGGCTTTCCAAAATCTTTTTTTAGATCCTGCAGCTTGGCCCGCTGTGCCTTTTGCTGGACTAGATAAAGTTTGGATTTTAAAATTTCCAAAGCCACTTCGCGATTTTGCAGTTGCGACCTTTCGCTCTGACAAGCAACATTAATGCCTGTTGGCAAATGAGTAATCCTGACCGCGGTTTCTGTTTTATTGACATATTGACCGCCTGGACCAGAGGCCTTGAAAAAACTAATTTGCAAATCAGCAGGCTTAATCTCTACTGGCGCATTTTTAATTTCTGGAATAACCTCAACCATGGCAAAAGATGTTTGACGTAATTTTTTAGCGTTAAAAGGTGATTGTCTGACTAAACGGTGGGCGCCCGATTCATTTTTTAAAAACCGATACGCATCCTGGCCAGATACTTGACAAATAACGCTTTTGATGCCGCCTTCTTGGCCAAAAGATCTATGTAGAATCTTAAATTGCCAACCTTTCTTTTGGCTAAAGCGCTGGTACATACGCAAAATCATTGCCGCCCAATCCTCCGCGTCACGACCACCGACCCCAGCTTGAATTGATAGAATCGCCCGATCTTGTTTCATAAAAAATCATCTTAACATCAAAGAACCAAATACGCAAATCGTCCGTCTTCACTGTCGTTTTAGACTTCGCGCTTCACGCTTCACGTATTTTTTTATCGGCAAAACAATAAAGAACTTACTCCCTTTACTTTCTTTGCTTTCAAACCAAATACGACCATCATGTTTTTTAATAATACTTTTAGCCAGAAAAAGCCCCAAGCCCGTGCCCTCGGTCTGCATCCTAACCACATTTGCCCCGCGGAAAAATTTTGTAAAAATATCTACTTGTTGGTCCTCGGGAATACCCACGCCAGTATCTGCCACACAAATTTCCACTTCTTGATCCTGCTTTCTAACACTAATATCAATTTGCCCACCCGGCAAAGTATACTTAATAGCATTGTCCATAATTATTTCCAACACGGTCTTGATTTTTTCTGGATCGGCTAAAATTTCAGGTATCCCACTATCGGGCAAAATGAGATGCGCCCGCAAATTGGCCTTTTCAAATTGATGTTGATTTTCATTCACAACCTCCTTTAGCTTATCGATAATTTGAATTCTCTGATACTGATAATGAACCTGCCCCCCTTCAATCTTGGAAACATTTAAGAGGTCATTGACCAAATGAATCATATGTTCATTAGTGACAAAAGATTTTTCCAGTAGCTCTCTTTGCTGATCGGATATTTTGCCTAAATCACCTTGCAGAAGCATATCCAAAGACCACTTTAACTCTGATAAGGGCGTGCGAAAACGGTGCGAAGCGATAGAAATAAACTCTGATTTCATCTGATCAACAATGCGCTCTCGCGTCACGTCATGCAGGGCTTTGATTGTGCCCAAAGAATTGCCACCAACGTCTTTAACTGGCGCTGAAATCACCTTTAAAATTCTTAGCGGCGGTCCCGGAATCTCAATTTCAAATGCCTCCTCGCCGGAACGACGCATCAAAATCTGATATAAAAATTCCTGACCGGGACCTGCCGGTTTGCCTAAAACTAAATCAGTATGCACCCCTATCATTTGTTCGGCCGCTGGATTTACCAAAACCACATTATTCAATTTATCAACCATTACCAAACCATCTAACAAACTAGAAATAACTGCCTCCGTCCTTTGTTTTTCATTCAATAAAGCGGACTGAGAACGAAAAATTTCTTGATATAGCTGGGCATTTTCTAAAGCAACGGCTGCTTGCTTAGAAATGGTTTTTAAAAGATCAATATCTTGATCTGACAAAACACGGCCCGACTCCTTGGCCCCCAACACCAAAACAGCCAATAAACGATCCTTTAAAACCAATGGGACCAAACATTCAAATTGCAAAGGGACTAAACCGGAGATTAAAACTGCTAATTCCTTTTTAGCGATATTTTTTTCTTCTTGTTCTAAAATAAAAATTTGATTATAGGTGCGCAGCCAATCTAAAATCGGTTCATTGGCTGTCAAGCTAAAATTTTTCAACGCGACTACATCCAACCCCCTAGAATAAGCTAGATAAAACCGATTATTTTTAGTTGAAGGCAGTAACACGACAACCATCTTAACTCCCAAGGTGCCGGCAATCAGATCAGCCACAGCCATGAGTAAATCTTTTATCTTTAGCTTGGTAACCAATGACTCCACTGACTCCAAAACCACCTTGGGATATTCGTAAAAGCCACGGCTGAAAATCCGATACAAACTCTTTTGCGTAAAACTTCTAAATGGTTCAAATAAAAAAGCGATCAAAACCATCATTATTCCAGAAGCCAACCATAAATTTTGACCGAGAGTCGCCTTTAATAAATTTTCCGAGGCAAAAATGAAAAGAGCGTAAACCGCCAAAAAAACACCGCTGGTCAAAAAATAACCCAATGCCCGGCTTAGCAATAAATTCAAATCCATCAACCGATGCTTAATGATACCATAAGTAATAATTATAGGGGAAATCGGCAATAAAAACATCGGCAACGCAAAAGGCCAACCATCCAGGCCGAACAAAGGGAAAAACGTACTTAAACCGCCAACAATGCCCGTGGCCATACCAACAAACATATATCCCAATTGAATCCGCAAAATTCCACGACTATATAATAGCGATTTAAACAAAAGTAAGAATGCCGAGCCCAAAACCACGATAGTCCAACTTAAATATGCGAAGGAAAACATACCACCTAAATCAGGATAAAACGGTAAACCCAACATAGGACTAACACGAGTTAAAATTAACTTAGGATATACTAAAAATATTATTAAAAACGGTAATCCACTAAGATAAATTAAAAAAACCCGTCCCAACTTTTGTTTTAATTGCCCAGCCAATGAATAAATAAACGGCATTAGATTCACTGCGAACACAATCACTCCCACAAAACTGAATCTTAAGATGTTTAAAGCATAGACAGAATCTCGAGAGATTAACTGGGCTAAAGGCAACATTAAACTAAAAAGAAAAAGAGCAAAACATATTATCGTCCAAAAATAAACATATCCTTTCTGCGGACCCCGCCAAATAGTTACAGTACTCAAAAGCAAACTACTTGCCGCAGTCAAAAAAGAACATATAATTATAATGAGGGCCGTAAAGATCATAATCAAAACGCAAAACAATTATAATCCTAAAAATGAGCCAGCGGTCAGAATCGAACTGACAACCTGCACTTTACGAGGGTGCTGCTCTACCATTGAGCCACGCTGGCAACTACAGAGCGAATGAGGGGAATCGAACCCCTGTCTGCTCCTTGGGAAGGAGCCATTCTACCACTGAACCACACTCGCTAAATAAAACTAATCTTGTATTCTAAAATATTTTAACCATTTTTGTGGATTGGCTTGCCACCAAGGCGCTTGCGGATTGGCTTGATCAGTTCCAGTCGCGTCTTGCTTAGACGGAACAATTCCCTGGTTGCCTTGATCTTGATTTTCTGGTAAAATAGCAACAACTGACTCGCCTTCTTTTTTGACATTCAAACGTTGCCTGGCTTCTTTTTCCAACCCCCCTGGAGAATTACGATAAGCTAATTCCTCATTAATATCCTGCTGATCTTTTTCTGACGTTACAATTTGTTGTTGCAAACTGGCAAGTTCCTGGTTTAAAGATTGCTTGCGCGTGGTTAAGCGCGTTAAGCGCCAGCCAACTAAAATTAAGGCCAATAGAACTAAAAACAAAAAAGCGTTAGAGCCAAAAATTCGCCAAAACCAATTTGTTTTTAAATCTTGAAACATATCAGTTGGTAGTTTGCGGTTTATGGTTTTTAGATTAGCGTCGCCATGTCATCCCGGGCTTGACCCGGGATCCAGTTCAGCTTTATGACCAAAAAATACATCAAACTTATTTGGAAAATTCTGATAATTTTCGTGACTATCAGCACCCTTTTATGGACCGTGGCTGTCCTGTTTCGCTAACTCCATCATAACAGATTTGACTCAGAAATAAAAGCGGGCACAAAACACACCCCATTCTTATAAATAAAGATTAGCCCTTTTTTAAAAGTTCAAAAAAGACCTTTGGGGGCAAGGAAACGCGGCCAAAAGATTTCATTCTCTTTTTACCGCGTTTTTGTTTTTCCAAAAGTTTCTTTTTACGCGTGACGTCGCCGCCATACAAATAACCGGTAACGTCTTTACGCATAGCCGGGATAGTTTCTCGGGCAATGACTTTGCCGCCAATCGCCGCTTGCAAAGCCACGGCAAAACTTTGTCGTGGCACTAAGTCCTTTAATTTTTTAACAATCCGCCGGCCTTCGCTAAAAGCGCGGACTTTGGGCACTAATCGCGATAAACTCAAAAATTTTTCTTGAGCGATTAAAATATCCATTAAAACCAAGTCTGCTGGCTGATAACCAATTAATTGATAACTCATAGACGCAAAACCAGAGCTAACCGATTTTAATTGATCGTAAAAATCAGTCATCATTTCTGCCAACGGCACTTGATAATCAATCACTACCTGATCTTGACCCAAATACTCTGTTTTTTGATATGTCCCTCGTAAATCAGCCAGCAAGGTCATTACTGGCCCCAAATATTTTTGCGGACAAATTACGGTTAGGCCGACCCATGGCTCGGAAATTGCTTTGACGCGAGACCACTCTGGTAAATTAGCTGCCGCGGTCACTATTTGATTAGTGCCATCGGTCAGCACAATCTGATAAGCTACTGACGGCGAAGTAATCACTAAGTCCAAATTGTATTCCCGGCGCAATCTTTCTCGTATAATATCCAAATGCAAAAGGCCCAAAAAACCACATAAAAACCCCCGGCCCAAAGGCGAAGCATCTGGCTGAAAAGACAAAGAAGCATCATTAAGTTTTAATTTATTCAAAGCGTCTGTTAATAAATTATAGTCATTATCTTCATGCGGGAAAAAACTGGCGAACACCATGGGCTTGGACTCTTGATATCCGGGCAAAAGCCCTACGCCTGAATCACGCGTAGTTATGGTTTCGCCCACTCGGCATAACCTGGCTTCTTTTAAACCAGTGGCAATATAGCCAATTTCTCCAGCTTGCAATCTGTCACACGCCACGCGATTGGGCTTAAACCAACCAACTTCTAAAACTTCTACTTCTTGACTCGCGGCTAATAATTTAATCCGATCGCCGCGTTTGACTTGGCCATCAAAAACTCGCACGTAAGCAATCGCGCCTTTATACGAATCATAAATAGAATCAAACACCAAAGCACACAAATTGTCATCCTGAGCGGAGCGAAGCGTAGCGAAGGATCCCAGCATACCTCCAACGGACACCTGAGATTCTTCACTGCGTTCAGAATGACCACGACGGGGTGCTGGCACCTGCTCCACCACTGCCTCAAGTAACTCTGGTACGCCCTGACCTTGTTTGCCCGAAATCAAAAAAAGATCCGCGGGATCACAACTTAATAAATGAGCCAATTCTTGTCTGGTTTTTTCTACTTGAGCATTGGGTAAATCAATTTTATTAACCGCGCCAATAATTTTTATATTTTGCTTTTGAGCAAAGTGTAAATTATTTAAAGTTTGCGCTTGCACGCCTTTAGTCGCGTCCACCAATAAAATCGCGCCCTCAACCGCGGCCAACGACCGCGATACTTCATAAGAAAAATCCACATGACCCGGGGTGTCAATCAGATTCAAAATATACCTGTCATCCTGAGGGAGACGTACTCGCCGATCGAAGGATCCCGGCCCATGTCCAGCTGACGGTGGTGACACCCGAGATTCTTCGCTCGCGCTTGAATACAATCGCGACTCAGAATGACAATGATATTCCATCCTTACCGGTTGCATTTTAATCGTAATGCCTCGTTCTCGCTCCAAATCCATTTGATCCAAAAACTGCGGCCGCATTTTGTCAGCCTTAATGGTGCCAGTTAATTCCAAAAGTCGATCCGCTAACGTGGATTTGCCATGATCAATATGACTAATAATTACAAAATTTCTGATATTTTGCATATTCTCCTTGTG
>Ga0315288_10003358_pt1 | contig 20466 bp, 12 predicted proteins | sample YL17G11_20_MG_FD_203454 | JGI IMG/M metagenome (GOLD analysis project Ga0315288, IMG submission 203454) | Sediment microbial communities from Yellowstone Lake, YNP, Wyoming, USA - YL17G11_20 | ecosystem: Environmental > Aquatic > Freshwater > Lake > Sediment | place: USA: Wyoming | collected... | reverse complement strand
GTGATAGACCTCTGCGTCCTCAAGGTCGCCTATGTGTTCGCTGCATATAAGCTGGTTCTGTTTTGCCAGGCAAAACGTGTTCTTCAAGTCGGCACCGGCTGCAAATATATCTTCCGGACTGCTCTCTTTGGTAATAATGGGCGTCGGGACGTATCCTCTCGCCCGTCTGAGCAGGACCGGCTGCTCCCCAATAAAATGCACGATGGAGTCATCCACCTGCCTGTAGATTTCCCTATCGTGCATCAAAAAGGCGTCGGCAACGCCACCCAGCCTCTCCAATGCTGTTTCGTTCCTGCAAATCAACGGCTCATCGGAGATATTGCCGCTGGTCATCACCAGAACATTTATGCCCTGCGCGAATAACAGATGATGCAGCGGGGCGTAACAGAGCATAAAGCCAAAAGCGCCAACACCGCTCGCAACCGAGGGCGCTATCGCCGGATTCCCCTTCTTCGGGAGCAGGACTATCGGGCTTTGAGGGCTGATCAAGGCCTGCTCTGCCGCATTGCCGACGATTGCGTATGCCTTTATCCTTTCAATTGAATCGGCCATCATGGCAAACGGCTTATGGTCTCGTCTCTTGCGCTGCCGCAGTCGCCGCACAGCTTTCTCGTTAAGGGCATCGACCGCAAGGTGGAATCCGCCGATGCCTTTTATCGCCACGATTCTCCCGTACAAGAGCAGCTTTGCCGCTTGGGCGATTACACTGGCGGTTTGTGATTCAATTGTCTTGCCCGACCTTGCCGTGGCGGGGCCACTTGTGTCTGTCAGCCATATCCTCGGCCCGCAGGCAGGGCAGGCGACGGGCTGGGCGTGAAAACGCCGGTCGGTAACATCGGCGTATTGGCCGGCGCATTTGTCGCACATCTCGAAAAGCGACATTGTGGTGCTCGGTCTGTCATAAGGTATCGTCTTGACTATTGAATACCGTGGGCCGCAATTTGTGCAGTTTATGAAGGGATAGCTGTAGCGAAAGTCCTTTTCGTCGCTCATCTCGGCCAGACAATCGCGGCACGTGGCGACGTCGGCGGTCACTTCCGACAGGACAATCCCTTTGGCGTCGCTGGCCCGGATGACGAATCCTGCTTCGCCCTCAACAACCGGTATATCTACCGCCTCGCAGGATTTTACTTCCGCAAGAGGGGGCTTATCGGCGCCGGACTGCAAACGGATTAGGAACTCGGCTATTTGCTTCTTTGGGCCCTGCAATTCGATTGTGACGCCCTTTGTATCGTTATAGACGAGGCCCGTCAGGCCCAATGCCCGAGCTATTCTGTACACAGCCGGGCGAAAGCCCACACCCTGCACACGTCCGGTAATGAGTATTCTTTGCCTTTTAGCCGAGGCCCCCAACATACGTCCTTTCAACAGTTTGATATACGGCTGCTCGTATCGGCGGGTCCATTGAAGGCATTATAGTCTGCCCGGGGCGGGGGGACAACCGTTGGTCTGCCTCCGGCGTCCGGATTGCCGTTCGGAAGAAAGCGAAAAAATTGTTTGCCGGAGTTGGGGGCGTGTGTTATAATACATTTTTACCCAGGGGCCATAGCTCAGATGGGAGAGCGCTTGCATGGCATGCAAGAGGTCGTGGGTTCGAATCCCATTGGCTCCATTCATCGGCAAATCGCGTGTGTGGGCGCCTGTGACGGCACAAGGTGAGGTGATATGGCCGCCAGACTGCTTGGGAGAGTCCCGACAAGAAGCCAGTACCCGTTTACTGAGCGTCCGCGCGGAAACGCACGTTGTTGGTGTGCGCGCCGATGCTGACTCGCTTGGATTCTTCCGTCAGTTTCGAGCCTGCGATCGAAACGCCCTCAAAGACCACATCGTTCACGTCGTGTTCGGGGTCGGCTCCTTCTATTTGCACGAGGTAATCGCCGGGTTGTCCTTCCAACACCACATTCTTGAAATGTACGTTTCGGATGAACCCGGGGACTTTCTTGCGCATATACTGGTTCACCACCGGGCGCAGGCGAACCAACTCCCTCTGGCCTTCGCCGTGAATCCGGATATCCTCGATGTTGATGTCCTCCAGCCGCATGTCCTCGCCCGGCTCCAGCAGGAATGGCGTCATGGTGAAGTGGATAATGTCGAGATTCCTGAGCGTTACGTTGCGCATGAACGCGGCGCGGCTCTCGTGCCCGAGCAGGAAGATACGGGCCCGGTCGCACCAGAGAATCGAGTTCTCCACGGTGATCCGTTCGACGTTGCTGTTCTGAGCGCTGAAATCAAGTCCCTTGAGCGCGACACAATCGTCATCGCTTCGGATGAAGCAATCGGTGATCAGCACATCCTGGGAGTTGCATGGGTTGATGCCGTCGTCGTTCTGGACGCGGGAGTTGCAGAGCTTCACGTTCCGCACCGTTACCCGCTGACAGTTCTTAGGCACGATGGTCCAGTGGGACGAGCCGCGCAGCGTGATGCCGGTTACTTCGACGTCGGCGCTGTTGCGAATCGCAATGAGGTTGCCGATCGGGCCTTTTCGCCACTCCCAGTCGGAGCCGTCCAGAATACCGCGTCCACGGATCCGTATGTTGGTCCCTTCGGCCAGCACCTCGGCCTTCACAACGGCTCCGCCGGCAATGTAAAGGGTCTGGTTGCTCTGCAGGAGGATCTTCTCCGGCTTGTGGACCCCAGGGCCGAAATAAACAACGTCCTTATCGTCCGGCTTTGGCGCGTCCGTCTCGAGGGGATTTGCGAACAGCAGCAAAGGACCTTTCTTGCCGTCCGGCTCCACGCTGAGCTTTCGCGGTTGGTCCAGCGTCAGGTTCAGGGTATGGTCATCCACCAGTGTTGACCGTACGCCGGACGACAGGGGCCGAATCGCCACGTTCCCAAGCGGTCGTTTGGACACAATGCGGACCGTGACAGGTCCCGACACATCGAAGTTGGCAAAAGAATACGAACCGCCGTAGTCCCATTCCTTTCCTGCGAATGGCGGGTCGAGAACGCGGGCCATGTACACGTCAACCTGTTGGCCGGCCGCCTGCACTTGATAATCGGACGACAAGACCTCGCCAGCCGGCGCCGGATAAGTAACGACCTTCGCTGCGCCCGCCGTGGCGCCCCAGGCTTGGGTTGGGGCTATGGCGAAGGCTGCAAGCACGGCTCCAACCACCAGCAGCCTGCAGGCGCGCCCGGTCCTTGTTTCGCAGGATTTGTCTCCCGCGGCTCTAAGAGTCGTTTTCATAGCGGTTCAGCTTCTCTTTCATAACGCAGCCCATTTTGAATTTCACCGTTTTCTTCGCCGGGACTTTAAGCTTCTCCAGAGTCTTGGGGTTGTGTGCTTCTCTTGCCGCCCGTTCCCTGACTTCAAACACGCCGAAGTCTCTGAATTCCAGGCGGTTATCCTTTGCAAGCTCGGCAATGACCTCATCGAGAAAGCACTGGACTATGGCTTTCACGCTCAACTGCGTAGTCTTCGTTGTTTCGGCTATTCGGTCGATAAGCTGTTTCTTCGTTGTTGCTGCCATCAGCCACCCCTAAACTTGGTTATATCAATCAGGTTCAACCCACAAATAGAATAGCATAGCAAGTGCGAGTGCTGCAATCAAGCAGTTTGTTGTCCGGCGCAGAAAATAGAAAATGAGCTGTCCAGCGTAGCTTTCATCGCAATCCTCGGCAGGGGCTTGTATGCTGAAGGGCCGGATGGTAAAACAGGTAACTGATGCGGCAAAGGTTAATTCGCCTGCGAGATGCTCGTATGGGTGGATGCGCCCTGCGGCGTCGAGCAAGATGTGGACGAAGTGAAGAAAGGCAAGAAGTGGTCTGTAGTAAAGAGTAATGAAGGAGAAGAATCATGAACAGCTTATCGCGAAGAGAGTTCCTCAGAGCCGGGCTTGCCGCAGGAGCGGTTGTGTCGCTGGGCAGCGCCACGGCGAGCGGCCGGCAAGCCAAGCCAGCCGCTCGGCCTAACATTGTCTTTGTTCTGTCGGATGATTACGGCCTGGATGGCGTGGGATGCTATGGCTCGGACCGCCACAAAGGCCGGACCCCGAACCTGGATGCCCTTGCCCGCGGCGGCATCCGGTTCGAGCGGTGCTATTCGACGCCGCTGTGCGGGCCGACGCGCTGCGAGATTATGACGGGCCGCTACCCGTTCCGCACCGGCGGCCTGACTAATCAGACCGCAGGTCAGCCGGTACCGCAGGATGAGTACCCGCTTGCGCGGATACTCACGGAGGCCGGTTACGACACATGCAGTGTGGGCAAGTGGCGGCAGATGGGGGCCACGCCGGGCGACTGGGGCTTCGGCGAGTACATCACCGACCCCACCGCGGGAGGCTGGTACTGGCAGAAGAGCTACACGAAGAACGGGCAGCTCGTGGAAACAGACAAGGAGATTTACTACCCCGATGTCACGCACGACCACGCGGTGGATTTCCTGCGGCGGCACGCAGCGGGCGGCGCAGCGGCGGGCAAGCCGTTCTTTCTGTACTACCCATCCCACCTGGTCCATGGGCCGATCCTGCGGACGCCCGACAGCAAACCCGAAGAGCAGGACGGCCAGACACTTTACAACGACAATGTCGCTTATCTGGATAAGCAGGTGGGCGCGCTGGTGGCGGAGCTGGACCGGCTTAAATTGCGGGAGAGCACGTTGATAGTTTTCTCCGGCGACAACGGTACGGCGGGTCAGTCCGGCACGATTAACGGGCGTCAAATCAATGGCCAGAAGGGCACGATGATGGAAGGCGGCGTTCGAGTGCCGCTGATTGCCAACTGGAAGGGCGTCACGCCGGCCGGACGGGTGCTCAAGGACCTGGTTGATTTCAGCGATGTGTTGCCGACGTTCGCGGAAGTGGCCGGGGCGAAGATGCCCGGGAAGGTTGTGTATGACGGTCGCAGCTTCGTGCCGCAGCTTCGCGGCCAGAAAGGCAGCCCGCGCGAGTGGATCTTCGTGCAGCTTGGCCGTAACTGGTACGTCCGCGAGGATGAATGGAAGCTGAACCAGGCCGGCGAGTTGTTCGATATGAAGGATTCGCCGATTGTCGAGAAGCCGGTGCCGGCCGATTCGAAGGATGAGGCGGCAGCAGCGGCGCGCAAACGGCTTCAGGCGGTGCTGGATAAGCTCAACCCGGCCGGCGGCAAGACGATCTCCGCTGAGGAAGCAACGGCGGAAAAGGACCGGGCGAAAAAGCGGGCTGAACGGCAGAAACAAGGGCTAAAGCCAAAGAAGGCCGCCCGAAAGACAAAGATATGAGAATACCAGGAATCAAACGTCGCGATTTTCTCAAACGGACGGCGGCAGGCGCAGCGGCAGCGTGGGCGCCTCTGGTTCGACGTGCATTAGCGGGGACTAATTCACCCGGAGCGCCCAACATTGTTTACATCCTGGCCGACGATCTCGGCTACGGCGACTTGGCGTGCCAGAACCCGGAGTCGAAAATCCCCACGCCCAACCTGGATCGTCTGGCCACGGAAGGCATTCGGTTCACGGACGCCCATTCGCCGTCGGCCGTGGGCATGCCCACACGGTATGGCCTGCTCACCGGCTGCTACCCGTGGCGGTCGCAGCTCAAGCGAGGTGTCCAGCAGTGCTGGAACGAGCCGATCATCGAGCCTGACCGCCTGACGGTGGGCAAGCTGCTCAAGCAGCGCGGTTACGACACGGCCTGCATCGGCAAATGGCACCTCGGCATGAACTGGCCCACCACGGACGGCAAACCGCCCGTATGTGTAGGCAGGACGAGAACCGCCGACGGGCGTACGAACGTTGACTTCACCAAGCCCATCGCAAATGGTCCGACGACACGGGGGTTCGATTACTACTTCGGCGTGGACGCGACGCACATCCCACCCTACTGCTTTATCGAGAATGAGCGCACAGTCGGAATCCCCGCGGAGCCCAAGAAGGGCATGCCCGGCTGTCCCGGGCCGATGCTCGAAGGATGGAGGCTCGACGGAATCCTGCCCGCACTGATGAATAAGACCATCGAGTACATCGACGTCAAGGGCGGCAGGGCCCGCAATGATGTCTTCCGCCAGACAACAGGCAAGCCCTTTTTCCTCTACGTCCCGCTCACGGCCCCGCGGACGCCTATCGCGCCGGCCGAGGAATTCAAGGGCAAGAGCCAGGCGGGCGCATACGGCGACTTCGTTTACCAGGTTGACCACGTCGTCGGCCGCGTGCTGCAGGCGCTCGAGCGGAACGGCTTCGACGGGAACACGCTGGTAATCGTCACCAGCGACAATGGGTCGCCCGGCTGTGACGGAACAGACATGCTTGGCGCCTGGAACTCCGTCCTCAAGTATGGCCACAATCCCAGCCGCCCTTGGCGCGGCGTCAAGACCGATATTTGGGAGGCAGGCCACCGTGTGCCGTTCCTTGCACGCTGGCCGGGCCACATCCCGATGGCTACGATTAGCAACGAGACCATCTGCCATGTTGACTTTCTGGCGACTGTGGCTGCCATCGTGAGCGAGAAACTTCCGGACAGCGCCGGCGAGGATTCGTATAATGTCCTGCCCGCGCTCCTTGGCGAGAAACGGGACCGTCCCATCCGCGAGGCGACTGTGCACTGTTCCGATGGGGCCCTGTTTGCCATTCGTCAGGGCAAGTGGAAGCTCATCACCGGCCTGGGTTCAGGGGGGCGGAGCCAACCAAGCTTCACCAAGCCCGATCCCGGCGGCCCCGAGGGCCAACTCTACGACCTCCAGGCCGACCCGGGTGAGATGAACAACCTCTGGCTCGACCACCCCAACGTCGTCACTGCCCTGACAACGCTTCTCGAGAAGTACCGGCTGGACGGCAGGTCCCGATAACATAATTGAAAGCCGGCATACACATGTCTGTTGATTGACGCAGTCAACTCTGAGAGGACATACTCTCCAGAAACTCCGCGTTGTCAGGGTATTTCTTGAGCAGCTTGAATAAGGACTCCATAGCCCCACGGGGCTCGTAGCTCGACAAAACGCGCCGCAGCGTCGTTATGCCGCGGATATGGTCCTGACTGTAGAGCTTGGCTTCCTTTCGCGTGCCGCTGGCGGGGATGTCGATTGCGGGGAAGATTCTGGCCTCGGCCAGCGTCCGGTCGAGGACCAGCTCGCTGTTGCCCGTTCCTTTGAATTCCTCGAAGATGAGCTGATCCATTCGAGAGCCGGTGTTGATCAGGCACGTGGCTATGATCGTGACCGAGCCTCCGTTTTCAATGTTGCGCGCCAGCCCGAACAAACGGCGGGGCACTTCGAGGATGCCCGCTTCGAGTCCGCCGCTCATAGTGTGGCCGCGCGGCGCGCCTCGCCCGCGGGTCCTGTTGTTGAATACTCTCCCTACCCGGGTGAGGCTGTCGATGAGCAGGACAACTTCGCGCCCGCATTCGAGCTCCGTCTGCACGTGGGCGAGCATCAGCTCGGCGAGCTCAACGTGTTCGTCGGTGCCGTGGTCGCTCGTGCTGGCCACAATTTCGGCGCCGTCCGTAGCCCTGCGAAAGTGGGTGACTTCCTCGGGCCGTTCATCAATCAGCAGCACGATGATTCGGCTTTTGGGGGAACATTGGCGAATCGCCTGCACCATCTGTTCGAGAAGAACGGTCTTTCCGGCCTTGGGCGGCGAGACAATCAACTGACGTGTGCCCTTGCCTATCGGCGCAATCAGATCGACTATTCGCATGCTCTGCTGGCCGGAGCAGCCCAGGTCAAATCGTTCGTGCGGATCGACCGCCACCAAGTCGGTGAAACGCGGGCGTTTGCCGAAGTCCTCCGGCCGCATGCCCCCTATGGACTCGATGGATGCCAGCCTGCGCCGGCCTTTCTTCGGATCGAGTTGACCGCTGATGCCTGCTCCTTCGATCAGGGCAAAGCGGCGCGTTAGGTCCGAGTGGACCATCACGTCAGGATGCCCCGCTCGATAAGACCTCTCGGTGGTTCTCAGCGCAAACTGCGCTTTGCCGACGGATTTGAGTATTCCAGTAATCGTATCGCTCATCAAAATCTTCCGTAAGAATATATTCAGAGACACTGGGTGACGTACACTTATATCGTCACACACTTCAGGCACTCTAACAAAACCCAATTCGTCATTCCGAGCGCAGCCGAGGAATCTATTCATATGGCCCGGCGAAGCGGCGCCCCGTTTTGAAGTCGGGTCTTGTTGCAGCCTCTTATATCGTCACGCACTATAGACAAGATCGCCGGCTTTATTTTCCGGCAGCGATAATCATCGCAGCGAGCCTGGCCCGGGCCTGCTCATATACGGCGGGGTCCTTCTCCCAGTTGAACCAGGCCCCCAGGGTCCCTGGTGGGGACTCGACCAGCGGCATAACCACGCTGCGGGCCTGCGCCGCCAGACCCAGGCGATCGAGGATCGACAGGTATTCGTAATCTTCAATCGAATCACGCAGGGCCTTGAGACGCAGGCTCGGCGCGATTCCATCGTAGCCGGCGGCGCGCCCGGGATAAACGAGAGTCCCCTCGCCGTTGTAAACAAGGTCCGGCCGCCCATACGTCCACGGGTCTGTCCATGGGTCTTCGGCCTGCCGCCAATACGACATTCCGCCCCAGTACAGCAGGCCGCGAATCCCATACCGCCACGAAATCCACGCCGGGGCGCGGTAGTTGAGCAGAGGATAGTCGATATGCCACCAGGGTGTCGGCTCACCGCACTGACATAGCGCCGTGTATGCCCAGATAGTTTCACCGAGGGCCTGCCGCTTGGCGGCGCTTTCGGGCCTGAACAGGCAGAACAGGGGACACCAGATATCGACGGCCCCGTATAAGTCGCCCCAATCCGAATCGGCTCCTGAATTGCCTTTCTCCGTCCAGGGCTGCTCCACTACCATAACCTTGACAACGGACTTGGCCTGGCGAATGACGCGACCCCAATTCTGCACGAACTTGTATGCTTCCTCGTCGTTCGGCTCGTCCTTCAGATAGATGTAGAAGACGACGTAAGGCCGGTTTAGCTCCGCCGCCGCATCGTCCCAGCTCTTCAGCCAGGCGTAGAGCTTGTCGCGCTGCTTCTCGGGGTCATCCACGATGTTCGTCGGCTGGGGAACTTGAACTGCGTTGACGTGATACCGGTCAATGAATTCGCGCAGCTTGCGAATCTGCTCGCTTGGGATTTTGTACGAGCCGTCCGGCTGGGCCTCCGGCGTCAGGCTGCTTGATGGAGGCGTGGCATTTATTCGGTGGCGGGTCAGCATTTCGTCGCACTGCGCCTCGACCGCATCCCAGTCCGACGGCTCTTTCTCCTTGCCTTCTTTTGCCCGCTGGTGGTAATAATCTCTCACCTGGGCCGCCGGCGAGCCGAGAGCGGTCTGGAGCGTCGAGACCCGCGGCAGCGTGAAATCCCATACGGTCAGCTCGACAGGAATATCAACTGCTCTGCCCTCTTCCGCCACAACACGGTAAGTGCCGTGATACACGCCGGGCTTTGCTTCCGGCGGCACGTAAACGTCCACCCAGAAGCCGTGCGTCTGCCCTGCGGGCAAATCAAACGGCACGGCGGCAAACTTGGCTTCGCCCAGGGGCCGGCCCGTTAGCGGATGCCTGAATGGGATCAGGGGATCCGGGTACCAGCCCGGCTTGAACTTGTCGTTTCGATATGTGCCGACGGTTATCTCGATCTGATGCTGGCGGTACAATCGGGCGTCCTGAGCTTTCAGGATGGTTCCATCAGGTCCATTGAGATCGGCGGGTCGAACATCCACGCCTTTGATAGTCGCATCCGAGCGCATCAGAATCTGGAAGCTCTCCCATTCGTTTCGTGCGGCCGCGATTTTTACGGAGCTGCCGGTCCCGGCCGGCTCAGCGCGGAGTACACGCCGCGTCTGCGTCAATGTCCAGACCTGCCAATCCGCGTATGCCTCGCCCGCTCCGGTAGCGAGCAGTAACCCGAAGAGCGCCGAATGTACATACGTCTTCATCATAACTTTCCTTCCTTAACGATAGGCAACCGCCCCGGCCTCCGCCAGGCCCCCAGGGCACCTGGCGGGGGTGGCACGCGCCACATTACGCCGAATTGTGCTTAGTTGGTCAAGCTATTCACGCGCTATCAGAAAAACCACCCACGCCTCTTGCAGCATACAACGTGCTAAGGCTGTTTGTCAAGCCTTTTTTTTGAACACCCACACGCCCCCCTCAGGTGCGTGTTTAGCCGTGCGAAATACCCTCGTGGCACGGTCTCAATCGGACGAGCACCCGCATTGCGAAAGAATTACTCGATGAGTGTGATGCCCGGCAAAGCCCGCCCAGACTATGGCGGGCAAGCCCATTTGAAATCACTGTGATTTCTCAATACCTCCGTTGCGCAGATAGACTATGCGGTCGGCGAATCGCCCCGCTGCCGGCCCGTGGGTGGCGACGATTACGGTGCCCCCGCCGCGATGGAACTCGGACAGATGGCTTAGTACGGACTCCGCGTTGGCAGGGTCGAGGTTGCCGGTCGGCTCGTCGGCAAGGATAATCCTGGGCCGGTTAAACAGCGCCCTGGCCATCGCGGCGCGCTGCTTCTCTCCGGCGCTCAGTTCGGCGGGCTTATGGGATGCTCGTTCAGCCAGGCCGAATCGCTTCAGTAATTCCTCGGCGGCCTGCTCTTTTGGGGCCTCTGTCCGACCGCCCGCTGCGGAGGGTCCGCCGGCAAGCCCGCCCGGACTATGGCGGGCAAGCAGCACGTTCTCGACAATGTTCAAATATGGAACCAGGTGGAACATCTGGAAGACAAAGCCGATGTTCCTGGCGCGGAATTCCGCCCTGTCGCGTATGCTCATTGCGTATAAGTCCCTCTGCTCGACGCAGACGCTGCCGGACGTTGGCCGGAGCATTGCGGCGACCGTCATAAGCAGCGTAGTCTTGCCGCTGCCGCTTGGGCCGCACAACACGACAAACTCGCCTTTCTCAATCCGCAGATTGACATCGCGCAGCGCCTGAACGTCGCCCCGGCGTGTGCGGTAAGTCTTCGTGATATTTTTGAGCTCAACCATATCTATTCTTCTCTGAGCGTTACGGCCGGGTCGTAGGCGACGGCTATCATCGCCGGGATAAAGCTGCTGGCCGCCGCGAATACGGGCGCGAATATCAATGAGATAATCAACAACGCCAATTCGGGTTTTATCATTGTCTTGGCCGTCAGCTTGAATATGCCCGGCCCGAAATACTGCGCCAGCGCCGTCCCCAAAAGGAAACCTAAAGCCGCTCCGAGAAGCCCGATTAACGCCGCTTTTCCGAGGAACAGCAGCGCAATTCTGCCCGAGCCGTGGCCGAGCGCCCGCATAATCCCTATCTCCTGCTGCCTGTCTCGAACGTTCATTATCGCCAGCACGCCCACCCACACCCCGCAGGCGATGACGGTGAACGGCATTATCACGGCAAAGAGATTTCTCACCATTTGCCTCTGCGCGGCGCGGGCCTCGGCGATGGCCTTTGTTTGAAATACCTGGGCATCGGGCAGCAGTGAGCCGATTTCCTTTCTCAGCAGGGCCACGGGGTCATCGGTCTCGCCGAAGCAAAGACAATCCACGGCGCGGATTTCACTTATTTGCCCCGGCAGGTCGAGGATTTCCTGAGCATCCCGCAGGTGGCACTGAATTCGCACGTCGTCTGCCCCGCCCGATTCGGCAAGGCGCCTGGCGATGGAAAAAGTCTTTCCCTTGATATCCACGCGGTCGCCCTGGTTCAATCCGAGGGTATTCCATACCCTGTATCCGAGGTACAGGCTGCCCGGCTTGATCTCGAAGCTCATCGGAGGTTTCTTGCCGCCTGCACCTTGTGGCTCCGGCGGACTGACCTCCGGGGCAAGACCGGTCAGGATTACATCCAGACCCTGCCAGGACATCCTCTTTTGCAGGGTGGCCAGCAGGTGGTTGTAGGCGATTGTCTTCTGGGAGGCGAGTTTTGTAAGATATTGCTCCGGCATAGTCCGGTCGGCGATGCCCGTCATCAGAAACTGGTTCATATCCGCGTCTTTCGCTATGATGTGCATGTTATAGCCCATAGAGAGCATCAGGCGGGCGGTCTCCCGCTCGGATGCCGCCCCCGCCGTGAAGAAGCCGATGAACAGCGCCACCGCCGTCATCACCGCCAGCAAGCCAAGCACGAAGTTGACCTTGCGGTGACAAATCTCTTTCAAAATCAGACTAACTATAGACATCCCCTTCATTATCCCATCCGCCCCCCCACAGGTCAACCCTCCAGGCCTTCACACCCAACAAGCCGCCAGTGTAGGGAAACGGATAACTACGAAGGGCATTATACCCAACAAGCCGCGACCGTCAGGGAGCGGATAACCCCCGAATTTGCACCAATCTGCACCAAGCAAGACCCCGTGTCATCTCCGTCAACCTTCTTCCAGACCCCGAGCGCCCAGCGCAAACCCAGCAAAATCCTATTCGCGGAAGAAATGCACCGGAGACGAATGGCGGTTGCTTAAGACTATTGAAAGCCCCTCTCAAAGGTGCATTTTTGGGCCTACCCCCCTGACGGGGGCCCTGCCACATTCTGGGCCATTCTGTGAGGAGATTGGCCTCCATTTTGGCGAAAGTGTCCGGAGAGCTTGCATTTTTACGGGAAATTTGGTATTATGTGGTTTGTGGCAGGCAGGAGTGTTTTCAAAGTGACCAGCTGCGCCGCTGAGTTGATATAGGCACGGAATGAAGCCTATAATTGGAGGAACAGAACATGTGGTGCAAAACTTCATCTATTCTCATCTCTTTGATTGTGATTGCAATTTCAGGCAACTTCTGCCTTGCGGCCTGTCCATCGGCGGACCTTACCGGCGACTGCTTCGTCGATTTTAACGACTTCGCACTGCTTGCCATTGATTGGCCGGCGACAGATTATAATGACTTCGCTCTGATGGCAGATCAGTGGCTTGCTCCCGACCCCTGTGTTCCGGGCGATATGGCATATATTCCAGCCGGGACGTTTGAGATGGGGGATGATTTTAACGAGGGTAATTCAGATGAGCTGCCTGTCCATACGGTAACGGTGGACTCGTTCTACATGGGTAAGTACGAAGTGACCAACGGGCAGTACTGCGATTACCTCAACTCCGCTTTGTCCCAGGGTTTGATTACGGTCACCAGTGGCGTAGTCTACAAGGCTGCCTCGTTAACGAGCTATCCGTACTGTGATACCTCAACGAGCAGTCCTTACGGCCAAATAGCCTACAGTGGCGGCGTCTTCTTTGTCTGTACCAAAAATGGACGAAACATGGCGAACGACCCGATGGTGATGGTAAGCTGGTATGGGGCGGCTGCGTATTGCAGCTGGCGGAGCCAGCAGGAAGGGTATCAGGAGTGCTACAATCTCTCCACTTGGGATTGTGACTTCGCAAAGAAGGGTTATCGCCTTCCGACCGAGGCGGAATGGGAATACACCGCGAGAGGTGGGCTTTCCGGAAGGCGTTTTCCCTGGGGCGATACGATAACGCACGGCCAGGCAAATTACTATAGCTATTGGGAGGGAGGCCACCCATATTATGCATACGATGTAAGTCCGACAGAAGGCTTTCATCCGACCTGGAATGACGGAGAACCTTATACATCTCCTGTGGGCAGTTTCTCGCCCAATGGTTACGGTCTTTACGATATGGCGGGTAATGTTTTTGAATGGTGCAACGACTGGTATGATTCGGGCTACTACGATTACAGCCCGCCAGCCAATCCGCCAGGTCCGATAAGCGGGTCGTCTCGTGTTCTTCGCGGCGGCTACTGGTACGTCAATGCCACCTACTGCCGCGTCGCGTACCGCCTCACCTACACGCCGGACTATCGCTACTACTACATCGGTTTCCGGTGCGTTCTGGACTTTTAACCCTTTGCACTTTTGCTCTTTTACCCTGTTAGAGTTTCGGCGTGTATTATTTGTACAAAGCGGTTATTTACTACGCTGAGGACATGGTTTTCTGTTGGGTAAAAGTGAGCGATTTGCTGTTAAGGTCGGCAAGTTACCGTTGGGCTTCGCCCAACCCGACTCGCTCACGCTCGCGGCTTGTTTTGTCCTTTTCTCTGTGTCTTTCGTGGCCAAGCCCTAATTCAAGACCTGTTTTGGAATAAAAGCCATTGACGTCTGGATGGAGAAGCCGCAGGTGCAGCCCGAGCTCGCTTCGGGGATGAGCACGAGCCCGCCGGCGGGGATGATGTTAATCCAGCAGCCAGGGCGCATAACTTCGGTCAGGCGGGTCGGCCCTCCTCCCGGCCCCAGGTCATACATCCACGGGTTCAAGCCCCGCCAGAACAGGCACTGCGCCGAGGCCGAGACGCCGCCGCAGCCGTGCCCTCGCCGCTCGAATTTCCAGCCCTCAATCTTCCTGCCGCTCCCAAGATCATAAGCATAAGGCCACGCATAGACGGTATCGCCGATAATCGTCGGGAGACGATTGTATTCGCCGTGGGCGCCGTCCGCCGCAAGGTCCGTGTCGTGACTTGCACGCCAGATGATCTCGCCTGAACGGCCGTCGAAGGCGTCATAGTAATAACGGATGGCCTCTCCGACGAGGTTGGATCCGCTCAGCAGCAGGATGTCTTTGGCGTAGTTCAGATAAACCGGCTCGGCGAAATTCCCAACGTCGATCTTCTTCTTGAAGACTATGCGCCCGGTTTCCACGTCGAGGGCCGTAAGGTGCTGGCTGCCTCCATCGAACAGGGTCTTAATGGGCATACGCCCGAGACTGTCCGCCAGGGCGGCTGGGCTGTCGGTCTCGACGAAGTACATTCGTCCGCCCCCAACAGCAATGGTCGTATTTATGACAAGCCCGTCCTTGTAGTTCCACAGAAGTTCGCCGCTTTTCTTCTTCATTGCGAATACGTAGTCACTTACGACGAGCTTCATATCTCTTTGCCAAAGGGAGTTGTCGGCGTCGTAGCTCGTCTCGGTGTAGGAGGCCCCTTTTCTTCTGCCGCTTCCAAGAAGCACGTCGCCCGTGTAAGCGACGTGACCCCATTGCCGCGGCTCGCCTTGCGAAAGCTGGGGCATCTTGTGCGCAAGCCTACGCTCGCCGGTCCGAACGTCGAAACCATAGCACTCATCTTCGGCAACAACGTAGAGTAGCCGCTCGTCCACCGCCATACTGCCGGAATCGAGAAACACGCCGAGCCTGCGCGAATTGGGGATTTCAATCTGCCACTGGATGGTCCCATTGTAGGCATCGACGGCAAAAACGATGCAATCGCCCGGCACGAAAAGCCGCCCGTCCTTGAAAAGCGGCGGGATGGTTCGGTGGTGACGGTCAATCATGCGCTCCGGCCCGGGGGCGCCGAACCATTGGATAGCCATTTGCCCTTTGACAAGCTCATCGTTGCTGCACGCCGAATTGCCCGGCTCTGCATAAGTATGTGTCCACTCGCCGGCCCCCTCAAGGCCGGCGCGCTGCGCCAGCCCCCAGAGCACCCCGTCGCTCTTATTGACTTTCCAGCCGGGGATTGCCGCTTCGCCCCAGTCTCTTAGCCGCTTTCGATTGCCTTTGCCGGCGGGCATACCAAGAACGATGATACCTCCGCAAGGCCGCAGCAGTCCAAAGACCTCTTGCGGCGAGGCCGGCAACTCACCCGTTAGCAGCGCCGCGTCGCTGACAATCACGTTGGCGAAGTATTTCGTATAGGGCAATTGCGCAGCGGAGGTTTGGTGGATAACTACGCGTCCGTAAAGACCGGCCCTGTCGAGCGTCTTGCGAGCCGCATCAACCTTGCCGGCATCCCGCTCAACACCCACTATCTTCAGATCGGTTATTCGCGCCAGCTCGTATGCCAATCGGCCCCTCCCACAGTCCAGAACGAGGCAATATCCTTTCTTCACCGGACTTCTTTCGGCGATGTGCTTGGCGGCAGCCGCATAAAGATTTGTCAGCTCGTCGCGCGGATACGGATTTGCAGCAACGTCCGCTGTCACCGTCTCGGCGTTGCCGCTTGCGCCGTTTCTAAAGCAGTGTATGTGTCCGGTATCGGTGCTGACGTACAAGGCGCCGTTTATCACGCTTAGGCCATACGCCTTGCCGCTCACCGGCGCGGCCCATACAACGCCGCCGTTCCCGGAGTCAATTGCCGCCACTTCATCCTCGCCGCCCGCGAACAAGACCTCGCCCGCCATAATCATTGAATAAGGATATTTGCAGGGAGCCGTCCACAAGTAGCAACCCTTCAGAAGCACATCCAGTTTGGCGATCTCGGCATCGATAGCGCCAATGAGTTGCTCGGCCTCGATTGCAGGCGGGCTTTGCTTATCGAGCTTCTCGAGCCCCTCGGCTGTTTTCTTTCGCTGCTCGGTAAGACTATTCCTTTGCCTGGAGATGTCGAGATACCGGGTCCTGTCGAACGCCGCCAGCTCGGTTTCGGATTGCATGTACGCGGTTTGGCCTTTGATAATCATCCGCAAACCGCCGAACGTTGCGATTGCGTCCTTTGTTTTGATGTCGCTTGCCGTGATTTCCTTTTCGCCTCGGCCCGGCCCCGTCACCAGCACATCCTCCGTCAGAAGCGCGTAAGCCCCGCCGCCGCTGGGCAACTCGCCTTCCGGCTGGCCGTCGGCCCGGCTAAAAATCGCTGGAGCAGTGCGCCCCGTCGGAACGTACAGCCGACTATCGGAAGTCAGAATATAACCCTGCGGCGAGATATCGACCTTTCGCTCCCATTCGACCGAGCCGGTCTCTGCGTTGAGGGCGAACAGGTAAGCGCCCTGATTGGGGAACAGGCCCGCCGTGAAATACACCGTCCCCGCCTCCAGGGCGGCAGGGGCCGCATCGACAACAGGGCCTGCCCGCACGGGCAAGGCGGAGATCATTGCCCCGTTGCCGGGTATCAGGCGCGGTTGTTCGGATGCGTTGAACCTCCAGAGCAGCGCACCATCGCCGGCGGAAAGGCAATAGACGCATCCGTCGTCGGAACCGACGTATAGCCTGCCGCTGCTTACGGCGGGGGCCAGCCGAACGGGGCCTTCCGTGAAAAAGGTCCACCGCACGCGCCCGGTCAGGGCATCGAGCGCATAGACCTTGCCGTCAGCCGATGAGCCGAAGTAGAGCATCCCATCCGCCCCGACGATGTGAAATGTCCGGTCGTAAGTCACCGTGGCCCGCAGATTGTCGTAACGATGCCAGTAGTCCTGTTTTGCCGGCGGGGGCCAGGCAGGTTCGGGCGGAGCGCCGCCCTTAAACGTCCAAGCCTGCTTCAACGGCAGTCCCAGCCGCTCGCCCGTAAGGCCGCTTCTATGGTTGTCGTGGTTGAAGGTGGGCCAGCCCGCCGCAGCGGGCCGGTCCTCGCACAAGGCCGACCCGCAAAGAATCAGAAGATAGAGGAGATATACATACGCGGCGCGTCTTTTCATGCCCTTCTCGACCTCGCAAGAATTGCAACGCCAAGAATGATGACCAACGCGAACATACCCACCACCAGAAAGGCCGCGCCGCGGATAGTTGCATAAGCGCCGCGGACAGGCGGATTCCTGTGCGCCGGTTTGGCGGTATTGGGCTCGGTCAGGGCCTGTCTGCCGTGTGCCGATGCCGTCTCGTATGGGCCGGGTATTTTCTGGATTTCCGTCCGCGCCGCGTTGGGTTCGTGTTGTTCCATAAGCACCGTCTCGACGAGATTGGCCTCGCCCGCCATAGTCTGGGCGGGCTCAGCCAGCCCTTCATCCGGCTCGTCTTTTGTTGGAGCTTGCGGGGCCTGGACGTCCGTTTCCGGTTCAATGATCAGCTCCTGGTAGCCGTAGGCCCCTGATGCTCCTGCCGGGGACATGCCGGGATAAGCGTAACCGCCCATTCCCCTTCCTATTATCGAGCCGATCTCCATCTTGATCATCGGGCTTTCCGGGTCAAATCCCAGGCTTTCCACCGCGCGTTCGTGGGTCTTTTGGTCCCATTTGGCCGGCAGCATCGTGCCCTGCAGCCACCTGTAGTCGAATCCGCATTCGCAGTCGGCGCCGATTACGAAAAGAACACCGGCCAGGTCGTCCTCGGTAATCTGCTCGCCCTTGAAGAGCGGTCCAATCCAGCGCGCCCTCCCGTAAATGATAATTGCGTGCGGCTCATTGACGTCTTTCGCCTCCAGGCCGATGCTCCAGAGCAATATCCGTTCGTCGGCAAGCGAGTTGGAGTCCATCACGACAAGCTCAGGAGGATGAGCTATCGGCTTGGGCAGAAACTCCATTTGAGATTTCACCTGCTCGATCGCGGCCAACGCCGCCTGTTTGGCTTTTTCATTCTGGCCGGCATCAGGCCCCTCAATCAGGAGCACCACGCCGTAAGCCCTTGAGACCCGCAGCAGAAGCTCCCGGCGCTTGGGCGAGGACAGGATTCTGCTAAGCGCCGCACGGAACGTCTTCTCAAAGGGCTCGCCCGCCATAGTCTGGGCGGACAGGCCCGGCTGCGTTATGGATACGCGCAATACCTGGCCGTCGGGCGAGATAAGAACCGCAGAAGGGTTGGCTGCGTCGTTCGCGTCCAAGTGCTTCATCGCGGGATGGTCTTTTTGCCGATCCGTGTCGATCACCCGCACAATGACGTTGCTCTCCGCCAACACTTCATCGGAGATTCGCTGTAAGCCCGTCTTAATATCCGCGGGCGTATTGCCGTCCACATACCCACAAAGGACGTAAGGCTCGGCGCCCAAATCGACGAATCCCGTCTCGCGAACATTGTATCGACAGGCCACAGCGCAATCCATATGGAAGAAGCCGAACACAAGAACCAAAAAACTCGGCACAAGCGTTTTCTTCACGGCAAAACCCGCCTTTCCGGCCGAAAACCGGCCAAACTCAAATGCGTTATTAACGTCCCAAAGGCTGGGGGCAATCTGGTTGTTCAGTTTGAGTATAGAGGTTCTATAGAAAAAGTGCAATATCACTCAGCCGGAACGCCCCGTGGCCGCGCCGAATGCGTGGATTCTCTCAGGGGGCAGGACGGCAATCAACTCACAGCCCGGCTCGGCATCGAGGCGTGCAAACGCCGAGTGAGTCAGATGGGCCACCAAGTTCACCGAGCCCTGAAGCTCCGCCCTGACGTATCCACCGTAGTCACGCCACCGAACCAGCCTGACACGGAACTCGTTTGCATTCTTGCCGCCGCCTTCGCAGAGCGGAAGAACGACCACGTCTTCGGGCCGAATCATCATTCTGGTTTCGCCCCCGGACAAACCGGGCGCCTTGACGGCAGCATTGTCGCAGAAGATATTCTCACATCGCATAAAGCCCGCGACGAATTCATTCTTCGGCCTTCTCAATAGTTCGTCCAAAGAGCCGACCTGCTGGAGCGCGCCTTCGTTCAATATTGCGGCGCGGTCGGCGACTGAAAACGCCTCTTCGAGGTTGTGGCTTACGTGGATGACGGTTAGTCCGAGCTTGCGCTGCACGCGGTGCAGCAGGGCGCAGACGCTCTGCCGCGTGCTTTCGTCGAGGGCGCAGACCGGCTCGTCAAGCAGCAGTACCTTAGGCTCCATAATCAGCGCCCTAGCCAGTGCGGTTCTCTGCTTTTCGCCGCCGCTCAGACCGGCGACATTCCGTTTCAGCAGACGGCTGATTCCGAGCATCTCGGCGGTTTGCGTGACTCTAACTCGTATTTCATCAGAGCTATGGCGCCGTGCACGCAGGCCGAACGCGATGTTTCGCTCCACCGACAGGTGCGGAAACAGGGCGTAATCCTGCGGCACGTATCCGATGCCGCGTGCGCGAGGCTCAAGGCCGGTGACGTCGCGTCCGTCGATGAAGACTTGGCCCGAGCCGATCCTTCGCAGCCCGCAAAGACACTCCAGAAAAATAGTCTTTCCCGACCCGGGCGGACCCAGCAGGACGAAGTATGCGCCGCGCGCCACTTCGAGACTGAAGCTGCGCAACTGAAAATCCCCTATCCTGAATGAAAGCTGCTCGGTGCGAATCATAGCCTCGCCTCGCTCCGCCCGCCGACAAGGCGGATAGTCGTCAGGGCGATAACGGCCACAAGTATCATCAGCATCGCCACCGCCAATGCGACCTCGAGATTGCCCACCGACTGCTCGAGGAATACCGTTGTGCTCAGTACCTCGGTTCGACCGCGAAAAGACCCGACGAAAATCAGCAGCGGGCCAAAGAGTCCAAAGGCCCGCGCCCACGTTAGTATGCCGCCGGCGATAACCCCATTCAGGGCAAGAGGCAGCGAGATTCGCCTAAAGGCGCCCCACCGCGTGCAGCCCAGGGTCAATGCTACGTTTTCACAACGCCGGTCAACCTCATCGAAGGCGGTTCTTGCCGAGCGGATTGCAAAGCTCGCAGAAACCAAAAACTGGCAAAGCACAATCCCCTTGCGCTGGAAAACGAACTCGATCCCCAGGTCGTCCTGAATCCATTTGCCCAGGGTGGTCTGCGAGAAAAAGACAAGCAGCGTCAGACCGGCAACCAACGGCGGGAAAACAACGGGCAAATCCACGACGGCATCCACCAGTACCCTGCCTGGGAATCGGTATCGGCTGAGCGAATACCCGATGGGGACCGCAAATACCACCGCAAGGCACGTCGTGACAAAGCTCGTCCAGATGCTCATCCAAAGGGCATGGCGGATGAAGCCGGAGC
>Ga0315288_10003356_pt1 | contig 20469 bp, 13 predicted proteins | sample YL17G11_20_MG_FD_203454 | JGI IMG/M metagenome (GOLD analysis project Ga0315288, IMG submission 203454) | Sediment microbial communities from Yellowstone Lake, YNP, Wyoming, USA - YL17G11_20 | ecosystem: Environmental > Aquatic > Freshwater > Lake > Sediment | place: USA: Wyoming | collected... | reverse complement strand
GCCCCGCGCACGGGCCGATGGCTAGGCCTAAAGGCCGCCATGGCGGTCCCGACAAAGTCGGGACCTAGCCATTGAGAATCGGCCCCTACCTCAGCCGTCGCGCGACGTGTGTGCACACCGTCAGGGCCCCACGGCCGGCCCGGGGGCGTAGGATCCGCCGGGGCTAGGCCAGTAGGCCCAGTTGGCGCCCTGGCGTGCGGCGAAGCGGAAGGCGTGAGCGCCGGTGTCGAGCCAGCGCATGTGGGCGGTGTACCACTTGCCATCGCTGTAGGTGGTGTCGCTGGGGTCGTACGCCCACATCGGGTACCAGAAGGCTTGCCCCCGGCTCCCCCACCAGATGGCGCACCAGATCTCATCGGGCGGCAGGTTGTTGGTGTTCCAGTACTTGATGCGCCAGGTGAAGTCGGTGGTGTGGGTGCCCGAGGTGGGGGACACATAGCCGGAACTGAGTACAACAGGACTCACCTTCGGCCCGAGATTATACGACCCCGCCGGCAGCGGCCAGTAGACCCACTGCCCGGCGACCTCGGCGGCGAAGCGGTAGGCGTAGTTGCCCCCCTTGAGGTACTGCGCGCAGGTGTACCACTTCCCGTCCACGGTGTTCGTGTCGGAGAGATCGTACTCCCACATCCGCTGCCAACGCGTGCCGGCGCGCGACCAGATCGCAACCAGCACGCGGTCGGGAAACACGCCGCCCGTTTGCCAGAACTTGACCCGGAAGGTGAAGTGGGTGCTGCAATCGCCGGTGGTGGGAGTCACGTAGCCCGAGGACAGTTCCGTGACCCCCGAGGAAGCCCCGCCGTAGCGGCCGGTGTGCAGCGCGTCGTGGCGGAACATCGGCCAGGGGCGGCGGTTGAGGGCGGGCACGTCGCTGCTCCAGGCATAGACCTTGTGATCATCCGAGCCGATCGCGACCTCCAGGTCGCCGTCGCCGTCGAGGTCGGCCACCGCCGGCGAACTCCAGATGAAGTCGCCGACGCTCTGCGGCCAGCCGGCGACGGGCGTGCCATCGCCGTTCCAGACGTACACATTGCGGTCGCGCGACCCGACCACCACTTCGCGGTCGCCGTCGCCGTCCATATCGGCCAGTGCGGGCGAGCCGGTCACCCAGTGCCCGGTGATCTTGGGCCACCCGGCGACGGCCGCGCCGTTGCCGTGCCAGGCGTACACATTCCAGTCCAGGGACCCGACCACGACCTCCAGGGCGCCGTCGCCGTCAATGTCGCCCAGCGCCGCCGAGGAGTAAACTTCATCGCCCGGTTCCTGCGGCCAGCCCGTGACCACCGTGCCGTTGGCGTGCCAGGCATAGACCTTCTTGCCCAGCGAACCGGCCACCACCTCGAGGTGGCCGTCGCCGTCGAGGTCGCCCAGCGCCGGCGACGCATAGACGGCGCCGGCGGCTGACTGCGGCCAGCCGGAAACCGACGTGCCATCGGCGTGCCAGGCGTACACGTTGCCATCATACGAGCCGGCCACCACGTCGAGGCCGCCGCCATCGAGATCACCCAAGGCCGGGGAACTGCGCACCCAGCCGCCGGTGCTCACCGGCCAGCCGGCCACGGCCGATCCGTCGTCATGCCAGGCATAGACCTTGGTGTCGTAAGAGCCGACCAGGACCTCCAGGTCGCCATCGCCGTCGAGGTCGGCCAGGGCCGGCGTGCCGTCAACCTGGCCGCCCGTGGCCTGGGGCCAGCCGGCGACCGCGGTGCCGTCGGCGTGCCAGGCGTACACCTTGCCGTCATTGGAGCCCACCACCACTTCGAGGCTGCCGTCGCCGTCCAGGTCGCCGAGCGCCGGCGAACCATACACCGCGCCCCCGGTGGTCTGGGGCCAGCCGGTGACCGCCGTGCCGTCGGCGTGCCAGGCGTAAACCTTGCCGTCATTGGAGCCCACCACCACTTCGAGCAAGCCGTCGCCATCCAGGTCGCCCAGGGCGGGGGAACCGGAGACCTTGTCGCCGGTGGTCTGCGGCCAGCCGGGCATCAGGCTGACGCAGAACGCGGGCGCTGCGATCAAGGCGGTGAGCGCCGCGGCCAGCGCCAGAAGCCAAACGCCCCGGAAAGCCCGGGCGCCTCGACGCGGGTGGTTGCACGGATGGATGAAGGCAGGGCGGTCGTTCGGCATCATCGCTCCCTCGTTGCGGCGCGCATGGCGTCGTCTATTGGTCGAAAACAGCCGTTGCCCGATCCCAGGCAGGGAGGACATCCAGCGCGCGGATCGTCCGGACATCCCAACGCCGGCAGGCAGGCGTGCGGCAGCAAGTCTCGTGCCACAGCGCCGCTGGCCGCCCTTCGGGTGACCCCGAGGGCCACCCTCAGGATGGCCCGAGGGGCCGCGGCACAAAGTGAAACCGGCAGCGGCCTGGGCGGAACGGGGTTCGAGGGCGCTCAGCGCCCGGATCAGAGGTCGAGGGGCAGGCTGTCCTGGCCCAGCAGGCGGCGCGCATAGGCCGCGCTCTCGGCGACGGCTTCCTCCTCGCTGAGCACCGCCGCCTCGGCCAGCGCATCAGCGGGCCGGCCGCGGTCGCGCATCAGCCGCAGCACGGCGGCGAGGTTCTGCGCGGTGCGGTCGGTGAAAGCGTCCAGGTAGCCCGGTTCCAGCACCGGGGCGTCGCGGCGGGAGAAGCTCACCTCGATGTTGAGCGCCGCGTCGGGGTTCTCGCGCCCCATGATCTCGACCACGCGCCCCAGGTCCACCACGCCCCGGCCCAGCGGCACCCCCAGCAGCGCATAGCCCTGGGGCGTGGGCGCCATCTGGTAATCCTTGAGATGCACGCTCACCGCGTGGCGGGCGAGGTTCCCGGCGGCGTCAACGGGGTCCTCCACCGCCGCCAGCGCGTTCCCGGTGTCGAGGCAGGCCCCCACCGGCTCGCCTTCGAGGTGGCCCAGCAGGTTCACCAGTTCCTGGGAGGTGAGGTCGCCCTGGTTCTCGATGGCGATCCAGACGTCGTATTTCTTGGCCAGGCGCAGGGCGCGGCGGATGTTGGCGACCGCCTGCTGGAGCGCGGCCTCGAGGTCGTCGGGCGAGGACGGCCGCGGCTGGCCGATGCCGGTGCGCAGCACAGTCGCCCCCAGGGCGTAGCAGACGCGGACCACGTCCTCCAGGTGCGCGGGGTCGGTGCCGGAGGTGCCCACCTCGAGGTAGAGCCCCAGCGCCTCGGCCCGCGAGCGCAGGCGGCTCAGGTAGGAGTAGTCCAGGCTCTCGAAGGCGCGCAGGTCGTCGAACTCGATCCCCTTGAGACCCAGCTCGGCGGCCCGCGGCAGCAGGGCGGCGGCGTCCATGGTTCGTCCACCCGCCCCGGCGGCCGGCCGGTAACTCGCGCTGTGCAACCCCAGCAGCATGGGGCTCAGTATAGTGGCGGGCACTGCCCCTGTCAACGCGAAAGGCGAGAGGGTGAGAAGAAAAGGCGGCGAAAGCGATGGTTGTTCCGCCGCGCTGCGGCGGACTAATGCCGATTGAATGGAGAGAATCGAAGTGCCAAAGACAACCACCAAGTCCAAGACCAGCCCCGCCCGGGCCTCCCGGCGCCGGCGCAAGATCCGCGTCGGGTTCATCGGCGCGGGCGGAATCGCCCGGCATCATTACCGGCAGTTGTTGGCCACCAACCAGGCCGAGGTGGTGGCCCTCTGCGATCCCAGCAAGGAGAGCCTCGCCCGCTTTGTCGAGCAGTTCCCGGAAACGGCCAGCCTCCCCACCTTCAAGTCCCATCGCAAGATGCTGGACGCCGTCGAGATGGACGCGGTGGAGATCCACAGCCCCCACACCCTGCACTTCCGCCAGGCCATGGACGCGCTCGACCATGGCCTGCACCTGCTGGTGGAGAAGCCGATGGTCTGCCGCGTGACCCACGCCAGGCAGTTGCTCGCGAAGGCCCAGGCGAAGCGCAAGGTGCTGTTGGTGTCCTACCAGCGCCATTTCGGCGGCGCCTACCGCTATGTTCGCGAGGCCATCGCCGCCGGCCGGATCGGCCCGGTGCACTTCGTGAGCGCCACCCAGGCGCAGAACTGGCTTCCGATCACCCACACCTGGCGCGGCGACCCCAAACTCAGCGGCGGCGGCCAGTTGAACGACTCCGGCAGCCACCTGGTGGACATCGTGCTGTGGATGACCGGCTTGAAGCCGGCCGAGGTGTTCTCCTACCAGGAGAACATGGGCGCGCGGGTGGACATCCTCTCGGCAGTTTCGGTGCGCTTCAGCAACGGCGCGCTGGGGACGTTCTCGGTGGTGGGCTCGACGCCGCAGGGCTTCTACGAGCAGATCCAGATCTGGGGCAAGAAGGGCGTTTTCATCATCGGGCCGGGGCTGATCTACGAGCACGACGGCCAGCGCGAGGACCTCTCGGCCCAGGCCGTGAACGAGGGGAATCCCGACCAGAACTTCGTGGACGCGATCCTGGGCAAGGCCGAGGTCGAGGCGCCGGGGACCTGCGGCCTGCGCGTCATCCAACTCACCCAGGCCGCCTGGGATTCGGCCAAGCAATGCGCGCCGGTGAAGGTTCGAGGATAGCGCGAGCCGGCGACAAACAGCAAGCCGTGGCCGGGCAGCCGGCGCGCGGGCGACGATCACCACCTGAGTAGGGGCGGTTCGCGAACCGCCCCTACTTGCCTCCGGGACCGAGTCGGGCTTTCGTCCCGCGGCCGACAGGGGCTGCGCCGCGCGCAGGGAAGTTGGGCCTGGGGGTCGAAGTCGCCCGCAGCGCCGCCGGCGGTGAGGGGAGACGATGCAGTTCGCGCGGATTCTCTGGGAGACGCTCTCGTCGAACTGGAGTTGGGTGTCCCTCCTCGACGTGATCCTCGTCGCCCTGGGGGTCTATTACCTGCTGCTGCTGGTGCGGGGGACGCGCGCCATCCAGTTGCTCAAGGGCGTGGCGGTGCTGCTGCTGCTCATCGCGGTGACGCGCGCCCTGGGGTTGATGACCTTCAACTGGCTGCTCTCCCAGGCGCTGCTGCCCGGCGTGATCGCGTTGGTGATCCTCTTCCAGCCGGAACTGCGGCTGGCCCTGGAACGGCTGGGGCGGGGGAGGCTGCTGGTGCCCTCGTTCGCCAGCCTCGCCAGCGAGACGGTGGCCCGCGTGGTGGAAGAGATCGCGGCGGCGGCGCGGCGGCTCTCGCACGAGAAGATCGGCGGGCTCATCGTCTTCGAGCGCAACGTGGGGCTGCAGGACATCATTGACACCGGGATGCGGCTGGACGCGGTGGTCTCGGCCGCGCTGCTGGAGACCATCTTCACCCCCGACAGCCCGCTGCATGACCGCGCGGTGGTGATTCGGGGCGAGCGCATCGCCGCCGCCGGCTGCCTGCTGCCGCTCACCGATCGCGCCGACGTGGGCGTGCTGCTGGGCACGCGCCACCGGGCCGCCCTGGGCCTGAGCGAGAGCACCGATGCCCTGGTGATCGTGGTTTCGGAGGAGACCGGGGCGACCTCGCTCACGCAGGAGGGGCGCCTCTTCACCAACCTGAGCGAGGAGAAACTGAAGCAGCGCCTGCTGGACACGCTGAGTCCGCCCCAGCGAGAACCCCATCACTGGTTCCGGAGACGCTCCGATGCTGCGGCGCAACGCGGGGCTTAAAGCCTTCGCCCTGCTGCTGGCGATCTTCCTCTGGTTCTATCGCCTCATCATCGAGGAGAACCCCATCGCCGAGAAGCGCCTGCGCCTGCCCGTGATCGTGCGCGAACTGCCGACCGGCCTGGCGGTCGCGCAGCAGCCGGGCCCGGTGGAGGTGATGGTGAGCGGCCCCAAGAGCGTGCTGGAATCCGCGGCCGAGGCGGTCCGGGTGTGGGTCAACCTGAATGGAGCCCGGGCAGGCACGCACTGGTTCCCCGTGCACGTGACGGTGCCGGAGCGGCTGACGCTCGTCCGCCGCAGCCCGGATCGCGTCGCGCTCGCACTGGAGCCGGTGAGCAGGAAAATCCTTTCGGTCGAGTACTATCTCGTGGGCACTGCGCCCTCCAGCTACGTGGTCGGTGAGCCGGAGGTGCAACCGGTCCAGGTGAAGATCACCGGGCTGCCCCAGGACGTACTGCGGGTGGCCCATGCCCTGGTAGGCGTGAACGTGGCCTATGCGCGGGTGGGGATCACCCGGCCGGCGACGGTGACGCCGGTGGATGCCCAGGGCGACGAGGTCACGGGCGTCACGGTCACGCCGCCCCGGGTGCAGGTGCGCGTGCCGATCACCCGCACCCGGGCCTACCAGACGGTGCCGGTGGTGCTGAGCACGACGGGCCGCGTGGCCGAGGGCTACCGGATCGCCAAGGTCGAGATCAAGCCGCCCGTGGTGACCATTTCCGGCGAGGCGGAGGCGCTCCGCGGCATCGCTTATGTCGAGACTGAACCACTGGACCTGAAGGACGCGGCCGAGCGGATCTCCCAGCCGGTGCGCCTGGTTGCTCCTAGGGGCGTCCAGACCCTGGGCGCCCAGCAGGTGACGGTGACCGTGGAGATCGTCAAGGGCTGAGCGCGAACGCAATTACGAATTACGAATTATGAGTTATGAATTCCGGACCACAACCCCTATGGCGCGAAATGGGCCTGTGGCCGCTGAGGGTGGAGTCCGGCCATTCATAATTCATCATTGGACCGCCCGCCCTTCGTTCTTACCTCCACCAGTAGGTGCGGAACTCCTCCAGCGCGGAGCACACGGCGTCCACGTTCTGCGGCGGGGTGGGGGGATAGATGCCGCAGACGAACATGAGCCCGCCCCGCGCTGAGCCCAGTTTCATCACTTCCTCGCGGATCAGTTCCCGAATCTCGCGCGGCGTGCCGAAGGGCACCACCTGCTGGCGATCAATGTCGAGCGCGATGCAGACCCGTCCCTTCACCTCCTTCGCCAGGTCGTCAATGCCGTTGCACAAATCCTGCGGGTTGAGGATGGTCACGCCGCACTCCAGCAGGTCGTCCACCAGTTGCATGATGTAGCCATCGCTGTGCAGGTACACGTGCGCGCCCGCTTCCCGGCAAGGCCGCATGAGCGCGCGGTAGGTCGGCGCCACCCACTGGCGAAGCATCGCCGGGCTGATCACCGAGGCGGTCTGGGCGCCGAGGTCCTCGCCGAAGGTGACCTGGTCCACCCCCATCTCCAGCCACTTGCCCACCACGACCTGGCTGAAGCCGCCGACCATCTCGATCAGCCGCGGCAGTTCGGGCGCACCGGCCGCGAGGTCGGCCATCAGGTTCTCGAAACCGCGCAGATAGGTGAGGCGCATCAGGAAGAAGCCGTGCTCCAGGCCGCCGCCGGCCAAGGCGCCCTTCTGCCTCGCCTCCTCGACGCGGCGGCGCGCCGCCTCCCAGTCGGCCGGACCCTGGCGACCCGACTGGGTCAGCGGATCGGGCGGCTGGTAGGCATCCAGGGCGCTCCAGTCGGCGAGCGGGTGCCCCACGACCTGCCCTTCGATGCCGCCCCAGGCATGATCCCACGCGCAGCCCCAGTTGTCGCTGAAGCGCTCGCCGGGGCCCCTTCCGGCGCCGAAGTCCCAGTGGTCGAAGTCGCGCCCGCCCGGCTTGAAGCTGGGCCAGAAAAGCGGGTGGCGGGCCACCACCGCCTCCATCTCCTCGCGCCACTGCACCCAGGAGGCGTCCGAGATCCCCACCCAGGCCGGGATCCACTCGCCGCCGGTCAGGGAGGCGGTGCGCAGGTAGTTCTCGCGGTCGCTCAGGGGCACTGTAGGCTGCGGCTCCTTGGAATTTCTAACAAAACCATCCCCATGTGGCACAGCCGCCTCGGCTGTGCGGACAGGCGAGGGCGCCTGTCCCACATTTCCTGCCGGGAGGGTAGTTTTGTTAGGATCTCTTAGAGACGGCTTTGCTGCAGGTACGCCCTTCTCCTGCACCCGGGCGTGGCACGGGCGTCCCGCCCGTGGAGCGCTCCGATGGGTCGGGATGCCCCGCAGGCGCAGCGCGCGGCGGCTTGACGCGGGGGCAGGCATTCTGTAAAATCGCGGCAACGAGCCCTCGAAACGGACGGCGGGCAGGCCCGCCCGCGGGGGGCGTCGGCCGGCGTCAGGTCGGAGCGCCTCCCGGATTCGAAAGGAGCAGTCGTAGATGAGAAACCTTTGTGTTGCGGCGCTGTTGGCGGTGGCCGCGGGACTGGCCGCGGTAACGGCCGGCTGCGGCAGCAAGCCGGTCGCCAAGGTGAACGGCCAGGTGATCAGCGAGGACCAGTTCTACCAGGCCCTTCAGAGCGGCCGGACCAACGCCCGGATCGCGGCGACCACCCTGGATGCGATGATCACCCGCAACCTCATATTCCAGGCGGCGAAGCAGCGGAACGTCGCGCCCAGCGAAAGCGACCTGGCCGAGGCCAGGGCCCAGTACACGCAGATGGCGGTGTTCCAGAGGGAGTGGGACCCGCTGTTCAGGAGCAAGTTGGCCAGCGAGGAAGACCTCACGCAGGAAATGGAGTTCGTGATAGACGTGTCGCGGATGTTCATCGGCACCGATGCCCTGAGGAAGTTCTTCAACGCCCACCACGAGCAGTTTGACCGCCCGGCGCAGGTCCGGTTCCAGCGCCTCGGGGTGAAGACCCAGGCGGAAGCGGAGCAGATTCGCCAGGCGATCCTCGCCAAGAAGGCCACCTTCGAGGGCATGATTCGCACCAAGTCCATCGAGCCCAATCACCAGGCGGACGGCGGCTGGCTGGGGCCGGCCCCGGAAGGATTCGCGGGGTCCAAGAACAAGGCGCTGGAGGCGGTCCTGTTCTCGATCCCGCTCAAGAGGCTGAGCGAGCCGATCCAGGTGGCGGTTTGGAGCGGTCCGGGCAGGCCGCTTCAGACGGAGTGGCACCTGGTGATGGTGGGCACGCGCGTGCCCAAGATGGCCTCCAAGTGGGAGAACTCGTGGTACGCCGTGATGTTGCAGGCGCTGGGCGACCCCGACCTCTATCGGAAGATCGGCGAGGGCGTGGATAAGCTCAAGAACGAGGCCAACATCGAGATCCTTCCGCCCAAGTATGCCGGCCTGGCGCAGCAGTATTCGTCCATGAAGCAGCGTCCGCCCACCTTCGGCACGGCCGTTCCGCCCGTGCCGGGCAAGGCCGCCCCGCCTGCCAAGGCGGGTCCAGGGGCGCCGGGCCAGGTTGTGCCGCCGGTTCCGCCTGGCGAGGCGCCGACCAAGGCGGCGCCCCCCACCAGGGCGCCCTCCAAGGCGGGTGCGCCTGGCGGGCAGTAGGGCGCGTCTACCGAACTGAACGCCGGATCGCACTGACCGTCCCGACTGGTCGGGACGGTCATGCTTTGGCGGTTGAGTGTGGCAGCGGTATGGAACAGGTTCGCGAAAGCCTCGAACAACTCGGCCTGGACCTGGGTTCGGGCGCCGTGGTGGTGGATGCCGGCCGCGGCGAGCCGCGACTCGATCCCCGTCGCGACACGCTCGTGCTCCGCGCCGGCCGCGCGCTGGCGGCCCTCGCCGAGCAGGCGGCGCGGCGTTACCCCGCCGGGCACAGGCTGCGCGTGCTCCGGCCGGGGGCGGCGCCGCTTCACGTCCCCGCCGATGGCCTCGCCGAGGCCGGCCCGTGGGCCGAGGATGACGCCCTGCTGGTGCCGGCGGCCCGCGGCCGCGCGGACTGCGAGGACCTGCGCGAACTGATGGCCCGGCTGCTCGGAGAAAGCGGCTGCCCCTGGGACCGCGAGCAAGACCACCGCTCGCTGCGGGGGTCTCTCCTCGAGGAGGCCTACGAGGTCATCCACGCCATTGACGCCGACGACGCCGGCGCGCTCTCCGGCGAACTGGGCGATCTGCTGTTGCAGGTGTTGTTTCACGCCCAGTTGGCCGAGCAGGCGGGCCGGTTCACCCTCGACGACGTGACGGCGCGGCTCCACGAGAAGTTGGTCGCCCGCCACCCCCACGTCTTCGGCGACGCGGTGGCGCGCGACGCCCAGGCCGTGCTGCGGCGGTGGGATGCCATCAAGGCGGCCGAGGCGGGCGAGAGCGCCGGCTGGACGGTCTCGTCGGTGCCCCGGATTCTGCCCGCCCTGATGCGGGCGGCGGCGGTGCAGCGGCGCGCCGCGCGCGTGGGGTTCGACTGGCCCGATCTCGCGGGGCCGCTCGCGAAACTGCACGAAGAGATCGCCGAACTCGCCGAGGCCGGCGCCGATCCGGTGCGCGCCGAGGAGGAGTTGGGCGACCTGCTCTTCGCCGTGGTGAACGTGGCGCGCTTCCTCAAGGTGGATCCCGAGCAGGCGCTGCGCGCGGCGGTGGATCGCTTCGTGGAGCGCTTCGAGGCGATGCGCCGGCGGGTCGAGGCCGATGGCAAGCGCCTCGACGCCATGTCGCTCGACGAGATGGACCACTACTGGGAGGCGGCGAAGCAGAGTGAGCAGTGAGCAGTGAGCAGTGAGTAGGGAAGCAACTTCTTCATAACGGAGGACGGAGCACCATGCCCAAGACCGCGTCGAAACGCGCCCCGCAGAGCAAACGCGTTTACCTCTTCCACGAGGGGAACAAGGACCAGAAGGACCTCCTGGGCGGCAAGGGGGCCAACCTGGCCGAAATGACCAACTTGGGCCTGCCCGTGCCGCCCGGCTTCATCATCACCACCCGGGTCTGCAACGAATACCTGCGGCTGGGCAAGTTGCCCCAGGGCCTCATGGAGGACATCGAGCGCGCGCTGCGCCACGTCGAAAAGCAGGCGGGGAAGCGCTTCGGCGATCCCAGAAACCCGCTGCTGGTGTCCGTGCGCTCGGGCGCCAAGTTCTCCATGCCCGGGATGATGGACACGGTGCTCAACCTGGGCCTCAACGACGACACCCTGAAGGCTTTGATCGCGCTCACCGGCACCGAGCGCTTCGCCTACGACGCCTACCGCCGCTTCATCATGATGTTCTCCGACATCGTGCTCGACCTGGACCGCCACCACTTCGAGAAGATGCTCGAGCGCAAGAAGCAGGAACTGGGCGTCCGGCTCGACGTCGAGGTGCCGGCCGCGGCGCTCAAGAACCTGGTGGCCGAGTACAAGCGATTCTTCCGGCGCCGGATGGGCTACGACTTCCCCGCCGACCCCATGAAGCAACTCCAGATGGCCATCGAGGCCGTCTTCCGGTCCTGGAACGGCAAGAAGGCTGTGGATTACCGCAATTTTGAAAGGATCCCCCACGATCTGGGCACCGCCGTCAACGTGCAGACCATGGTCTTCGGGAACATGGGCGAGGACTCGGGCACCGGCGTGGCCTTCACGCGGGACGTCGCCACCGGCGAGAAGGTCATATACGGCGAGTACCTCATGAACGCGCAGGGCGAAGACGTCGTCGCCGGCGTGCGCACGCCGATCAAGATCGCGGAACTCGAGAAGCAGAACCCGAACATCTACAAGCAGTTCGTGAGCATCGCGAAGAGGATTGAGCGACATTATCGCGACGCGATGGACATCGAGTTCACCATCGAGCGCGGCACGCTCTACATCTTGCAGTGCCGGGTGGGGAAGCGCACCGCCGCCGCCGCCGTGAAGATCGCGGTGGAGATGGTGAAGGAGAAGCTCATTACACGGCAGGAGGCCGTGCTGCGGCCGGACGCGAGCCAGATTAGCCAATTGCTCCTGCCGCGCTTTGACCCCGCGGCAAAGGACCAGGCCGAAAAGGAAGGTCGCTTGCTGGCAAAGGGGCTGAACGCTTCGCCCGGATCGGCGATGGGCGTTGCCGTCTTTGACGCTGACAAAGCGGAGCAACTGGGCAGCGCGGGCCAGCGCGTTATCCTTGTCCGCCCAGAGACGACGCCTGACGACGTGCACGGCATGCTGGTCGCCAAGGGCATCCTGACTGCGCGCGGCGGGGCGACGAGCCACGCGGCGGTTGTTGCGCGAGGCCTCGGGCTGCCGTGCGTCTCGGGATGCGACACCTTGCGCGTGGATCCCGAGCACGGGGTATGTGCCATCCTTGACCTTTCGCCTATCCGCGAGGGAGACGAGATATCAATTGACGGCACCACCGGCGAAGTGTTCAGGGGTCCAATTCGCACCATCGAGCCGAGATTCGAAGCGGAGAGAGATCTCCAGACCCTGCTGACGTGGGCCGACCGGGCGGCCCGCCTCGAGGTCTGGGCCAACGCCGACTATCCGCGCGACGCCGAGCGCGCCCGCGGCTTCGGCGCCCGCGGCATCGGCCTCTGCCGCACCGAGCACATGTTCATGGAGCAAGAGCGCCTGCCCGTCGTGCAGAAGATGATCCTGGCCGAGACCGCCGACGAGCGCCGCCGCTACCTCGACCAACTCCTGCCCTTCCAGCGCTCGGACTTCGAGGGGATCTTCCGGGCGATGGATGGCCTGCCCGTCGTGATCCGGCTCATTGACCCGCCGCTCCACGAGTTCCTGCCCGATCACGAGGAACTGCACGCTGAACTGGTCGAGACCCGCACCAAACTGGGCAAAGAGAAGTCCGCGCGCTCGGCCAAGGTGAAGCGCCTGGAGAAGATGCTCGCCGCGGTCGAGTCCATGCGCGAGGCCAACCCCATGCTGGGGCTGCGCGGCTGCCGGCTGGGGATCGTCATGCCCGAGATCATCGAGATGCAGACTCGCGCCATCATGGAGGCCGCCTGCGAATCGAAGAAGGCCGGCGTGGACGTGCACGTGAAGATCATGATCCCGCTGGTCGGCCACGTCAACGAACTCACCTTCGTGCGCGACCGCCTGCAGCCCGTGGCCAAGCAGGTGCAGAAGGAGCAGGGCGTGAGCATTGACTACAAGTTCGGCACCATGATCGAGATCCCGCGCGCGGCGCTCACCGCCGGCGAGATCGGCAAGGTGGCCGAGTTCTTCTCCTTCGGCACCAACGACCTCACGCAGACCACCTTCGGCTTCTCGCGCGACGACGCCGAGGGGAAGTTCCTGCTCCGCTACGTCGAGGACAAGATCCTGCCCGTGAACCCCTTCCAGACCCTGGACCGCGCCGGGGTGGGGCGGCTGGTGGCGCTGGCGGTGGAGGAGGGGCGCAAGGCCAACCCGAAACTCGAGGTGGGCATCTGCGGCGAGCACGGCGGCGATCCCGAGTCCATCCACTTCTGCCACGAGACCGGCCTGGACTACGTGTCCTGCTCGCCCTTCCGCGTGCCGGTGGCGCGCCTGGCCGCGGCCCAGGCCGCCCTGGCCGAGAAGCAGGCGGCCTTCCGCGACGTCTAGCCCGGGCAGTGGTGGGGCAGATTTCCAAATCTGCCTCGCCCGGCCTCTGTGGCACAGCCGCCCTCGGCTGTGCCGGCGCCGCTCTGGTCGCGCTCGTCGTCAGCAGGGACAGGCGAGGGCGCCTGTCCCACATGCGCCACCGCCAATACCTGTCCGGCGCCCGCGGGCCCCGCTCCATCGGGGCCCGCAGGGTTTATCGCGACGCGTTGGCGGGGGAACCCGCGGTGGGCCCGTCGAAGACCAAAGGGGTAGCGGCGATGACGCAGACCGTCCTCTCGTGGGTGAGGGCCAAAGACCACTCGCTGAATGCGTGGCTGGGCCGGCTGTCGGTCCTGCTCCCCTGGCCGGCGATTGCCTTCTTGTTCTTCTTCTTTGGGCGCTTGTGGCTGCGCGCGCTCGCGTACCCCTTCCAACTGGACTACGGCGAGTCCTCGGTCCTTCACGCCAGCCTTGACCTGCTGCGTGGACAGCCCGTCTATCCGCACCTGGGCGGCTACCCCTATGTGGCCACCCCCTACGCGCCGCTCTACATCCTGTTGAATGCCCTGGGGCTTCGACTCGCCGGGACCGGCTTTTTCGCGGGGCGACTGATCTCGCTGCTCTCCGGGCTGGCAACCGCCTACCTGGCGGCGCTGATTGTGAAGCGCGAGACGGGCTCTCGCTGGGCGGCGGCGCTGAGCGCGGGGCTGATTGTCTCCGTCGCCTACTTCAGTTGGTGGACCGTGCTGGTGCGCATTGACGCCTTGGCCTGGGCGCTCTCGCTGCTGGCCTTCTGGCTCTTCCTGCGCGGGCGGCTCACGTGGGCGGTGGTCGCTTGCGCCGCGGCGATCATGACACGGCAATCCGCGGTCGCGGCGCCCGCGGCGATCATCCTGGCGCTGCTGCTGGAGCGCCGCCGGCGGCAGGCCGGCGCCGCGTTCGCGGGGCTGCTGGCGCTGGTCGCCGCGGCCTTCCTGCTCACTCGTGCGACGATGGGCGGCGGCTTCTACCAACACGCCGTTGCGCTCCCGGCGCACAGTGGCTGGTTGTGGTGGCCCTTGCGCTTCGCCGGCGGCCTCGCGCTCTCGAACTGGCCGGCCTTGGCTGGCCTGGGTTGGCTGGGAGCGTGCTGGGGCCTGGCGCGACGGCAATCGGGCCAAGACCGGCGCCGTGCGGGCCTCGGGCTTTACTTCCTGATCGCCTGGGCCATCAGCCTCACGGCCGGGAAAATCGGCGCCGGGCCCAACTACTTCGTCGAGCCGCTCATCCTGGCGTGTCTTTCTGCGGCCCTGGTGTACCACCTGGCGCGGCAGGCATCACGGCCGGCTGGCCTTTTCGTGTCCGTCGCCATCAGCGCGCAACTCATCTACATGGCGCTCAACGTGGGGGGCCTTCTCTCCTATGTCACCGCGCCGGCGTCTGCGCCTGGCTCCGTTGCGGTGCTGGCGCGCCTCGCCGAAACTCCCGGCCCCGTGATCTGCGAGGACTTCAGCCTGCTCGACCTGGCCGGCAAGGACGTGCTCTTGGAGCCGCTCGAATTCACCCAGATGGTGCGCGCGGGCCTGGCGGACCCACGGCCCGTGCTGGACGACGTTCGCCGCGGGCGCTTCGCGCTCATCGTGATGCGCATGGATCCCTGGCGCCCGCTCCGCTTGCCGGGCTACACGGACTATGGCTGGGGTGGCTGGTATGCTCCCCTGGTGGACGAGATCGCGCGATCGTACCGGCTGGACCAGCAGGTTGACGGCTACTACCTGCTGCGTCCGGGCGCAGCCGAACGGGGTTCGACCAAGTAGGCCGCCGCCGTCACGGAGGCGTAGTCGAAGGGCATCTCCCCCCCGGCTCCCGGCGCACCCCCGCCATCGCAGGGGAGGCCCAGCGGCCCGTCGAAAGCGTCCGTAACATGGATGGCGCAGAACCCAAGCCGACCACCCTGGCGCGCGCCCTGCGCATTGGGGTTTCGGTCTTGCCGTGGCTGCCGATGCTGCTCTTCCCGGGGCTGCTCGTCAGCCTGTGGAAACTTGCCCTGGTCATCCCTTACCAACTGGACTACGGGGAAGCCGAGGTCCTGCATTCGGCGATCCGCATGGTGTGCGGCGAATCCATCTATCCCGCGATGGGCGGCTACCCCTACGTGAACACGCCCTACCCGCCGCTCTACATCGCGCTTTGCGCCGCGGCGCTGCGGCTCACCGGTCCGGGCCTGCTGCTGGGCCGGCTCATCTCGATGGTTTCGGGGGCCGCGGTTCTGTGCTTCGCCGCGGCCATCGTCTGGCGCGAGACGCGCTCGCGTTCCGCCGCGGCGCTCGCGCCGGCGCTCCTGCTCTCGGTGGGGTTCTTCGACTACTGGATCATGCTGATGCGGGTGGACGCGCTGGCGCTCGCCCTCTCGATGCTGGGCCTCCTGCTGGCGCTGCGCCGGCGCCACGTCGCCGCCGCGCTCGTCTTCGCCGCGGCCATCTGCACGCGCCAGTCGGCCCTGGCCGCGCCCGCGGCCGTGATCCTCACGCTCGCGCTCGAGCGCCGCTGGCGCGACGCGCTGCGTTTCGCCATCGTGCTCGCGGTGCCGGTGCTCATTGTTTTCGCGGCGGTCATGCTCGCCACGCGCGGCTGGTTCTACGCCCACGCCTTCACCGTGCTCGCGCGCCACGCCTGGGACTGGTCCAACCTGCCCATGCAGATGGGCCGGGTTGCGCGATACTGGCCCGCGCTCGCGGCCCTGGGGCTGGCGATCTCCGTCTGGACGCTCGTGCGGGGCGCCGCGCGCACCATGGGGCTCTACTTCCTCATCAGCGCGGCGGTGAGCATCAGCGTCGCTAAGATCGGGGCGTCGTTCAACTACTTCCTCGAGCCCTTCGCGGCCGCGTGCGTCTTGATCGGCGTGGCGTGCGGCGTCACTCAGCGGGCGTGGTTCCAGAGTGCGCGGGCGCGGTTAGCGGGCGTCGCGCTTGCGCTGGTGCTCGCGGCTCAACTCTTCGCGATGGCCTTCGGGTTCGTGGCGCTCATGCACAAGCACATCCTCCAACCGTTCAGCCCACCCGACGAGCAGATCGTGTTTCAGCGCATTCTGGGAACCAAGGGCGACATTCTGTGCGAGGACTACAGCCTGCTTGACCTGGCCGGGCGCCCCGTGCTGCTGGAGCCCTTCGAGTTCACCCGGATGGTGCGTGCGGGGCTCGTGGATCCGACGCCCGTGCTCGCCGACATCCAGCGCCGCCGCTTTGCGCTGATCGTGATGCGCCTCGACCCCGAAACATTCCCCTATGCCGGCCCCAACGAGGATGTGGGCATCTCGGGCTGGTACGGCCCGCTGGTGAACGAGATTCGGGCCAACTATAGGCTTCGCGAGGAGCACCTCCTGTACTACCTGTTGGTGCCCAGGTAAGACCTGGGCCGAACCGGCCTGACGAAGCAGGACCCCATGGCAAACGAGGCTTCGGGAATGGCGAATGACCGAGAAGCGGAGCGACCTTGCCGGCCGCGTTGGGCTGACGCGGCGGCCGTGGGAGCCCTGATCGCGGCCGTGCTGACGGTCTTCTGGCGGGCGGCGCTGGGCCTCGGCGTGTTCATCCAGGGCGACACCGGGGTGCAGTTTGAGCCGTGGAACCATGTGCTGCACCAGGCCCTGAGCGCCGGGCGATTGCCCTTGTGGACACCCCTGATGTACTGCGGGTATCCATTCGCCGCGGAGGGCCAGACGGAGGTCTTCTACCCGCCCAGCTTGATTATCTCCTGGCTGCTTCCGTCGGTGCCGGCCATCGCCTGGCTGTTGATCTGCCACCTGATGATCGCGGCGATCGGCATGTATGCCCTGGCGCGCACGCTGGGGCACGGGCCCTTCGCCGCGTGGCTGTGCGCGTTCGTTTTCGGCTTGAGCGCCTTCATGTTCGGCCACCTGCACTCCGTCAGCCATGCATGTACCCTGGCGTGGCTTCCGCTCTTGATCCTGGGGATCGAACTCGCGGTGCGGGGGCGGCTGCTGCCAGGCGCGGGGCTCGCCGCCGGCGCCTGGGCGCTCAGCGCCCTGGCGGCCCATCCCCCCTTTCTGTTCTACGCCTCCTTTGCCGCCGTCTTCTGGCTGGCCTGGCGAGCCATCGCGTGGCGGCGGCTCGTCTCCGGGGCGGCCGGGCGGGCGCTGGCGTCGTTCGCGATCATCTTCACGTTGGGTCCGCTGCTGGCCGCGGTCCAACTGCTGCCAACAATCGAACTCGCCCGAGGCTCTCTGCGTGCTCTCGCCGCGGGTCAACTGGAGTTCATCGCTGCCAACTCCCTGCTTCCGAAGCACCTGCTCGGGCTGGTCGCACCCAACTGGCAGGGCAGTCCGCTGCTTGGCCAACAGGAATACTTGTGTTACCTCGGCCTGGCGCCCCTGGCGCTCGCGGCAATCGGGGCGGCGGATCGCCGGGGCCGGCTGCCCCTGGCCCTCGCGCTCTGCGCCCTGGTCCTCGCTCTCGCCAGGGGCAACCCCATCTACTCGGTCCTGCGATTCGTCCCCGGCTTCTCGCTGTTCCGGGCGCCCGCGCGCTTCCTCTATCTCTTCACCTTCGGCGCGGCCCTGCTCGTGCCCCTGGGTTGGGAGCGGCTGGCGGGGTGGGCGCTCTTTGCCGTCGGCCGGCGGCGCACGGTCCTGGCGGTCGGCGTGGTCGTGCTATCGGTTGCCGACCTGGTGGTCTTCGACTGGAGCGTGCTCCCCCTGGCCTCGCCCTCCGTGTACCAGGACCCGGGCCCCCTGGCGCAGGCATTGCTGGCTGATCGCGATTGGTATCGGGTCACGGTGCGCGCTCCCGTGGTCTCCGATCCGCGCTGGGTGCCGCGCGAGGGCGACCGTCTGAATCCCGACGGCTACGTGGTTCAGCGTCAGAGCCTCGTGGCCGATGTGACGGCCTCGCTGGGCATCTCGAAGGTCGAGGGCTACGTGTCGTTCATCGCGCCGCGAACCAGCGCCTTCCTGGGCGCAGCCTTCGACCTCGCGACTCGCGAGCGCAATCCGGCGCTCCTTTCGCTCCTGGGCGTGCGCTACTCGGTGGACACGGAGGATGACTTCGGGTTCGGCCGGGTCCTCGACGCCACCTACGGTCCGCTGCGGATCTACAAGAATGACGAGGCCTTTCCTCGCGCCTTCGTGGTGGGGACGACCCTGCCGGCCCGCGACCTGCGAGAGGCGGTGACGGGCGCGGTCCTGCTGGCCAGGATGAACCGGCTGCGCGACATCGCGGTGGTCGAAGGCAGCGACAACCCGGGAGCCTTGCCGGCTGCCAGTGGAGCGCCCCGCGCTCGCATCAAGGTGGACGAGCCGCGCCCGGAGCGGATCCGGGCCTACGTCGAACTCGATCGCGATGGCCTGCTGGTTCTGAACGAGCGTGCCGACGCCGGCTGGGTGGCGCGTCTCGACGGCCGCCCCGCGCCGGCTCTTATCGCCGACGCCTTCCTCCTGGCGACGCCGGTTCCCGCGGGCCGGCACCGCGTGGAGTTCCTCTACCGCCCGAAGGGCTACCTGGTTGGCCGCGCAGTCTCCGGCTTGGCCATCCTGTTGTTCGCCGGCCTCATGGTCTCGTTATTGCGGGGCCGGCGTGCGGGTGCCGTTGTAGCCTCCCCCCGTTGCGGGGGAGGCTAGGGTGGGGGGTCCGGAGGACGCTCCGCGCTTACGGCTTCGACACCGCGTGGAAGAAGCCCGTGACCTTGGCCGCGTTGGGGCCTCCGAACCACAGCTGCAGCACGGAGCCGTCCCACACCACCGAGGGCCCGTAGGCCTGGCCCGTGGGGAACGCCTTGGGATCGGCCGAAGGCGAGAGCACCGGGTTGCCGGCGTAGCGCGTGAAGGTCAGCCCGTCGGTCGAGGTCGCGAAACCGAGTTGCTCGGTGATCCCCTGCGTTCCGGGCGGCGCGATGCCTTTGTAGAACATCAGGAACTTGGCGTCACGATACGCCACCTCCGGGTCGCCGACCTTGGAGTCCCAGGCCGCGCCGCCCGCGGATTCGAGCACCGGCCCCACCTTCGTCCAGTTCAGCGCATCGCTCGAAGTCGCAACACAGATCCGCCGCGCCCCCGCCTTGTTGATCGCATCGTAGTAGAGGTAATAGGTCACGCCCACTTTGGCGATGGCCGGATGGTTGATCGTGTCCTCATCATACGATCCCGGCCCGCCGCGCTTCAGCGCAATGCCGGCCGCCTTCCAATGCAGGCCGTCGCTGGAGGTCGCACAGCGCAGGTCCGTCGCGCCGTCCTGCCGCCAGGTGCCGTACCACAACTTGTAAGGCGCCGCCGCATCCTTCGGATCATACAGAAGGCATGGCCCGCGGCACTCCGGCCCCAGCACCGGGTTACCCGCATACCTCGTCCACCCGATGCCATCCGACGATGTCGCCATGCCCAGGCTGTTCGCGCCGTGGCCCGGTGCCTGGGCGCGGTGGGCGGAATAGACCATCAGGAAGTGGTCGCCCACGTGCTCGGTAGCACGCACCTGCACCACGCCGCCCATCTGGATCTCGCCGCCATCCCAGGCCCTCGCCGGGCCGACCTTGAAAACCGGCCCCGGCGTGACCTGCCAGTTCGTCTGGGCGAGGGCGGCGGCCGCGCAGGCAAGCACAGCGGCAGCGAAGAGAAAGATAGCGATCGTTCTGGTCATGCGTGCTCCTTCGACCTCAAGATCGCAACACGGGAGTTGCCACAATAGATGTTCGGAGCGCGTTCGGGGCCTCCTGCCGCGGGTGGGCATCCCCCTCTCCCTTGAGGGAGAGGATTGAGGTGAGGGTGAGAGCCCGGGACATCCACCCTCACCCGGCCCTCTCCCTGGAAGGGAGAGGAGCACCGGTGCCGCAGGAGGCGTCGGCGGGTGCGGCGTAACCTACCGCCATGGACGAGAAACTGCGCGACCTGCTGGAGCGCCTGCGCGCCGGGACGTGCTCCATTGACGAGGCGATGCACGAACTGCGCGACCTGCCGTTCTCGGACCTCGGCTTCGCCAAGGTGGATCACCACCGCGCGCTGCGCACCGGCTACCCCGAGGTGGTGTATTGCGAGGGCAAGACCCCCGAGCAGGTGGTCGCCATCGTGCAGAGGCTGGCCGAGCGCAGCGCCGTGGCGCTGGCCACGCGCGCCTCGCCCGAGGTGTTCGAGGCCGTCAAGCAGGCGCTTCCCGGCGCGGCCTACCGCGAGCCCGCGCGGCTGATCGTGATCGGCGCGCCGCCCCAGCCGCCGCCCGACGCGCCGCCGATCCTGGTGCTCACCGGCGGCACCGCCGACCTTCCCGTCGCCGAGGAGGCCGCCGCCACCGCCGAGGCGATGGGGCAGCGCGTCGAGCGCATCTACGACGTCGGCGTCGCCGGCCTGCACCGGCTGCTGCGCTACCGCGAGGCGCTCGCCTCGGCGCGCGCGATCATCGTGGTGGCG
>Ga0315288_10003352_pt1 | contig 20475 bp, 17 predicted proteins | sample YL17G11_20_MG_FD_203454 | JGI IMG/M metagenome (GOLD analysis project Ga0315288, IMG submission 203454) | Sediment microbial communities from Yellowstone Lake, YNP, Wyoming, USA - YL17G11_20 | ecosystem: Environmental > Aquatic > Freshwater > Lake > Sediment | place: USA: Wyoming | collected... | reverse complement strand
TTGTAGTCCGCAACCATCGACTCCAACTCGTCCCGGCTGATCGACGCGCCTTCCGACGTCTTCTCCCGGAAGAAGCGCTCCGGGAGGGTGTCCGAGAGGGGTCCGATCCCTTCCCTGGCGTTGAACCGGCGGGTCTGCTGCGTGATCCGGTTTGCCGTCTGTTCCAGCTCTGCCTTCCCCAGCGTCATACCCGTGGAGGCCCGAACGAGGGCGGCGAGCTCGTCCCAGAGGATGAAGTCCCGGAAGAACCGGCAGAGGACAAGGCTGTCGAAGAGCGTGGCGCGGTCCTCGTAGTCGATGTGCAGCCGCGCTTTGCCGTCGATTTGCTCCTTCGCGATCTCCCCGGTGAGCTCGGCCTTGTAGAAGGTGGCCCGAAGGTGGCACGCCCCGCGAGCGGCGGTGGCGTAGGAGAGCCCCATTCCCTTGAGCACCCGGGGATCAAAACCGGCCGGCTCCAACCCCTTCACGTGGATCGCGATGTCTTGCAGTCCCAACCGCTCGGCCGCTCCCTTGACCCCGTCGGCGAACACCTCGCCGATGCCCTCCCTTCGGGCGACCAGCCGTAGAAGCTCCGCGATCCGATCCGGCTGGTTGTAGTCGATCGAAAAATCCGTCTTCCCGCGCTTGAAGGCCTCCACCGCGAACGCGGAGACGTTTCCGGCGCTCATGGTGTCCAGCCCCAGCCTGTCGCAGAGATCGTTCAGGAACGCGACCTCCTCGAGGCGATCGATGCAGTTCAGCCCGCCCAGCGCGTAGATCGTCTCGAACTCCGGTCCCTCCAACTCCAAGCCCGCGTGCCTGCCTTCCCGGACCCGCGACAGCTTCGTGCACTGCAGGAAGCAGTTCGGACAGCCGTGGCGGCTCACCTCGAAATGCTCCTGCATGTAATCGGCGGAGAGGTTCTGCCAATGCTCGAAATGGCCGGAGGTCCAATACCGCGTCGGGAAGCAGTTCTGTCCGTTGGTCACCTTGACCTGGTTGGGGGTGCCGAACCGCTGGTAAATAAGCGTGATGGGAGACTCCTTCCCTTTTCGGGAAACAGTCCCGATGACCTCGCGGAGCAGCTGCTCGTCCGCGATCTCGGCCTTCCGGTCCCCGATGAACGCGATCCCCTTGACCCCCTTGGAGCCGAGGACCGCGCCGAGACCGCCGCGCCCCAGGCTGCGCCATCGGTCGGACTTGATGCAGGCGAACCGGACCCGGTTTTCCCCGGCCGGACCGATCACCATGGCCCCTGCCCCGGTCCCGGCGCTCTCCATGATGAAGGCCTCGCTGTCGAAGGCATCCTTGCCGCGGAGCGCGGAAGCGTCGTGGAAAGAGACGCTATGCTCGTCGATGCGGAGAAACGAAAGTGAGTCGCATGCCCCTTCGAGAATCACGGCATCGACCCCGCAGCCCTTGATCTTCGGAGCCAGCGTACCCCCGCAATACGATTCGCCGTACCCGCCTGTCGCGGGGCTCTTGGAGAAAACAGCGAAACGCGACTGGCTCCACATCCGCGTTCCCGTGATCGGGCCCACGGTGATGATGAAGCGGTTCTCAGGGGAGAAAGGATCGATCCCCGGAGGGTTCTCCGAGAGCAGGAGGTGGATGCCCAGGCCCTTCCCCCCGAGGGACTTCGCGAGGACGGAATCAGGAATGCTCTCGTATCCGAAACGTTTCTCGTCGAGACGGATTCGCAGCAATCGATTGAAAAACCCTTTCACGGATCGAACCTCATTCTGCAATCATGCCTGATATCTATATTGCTGGCAAATGGGGTGGGACATTTCTATCGAGTCAGAGAGACCTTCCCTTTTCAGCAGACGCACCCTTCCTTATTCTTCCCTCAGATTTCGGGGCGAGGCTGCGGGCAATCATGTACACGCCGTAGTATGGTGATTGGATGTTGGAGAACAACTTGATGACGGAGGATGTGAAGGGCAGGCACGAAGCCTTCTGGAACCGCAGGCCAACCGACAGACCGCTCTGGGGGGTGAGCATCGGCTTCTTCCTGAACGAGGCGTACCCGCATGCCATGGAAAGAATCCCCCCGGGCCCTGTTCACCCTGAGGACATCCCCATCGAGCAGATTCTGCGAGACTGCGACGAGAGGTTCGTCCTGCACCAAGGCCTCGGGGACTTCCCTTGCACCTGCGGTCCATTCTCCGGCATCCCCTGGCTTGAAGCCATCGCCGGCTGCCCCGTCATGGCGTCGCCGACCAGCTTCTGGGCCGAGCCAAGCTGCAATGACCTCGGGGCCTGGCGCCCGTCGGGCCCCGCCCGAGAAAGCGCCTGGGGACGGAAGCTGCTCGAGTTGATGGCCGCCCTTGTCGAGCATGCAGGGGGACACTACCAGGTTTCTCCGGCTCTGATGCGGGGGCCCCTGGACATCCTGGCCGCGCTGCGCGGATCATCAGGGCTCGTCCTCGACCTGATCGACCATCCCGGCCATGTCGCTGCCGCACTCGAGCACTGCGCCGCGATCTGGGAAGAGATCGGCCGTGCGCAGCTCGCGCTGATACCACGATCGCGGCATGGGTACTTTGCCCTGGACGGCGCTCTTCGATCGTGGGCGCCGGACAAGCTGCTGTGGCTCCAGGAGGACGCGATGGCGCTGCTCTCCCCGGATCTCTACCGCAGGCACGTCCTCCCGCTCGACAGGAAACTCTCTCAGAGCTTCCGCTGCGTCGCATTCCACCTTCACGGGTCCGCCCTGTGGGCGATAGACGAGCTGGTCAAGGTGCCCGGGATCGACGTGCTGGAGCTGAATCTCGAGGACGCCCTGTGCGACGTGGAGGGGACGTTCTCGGGATGGAAGAAGATCCAGGAGCACAAGCCGCTGGTGGTATGGCGGAAATACGGGAGCGACTTCGGTCCCTGGCTCGAGCGGATATGCCGCGAGCTGCTGCCAGTGGGATTGAACATCCAGGTGAGCGTGCGCAACCGGGCCGAAGCGGAGCACGTCAGGGAAGCGTTTCGCTCACGCGGAAGTCGCTGAGCTCCAGGAGGGGACCGTTCGATGCGGTTGCCTCGACTGAAGGGGACATATCTGCTTTGCTGTCACATCGTCGCCGGCACTCGGCGCCGCGATGAACGTGGGCGTGATCATTCGCTCATTCTGCCCCATCACCAGGAAGTACTACGAGGAGCGCATCATGCCCAATGCGATGGAGAGGGACAAGGCGGGAGATCGTGGGCTTGCTCCTCACGCTCGGCGCGAGCAGCCGGGTGCAGATGTTGATCAGCGACAATTCGCGCCACCGGTTTTTACCGGGGGGGGAAGCATCCACTCTGGCCGAACGGGAGGCAGCGTGGATGGTCACCGACCGACTGGTGAGAAAGCCGAGGAAAGCGGTGAGCACAGGATACACGTTGGAAAGAGGCGCAGTTCAGTACGGCCCTGGGGCAGGCCCTGGCCTTCCCCCTGTATGCCTCTGAACCTTTCAGCCTTTCAGCCCTGTCGTGGCCATGCCCTCGACAATCTGACGCTGGAAGAAAAAGTAGAAGATAATCTGGGGAATCAGCATCATGAGTACCGCACGCATCATTGCGGCCAGATCCTGTCCGTATTGCTGCTTGAAAAAGGAAGCCGCAAGGGGAATGGTGAAGTTTTTGATGCTGTTCAGGAGGATCGATGCGAGGGTCCACTCGTTCCAGGCCCAGAGAAAATTAAAAATGATCAGCGTAGCAATGACGGGCGCAATCAGCGGCACAACGATAGTTATGAGTATCCTCAATATGCCGCACCCGTCTATGATTCCAGCTTCCTCCATCTCGAGAGGGATGCCCCTCATCGCTCCGACGAAAACCAGGGTATTGAAGGGTATCGAGCCAGCGATGTAGGGCAGGGGAAGCCCATAGATACTATTGATACCAATCCCTAAAGGTGCAAGCTTCAAGGCAATGGTGTAGACGGGGTAGAGGATGATGAAGAGCGGAACCGAAGCAGCAAGCAGGAATATGTAGTAGAAAAAATTGCCAAATCCTTCATGCCGATGGTGCAGGCGAGCGATGGCAAAGGAACCCGGGAGGTTGATAAATATGCATCCGAGAGTCGTTATCGTGGTCACAATGAGGCTGTTTTTAAACAAGATGGCCATGTTCGATTTGACGAATGTATCGAGGTACAAAGAGAAATTGAACTTCGCTGGCAACCTGAGTGTATCGTTGTAGATCGTTGTATTATCCTTGAAGGACAGAAAGAAACCCCAGATGAAGGGGAAAAACATCACAGCGCAGATCAGGATGGCCCCGATATATATGTAGATGCGTTTTGTTTTCACAGTGCCCTCCTAATCCTCGACTCTCTTTGCGGTAATCTTCAGGAGCCCCACGGAGAACACCATGAGCACGGCGAACATGAGAAAAGCTATTGAGGATGCATAGCCCGCACTCCTGGCCAAAACAAGTCGCTCGTACATGTATGAGGCTATAGTATGAGACAGGTAGTTGGGTCCCCCATTCGTGAGGATGAAGACGGTCTGCAAGCTCTGGATCGCGTTGAGAACGATGTACACGATGACTATTTTCAATGTTTCCTTCAGCATCGGCAACGTGATGAACCTGGTGTTTTGCCAGCCCGAAGCTCCATCCATCTGTGAAGCCTCGAAAAGCTCTCTAGGGATCATTCTCAGCCCTGCCATGAACAATACCGAATAGAAGCCGAGGGCTTTCCAGCTTTCGATAAGCGTGACAGTGTAAGGGGTCAGTACTTTTCCGCCAATCCATTGAAGAGCAAGCGAATCGAGATGAACGGATTTTAGCAAGGCGTTGAGGACCCCGATTCCAGGATCGACGATAAAAAACCATATCTGGGTAGTGAGGATTGTCGACAGAATATAGGGCGTGAAACATAAGAGCTTCACAATATCGCTTCCGCGAAATTTCAGGTTGATGAACAATCCCAACAGAAAGGAAAGGGGAATAATGAGGATGAGCTCGCCGATCGTGATGATTCCTGAATTGGTGAGGGATTTGATGAGATGGCCGTCGGAAAACATCTTCATGTAATTGACGAGCCCGATGAACTTCCCTGGCCTGAAGGTTGGCTTGTCCTGAAAGGAGACGAGCAGTGAATAGAAAATAGGATAGACCGTATAGAGGCTGAAAAACAGAAGGGCGGGAGTGAAAAAAAGAAGCTTGATCCAACGTTTGCAGTACTTGAACATATGTGAGCCTCCTTGAGCATATCTGCAACACATGTTGAATGCAAACCGAGATCGTACATGAGAAAAGTCCCTATCGAACAGTTTCCCTTGGAAGGTCATCGTTCGATAGGGACACGTGAGAACTAGTCTGCCTCCTGGTCTATTTGTTCTTACGCAATTCTGCCAGCTTGACGAGCACAACATCGATGGCTTCATCGATCTTGGCAAGCTCTCCGGGGATGTCCGCTGCAGTCATGCTTCCATTCATGAGGCTGTTTTCGAGGTTTCCTCTGATGGTTCCCCAGCCCTCTGTCCAAAGATCTGCGTTGGTATCCCAGCGCCGGTACGGCGCATAGTCCGAGTTGTACGAAGAGACGACGGCATTGTCCTGGATGAGAACAACCTGCTGTTTCATGATATTTCCCAGCTTGGTAGCATCGAACTTGACGTTCACGGGCAGGATCGCTCCCAAGGTCAGGGCAAGGTTGAAGCCTTGAGCAGAATAGCGCCACTTGTTGAAATCGATGATTGCCTTGAGCTTGTCCGGGTTATTTGCAGCGCTCGCACCAACTCCAAAACCATTGGGGACAGCTCTGACCTTGACTTTCTGGTTGTACGGGGACTTGGGGAACGTGATGCCCCAATTGAAGACGTAGTTTTTCTCGAGTGGCTGCCCGATGATCTTTCCGAGCTGGTCAGAGGGAAGGGTAATGGCTGCCGCTTTGCCGGAGTTGAAGAGACTGCACGCCTGATCGAAGGACATGGTAGAGTTGTTCTGCGGGAATGCGCCCAGGGCGTACAATTCCGCTTCGGCATAGTAGGCCTGCTTGAAATCGGCATCCTGGGCTCTCAGCGTGTGAGTCTTAAATAGCTGATCAGCCTGGTCCCAGATACCCCAGAGAACCAACCAGTGCTCGAAGCCCCACACCGCCCAGCCCTCTTTGGATCCGTAGGCGATGGTGGCAATGCCGTTTTTCTTGAACACAGGCACGGCCGCCTTGAGTTCTTCATAGGTGGTCGGAATCTTCAGTCCGTACTTGTCGAAGAGAGCCTTGTTCCAGACCCAGCCCTGCACCTGGCTCTCAGAGGGGAATGCCGCGATTCTGCCATTTGCACTTGTGACTTCATCCAAGGCACCTTTTACGAACGTGGACTTGAATGCGGCATCATAGTACGGGGTGAGATCTAGCAGGGAACTCGTTGTCGTAAGGGTGTCGACAAAATGCGCCCCGTTACTCCAGTACATGTCGGGCAGGGAATTAGATTGAATCATGATTGGCTCTTTCGTAAGCCAATCCTGGTGATCGATCACTTGATATTCGATTTTGACATTTGGATGTGTCTTCACATATGCGTCGATGGCTACCCCGACCTGATCGGTTTCCCTGGCAAAATTGCTCTGATAGGTGAAGGTTACCTGCTTGGCTTGGGCGAATGCCGGCATGCCGATAACAAGCATGCAGATTGCCGCAAGAAACAACACACCGAGCTTTTTCATCTGTGAATCCTCCTGTTATTAAATGCTTGGTCATCTACGATGACCCCTTCAAAACATCGTGCTCCAGGGCAGGATTTCACTGCCCTCACGCTTGGAATCGGTTCTGAATCTCCCTCCTTCCTGGTGAATATAAATGCGTGACCCGGCGAGGATGCTACCTCATCAACGCGAGGTCTCTCCGGAAGAGCCTAAGACCGCCCATTGTAATTGTCAATTGTTTACAAAGCCGGGCTCGATAGAAATGTCACCGAATTTCCAGGTCGGGCAGATATCGGGGCATAGCATCACGTCCACTTGATGGCGCAGCCGATATCGCGCTTCCGGCTCAGGGCCGGTCCGACTCCTCCCTGGCGATCGCGGTCCACCGCACCGCATTGTCGGGGTTCCCCGCAAGGGTGACGATGTCCCGCAGAAGCACTTGGACCCGGCAGTTGTTCCGGGCAGCCGCCTGGAAGGTCTCCCGAAGCTCGGCCCTGACCACTTCCTCGTCGACGTGAGCGACGGAAACACGGGTAGGGTTCACTTTTCTGCAGAAAATGTAACGGTCGCCGAGCCGCTCGGCCATCAGGCGGACGTCCGACCAGGGAGACACCGTCACCTTGCGCAGACGGGGAATCCGCCGGACGATCTCCCAACGGCTGTCGAGCGGCTCGCAGCAGCCGTAGATGTTCAGCCCGAAGCGCTCGAGGATCGGCAGCTGGTAGGCGAACACGAACTCTTCGAACAGCTCGGGCGAGACTCCGGACGTCTCCTGACTTTCGCAGAATCCCCACAGGTCCCGTGTTCTCACGCGCGTTCCATCGAAGCCCGGCCCGGGCAGCTCGCGCGACCAGCCATACCCACCGGTGCCAATGAAGTCCCCGCCGTTGTTCAGGGAGAGAAGACCCTGGGGCTCGAGGAAATCGAGCTTCGCGAGATTCTCGTCGCGGAGGAACGCCATGAGCGCGTGGAACCCTTTCGGATCGTCGTAGAGGTCGTAGAGTGCCTGCTCGAAACCGCGCAGGAGGATCAGGTCGCTCGTCATGCCCAGCGACCACCACCACGCCCCTTCGAGCCTCACCTCCAATATGCCTTCGAAGGTCTCCTGCGCGCAGGAGAGAAGGGCGCTCGTTTTTCGGGCGTCCGGAATAACCTCCCGGGGCTTGAGGACTGACAGGTCCGCGTAGTCGTTCAGCGGAGCATCCCACCGGTAGGAGCCCCTGTCACTGTCGCCGATGATTCTCGCCGCCAGCCCGCGATCGCTCTCCTCGTAGACATGATGAACCCTGAACACGGGCTCGATCACCCGGTCGTCCCTGATCCGTTCCGCCCAGAAGAGCTCCTTGCGCAGCTTGAACTCCCAGATGCGTGCCAGGCCGCCCCGACATCGCAGTCCATCGAGGGGGATGATCTCGTACCACGCTTTTTCCGGGTCGCAGAAGATCAACGGCCGGGTCGCACGGAGGCTGTTGTGGTCCAGCCACAGCTGCCGTTTCCCTGCCTGCTCGTCGCCCGCCGCGATCGCGGCGACCTGTCGTGCCAGCGACCGCAGCACCGCGGCATCTTTCGCCACGATAATAGCCTCCTGCTTCCCGACGATGGTGCCGTAACTGACCGACCAGGAAAGGCCATTGCTGTCGATCATCGCCGGGTGAGCAGGGCGCCGCAGCAGGTGCTCAATTCATTCTCCCAAGCTTCTTCCTGAACCCATCCCTCTCGAGCACTTCGGGATTCAGTATATTGGGCGGCAGCTCGCCGCGAGAGACAGCCAGCATTCCTTCGATGACGGGCACTATCGTGGCCCGACCCGCCTGGCGGGTCGATGCAAGCCAGTGCGGCGTGAGGATCACGTTGTCGAGCGACAGCAGGGGACTGCCCGGCGGAAGCGGTTCCGTCTCGAACACGTCCAACCCGGCGCCGGCGATACGGTGGTCGCGAAGGAATCGAACCAGGGCATTTTCGTCCACCATCTCCCCGCGCGCGACATTGATGAAAAAGGCGGTCGGCTTCATGAGACCCAGCTCCCGTTCACCGATGAGCCCCCGCGTGCGCGCGTCCAGTCTGCCGTGAAGGCTCACGTAGTCAGATTCCCCAAGGAGCTGATCGAGGCCGCCGACCAGGGTCACGCCGAGTTCTTTCGCCTGCGCGGGATCTGCGTGCGGGGAGTAGGCGATGATGCGCATGCGGAAGGGCGCGATCAGTCGTGCCAACTCGCGTCCGGTTTGCCCGAACCCGACAATGCCCAGCGTCTGGCCGGGCAGGTCGTCGCCGAGCGCTGCCGTTTGCAGATCCCAGCGATAGTCGCGCACGATCCGCTCCTGCAGGAAAAAGCGCCGGGAAAGGGCGAGAATGAAGATCATGGCCGCGGAGGCCGTCGTATGCGTCAGGCCATGGGGCGAGTTGAACACCACCACGTCGTTCTCGGTGCAAGCCCGCAAATCGAGCTTGTCGTAGCCGATCCCGGCGCGGCCGACAGTCACCAGGTTGGCTGATCCCTCCGCGAAGGCCGATGCCTTCAGCCAGGGACGGCATATAACGATGCCGTTGGCCGACGCCACGTGATGCGGCCGGATCTCCATGGAATAGAGGCGATCCTGATAGGTCGGATCGTTCGCCGTCGGCTGCTGGTCCTCCAGGAAGCCGTAGCGGATATGCGGCGCCTGGTCCAGAAGGTCCCACGCAAGCTCGCTGTTGGGTCTGCCCGCCTCGTCGCTCAAATCGCCGGTGAACTTCAGATCGAAATGCTTCACGATGATGCTCTCCGTCACTTCTTCATCCCGCGCACGCCGAGTCGCTTCTCCCATCCTTCCTTGTGTGCATCGAAATACGCGTCAGGGTCGTAGGGATGCTCGCGCACGACATCGAGGTTCAGGTCCAATCCCAGGCCGGGCTTCTCCGGGAGCGACAGGTGTCCGTTCTGCGGATCGATGTCGGGGTGCCAGGTGACCAGGTCGCGCGTCCAGGGCGCATTGAACGGATCGAAGTGCTCCTGGATCAGGAAGTTCGGCACGCAGGCGGCAAGCTGCAGGCAGATCGCGGTCGCGACGGGGCCTCCGCTCTGGTGCGGGGCTATCCACGCGCCGTTCGCGCGGGCGATCTGGGCAACGGCGAGTGTATTCGTAATGCCGCCAAGGCACATGGGCTCCGGCTGAAAGATGCCGACATGCCCGCCCTTGGCGAGGGTCATGAACTTGCCGACCCGCTCGAACTGCTCCCCCGTTGCCACGGGTATCGGGCACCGGGCGGCGATCTCGTTGGAAAGCTCCTCACGTTCGGCCGTGGTCGGCTCCTCCCACCAGAACAGGTCGAGCGGGGCCAGCCGGTGGGCGACGCGCAGCGCCTCAGGGGGCATGAAGCGGCAATGCACGTCGATGAGGATCTTGAAGTCCCGCCCGAATCGAACGCGAAGGGCCTTGAGGATATCGTATGCCACCTGCAGGTTCTTCTCGTCGATGAAACCCGATGCGGTACCGAAAGGATCGAGTTTGAGCGCGCGGAACCCTTTTTCCGCCGCTTTCTCCGCCATGTCGAGGAAGGCCTCCGGCGTCCGTTCGGCACGATACCATCCGTTGGCGTAGCCAAGGATGCTGTCCCGGAGGCGTCCGCCCAGCAGTTGATGGATCGGTACGCCGAGTGACTTGCCGAGTATGTCCCAGCAGGCAACCTCGATCCCGGCTGCCGCCAGGCGATGGATGTGTCCGCCGTCCTGGATCGGTTCCAGAACGGATCGCAGCACCGCGTTCACCTGGCGGGGATCCTTGCCGATGGCGAAATGAGCCAGTTCGTGAAAAGCAGCCTCGGTGGTCTTGATGAAGCCGTTCATCGTCGCCTCGCCGATCCCGTACAGACCCTCGTCCGTGTGCACCTTCACGAACAACCAGTTCTTCCACTCGGCGTTGACGCAAAAGGTCTCGATCCGCGTGATCTTCATTTTTTTCCCTTCCGCGCCCTGAAGACGCCTTGGAGGTCCTCTTCCTTCATGAGGAGCACCCGCGACGGAGCCCCCTCCACCCCTTCGAGCTTGATGGGAAGGGCGACCAGCAGGTAGTCTCCCGGCACGACGCTGGAAAGGTCGAGCATCTCGATGATGAGCCCGCCCGCACCGCAGAAGGCAATGTGATTGGTGTCGCTCATCTCGCCGTAGGGCCCAATGGAGAGTCCGTCGACCCCGAGCACTTCGACTCCCGCATGAATGAATACATCGATGGCATCGGCGAGGAACGAGACGAAGTCGGCCCCGAGCTCGCCCTTGTGCACGCGCGCGGAGTTTGCGGTCTTGAAGAGCGCCCTGCGGACGGGCGAAAAGCCCATCTCAGCCAGCTCGGACCTGCCGATATGGCCCGAACCCCTGTGTTCGAAGACCCTGCAGGGACCCGTGAGCTTCCCGAGGTCGATTGCATCCACGGATTGCCCGCCCTTGCTGAAGTGCAGCGGTGCGTCGATATGGGTGCCCGAATGGACGATCAAGTCGATCCGGGTGGCGACGACCTCGTTCCCTCCGGGGAGGGGCTGCCGCGTGACGGTGAACTCGGGCCGTTGCGCCCCCGGCCAGATCGGCGTGCGCGGTGATAGACCAAGGCTCACATCGATGATCATGATCCATTCCCTATACCCCCATGAGCAAGAAGGGTCAACTGCCGTGACAATTCTATCGAGTGAGCCCGCCCGGCATTTTGACCGGCGGCTGCGCGATTTGGTAAGCTGCGCTGTCCAGCGGGCATCGACAATGGAGCAGGGAGGCAAAGGAAAATGATCGTGGCGAAACTCGAGCGGGCGGCGGAACAGACGGTTCAGACACCGGCATTCGAGAAGGCGTATCGCTTTCTCATGGATTCGAAGGGTCGCACCCTGGCCGAGGGGAAAATCGAGATTGATGGCGACAGGGTCTTCGCACTCGTGCAGTCCTACGAGACCCAGGCGGGCGGGGAGCCCAAATTCGAGGCACACAGGAAATACGCTGACATCCAGTACATCACCGGCGGGGAAGAGCTCATCGGATGGGCCCCCCTGGAGAAGATGACGATGACCCAGGAATACGACCCGGCCAAGGACGTCGTCCTGGGCAAGGCGTCGCCCGCTGACGTGACACCGGTGAGGCTCTTCGCGGGAGAGCTCGGGGTATTCTATCCCAGCGACGCTCATGCCCCGAAGCAGGCGGTGGGGAAGCCCTCGGAGGTGCACAAGATCGTCGTCAAGGTCGCGATGTGACCGTTTCGTAAATAGCGCAGGCGTTCTCCATCGGGGTGTCGATCTCGAAGAAGTGCGTGGGCGCCACGATGTATCCGCTCCCTCCCGAAGCCCTGACGATCCGCGCGGTCTCCTTGCGGACATCGTCGGGGTTCCCGCGCGCGAGGACGCTCTGCAGGCCGATCATTCCGTGGAAGGTGATGTGTTTTCCGAAGTCCTTGAACAAGCCCTCCGCGGCCATGCCCTCGGCCTCCACCTGGACGGCCTGGTAGATATCGAGGCCCATGTCGATCCACAGCGGAATATGTCGGCGGTTCGAGCCGCAGGAATGCAGCATGACTTTCGCGCCGTAGCTGTGGCCGAGCTCTATGAAAGCCTTGAGCTTCGGGGCAAAGATGGACCTCCATGAGTCGAGGCTCATGAGGGGACCGCCCTGGGTTCCGTAGTCGTCCCCGATCCAGAGAATGTCGATTTTTCCCTTCGCCGCTTTCAGGGCCCGCTCAGCGACCTCGAGCAGGATTTCCTGGCGCTTTTCCAAAAACGCGAGTCCTACCGGATCCTCGGTCGCGACGTCCACAAGGACCTGCTCCATGCCCCGAGCGAAGGAGGTGCCGTTGATGAGGTCCATCAATCCCGGATGCCCGAAGACCACCACATGCTCACCGCGGATCCTGTCGCATCGGTTTTCCAGTTCGGAGAAATCGAACATGTCCGGTGAAGGCCAGGGATACGATTCCACCTCGCTCATCGTCTCGATGCGGGCGAATGGCCGGTATTCCACCTCGTCGTAGCTGCCGAACGAGTTCACGACGGGTCTGCGGCGCACCCCCCACATATCGGTGAAGAACCCATTGTCGTCCTTCGCGTAGGGCTTTCTGAAATCAGCGTGGGAGAGGTGCCTGAAATCGATGTCCAGTTTCCTGAGGGCCTCCTCGTAGTCCGCCGCGCCGAGATGCCGGACGATACGCTCGGGGACCTGCCCTTCCGCGATGAAGTCCATGGGCAGCCGGTCGCAGGCCTCGTGCCTCAACGCGGAATAAAACCGCGTGCGGTAATCCATGGGGCTCATCGGGGGAGCACGCTTCCGAATTCCGCGAAAGCCTTGAGCATACAGTCGATATTCTCCCGCTTGCCGCCCAGTCCGAGGATGTCGGCGGGGATGAGCCCGATCAGCCCGCCTCCCGTGTTTCCCAGGCACTCGACGAGCTCCTTCACCTCGCTGCGGATGTCTTCCCTCGTGCCCGAGATCCCCGTGGTCTGATAGCTCACGGGACATGCGAAGCAGATCTTCCCCGAGAAGTCTTTTCCCAGGCGGCGGATCCCGTTTATGTTCGGCTGGCCGAGATTGAGGATGTCGACGCCTATTTCGATGAAATCGGGGATTATGTCGTAGATATAGCCGCAGCAATGGAAATACAGGTCGAACCCGAGCGAGTGGGCCAGCACCACCTGCCGCCGGTAGCGCGGCTTGAAGATTTCCCGCCACAGCGCAGGCGAAATCAGGAGACTTTCCTGGGTCCCCCAGTCGTCGGCCAGGTGGACCGCGCTGAATCCGTGGGCTGCGATGAGGCCGAAGAGCTTTTCCTCGAAGCCGAAAACGACGTCCGCCAATTCCTCGACCAGATCGCGGTCCAGGTAGAGGTCCTCCACGATCTGGGAGAAACCGCGAAGGAAGCTCATGACGGTGAAACCCGAGAGAACGAGATTCGCCTTGTAATACTTGTCCTCGCCGTACTCTGACCGGGCGGTCTGCAGGGCCTCAAATCGCGTTGGATCATTTGGATCGGGGGCGCGGTAGCGCTCAAGGTCCTCGCGGCTGGTGATGATCGGGTGCTTCGGCTGTCCCATGGCAAGGTCGTTTGCGAGGTGCGACCACTCGAAGCCCCATTCCGAGTGCAGCTTGTCAGGACCCGTGTAGTTTTTCACGACCTCGACGTTCACGATGTCCGAGGTGTGAAGGTCATAGGGGTTGGAGAGAGGGATACGCTCCGGCTTCTCGAATCTGACCGCTTTCCTCACCAGCGCCTTGCCGTTCATCTTCGTTGCCCCAGCAGCGCGATGCTCTCCCTGGCCACGACGATTTCCTCATCGGTGGGCACGACCCAGACAGCAATCTTGGAACCCTGAGCGGAGATGAGCGCCTCCTTCTTGATGGTCCGCTTGTTGAGCTCTTCGTCCAGGATGATGCCAAACTCCCGGAGTCCTTCCAGGACGCGCCGTCGGATATATGGGCTCGACTCCCCGGTCCCCGCGGCGAAGGTGATGACGTCAACGTGGCCGAGGATGAGCATCATGCTGCCCAGGTACTTCCGCACCTGGTACACGTAGGTATCGATAGCGAGGCGCGCACGTTGGTGACCCCGCTCCGCCGCGGCCTGGAGGTCCCTCATGTCGAAGCCCATCCCGGAAATCGACGCGATTCCCGCCTCGGTCATCATCCTGTCGACTATCTGCTTCGGCGTCCCCTCACCCTTCGACCAGAGGTAGGCAATGAGGAAACCGTCCATGTCTGCGCTTCTCACCGACATGGGAACGCCCGTATTCATCGTGAATCCCGCGGTCCCGTCGATCGTCTTTCCTCCGCGGACGGCGACGACCGAGGAGCTTCCCCCGAGGTGGAGCTGGACCGCGTTGAACTCGCGAGGTTCCTTCCCAAGTATCCGCGCCATCCGGCCGTTCACGAAAAAATGGCTCGCGCCGTGGCCCATCATGCGCCGTACATCGTACTTCTGCGTCCAGTCCCAGGGGATCGGATAGATGCGCGCGTACTCGGGCCATTCCTGGAAGAAGAAGGTCTCGAAAAGACCGATCAGAGGTATGCCCGGCGCCGCCTTCCGGAAGGCCCGCACCGCGTCCACGACAAGCCTGTTGTGCATGGGGCAGATGTAGTCTTCGAATTCCTCCATCGCGGCGAGGACTTCGTCGGTCATTTCCCGGCAGCCCGTGATCCCCTTGGCGCAGACCGGCTTGAACCCGACCGCGTCGAGTCCGACAGGGTCCAGGAGAACTCCATCGGCCTTGTCCGTGAGCTTCCGCAGGGAAACGTCTATCGCTTCCGAGGAGTTCCTCACGGGGAGGGTCTGTTCCTTCGACGCGCCGTCGCGGTTCGTCCAGGTGACATGCGCGTCCTTTTCCCCGACGCGCTCGACGAGGATTTTCGCGAGGGTCTTTTCCGAAGGCATCTCGATGAGCCTGCACTTCAGGGTGGAGCTCCCGACGTTGGCCACGAGTATCTTCATTTTTCCACCTGTGCGGCCGTGAAGGCGATATTGATGAGGCACTCTTCCACCGTCGCTCCGCGGGAATGATCGGTGACGAGGCCCTGGATCCCCAGGAAGGTGGCCCCGACCAGGCGCCCGTTCCCCATGAGCATCATCCCTTTGCCCGCTATATTGCCGCTCTGGAGGTCGGGCCAGATGAGAACATTTGCCCTCCCCGCCACCTCGGACGGCCGTTTCACTTTCTTTGCCGCAACGTATGGGGATATCGCGGTATCCAATTGAAACTCGCCGTCGATGAGGATGTCGGGCCTCCGCTCCCTGACCATTCCGAGGGCGCGCACGACCCTGTCGACCTCCTCGTGCTTTGCCGAACCGAGGGTGGAGAAGGAAAGCATCGCAACGCGCGGCGGGTCGGGCATGATGGTCTTTGCCTTGTCCGCCGCGAGAATCGCGATATCGGCGAGCTCCTCGGAACTCGGCCTGGGGAGTATCGTTCCGTCGGCGCAGGCGAAGACCAGGTTGTCCCCGAGGGGCGTTGAAGTGAAGAGGATGACGCCGAGGGCCGTCATCTTCGAGAATCCTTTCTTCATTTCTAATATCCGGATCGCGGGCCGCGCGAGATCCGCCGTCGAATAGTGGACGCCCGAGCAGACCCCATCGATCTCGCCGCGCCTATGGAGCATGCAGGAGAAGGCCGCCGGATCCCGGAGTAGTGATTCGATCTCTTTCCTGCTGAGTCCGTCCTTCGCGCGGAGCGCGGCGTACTCGTCGACCATCGACTCAAGGCCGCCGCCCTCGTCCGGATCCAGTATCCTGATTCCGCCCAACTCCCATCCCTCCCGGGCCGCGAGGACGCGTATCGCGTCCCGCGATCCGGTCAGGATGGGGTCGAGCCATCCCTGGCGGCGCGCTTGCAGGGCTGCCTCGAGGAATCTCGCGTCGAACTGGGCGTCGGGTATCGCTATTTTGGCCCCGCTCGACGATGCCCGTTCGATGAGATACCGGACGTAGGGATGCTCGAGGACGCCCATCCTGCTATTTCCCGGATACCGAGTCGACAAATTTCCTGAATTCGTCCACCGTGACGAGCCGCTTCTCGCGGATCGCCAATTCCTTGACCATTGCAAGGACCTTTTCCTGCTTCTCCTTGTCGAGGGTGCGTCCGATCTCCCTGAGGAAGCGCTCGATGCTGTAGATGCCGCTTTTCTTGCCGAGCGCGAAGCGCCAGCTGGGCTGACCGACGAGCTCGGGCTGTATGGAGGCAGCGATGAAGGGATCCCCGGCTTTCGCCGCGTTCTCGAAGAACATGACCCCGATGCCTGATTCCACGATGAAAACGTCACGACCGACAATCGGCCGGTTCGGGGGAAGGGGATGGTCGTTGGCAAGCTTGCAGATGAACTTGCTCGTCTCCACGAATTTTTCAGTCTTGACACGAGTCTCTACGCCGTAGAGGCACTTGAGCGAGAGGACGACGTCCTCCAGCGGCGTATTGCCCGCGCCTTCGCCGATGCCCGATACGGCGACGTGCGCGACGTCGGCTCCCGCCGCGATGGCCGCGAGGGTGTTCGCCGCTCCGAGTCCGAAGTGCATGTGCATGTGCGCCTCTATCGGGGTCGTCGGGAAGCGCTTCTTCACTTTCGTGACCATCTCGAAGACGGATTGCGGATGAACGCACCCGAAGGTGTCGGCCATGACGAAGGCGTCCATCTTGCCGCCCTGCCGGATCTCGTCGACGGTGTCGAGAAGATTGTTGATCTCCGTACGCGTGCCGTCAATCGTGAAGAAGGAAACGTACAGCCCGAGCTCTTTTGCCGCGATGGTCGCCTCGATCGCCGCCTTCTTGACCCAGTCCATCGTCTTTCCATACGCCCTCTCGACGAAGAGCGGGTTGCTGGCTATCTCGAGCACGGCGCCCTTGCAGCCGGCTTTTTTCGCCATCTCGATGTCCGAGCTCATGCAGCGGCAGAAGGCGAAAATTTCGGGGCCGAGGTTGAGGTCGACTATTGCCTTCACGGCGTCGGCGTCACCCTGCGATACGGCCGGCATCCCGGCCTCGATCCTGTCGACGCCGAGCTCGGCCAGCTTCTTCGCTATTGCGACCTTGTCGTCGCGGGTGAAGACGACGCCGGTCTGCTGTTCGCCCTCGCGGAGGGTGACGTCGTGTATTGTGACCTTGGGGTTGATCCTGAAAGGCTTCGTGACCTCCGGATAGAAATCCCAGGGGCTCACGTACCATTGCTCTTTCCTGAACTTCGAATACTCGATCATCTCATCCTCCTCGCCTTGTATTCTCGAAGCCACCAGGTGGCTTTGCAGACCGAGAGGAAAACCGACGGATTTTTTGCGCGCCCGGTATATCATCGATCATGCTGCCAGGCAATATGGGGATTTCATAACTCTTTGATTCTGTCCCCGAAACAGGTTCAGCGTACAGCGCGACGTCGGTCACACGCCCGCGCAAGCGGCAAATCCTCTCTCTACGACAACGACTGCTCCGGTCACGAATTGTGCCTTTTCAGAGACCAGCCACAGGGCCGCACCGTTGATGAGGATGTCCACCCGCCCGAACTCCGCGGGGCCCGTGGCCGAAGAAACGCGAAACCACGACCCACGCGAGCTCCTCCCAGCGTGTCGCGCCACGCAGGGAAGGCGGCCTCCACGGCGTCGATCAAGGAGGCGACGTCAGACGGTCCGGATGCCTGAATCGGTCCGAGCACGGAAGCTCTGGGGGCCGGATTTTCGTCCTCGAACGTCTTCCCCGTCAGGCTTGTCGCCCAATTCCCCCCCCCGACCCGGTGACGATGAGTCTCCATTGTGTCGCCCTTCCTGATGAAGCCTCAGACGCTGTGGATGAAGCACCCGCCCTGCGTCATCAGGACCACGCGGGTTGCGGGCGACGTGCGGGCACACTCGCTGACGAATACCGCCGGGTCTCCACCATGTTGGATGAATGTCCAGAAGTGGCATGGTATGACAACCGCAGCCCCCACGTCGCGCGTGAGCGCCGCCGCATCCCCGGCTCCCATGTTGCCGTAGGCGCCGTTGATCACGGGGATTATCACTTGGGGCTTCAGGGACACGACCTCCGTCATCCTCGCGGGGCGATACGCAGTGTCGCCAGTGAAATAGACGCGCAGAAAGCCGAAATCCAGGACGAATCCGACCGCGTCGGGGGCCAGATCCCCGTGGTCGGCATGCACGGCGCGCACCGTGACAAACCCCAGAGGCGCCTGGCTCCCCTCCCGAATCTCGGAGATGCGTGCCTTGTCGATTCCCAGGCCCAGCAGCTTTCTCACGCTCTCGCCGGGCGCGACGAAATGCGCCCTGCTTTTCTTCGCAATGATCGGGAGAGCGTCGATGTCGAGGTGATCCTCGTGGTGGTGGGTGAGGAGCACCGCATCAGCACGAACCTCGGCGGGAGAGACGACGCTGGCCATGATGCGCTTGAAACCAGCAAGCCGCTCGACGCTGTCCGTGAGGTACGGGTCCACGTACGCGATTTTTCCATCCGGGGTCTTCAAGACGAATCCGGCCTGACCGAGCCAAAAGATGGCGACGCTCCGTAACGGCACCGAAAGGCGATGAATGGATCTGGCGACATCGGTGGTCACGAAACTTCTTTCTCCTTTGGGTGGGTTTCCTTGTAGGTCTCGATGAGGTTGGCGTACGCGCCGTCCAGATGCTCCTGGATGATGCACTTGCACTTCTCGAAGTCTTTCCTGCGGATTGACTCCAGAAGATCTTCATGCGTGCCGATGGCTTCCTGGAAACTCTTCAATGCGAACGCATTTCGCGAATAGATGAGAAACCAGATCTGCGGCTTGATGCTCTGCCACATGGAGAGCAACCTGTTGTTCCTGGCAGCGACTACGAGCTCCTCATGAAACTGCAGATCCAGGTCCACCGCTTCCTGAAGCGAGAAATTGCCACTCAGGCACGCGCGGAGCGACTCCACCACTCCCTGGAGCCTTACTATATCAATGGCCCGCGCTCTCTCCATGACATAGCGCAGGGCGAGGAGCTCGAGGGCGAGACGGAGGCTGTGGACCTCCTCCACGTCATCCGCGGTCATGCTGACGACGGTGGCGCCGCGGTTGGGTTCCCGGAGGATGAGCCCCTCGTGCTCGAGCTGGATGAGCGCATCGCGCACTGGGCCGCGGCTGGTTTTCATCATGGCCGAGATCGCCTGCTCCAGGATCCTTTCCCCTGGCTTGATATTGCCGGTAAGGATTTCCAGGCGAAGTTTTTTCGCAACCTCTTCGGCCAGAGAACTCCTCTCCACTGGTGTGAGCATGGACGTATTCCCGCGAGTTTCCAGCGAGGTGTTGATAGGTGACCCCCTCTCAGTCAAAGTAGATTTCCGCTTCGCGCCGTGTCAACGCTCATGAAAAGCCCCGCCCCGTCGAGGGTATAGTCCTCCGCGAGTCCTTGCAGGCTCTTGAGCACATCGGGAGGCAGCGACAGGCCCTCTTTCAGCGCTCTCTCCCTGTTCTCCCACTCCTTCTCTCCCGGCAGGTAGATACGCTCCGTCCCCCGGGCTTTCGGGGCGCCCTGTATCTCCAGGATCAGCTGGTCCATGCGGCGCCCGAACTCGTTCACGGGAATGAGCATTCCGACGTCGAGGGCGATGAAAGAGAGGGATTGATTGACGGGCTCTCCCCCCGTGACCCAGCTCACCACACCCTTCCCGAAGGCGCCGCCGGCAAGGACGCCGGTGAGGATCTCGATCATCAGGGCGAGGCCATACCCCTTGTGCCCGGCCATGGGCAGGAGGGCTCCCACGTGCGGGTAACCGCTCGGGTCCGTTGTCGGAAGGCCCTCCGCATCGAGAAGCCAGCCCTCCGGAACTCTTTTTCCGGCCGCCTGCGCCGCATATACTTTTCCGGCCGCCACGACACTGGTGGCGATGTCGAGAAAGACCGTTTTTTCCTTTCCGGCCGGCGCCGCGTACGCCAGAGGATTGGTCCCGAGGACCGGGGTCTTCGAGCCGGGCACGGCAACGCCTGGGTCGACGTTGCACATGCTGATCCCGATCATGTTCTCGCGCGCCGCCATGTTCGCGTAATAGCCCGCGGCGCCGAAGTGGCCGGTGTTCCGCACACCGACGTACGCAATCCCCGTCTCTCTTGCTTTCTCCATGGCCGTGCGCATGGCGACGGTGGACGTGACCATCGGCATCGATCGATGCCCGTCGAAAATCGCCCACGAAGGGCCTTCCGAGAGCAGCTCCGCAGACGCGTGGAGGTCCATCTTCCCGTCACGGAAGTTCTTCAGCAGTGGGCGCAGCTGCTTCGTCCCATGGGTGTGCACGCCCCAGGTGTCCGTTGTCACGAGGACATCCGCAGTAATCTGGGCATCCTCTGCAGACATGCCGGCCTTTCTCATAGCCCGCATGCAGAATCTCTCGAGAGTGCCAACCCGCACCTTTTCGGAAACATCTGCCATTCAAGCGGCTCCT